>Ga0181520_10002289_pt1 | contig 36017 bp, 34 predicted proteins | sample PEATcosm2014_Bin_29_FD_132451 | JGI IMG/M metagenome (GOLD analysis project Ga0181520, IMG submission 132451) | Peatland microbial communities from MTU Mesocosm Facility, Houghton, MI, USA - PEATcosm2014_Bin02_30_metaG | ecosystem: Environmental > Terrestrial > Soil > Wetlands > Peat | place...
GACGCTGGGCTTTGCGACGGGTACGCGGCGGACTAAACGCCGCTCCGGTCGCTGACGCTGGGCTTTGCGACGGGTACGCGGCGGACTAAACGCCGCTCCGGTCGCTGACGCTGGTTACGCCTTGATGAGCTGGGCGTATTTCTCGACAAGCTTTTTTAGACCGAAACTATGAAATTGTACCGTAATCTTGGCGTCTTCCCCATCGCCTTCTCGATGATAGACCACTCCTTCCCCATATTTGGGGTGGCGAACACGGTCCCCTTTGCGCAATCCGCGGCCACCGGAGGGTGAATCGAGAGCCATCTCCGGGCGGGAAAACTTTTTGCCGCGCGAGGCAAAAAAGTCGGCGATGTTGTCAATGGAGTTGTAGGAAGGACCGGAGTAGGTGGTCTTGGGCGCGCTTTTCTGGCGCGAGCGGGAACTCCAGCTCGCGGTGGCAGACTGATCCTCGTTCTCGTAATCGTAATGGGCTGAGCCGTACTCCTGGAAGCGCGGCGTGGAGCCCTTGATTTTGCCGGGTGAGCCAACATCTTCCAGCAGCTCGATGGGAACCTCTTCGAGGAAGCGCGAAGGGGTTGAGGGCTCGGGCGTATCCGTGCCGTAGCGGCGGCGATAGTGAGCGCGGCTGAGGATAAGGGTGTCCATGGCGCGGGTCATGCCGACGTAGCAGAGGCGGCGTTCCTCCTCCATCTCCGTGGGCGACATGAGAGTGCGGGAGTGCGGGAAAAGACCCTCCTCCATGCCGACGAGGAAGACGAGGGGAAACTCCAGGCCTTTGGCGGCGTGGAGAGTCATGAGCGTGATCTGCTGCGAATCGTCGAACTGATCGACATCGCTGACCAGGGCGGCGTGATCGAGGAAGTCGCTGATGCTCTCACCACGATCACGAGAATCCATGGCGGCGTTGACCAGTTCGCGAAGGTTTTCAACGCGCGCCTGTGAGTCAGGCGAATCTTCGGCTTCAAGGAGCTGGATGTACTTGGTGCGGTCGATGAGGAACTTGAGCAGCTCGGCGGTGGAGATTTTTTGCGCAGGAGCGGCATTTTCTTCGTCGGGAGTACCGGGCTTGGCTTCGAGAGTATTGGGCGAAAAATCGGTGGCGTCACCGTCCAGAGTGTCCTCGAACTGGCTGACGTCAAAGCTGTCACCGGTGTTGGGTAACGCTGCGCTGCCAGCCGCGGGCGCGAGGTCCCCGAACTGGCTGACGTCAAAGCTGTCACCGGCGTTGGGTAACGCTGCGCTGCCAGCCGCTGGCGCAAGGTCCTCGAACTGGCTGACGTCAAAGCTGTCATCGGCATCACCAAAATCGAAGCCGTGCTGGGCGTCGGGAGCGGCTTGCGGCTCGGCGGCTGCGGTCAACTGGGCTGTTGCGGACGCGGCTACGAGCTCGGCTGCGGCGCTGGGAGCTGCAGGCTCGGCGAAGACCATGGCGCGGGCTTCGACGACGAGATCGCGGAAAGATGCGAGAGCGGCACAGGCGCGGGCGGGAAGCAGACGGCGGTCGACGACCTGCTGCAAGGCTCCCCAGAGCGAGAGATTGGTCTCCAGGGCGAGGCGCTCGACGGTTTCCATGGTGGTTTTGCCGATGCCGCGAACGGGAGTGTTAACGACGCGCTGCAGGGCGACGGAGTCATCGGGATTCAGAATGAGCTTGAGGTAGGAGATCATGTCCTTGATCTCGGCACGCTCGTAAAAGCTGAAGCCTCCGACGACGTTGTAGTTGAGGTTGTAGCGGCGCAGCGCCTCTTCGAGCAGGCGCGATTGCGAGTTGGTGCGGTAGAGGATGGCCGACTTGTTCTCGGCACCTTCGTGGGCACGGGCGCGCGCCCAGCGGGAGATGAAGTCGGCGGCGAAGAGCGCCTCGTTTTCGCCATCGGGCGCGTCGTAGAAGCCGATCTTGCTGCCTCCCTCGCGGGCCGTCCACAGATTTTTGCCCTTGCGCTGCAGGTTGTTGGCGACGACGGCAGAGGCGGCCTGGAGGATAGGCTGGGTGGAACGGTAGTTCTGCTCGAGGCGGATGATTTTGGCCTCGGGAAAATTCTTTTCAAAGTCGAGGATGTTGTTGATGTCGGCTCCGCGCCAGGAGTAGATGGACTGGTCTTCGTCGCCGACAGCGCAGAGGTTGTGATGGGTAGCGGCAAGAGCGCACATGATTTCGTACTGCGGACGGTTAGTGTCCTGGTACTCATCGACGAGCACGAACTGAAAGCGGCGCTGATATTTTTCGCGAGTGGCGGAGTCGGCCTTGAGGAGGCGCACGCTCTCCAGCAGGAGATCGTCGAAGTCGAGAGCGTTGGCTTTGAGCAGCTCGTCTTTGTAGATTTTGTAGATGTGCGCGATGCGCTCCATCTTGGGTTCGGCGGAGTTCAGGTACATCTCCTGCGGGTCTTGCATGTGGTTCTTGGCCGATGAGATGAGGCTGAGGACGGAGCGCGGAGTGAGCTTTTTGTCGTCGATGCCGAGGCGCTTGATGGCCGACTTGACGACCTGCTGCTGATCGGCTTCGTCGTAGATGACGAAGTCGCGAGTGTAGCCCTTGCCGTTGACTTGCAGAGCGTTGATGTCTCGCCGCAACATGCGCACGCAGAAGGAGTGGAAGGTGCTGATGGCAGGCTTGGCGAGCGAATGCTGGCCGATGAGCTGGTTGACACGTTCGGCCATTTCGGCGGCGGCTTTGTTGGTGAAGGTGACGGCAAGGATACGGTCGGCAGGGACGTTCTCGTGCTCGACCAAGTAGGCGATGCGATAGGTGATGACGCGGGTTTTGCCCGATCCGGCTCCGGCCAGAATGAGTATGGGACCACGCACGGTTTCGACCGCTTCACGCTGTTGCGGATTGAGCTTGGAGAGAAAGTCCATGAGAGAAAAACGACCAAAAAGGGCCTGGGAAAAGACTAACAGGTTTGGATGTGGAGAGCGTATCGCCGCAATCTGATGCAGTCTGTTCGGACGTCCCCACAATCGCCAACTGCTGGCGGTTGTGGGCCACCTGGCAAGGGCAAAAGCCCCAAAGTCAGAACAACGCCGACTCTGGGCCACTCGCCTAGCCATGGTAGCTAAACTTCGCGTCTATTTTTCGCGTGGTGGGTGGTGGACGATGTCGTAGTCGAGATCGTCGTTGGAGTGGCGGGCGGTGTGGCATGCGGCGCAAGGGCACCACTCGCGGAGGTAGCTCCAGGAGAAGATTCCGTGCTGGTGGCCGTCGTTCCAGTTGAAGCGGATGGCATAGTTGCCGACCTGTGCGACTTCGGTGGGACGGAGCTGCGGCTTGAACATTTGCAGCGGGCCGGAGGCTTCAGGCGGGGCAGGCTGGTCGGGCTGGCGGTGGCTCTTGTCGCGCTCTTCGTTGCAGAGGGCGCAGGGGCAGGCGTCGCGCAGGTACTGGAAGGTGTAGGTGCTCGGGTGGCCGTCTTTCCAGAGGATTTCCATGGTGGTGCCGCTGGTTTTGTGGACCTTGATGGAGGCGGGTTGCGGTGCGCTCATGAGGATTAGTATAGCTGCGGAGACAGGGTTGACGATGAGAAAGCCGGGACACTCCGAATGTGAACCATCGCCACGAGACCAAGCCGCACGGCTGGTGGCGATCAAGCTGCTGCACACGGCAATCTGGGGGGTCTTTGCCGGATGTATCCTGGCGATTCCGGTTGAGGGCGCAAGGAGGGAGTTTCAAGCAGCTGCGATTCTGACGGGGCTGGTGCTGGTGGAATGCGCAGTGCTGGCGGTGAACCGCGGGAGGTGTCCGCTGACGGACTTGGCGGAGGGGTACACGGGAAAGCGGGAAGATAACTTCGACATCTATCTGCCGCAGTGGCTGGCACGGTACAATAAGGCGATCTTTGGAACACTGTTTGCCGCTGGAGAATTGTTTGTGCTGGCGCAGTGGCTGGGCGGCAGGTAAGGCGCAGCGAGCTTTGCAGCTGGGTATGCGGCAAGAACGCCAGCGCCCGGTGGGTTGCTGAAATCCACAGGCTCTTGTAGAATCATATTTTGGCGACCAGCCTAAGTTTGTTCATTTCAGGTTCCGCAAGCTTCTTTCCCAAGGCCAACGCTGCATACGCATGTAGCTCCGGTTCAAAAAACGGAGTGCACAATGCAGCGGTCGAAAGCCAAGCGGTTCCAACATTCTGGAGTTAGTTATGTCACAGGTTTGCTCTGTCTGCGGCAAAGGTCCGCAGTTCGGTAATAACGTTTCGCACGCCAACAACAAGTCCCGCCGCCGGTGGAATGTGAATCTGCATCCGGTGAAGGCCAAGGTAGCGGGGACGACGAACACGAAGAAAGTTCGCGTCTGCTCAGGCTGTTTGCGTAGCGGCAAAGTCACCAAGGGTTAGTGCGGGGCAAGCCGGATTTCCGGCTGCCGCCGCGCCATGGTTCAGCTACCCGCGTACCAATCCTCCCGTGTAAGCGGCAAGTGACTGTTGCCGCCATCGGGCTTGAGGAAGAGGACTTGGTACAGGTTGAGACGGCCAGTCTTGAAGCGATGGGCCGAACCAGACATATAGATCCGCCACACCCGGTAAGTTAAGTCGCTGACAATTCTTTTTGCCTCCCCGGCTTTTGCTTCCAGCCTCCGGACCCACTGCCGCAGGGTAAGCGCGTAGTGTTCACGCAGGCTCTCGACGTCCCGCACCTCAAAACCACAGGCCTCGGCCGCCCGCACGGTGGTGTTCAGCGGAACCAGTTCGCCGTCTGGAAAGACATATTTGTCGACAAAGGACGGGCTGCTGCTGGGGAAGATGGCTGAGGCCGCGATGCCGTGATTGAGGAAGATGCCGCCGGGCCGCAGAGAATTCCAGGCACGCTGGAAATATTCCGTCAGCAGTTTCTCTCCTACATGTTCAAACATCCCAACGCTGACAATTTTGTCGTAGCGCCGCGATGGATCGAGTTCGCGATAATCGCGGACCTCGACCTTGCAGTGGTCTTCCAGCCCGGCGAGGCGGATGCGTTCACGAGCCAACTCGGCCTGCGGAGCACTCAGGGTGATGCCGAAGGAATCGACTCCGTAATACTTGGCGGCGTGCATGAGCAAGCCTCCCCAGCCGCAGCCGAGATCCAGAACTCGATCCCCTGGCTGGAGTCTTAGCTTTTTGCAGAGGTAGTCGAGCTTGCGGGTTTGCGCGGTGTCGATGTCGTCGTCGGCAGATTTGAAATACCCGCAGGAATAGACCATGGAGCGGTCGAGCCAGAGCGAGTAGAAATCATTGGAAATGTCGTAATGGTAGCGGACGGCGTCGCGGTCGCGCTCCCTGGAGTGCAGACCTCCGTGGAGTCTTGCTCCGTGGGGAAGATTGTTTTGGTTGGAGGTTGCGGGAAGCACTGCGAGGAGGGTGCCAAGCTTCAGCTTTTTTATGATTGAGTCGTCTTGCATTAATGAGTCCGCAAGATCGAATGCACCCTCGATATCGCCCTCAATGTCGAAGTCGTCGTAGATGAAGGCCTCACCCAGGGTGAGCTCATTGGGCGACATGAACATGCTACGTAGTGCGCCAGGATGTTTGAGCACGAGAGTAAAGCGCGGATGTTGAACTTCACCCCACAGACTTCCATCCCAGAGGCGTACGGCAAAGTTCTTTTGCTGATAGCGAGCGGTCAGCACTTCCAAAAACTGGACACTGGTACGGATCGCATGATTCTCTGAAAGTAAACTCGACTGAGCGTACATTTCTTTCGAGACCTCGCGTCTTGGTTCTCCATCTCAGCGCCCCAACAGAAGTGTGCCGGATGGGGACAAGCGTTGTTTATACTGGAATCTCCTTTTCAGTACTGATCCAATAAAAATTGTACCGCTCAGAATCGAGTTTGCAAGACCAAAGCTGGGTCTGGCAGAGCCCTAAAGAGGTTTGAGGGCGCAATTATTTGCGGGGATTGCTGCATAGAATCGACTTAGAGGATTTTGGGAGATTGATGGTCCGATGGCGCCAAATCCGCGGTGAGATGAATCCCCTGCTGCGCCTGGCGGTTCCCCTTGTGATGGGCGAGGTGGGATGGATGTCCATGAACTTTGTGGACATTGCGATGATTGGGCGGGTGGGGCCGACGGCACTGGCAGCGGTGAGCCTGGGCTCGGCCGTGTTCCTGGTCTTCGCCATTGTTTGCGAGGGGCTGATGATGGGCAGCGACTCGATGATTTCGCAGGAGTTTGGCGCAGGACGCATGGAGGAATGCTTCCGCACGCTTTGGGCAGGAGCGCAACTGGCGGTGCCACTGAGCCTGCTGTGCGCGCTGCTGGTGGCGGCGAGCGGACGGGTGCTGCTGCCGATGGGCATTGCGGTGGAAATCGAGCGGCAGACCATCCCCTTTCTTTACGCCATGGCCTGCGGATTGCCGCCGCTGATGGGATTTGTGGCGATGCGGGTTTTCCTGCAGGGAACCCATCGGGTGAAGGTTGTGGCCTTCGCCATGATTTCGGCGAATGTGGTCAACTTTGCGGGAAACTATGTGCTGATCTATGGGCACTTTGGGCTGCCGGCGATGGGCGCGGCAGGTTCGGGGATTTCCACGGCGCTGGCGCGCTGCTACATGATGTGTGTGGTGTTGGGCTACATGGTGTGGCGCAACCGGCAGGGGCATTGGCAGCTGGGGCGCTATGCAAGGGAATTCTATTTGCAGCGAATCGCGGGGATTGTGCGGCTGGGCGCTCCGGCAGCAACGCAGATTGCGGTCGAGGTGGGAGCGTTTTCTGCCGCGACGCTGGTTGCGGGACGGCTGGGGGCGGTCGCCGTCTCAGGACACCAGATTGCGCTCGTCATGGCGTCCCTGACTTTCATGGTTCCACTGGGGGTGGCGCAGGCAACTTCGGTTCGGGTGGGCAATGCGGTTGGGCGGCGAGACGCAGAGGCGGCGAACGTGAGCGGCTGGAGCGGACTGGCCTTGAGCGCGAGCTTTATGAGCTGCTCGGCGATTGTGCTATGGACGCTGCCGCTGCCGATTGTGCATATCTTCAGTAACGATCCGGAGGTTGCGAAGATTGGCGTCTCATTGCTGGCGATTGCCGCGGTCTTCCAGTTCTTTGACGGCGTGCAGGTGACGGCGATTGGGGCGCTGCGCGGCTCGGGCAACACGCGGATTGCGATGATCACAGACCTGGTGGGCTGGTGGCTGATTGGATTGCCGTTGGGAGCATGGCTCTGCTTTGGGCGCGGCTGGGGCGTGCGCGGGCTGTGGTTCGGACTGAGCGCGGGATTGATCAGCATTGGCTGCGTGCTGGCCGTGGCCTGGAGGCATAGAGTGGAGTGGCTGCGACGAGAGCTGGGAGCAACTCCGTGAGAACTGCGCCACTTGCTGTGAGAATCTTGGAAGCGCCTCGCTCGGCCTTGTTCGTTTAAAACCCCGGAGTTGGAACTGGACAAACTGAACCAACTCTGGGCCGCGCTGCGCCAGTTAGTTGCTCTCTTTTTCGCCTTTGGGAAGGTCGAGGGCAAGTAATACGAACTCAGTGCCTTCAGGTTTTGGTTCGACAGCCACGATGTGCTGATGAACTTTGCCGCCAGCCTTCAGTTCGAACTCCGAGTGGGTGGAAGAGACATCGGCGGTGTTGCGATCGCAGGTGAGTCCTTCGCGGGTCTTCGAGGGCAAGCCAACGGCGTGGCCATTCTTGCACTCGATGACATCGCCGTAGCGCGACAGTCCCTTGCGGTAGAAGTCCTTTACCTTATCCGGCGCGTCCGGCGTGCGATAGCTAACGGCTTTGACGCGGAGATGGAAGTTGCCGAAGTTCATGTTGACATCGGCGGCTTCGTCATTCTTTTCTTTGTCTTTCTTCAGCAGGGCGGCGCCGGGATAGACGGGAAGGCCAGTGTCCGCGATGACGGCATCGTTGGTCTTCACCTTCATGCCGCCAAGAGGAGTTTCGATCTTGACATCCTCATTGCCGTTGGAGCCCTTGTGCTGCACAGTACAGCCCGAGACCCCAAGGGTTGCGGCCAGCAGCGCCAAAGGAGTCGCTTTGCCGATCATGCTCGTACCTCCGCACTCATGCATTCTAGATACGGCGGAGGCGAAGGGATAGTTCCATGAGGGTAACTACCCCACTCAAGCCAAAAGTTGGCATGAATGGCCACTCGAGCGTTCAAACCAAAAGACCAGGTTGCCCGCCCGAAAGTCCAGAGTTGGAAAAAACTAAACCAACTCTGGGCCACGCAGGAGTTAAGCGAGGGCGATGACGTCGATTTCGATGCGGACATCTTTGGGCAGGCGGGCGGCTTCGATGGTGGAGCGGGCGGGCGCGTTCTTCGGGAAGAAACGGGCGTAGGCTTCGTTCATGGCGCCGAAGTCATTCATGTCCTTGAGATAGACGCCGGTGCGCACGACCTTATCGAGGCCGCTGCCGGCTGCTTTCAGAATCGCCTCCAAGTTGGCGAAGACCTGCTTGGTCTGGTCGGCTACTCCACCGACAACAATCTGCTGGGTCGCCGGGTTCAACGCGATCTGTCCGCTGACAAAGACAAAACCGTTGGCGCGGATGGCTTGCGAATAGGGGCCGATGGCCTGGGGCGCGTTCTGGGTTGCGATGACTTCGTGCATGGCGATTCTCCTTGTAAATTCTCAGAAGGCAATATTCTAAACGCCGGCTACGGTTAAGGTTTGGCCGGCCGGAGCAGAAAAAGGTAGCCGACTGCAATGACGTAAAGAGTGAAAGCAATGGCCGTGGCCGCACCCATCAACTGCATGGCAAAACCCATCAAACCGACCAGAGCGCAGAGCACCTGAACGATGAGATTGTTGCGGCTCCAGCGCTTGAGCAGCTTTGGATCACTTGGGTTGCGGCGCAACTCCGCCAGCGAAGGCAGCACCATGGAGTTGCGGGTGGTGTAGGCAAAGGTGAGCAACGAGGCGGAGATGATGGCGGGAAGAAAGCTGCGATTGCCAAGGCTTCCCGCCGGTACGCGAAGAAGCGTGGAGCCGAGGACGGCGCAGGCCACCAGCATTCCCACCAATCCGCGCTGGGTATGCTGCAGAGAAAGGTAAGCGTTTTCGACAGACTGAAGCTGCACGGTCAGCACGCCGGGTTGGGACTGGACTCTCTTGGAGAAGCGGGACATGAATCAGTTACTCAGTCTCTGGACGCGTTCGACGTCGTGTACGCCCTGGATACGGCGGATGCCAGTAATAATGCGGTTGAGGTGATTGACATCGCGGGTTTCAAAGATGATGTCGATGGTGGCGAGGGCGTTGCCGGTCTTGGCTTCGATGTGGCGGATGTTGGCGTCTTCGCCGCTGATGACGGCTGAGACCTGGGTAATCATGCCAGGACGGTCATCGGTGGAAACCACGAGTTTGACGGGATAGGCGGGCTGGGCACCGGCGATTCGGGGTTCCTTGTGCGACCACTCAACGGCCAGTTTTCGCTCGGGCTCATACATCAGGTTCTGCACGTTGGAACAGGCTTTGCTGTGGACGGCTACACCCTTGCCGCGGGTGACATAACCTACAATTTCCTCACCGCGTATCGGGTTACAACATCGTGCGCGATAGACGAGCAGATCGTCGGTGCCGCGCACGGTGAGCGCCGAACTATCAGAGCCGAAGGCGCGCTTGACCGCCGAGGCCAGTCCCTGCTGCTCTTCGCCGGGCTGGAGATTGCTGCCAGGCAAAACCTTGGCCAGCACGGAGCGCGACGAGTATTTGCCATAGCCGATGCCGGCCATGAGATCGTCCACCTTGCTGACGCCGTACTCTACGGCAGCCTTCAGCAGCTCAGAGTCCTTGATGTCCTTAAGCGCGATGCGATACTTGCGCGCTTCTTTTTCGATCAGCTTGCGGCCGATTTCAATGGCACGCTCGCGCTGGTGAATGTTGAGCCAGTGCTTGATTTTTTGGCGCGCGCGCGAGCTCTTTACAATTCCCAACCAGTCGCGGCTTGGATTGTGACCGGCCTGGGTCATGATCTCAACGATGTCTCCGGAGCGCAGCTTGGAGCGCAGCGGAACGATGCGGCCATTCACCTTGGCGCCTACGCAGGAGTGTCCTACCTCGGTGTGCACGGTGTAGGCAAAGTCAATGGGGCCGGCGTCACGGGGCAGGATGACCACTTTGCCCTTTGGGGTGAAGGTGTACACCTCTTCGGGATAGAGATCGATTTTGAGGGTGGAGAGGAACTCGCCGGGATCGGCCATCTCGCGCTGCCACTCAACAACCTGCCGCAGCCATGCCAGGCGCTGCTCATCACGCGCGGAGATGGGACCGTCCTTGTACTTCCAGTGCGCGGCAATGCCTTCTTCGGCCAGCTTGTGCATCTCTTCGGTGCGGATCTGCACCTCGAAGGGATGACCATCTTCGCCGATCACCGTGGTGTGCAGCGACTGATAAAGGTTGGGGCGCGGCATGGCGATGAAGTCCTTGATGCGCCCTGGCACCGGACGCCATGCGTTGTGAATGATTCCGAGCACCGCGTAGCAGTCATTCACCGAGTAGGTGATGATCCTGAGCGCAAGCAGGTCATACATCTGGTCGGCGGCGATCTTCTGCTTGATCACCTTCTGATAGATGGAGTACATGCGCTTGATGCGAAAGTCGACCTGCACGACATTGATGTTGGCTTCGCGAAGCTTGACGCGGATGGTTTCGACCATGTGCGTGAGGGCGCGCTCACCATCTTTGCGCAGGGCCTCTACCTGCTCGACGACCATTTTGTATCCGACCGGATCGACGTAGGGGAATGAGAGGTCTTCAAGTTCGCCGCGAACCTTGCCCATGCCGAGACGGTGGGCCAGAGGCGCGTAAATCTCCAGCGTCTCCTTGGCAATCTTCACCTGGCGCTCAGGCGAGAGGTGTTGCAAGGTGCGCATGTTGTGCAGACGATCAGCCAGCTTGATGAGCACGACGCGAATGTCGTCCACCATGGCAAGCATCATCTTGCGTACGTTTTCCGCCTGCGCTTCCTCGCGCGAGGCGAAATCGATCTTGCTGATCTTGGTTACGCCTTCGACGATATGAGCAACGTGCTCACCGAATTTTTCCTTGATCTCCTCGGTGGTGACGGTAGTGTCTTCGACGGAATCGTGCAGCAACCCGGCGGCGATGGCCGTGGTGTCCAGCTTCATCTCCGCCAGCAGGATGGCGACTTCGAGGGGATGTACGAGATAAGGTTCGCCGGAGGCGCGCTGCTGTCCGCTGTGATTCTCGAGGGAGAATTCGTAGGCCCGCTTGATGATGTCAAGATCGTCGTTGGGACGATTGGCTTTAGCAATCTTCAGCAAATTGCGGAACCGTGTCGCAGTCAAAACGTTGGTCGCAATTTGCTCGCGAAAGCTCGCCATAATTGATTTTAGCTTGTAACCTGCCCGTAACGCCAAGCTGGTTGGAGTGCAAGCTGTTCCTGTTGCATCCGATGCCGCGGGGCCGCAGAATGATTCGACGGAGCCGGAGAGACAATGAGAGTGCTGATAAGCGGCGCCAGCGGAATGATCGGAAAGGCGGTTTCCGCTCTACTGGATGGCCGCCACGAGGTTCATGCCCTGGTTCGCGATGCTGCGCGGGCACGTCCGGGCGACCTGCTGTGGCAACCCGCTTCGGCGCTGGATGCGGCGCAGATTGCGGGCTTCGACGTGATCGTGCATCTTGCGGGAAGACCGGTGGCAACCCTGTGGACAGAGCGGGCGAAGGCCGAGATCCGCAACAGCCGGATAGAGGGAACAGCCAATCTGGCGCAGGCGGCGGCGCAGGCATTCCTGGCAAACGGGAGGCCCCGTGCGCTGATCTGCAGCTCGGCAAGCGGCTATTACGGGAGCCGCGGCGATGAAGAGCTGGTGGAAGAGAGCGAGGCTGGGCTGGGGTTTCTGGCCGAGGTTTGCCGCGAATGGGAGAGCGCGGCGCATCCGGCGGCCATGGCCGGAGTGCGCGTGGCTCACATGCGGACTTCTTTGGTGCTGGACGCCGAAGGCGGCGCATTGGCCAAGATGCTGCCCGCGTTCCACATGGGAATAGCAGGCAAGCTGGGCAGCGGTCATCAATGGTGGAGCTGGGTAAGTTTGAAGGATGCGGCGCGGGCCTACGCCTTTGCTGTGGAGAATGAGCGGGTACACGGGGCGTTGAATCTGGCAGCTCCGAATGCGGTGACAAATGCAGAGTTCACCCGGACACTGGGCAGGGTTCTGCACCGGCCTACTCTGCTCGCGGTGCCCGCCCTGCTGCTGCGTGCCGTGGCCGGAGAGATGGCGGTGGAGATGCTGCTCGCCAGCCAGAGAGTGATACCAAAGCGGCTGCTGGAGGCGGGCTTCAACTTTGAGGACCCGGCGCTGGAGCCGGCGCTGAGAAGGTTGCTGGCGTGAGATGCAGGAGAAGAGAAATAGCTCTTGACCTGTCTAAAGCTGCAGGGTTGAGAGTAGAGAAGCTCGGATGCTAACGGTCTCCCAACTCGCCCGACTCTGCGGATTGAGCCGCACCACGCTTCTCTACTATGAATCCATCGGCCTGCTGCCACCAGCGTCGCGCTCGAATGCGAACTACCGGCGCTACTCGACAAAGGAGTTGGAGCGGCTGCGGATGATTTGCGCATACAGGGATGCGGGATTGCGGCTCAGTGATATTCAGCAGATTCTCGACGAGCAATCGAATGAGGCTACCGCGGTTTTGAAGCGGCGGCTGATCGAACTCGACGGAGAGATCGAGACCCTTCGCGAGCATCAAAACGCCATTCTGCGGCTTTTGCAAGCCGGTGATGGCAGATGGAGAACACTGGAAATGACCAAGGAGAAATGGGTGTCGATCATGCACGCTGCCGGATTCGGCGAAGAAGACATGCGGCGGTGGCATAAACAATTCGAACAGCAGGCTCCGGAAGAACATCAGCAATTCCTGGAGTACCTGCAGATTCCCGGCGAGGAGATTGGGAAAATTCGGGAATGGAGCCGGGAAGCGTAATTGCATTTCGACCGGCTTGTGAGTACCCCCGCTCAGGATGGATTGAGCGGGGTTTCTTTTGATTCGACGACGGCCTGATTACGGCTTCTGGCGCGAAATCTCTCCTACGGTTGCGGCGGTTGCGCGTAGATAATCGGCGGGCGCGAGAACGATCTGCAATCCGCGCTGCCCGGCAGAGACGCAGACCGAATCCCACAGTTCGATGGTTTCATCGGCGAAGACGGGATAGTCCTTCTTCATCCCCAGAGCGGTGACTCCGCCGCGAATGTAGCCGGTGACGCTCTGCACTTCCTTCAGCGGCAGCATCTCGACTTTCCGGTCGCCGGTGAGATGGGCGAGAGCTTTGAAGTCGAGCTCATAATTTCCGGGGATGACGGCGACGGCCACTCCGTTGCGATCGCCCTTTACCGCCAGAGTTTTGAAGACCTGTTCGGGTGGAAATCCCACTTTGGCGGCTACATTTTCCGCAGAGAGATCCTCGAGGTCAACCTCGTATTCACGCAGTTCGTAGTGGATGCCGAGCGAATCCAGAATGCGGCAGGCGTTGGTCTTGCTCATGACAATATTCAACCATAGGATTACTGATCTAGCTTTGCGTTCTGGCCCGCACAAAGGCCGCGACGCGCTGCCTGATGCTGAAGACCGGTGTTGGCAGCGGGAGCTTTGCGCCAGCCTCCATCAACGGCACAAGCCTGTCGAACTCCGGGCCGGACTGAACACCGGTGAGCATGATGCGGATGGGATGGAAGAGCGCCGGGCCTTTGACTCCGGTGGCCTTCTGTACTTCCTTGATGAGCGCTTTGAAGCGGACGGCGGAGATGGGCTCGGGCTCGTCGGCTATTTTTGCGGCAAAGGAGTCGAGTACCTGCGCAGTGGTTGCGGCAGAGAGCACCTCCGCGTTCTCCGGCTCGGACAGGGCAGCATTGGCGTCAAAGTGCAGGACGGAGGCGGCGCGGCTGGGCAGTTCGTCCAGCTTGTTGACCGAATGTGCGAGCGACGCCGTAATCTGCGCAAGCCACGATTTCACCTCAGGCGTCAGCTCCACCAAGCCGAGCGCGCGCTGGTAAAAAGGCTCGGAGAGGGCGGCGATGTGAGCAGGCTCAGTCTGCTTGATGTAGTGGCGATTGAGCCAGTAGAGCTTTTCAAAATCGAAAACCGCGGGAGAGGGCGTGACTCGCGCAAGGTCGAACTCCTGCACCAGTTCGGAGGGCGAAAAGATTTCGCGATCGCCCCCGGTGGGAGCCCAGCCAAGCAGTGCCATGTAATTCATCAGCGCCTCGGGCAGCACACCCATCTCACGGAAATTGGCCAGTGAGGTTGCGCCATGGCGCTTGGAGAGACGCTCCTTGTCGGGGCCAAGAATGGTGGAGAGATGAGCGAACTCGGGGACTGGCCAGCCGAGCGCTTCGTAGAGCGCAACCTGTTTGGGCGTGTTGGAGAGATGATCGTCGCCGCGAATGACGTGGGTAATCTTCATCTCCGCGTCGTCGACCACGACCACATAGTTATAGACAGGGACGCCGGTAGAACGGACGATGATGAGATCGCTGACGACGTCGCTGGAGAACTCGACCCATCCGCGCACAATGTCGTGGAAGCGGATCGGCTTTTCGGGAATCTTGAGGCGGATGGCGAAGGGCTCACCGGCAGCGCGGCGGCGTTCGGACTCCTGCAGCGTGAGGTTGCGGCAGGTGCCGGGGTAGTTGGGTTGCAGATGCTCGGCCATTGCCTCTTCACGCTGGCGGTCCAGTAGTTCCTGCGGGCAGAAACAGCGATAGGCCTTGCCCTTGCTGACGAGGCGCTCCGCGTAGTCGCGATAGACCTGCCATTTGTCGCTCTGGCGATAGGGCGGATATGGGCCGCCCACGTCCGGGCCTTCGTCCCAATTGAGTCCCAGCCAGCGGAGGTCTTCGATGAGCTGAGTTTCGTAGCGCTCTTCGCTGCGTTCGAGATCGGTGTCTTCAATGCGGAGGACAAACGCTCCGCCCTGCTGGCGAGCGAAGAGCCAGTTGAAGAGCGCGGTACGCGCATTGCCAACGTGAACCTGTCCGGTGGGCGACGGGGCAAAGCGGACTCGCGCTTTGCCTGAAATTGACGGCTGCTCCATAGCTCGATGTTAGCAGAGCCAGCGGGGTGGAAATGAAACGCGCATCGAACTCTGGCGCGGTGGCCTAGCGAATGTGCGGGCTGGCGGGCGTGTAGGTGGATTTCCTTACCTTGGGCCTGACGACTTTAATGTCAAACTCCAGCGGCGCGGTCTTGGGTGGAAAACACTGACGATTGTCGCAGGCCTGGTACTTCACTTCTCCGTGGACGCGCTGGGTGCCGAGTGCAACCGATTTCTGAATGCGCACCTCGGCCGAGACGTTGAAGGCTCCCGTGTAGACGCTGAGCTTCTCATTGCCAATCATGGGCAGCGCCAACTGCTCTCCGGCCGGATACTGAATGTTCACGATCATGATTCCCTGCGGCGGGTTGAGATGGACCACGGTGGGCAGCAGCAACTCGTCGTTGGGCTTGTTGGAGTTGACGTGAAATCCACGGTTGACCTGGAGCGCGATGTCGAGTTGAGCTTTGCCTCCACGGGTGATGACGAGGGTTCCGATGGGTGCAACGGAAAGCGATGGGGACGTACCCTGAGCCAGCGCAGCAGATGCGCAGAAGAGCAGAAGAAACGACGCGAGAGAATGGGAGAGCTTCATGGCTAGTTCTAGTCTAGCGGATTTCAGAGCACGCGCGCGTACCCGCCGCGAAGCTCACGTTTGATGGCTAGGAGTGCGCTTTGCTGTCGATGGCGCGCTTTACGTCCTGCTCGATCTCGTCTCGCCCGGCCTGGCCGAAGACGCGATTCAGCACCACGCCGTTGCGGTCGATGTAAAACGTGGTGGGCAGATAGCTGATGCCGCCGTACTGATCGGCAACGCTATCTTTACCGAATAGGACAGGGTAGTTGATGGAGTTTTCGGCAGCGAATTTTTCGACATCCTTCTGGTCGCCATCGTCCATGGAAACACCGACAACCTGCAATCCCTGCGCGCCATAACGCTTCTGCAACTCAATGAACCAGGGAATTTCCGCTTTGCAGGGAGGGCACCAGGTGGCCCAGAAGTTGAGCACTACGGCCTTGCCGCGCAGATCGCTGAGCTTCACGGTGTGTCCCTGCAGATCGCTCAGCACGAAGTCCGGCGCGGCCGAACCTTTGTCAGCGGCTACGGGCCCGGTGCGGGCACCAGCCGTGAACTTTCCGCGGAACTTACCCATCAGGAGCAAACCAGCGACTACGACCACCATCAGTGCAAAGATTATGACTTTTCGCTTCACGCCAAACACTCCAGTACGTGATCTGTCCCGTAATCCGTTACTCGCACACCAGTTCAGATGCTCTAAAGTGAGAAGCGATTCAGAAAGCCAAGATAGCCGGAGAGCAAGGTAAACCGGCCGAGGGCAATCAGCAGGCCAAAGACGATGAGCAATGCACCGCTGAAGACTTCCACGGTGTGCAGGTGGCGGCGGAAACGGGCATAGAAGCCGAGAAATCGATTGACGCCGAGCGAAGTGAGCAAAAACGGAAGCGCCAATCCGGCGGAGTAGACGGCGAGCAGGAGGATTCCCTTCATCACTGTGTCCTGCGAGCCCGCCAGCAGAAGGATTCCGGCCAGGATGGGACCGATGCATGGGGTCCAGCCAAAGGCGAAGGCAAAGCCGATGAGGAACGAGCCGAGCGGACTGGAGCCGCCTTTGACGCTGTGCAGGCGCTTGTCCGAGTAGAGAGCGTTGATCTTGAAGATTCCGGTGAGGTGCAGTCCGAAGATGATGATGACAACGCCGGCGAAGATTGCCAGGGGCCGATGATACTGCTGAGTAAGCTGTCCGACGCTGGTGGCCACCGCGCCCAGAGAGATGAATACCACGCTGAAACCGAGGATGAAACAGACAGAGTTCAGCATGACGGTGCGCAGAAGTTTGCGGTCGGCGGTCTGCAGGGTTTCCACGCTGGCACCCGAGATGAGCGAGACGTAGCCCGGAACCAGGGGCAGGACGCAGGGCGACAGGAAGGATAAGACTCCGGCGAAGAATGCGGCCACGGGCAGCGGAAGAGTATGCATACGCGAACGATTGTACCGCGCGGGACTTATTTCGGCAGACTCGCAGCTTATTCTAGGAAGCGCTGTTGTTGTGCAGCAGTGAGCAGCAGGCAGTGATAAGGACGGCGGGCGAGGCGCTTACGAAGTTTGGCGATCAGACGATATCCACGGTTGAGCAACGGACGAGGAAGCAACCGCGCGGCAGAGGCGAGGTGCGCATATGCGCCTCCGACGTAGGCAGCGGTGTGCGCTACGGCGTCGAACTCGATGAAGGCCAGGCCGTTCTCAATCCAGAGAAGAGACTCGACCAGTTGCAGATGGTGCTCCGCGCGCAGGGAGCGGCCGAGGGTGGAATCTCGTGGGACGAAGAACAGGTCGGAGCGGTGCTCGTGCGCGAGGATGAACCACACAGCGCGATTGCAGAATGCGCAGTCTCCGTCAAAGACAAGCATGGGCGCGGACATGGTGAGTTAGATGAGGGCCAGAACGGTTCCGTCTCGGGATTGTTGGATACATGTCGATTAGGCGCTAGGAAAAGCAAACGCAACCGCAAGGTCAAAATCCCCACTCAAGCCAACAGCGGGCTTGAATGGGCCACCCGCCCGCCCTGTTGAAAACTGGCCTTTTATCCAACATTCCCCGAGCTCGGGAATGAGTTCTTGGGGTTCCGAAAACCTACAGCGGTATGTTGCCATGCTTCTTCGCGGGATTTTTGTCGCGTTTGCCGTCGAGCATTTCCAGGGCCTGGATGATTTTCTTGCGGGTGTCGCGGGGACGGATGACGCCGTCGATGTAGCCGCGCTCGGCAGCGACATAGGGATTGGCGAAGCTCTCGCGAAACTCCTCGATTTTATCGGCGCGCACTTTGGCGAAGGCCGCGTCGCCGGTGAGTCCGTCCACGCCTTCTTTGGCGGCACGGTCAAGCTCGCGGCGGTAAACGATGTTGACCGCGCCCTCCGGTCCCATGACAGCGATCTCGGCGGTAGGCCATGCGTAGTTGGCGTCTGAGCGGATGTGCTTGGAGCTCATGACGCAGTAGGCACCGCCGTAGGCTTTGCGGGTGATGATGGTGACCTTGGGGACGGTGGCTTCGGCAAAGGCGTAGAGCAGCTTTGCGCCGTGGGTGATGATGCCTCCGTGCTCCTGCTGAATGCCGGGCAGGAAGCCGGGAACATCCTCAAAAGTTACGAGTGGAATGTTGAAGCAGTCGCAGAAGCGGACGAAGCGCGCGGCCTTGATTGAGGAGTTGATGTCCAGCACCCCGGCGAGGTAGTTGGGCTGGTTGGCGACGATGCCGACGGAGCGTCCATTGAAGCGGGCAAAGCCGATGACAATGTTTTTGGCGTAGTGCTCCTGCACCTCAAAGAAGTAGGCATCATCGACCACGCGGTGGATGACGTCCTTGATGTCATAGGGCAGGTTGCTCTCGGGGGGAACAACGGTGTCGAGTTTTTCGTCGGCGCGGTCGATGGGATCGGTGGTGGGCTTGCGCGGCGGATCTTCAAGATTGTTTGAGGGGATGAAGCTGAACAGCTCGCGCACCATGGAGAGACACTCGGCATCGTCGTGGGCGAGGAAGTGAGCAACTCCGGATTTGGTGTTGTGAGTTTCCGCTCCGCCGAGTTCATCTTTGCTGACCTCTTCGTGGGTCACCGCGCGGATGACCTCGGGGCCGGTGATGAACATGTAGGCGGTCTTATCAACCATGAGGATGAAGTCGGTGATGGACGGAGAGTAGACCGCGCCACCGGCGCATGGTCCCATGATGGCGGATATCTGCGGAATGACGCCGGAGGAGAGGACATTGCGAAGGAAAATGTCGGCGTAGCCAGCCAGTGAGCGGACGCCTTCCTGGATGCGCGCACCGCCAGAGTCATTGAGGCCGATGACGGGCGCACCGACCCGCGCGGCCTGATCCATGATCTTGACGATCTTGGCAGCGTTGGTCTCTGAAAGCGAGCCGCCGAAGACGGTGAAATCCTGGGCGAAGACAAAGACCAGCCGGCCTTCGATGCGTCCATAGCCGGTAACAAAGCCATCGCCGAGGACGACCTGATCGGCCATTCCGAAGTCGGTGGTGCGATGGGTTACAAACTTGTCGGTTTCCTCAAAGGTGTCTTCGTCGAGCAGGAACTCGATGCGCTCGCGCGCTGTCATCTTGCCCAGCTTGTGTTCGCGCGCACGCCGCTCTTCGCCGCCGCCTGCTTCGGCAAGTTCGTCGCGCTGTTTCAGCTTTGCCAGCTTCTGCTCGATATTCATGAGATGGGAATTATAGCCGCAGAGTGACGGTTACGGCGAAGCATTTAGTGCCGCTGAGGCATGAGATCTTCGTCGCCTTCCATGCCTTGAGCGTGCCAGTACCATCGTTTGCCATCCCAGATGAGGAGGGCGTGCAGAGTCTGGATATCCACGGCTTCAATGGCCTGGAGTTTTTTCTTCTTGAGGCGGAGATTCACAATGTTGAGGGTTTCAAAGGGCGTGTTGATGAGGACGAACTTTGACACGTGCCTGGATTGCGACGGGTTACGCCAGTCGAAGACGACCAGAATGCAGCGAGCGGAGCCGTCGAAGTGGAGGGTGAACTGCGAGGTGATGCGCGTATCCCCGGTGCCGAAGTAGGCGTTATACGGGTCCTCTACCTTGAAGCCGAATTGCTCCTTCGAAAGTAAAGGGGTGCTGCTGCGGCCCACCAGGACGAGATCTTCTTTGCCGTCGCCAGTCAGGTCGCCGAACATTGGAGGGACCTTGGGATCGAGGGTGAAGGTGGGTCCGAACTGGCGCGCCAAGTAGGCAGTTGGATCGGGGAGCGGCGACGTAGCCGTGGGTGCAGATTGCGCCATCAGGCACGAAGCAAGAAGCAGGCAGGTGGCAAGGCAGCCGAGCCGGAATGCAAGAATGGAGCGCATAGCGACTAATGTACCCGTTTTCCGGCGGCAGCGCAGGGGAAGTTTCTCTGGCGGCCTTGCGGTAAGCGGCGTGCATCTATAATCTGGCCAGTGCGATTACTCCTGCTCAGCGACATTCACGGGAACCTTGAGGCGTTAGAGGCAGCTCTCGACGCGGCTCCGGAATATGACCGCGTGGCCAATCTGGGCGACGTGGTTGGTTACGGCGCAAGTCCTAATCAGACGGTGGAGTTGGTTCGCGCCATGGAGCCGATCAACGTGCGGGGCAACCACGACCGCGCCTGTTGCGGTTTGGAAGACCCTACAAACTTCAATCCCGCAGCCGCCGATGCGGTGAACTGGACGCGCGAAGAGCTAGGCGTACGAAACATAGAATGGCTGCGTGAACTGCCCCAAGGCCCGGTGCAGGATGCGGGCTGGCGGGGAGTGCAGTTTGTGCACGGTTCGCCGATCGATGAGGACATCTACATCCACTCGGAGTCCAGCGCTGGCGCGGCGTTGATGGTTTCAGCCACGCGCATCACATTCTTTGGGCATACCCACGTGCAAGGAGCGTTTGCACGGCCGCACGGTGCCGTGGAAGCACTGGCGTTGGAGCGGCTGAACGGTGCGAGTTGCGTGCAGAGCTCGCGGCTGAAGCTGAAGCCAGCGATGAAATATCTGGTAAACCCAGGTTCGGTGGGACAGCCTCGCGACCGCGACCGGCGCGCCGCATTCGCCATTTACGACAGCGTAGAAGAAGAGATCCTCTTCTACCGCGTGCCCTATGACATTGCGGGCGCACAGGAGCGCATCCTGCAGGCAGGATTGCCGAGAGGATTGGCACTGCGGCTGGAGGATGGACGCTAGTACCGGCGGCGAAGCTCTCATCCAAGGTGTTCCGGATCGCAACGCAAGCGGATTTCCTCAACCTCTGCGCACCCGGCTTTGCGATACACTCGCGCTATGCCCATTGAAAAAACAGGCGGACTCTTCGACAACAGACCAGGCGAGGACGGCCTAGGTTCCACTCCAAGCAGCAAGGTGCTGGTGGCACACGTAGACGGCGGCTCGCGCGGCAATCCTGGGCCTGCCGGATACGGCGCCTATATCACCGACAGCGAAGGCCGCCGATTGGCTGAGTTGGGCGAGTTCCTGGGCGTGCAGACCAACAACTTTGCCGAATACTCGGGATTGATTGCGGCGCTGGAATATGCGGTGGAGCACGGCTACGGCACGGTGAAAGTGGTCAGCGACTCCGAGCTGTTGGTGAAGCAGATGAAAGGGCAATACAAGGTTCGCAGCGAGGCGCTGCTGTCGATTTACAACGAGGCCAAGGCGCTGATCCGCAAGCTGGACCGTTTTGAGATTCGCCATGTGCTGCGGCACCTGAATAAAGACGCCGACCGGCTGGCCAACGATGCGATGGATCGCGGCATGGGACGCGCCTCCACGACCAAGGCCGACGCCTACGCCAAGCCCACGGTACAGCGCGAGGAGATCAAGGAATTGCGTGGATTTGTGAGCGGAGGCGTGGTGGAATTTACCGGCGAGAAGTTTCCCGATGGAGTGTTCGTGGTGATACGGCGGGCAAGGTAATCCCGGGCGCTCAACCGGCGAGCGCCTTCTTCACAGCATCGCTGACCAGCTTGCCATCGATGCGGGCGCCAGCGAACTTGGCCATCACGTTCTTCATGATCGTGCCCATCTCCTTGGCGGTGGGGGAAGCCATCCCGGCCAGTACCGACTTTACGGCAGCGTCGATTTCGGCGGGACCTACGGCCTTGGGAAGATAGCCTTCGATGAAGACGATCTCCGCCAGCTCCTTGGCCGCGAGTTCCGGCCGGTTGCCCTTGGTGAACTGCTCGGAGGCGTCGTGGCGCTGCTTGATCAGGGTAGAGAGCACCTGAATCTCTTCCTTTTCGTCGAGCGGAGCGCGCTTATCGATTTCCTTGTTTTTGAGGGCGGACTTGACCATGCGCAGAGTAGAGAGGCGCAGCTCCTGCCGCGTCTTCATCGACTCGACCATATCTTTCTGGACCTGGGAAGTAATGCTCATCAGTCCATGATACGCGCACTGGGCCGTGGTTCGACTTATGGTAAAACTATGGGCCTAAGCGGCGAGACCTTTCTGGTAAGCAGCTTCGCTCAGCCCAGCAAGTGCAAAACTCCGGGGTTGCGAAAGCCGGGAAAGATGCTTTCCATTCGTGGGTTGCCCAACTGCTTGGCCACGGCCTCGGCCATGACCTGGCGAAAATCCGTGGTTAGCGCCAGGTCGCGCTGCTCATGGAGTTGCTCGTTGGCTAGTCCCGGCCAGTGCCCATACATCTTGCCTCCGCGCACGGCGCCGCCCATCACGAACATAACGCTGGCGTGGCCGTGGTCGGTGCCACGGTCTCCGTTCTCGCGCGCGGTGCGGCCAAATTCGGTCATCGTTACAACCACGGTATCCTCAGCCAGCGGCCCCAGATCTTGCCAGAATGCGGCCAGCGAGCCGCTGAATTCCTTCAGCAGATTTGCCAGTTGTCCCTCGCCCGCGCCTTCGTTTACGTGATTGTCCCAGCCACCGACGTCGGTAAACACTACCTGTACTCCGAGGTTTGCCTTCACGAGCTGCGCCGTCTGTTTGAGCTCGTCCGCGAAGTGTCCCTTGGGATAGCTCACACCTGCCGCCGGGCGATAGGACGCGGGCTTGGAGGCCTTCAGCATCTTCACGGCGTCGAAGGTCTCTTGCGCCGTGCCGTGCAGCACAGAATCCACGCTTCCCTCGTACATCGACTCGAAGGTGCTGGCCAGCGGCTGCGGATTGTGCGGTGCTACGCCAAAGTCATTTACGTTGCCTACCGCCAGCGCCGGAGCTCTTCCGCTCAGGATGCGTGGCAGCGCAGTGCCCAAGGCCACGGCGCGGAACGCCGCATTCTTTTGTTCTTGTTGCTTCCCGGCCGAGAGCGCCAGCAGTGCGCGATTCAGCCAACCGTCCTCGGTGGTCTTCACACCTGGAGTACCGCTCTCCATAAAATCCTGCGCGTCAAAGTGGGAGCGCGTGGGGTCGGGTGAACCGGCTGCGTGAACCATTGCCAAGTGCCCGGCATTCCACACGGGTTGCAGCGCGCTCATCGCCGGATGAAGCCCGAAGAAACCGTCCAGATCAATGACTTCGCGGCGAGGAATGGCGATAGTGGGGCGCAGGGTGTAGTACGCGGCCTCGCCGTGCGGCACCACGATGTTCAGCCCGTCGGCTGCGCCGCGCTGGAAGATCACCACCAGCCGTTTGTGCGCCTGCCCAGTCTCGGCGGCCATGGCCGCGCGGGCTAGGAACTCCGGCACTGCCGCCATTCCGACCACGGTCATGGCGCCGCCCTTCATAAAAATCCGCCGCGTGATTCCCATCGCAACTTCTCCTGTGGGCACTTGTCTGCTACCGCCGCTGAAACTCCGGCGAGCCCAGAATCAAGGCGGCCAGAGCTCCCTGGTTCACCGGCTTCACCGGATCGTTCAACTGCCCTGCGATCGTTTGATGCGTCTGCGCCGAAACGCCACCGGCCACCAGCGTCTGCTCCAGCGTCCTCAGAGCTTCCTCCGCATTCGGGCCTCCACCAGCCAGCTTTGCGGGGTCCGCGCGAACCCCCGCCAGCTTGCCGGTGGCCAGAGCCAAGGCAAAGTTCATCCGGCTCAACAGAGCCCCGGAGTTCACCCAGCTCTCAGCCCGCATCGAGTAGCCCGTAGGCGGCTGTGCGCCGTAGAGCGGCATTCCCATGCGGTTCAGCGCGTCGATCACGCTCTGCGTGCGCGTAACCTCGGCCCCTGTGGCACGCAGTGCAGAGACTGTAAATTCCAGCGGAGTTTTCACCTTGGCGCGATATCGCCGCAGGTCCCAGAACTGGGGTGCAGCCAGCATGGTGTGTAGTACGGCCCGGATGTCACCATCGCTCTCCGCAAAGGTTTTCGCCATGGCGTCAACCAGCTCAGAGGGAGGTGTGTCGCTTACAAAACGCTGCGCCAGTTTGGTGGAGATGAAGCGCGCGGTGGCCGGTTGGGCTGCCAGCATCGCCAGCGCCGCTTCGCCTTCACGCTCGCCATCTTGGTGAAAGACATGCCCGAGCACCGTCTTGTCGCCGGGCTCATGACGTAGCGGCCGAAAGACATAGCCTCCGCCCAGTCTCGGCTCCTCCAGCGTCCAGCCAGTCAGCACCCGCGCTAGTTCGGTCACATCCTGCTGCGTGTAGCCACCGTTGACGCCGAGGGTGTGCAATTCCATCACCTCGCGCGCATAGTTCTCATTCACTCCCTGCGCGAGCTTGCCGTTGTTTTTTCCGCGCCCAGCGGCCACCGAGTTCGGTCCCATGCTCTGCCAGTTATCCAGGTACCAGAGCATCGCCGGACTCTTGGCGGTGGCCAGCAGCAGCTCCCGGAATTTGCCCAACGCGTGCGGACGGATCACATCGCGCTCATAGCTGGTGATCAGGTAACGGTCTGCGCCTTTGCCGATGAACACATTGAAGTGGTTGAACCAGAAGTCGGTCATCACCTCCTGCAGTTGCCGTTCGCTGTAGGTCGCGCGCAGCAGCTTGGAGTGCAGGAGCTCGCCGTTCACTACCGCGACAGGATTCTCCAGCGAGAGGAGCAGCTCCTTCTGGCGCGGAGTCATGTCCGCTGTCAGCTTTTCACGATCGTCTTGCGACAGCGCCCGCCAGAAGCCGCGGCGCTCATCTGCTTCCATTGCCGCCAGGTTTTGGGTGCGTGTTTCCGGCGGCAATTCCATCAGGTCCAGCGCCCGCGAGCGGGCATGGTCGCGCGCACGTTGCCGCTGCTCCTTCATCTCCGGAGACATCCCGTCGGGACTCATCTCCAGCAGGTCGGCATTCTGCGCGGCTTTCTCATTCTTTGCGCGCTTGTCGTTCAGCCGCGCAACTCCCGCGGCATACACCGCCCGAAGCTGCGGATCAGACGGCATCGCAATCTTGCCCTCGGCTACCGCCTTCAGTATCTGCGGAGGAGGAAAGTTCTCCACCATCTCCGCCGCGGACATCCGCAACGTGCGATACGGCGCAAGCCTCGCTTCCAACGCCGAGTCGTCAATTTGGGCCGGGCTGAGCTGCTGCTCGATCCACTTATCCACTCCTATCGCCAGCACCCGCTCCACATCCCCCGGTCGCGGCCCAAAGGTCAGCCGGTTCAACGCATGAATCGCCCGCTCCCGCTCGTCCATTCGCCGGACGGCCGGAGCCGGTGGATGCCTCTTGTTGTTGGGTTTCCGCTCAAGGGCAGACGAGGAGGTAGAAGGAAGTAGGAGCAGCAGCGCAAGGGCTGCGCCGATCAGCTTTGTCCGAGGCATCCCACCTCCTGAGAAAAAACACTTCGTCCTAGCTCGAGTATGAACCCGCTGCTGAAGAAAAGGTTCTGCAATCAAAAGCAGCGATGCAAGGCTTGGGCGAGATTATTTCGGACGCTAGTTCCGCAGATACCAAGGGATCGTTAATTACTGGAAGAAGAAACCGGACACCGAAGTCCCACACGGAGCTCGTAGCTCTGTCGGCTTGTGCTCATTTCCTGTTTGGCAGCTTTCCGCGTTTCAGACGCATCACTGCTTCTCGACGGAAGCAGGTGTGGCTATGATCATTCACAATTCCTGCAGCCTGCATGAAGGCATAGACAATAACCGGGCCAACAAATTTGAATCCGCGCCTCTTCAAGTCCTTGGACATCTCCTCAGCGATAGGATGCATGGACATCGGCGATTCATTCTGTATCGGCTTGCCTCCCGCCATCTCCCAAATGACAGCCGCAAAATCTTTGCCAGACTTCTGCATCTCCAGAAATATTTGTGCTGCCTTGATCGTCGCTTTGATCTTCGCGCGCGAGCGGATGATCCGTGGATCGTCCAAGAGCATTTGAATATCACCATCGCTAAAACGAGCGACCTTTGCTGGATCAAACTGCCGGAACGCCGCCTGTAGAGCTTCGCGCTTTTTCAGAACAATGAGCCAGGAGAGACCGGCCTGAAAAGACTCGAGCATAAGCAGTTCCCAGAGGGCTCGACTATCGTACTGGGGAACGCCCCATTCCTCATCGTGATAGTCGCGTAAGAGCAGGTCGCTCTCAGCCCACGGGCAACGCTCCTTTGCACGGTTTGCTCTCATTCTTCTCCCACGAGTTCCAGAATAAGGCCCGAGACAACCTCGTATCCGTATCGCGAAATTGTAACTCTGAACTCCATCGGTATCCGGAACGTTTGCGACAAGCATTATCGCTTACCGGTCTTCCACTCTTCGTACGAGATGCGCGGGATTGTCATGAATGCTTCTCGCGTACGCACGTAATTTCCCATCCCATTCATGCGACCGATGGCATGCAGTTCCTCAGCTTGGATGTAGGGTCCCGCCGGATCCACGTACTTGTCCTCCACGTAAACGGCAACCACTCGCCCAAGGATGATGCGCGACCGGCCGATCTCCATCGTCGTATACTCCTGGCACTCCAGCGCGGCATGCGCCTCTGCCAATCGCGGGGGTTTCACCTTCTGCGACGGCGCTGTGGTGAACCCAGCGAGTTCCACCTCACTCATTTCTTCTGGAAAATCTGTCGCGCACAAATTCATCTTCTCCGCGATATCTTCGGTGACCACGTTCACCACAAATTCACCAGTCCGCCGAATGTTCCGCGCCGTGTCCTTGGGTACAAACTGCTGGTCCGTCCGGTTGGTCACACCCACGCCGATGATGGGAGGATCCGTGCACAGGTAGTTGTATGCACTGAACGGTGCGGCATTGAGCAAGCCGTTCTCATCCATGCTGGTGATCAGCGCAATCGGCCGTGGCGCCACCAAGCCGACCAAAAGTTTGTAAGCGTGACGGACGGGAAGTTGGTCGAGATCGAAATTCACGGGTAGTAGGCTCCTTCGAACACTTGCATTTGCAGGCCGGCCGCATTTCGAGATCTAAAGCTCCTGCGGCAGGAATGGACGGTTCTTAGCTACTATGTTCGTTCAGCTTATCAGTGCGTCAACGTCAGTGAAGATGATTTCACGATTTCAGTCTCTTCCAGCTGGAGCTCAGTTGCAAGCCCTTGGATCACGAAGCGATTGCCATCGAACTCTCGGCTGAGGCGTTCGTACCCAGTGGATTCTGAGAAATAATCTCGGGCGTGCCAAACAAGATTACATCTGGAAAGCCGACCGTCCGAGCAGAATGGGCCCTGTCGCTCCGAGAAAGCGCAACGCCCTAACCCACCCACTGGATCATCTTAGCGTTTTTTAGTTGGTGTGCTGGTAGGGGCCGATGTCGATGCTGCCACTACGGACGTTGCCGGCAAAATCATGATTCGGAGCGCCGGTGGAGCTGCCGGTGCCGATGGTTGCGGCGCCTGCGGCTTGCTGGTAATTGCCCGATCCGTTGGTCTGCCAGTTCACGAAGGTAGAGGCAGGAGCGATGGTAAGGTCTCCGCCGGAAGTGGCGATCGTTCCCGTCGAATCGGAGGTGCAATAAGGACCGCCGGCGTTTCCGTCATTGGCATTGTTGGAGATCTGCATGCCTGTGGCAACAACATCGTAGCCGTAGACGCCGCAGCCACCGCTGTAGTTGGAGCCGTTGTCGATCATGATGTTGTTCTTGACGATGGACGAGGCTGAGCCGTAGGTCAGTGCGATTCCGCCGTTGCCGTTTTCGAAGACCAGATTGTTGACGATGGTAACGGCAGAAGCAGTACCGGCAGCATATCCGTGGTTCAAGCCCCATCCGCCGTAGACGTTGTAGACGATGTTGTTCTCGATGACATCGCCTGCACCGTTGGTCTCGTCGAGGATTCCATCGACCTGCACAACCGAACCGGTCTTGCAGGCGGGGTTGTTGTTGCCGATGTTGTAGACGAGGTTGGCGTCATAGGTGTTGTAGGAGGTTGATCCGTCGGTCTGGATGCCACCGCCGCCGGTGGAGGAGCAGTCGGGCTGGACGTCGTGGATTGCATTGCGGCTGAGGATATCATGGCTGCCGCTGAGGTAAATGATCATGTTCGCGTTGGGAATGGCGGAGGAAACGCTGCTGATGTCGAAGCCGTCGAAGGTGATGTAGTTACCCGAGATGGCCATGACATCGGTGTTGCCAGTCGCCGTGCCGGTGATGTAGCAGGCTCCGCGGGTGACGCAGGTCAGGACGATGGGATTTCCCGAAGTTCCGGACTTGCTCAGGGTCAGATGGTTCGAGCCGTAAGCATAGGTTCCCGCTGCGGCCTGGACGACGCTGCCAGCCGACGCCTTGGTGTTGAAGGCGTAGTCGATGGTGCAGGGTGCAGAAGCTGAGCAGGTTGTGCCGCTGCCGGAGGGCGAGGCATAGAGAGTTGGCGTGAAGTTCCAGCCGTTCCAGGCGCTGACAGGTGTGGACGTTGATGCGGCGGTGATGGCCACGGTGGCCGATGCGGAGACCAAAGTTTCGTAGGAGCTGACGGCGGCAACCGTGACGGAGCCGCCAGAAGGCACGGTGCCAGGTGCGGTGTAGAGTCCGCTGGTGGATATGGTGCCGACCGTCGAGTTGCCTCCGGCGACGTTGTTAACCTGCCAGGTGACGCCGGTGCTGGTGGTGCCAGTGACGGTGCCGGTGAACTGCTGGGTCTTGCCTGCGGTTACGCTGGCGCTGGTAGGGCTGACCGATACCGCGACCGAAGGTGTGGCCGAGATGTTTACAGTCGCACTGGCCGACGCCGTGGTGCTTGCCGCGCTGGTTGCGGTGACCGTGACGCTGCCGCCGGAGGGCACGGTGCTGGGTGCGGTATAGAGTCCGCCGGTGGAAACGGTGCCGACCGTCGAGTTGCCTCCGGTGACGTTGTTGACCTGCCAGATAACGCCGGTGTTGGTAGTGCCGCTTACGGTGCTACTGAACTGCTGAGTGGCTCGGATTTGAATGGCCATTGCCGTGGGGGTAACGCTGATTCCCACCCCGGTTGAGCTAGGGGTACTCGGAGTGCCAGGAGTGCTGGGGGCCACGCCCAGGGCGCTGGTGCTTTTGCTACCGGCACCGCAATTCACGCAGAGAGTGGCGGCACAGATGAGGATCAGAACCCTCAACATACGGGAGAGCTGCATGCGTACTCCTTTTGACGAGACACCTTTCGTGGATTGCAGATCTACCGGCGCCCAGGAGAGTTCCCGTGCGGGTCAATCATGCAGTTCACGCCTGCGTTGACCGGTGCGGTGGGATTCTTAACGGCACATTTTCTGGTATGCGAATCCGTCTTGAACTCCACGCGCCGGAATGTACTTGGTCAGCGTGAACAAGATAGCGTCCAGCGATAGCAGGGGCCATGCATGGAACTTCTTAGAGGAGTGCAGGAAGTGTCCTAAGTAAGGGATTGTCTCTGCTCTCCAGCTGAGGGAAGCTACTTAGTTTGTGTAGGGGGAACTACTAACGCGCCCGTGTGAAACTCTGGCAAGTCCCGTAACGGGAAATGGTAGATATTTTTATCATCCCTTGAAACATGATCCCATGGATTGTGCCATGATCTCTCACGCATTCAGAGATAGGCTCCCTCCCCCGCCTGTGGAACGCCATACGAGTCGGATCCAAACTGCGACCAAACATCGCAGATACCACAGCCGAAGCCAACAACACCCGGCAACTTAGTCGGCTGGATGGCACCACCGTCGCAGATCAGCAGGTAACAAATGGACATTACTTGTTTCGCGTTCGCGAACTAAACTCCAACGAGAGCACGCTGCTAGAGATACAGCGGCGTTTCGGAAGGCACGCAATGGAAAACATAAATGCTGATCTTCAACGCAGAGACAGGGAGCTCATTGCCACCGCAACTTGGCTGTTTGCAACAATCATCTTGGGCTTGGTGCTTCTAGCTGTACGGTATTCCATAGCCTTCGTGCGCTCGAGCTTTGTTTATACGGGATTCGGAGTTACGGCCCTGATTTGGGCTGGAGCATGGCTCATTGCCGGCTTTGTCTTCGGCTTTATATTCGGCATTCCAAAAGTTCTCCAAAGTACCCCAAAACCTGCAGGGCAGCCAAACGGCGCAGATCAGTCGACGTCATCTGCTTCTTCAAGCCGGCCATATCAGTTGTCAGTGAACACCAATCTTGAAGAGATATCCGATTGGCTCACGAAGATCCTCGTTGGTGCAACACTCACTCAGCTAGTCAAGCTGCCAAGCGCGATCAAAGCGGCAGCAAGTTTCATGGCCGAAGGGCTGGGAGGCTCATCGGCACAGAGCCTGAGTGCAGCTATATTACTTTACTTCTCGACGCTAGGGTTCTTCTCCGGCTATGTCTTAACTCGTATGTTCTTCTCCGGAGCATTCGCACGGTCGGACAAAGGTGCGAATACAGAAGAGCAGGATATGGAGAACGTTGCGAAGGCGCGCTTGACACTTGGGAGCACAGGGTCACCGACTGAACGGGTGCAACAATCTGCCGATAGACTCAAAGATATTGTGCTTGATTCCAACCTGAGTACGAGCGCAGCATCTGCTGTAGCAAAGAGTGCAATTTTAAGTCGAGATACGGGTCGCGCGATCGGCGCGTCACTGCTCGCGTTACAGAAAGATCCGGATTCTGCTGTCAATCATCTTAACTATGCCATGGCTCTGTACGATGCTGGCGCAACTCCCGAGCAAGTTCGAGGTGAACTCCAAGCAGCGCATGACAAGCTCAGCAAGAAACTAGACCAGGAAACCGTCGAAGACGTCTATAACTCAATTGTCTACTATTCACTTTACCTGGATCCTCCTCGAGGCTTTGAGGACGCACTGAAATATGGGAACGAATACCTCAAGTCGTACAAATCTCTCGACGCCTCCATCTTTATCAACCTGGCATGTGCATATGCCCAGCAGTACAGTTATCTCAAAATGAAGGATCCTCAAGATGAGGGGTCTGAAGCGAAGAAGAATGCTTTAGCTATGGTGAAACGAGCTCTTGAAAAAGAACCGGATGCCAAAGGGCTTTTGCAGGATCTTTATCGCGGTACCGGTTCAAATCCCGAGGACAATGATTTGAAAGTGTTTGCTGACGAACATGATCCCGACTTTGAGGCACTTCTAGGGGAAGGATAATGACATCAAGAGCATCTTCGTTGTACAGCTCTTGCCTGATTTCTTGAGGTGGATGTCGTCGCCTCCAGCTTACTGACGAAGGTTAACCTATTCCGGAGGAGTGATGGATAACCCAATCGAATTGGTCAATAACTGGTTTAAGATCTTGGACGATCTGCAATCGGCCTGCAATTTTAACACCGGCCTCGCGAAGATGAATTCGCTCGAATTCGCCAACGCCAACATCCTCCAAAATCTGCCGACTACAAATCAACAACAGCTCTTCATCATTCGAGTGAAGCAGAATCCGGGGTATGACTTGGCGACGGGCGACTTGTCTGCCAACGCAACTTTCGAGGCGCTGCTCGACTCTCGTGAGCCGCTGCCGTTCTACGTGGCGCTCACGGTACGCCCCCACACCGCAGCTCCGTACTGCACACAGGCTGTTGCCGATCTCCTTGATGCACCACTCGACTCCGCAATGCCCGGAGGAAGCGCTGGCCCAGCTTGGACAGGTTCTCTCTCGGACCTGAAAGCAGGCATAAGGCCGGTGTGCTTCACGGCTACCTTTCAGACAGCCGTGGCCGCTACGGTTGATGCAGCGAAAGGCAAGAAAGTCAGTGACTTGATCAACCAGATCGCGAAGTTAGGATGATAAGCGATGAGAAAAGTACAGCCGCTCTTAACTATCTTCCTTGCGTTCAGCTTGATGTTAGGCAGCGCCGTCAACTCTAAGGGTGCCGAAAAGGGCATCACGCTGAAGCCAACGGTCCTGTGTGCCACCCAGTATCCGTCGATGCAGCCGGTCGTCTGGGTCACGGTGCAGCTCGTTGACGCTCTCGAGCGTGACCCCGACGGAAAATGGGATTGCTCGCGGCGAGATTCGTACGCTGTCACGATTGTTTCCGGCGACAAATCGCGCGCCGCCACGATCCGAACTGTGAGCCTGCAGGGAGGCCCCGGCCCCGGTAAGCGCTTCACCCAATGTGGGCTAAACGTATCCAAGTCGAAGAGCGTCGTTCTGATGCTCGCCGACACGATTGACGCGAATGACTCCGTGAAAGTTATTCTGTCAAAGTTTCCGGCGTCGGTTGCGCCATCGGGCACAGGCAAGCTCCCGGCGGCAGCAGCTGGTGCTCCGTCAACTGATTCCAATCCGTCCGACCGCTTCTCGCTCACGGCCGCGCCTCAAGCCGCTCCCGGCGAGGCTCTTACCGACGGAACCAAACGCGACGTTGGGCAGCTAGCGGTGAAGTTCGCTCACCCAAGCCTATTCCGTGCTGCGCCATTTGATACGTACCTGAACAGCAATGACCTGTTCTCAACCGATCACAAAGACAGCAAAAGTGCATTCGCCGCAACCCTAGGCGTCCAGCGGAATCTCATTCCCAGGTGGTATGCCCCCGTCCACATTGAGCAGAGCGTACAAGGAAATCAAACCGCCGCGAATCTCTCGACCGTCTCCACATTGGGGATAACGACGCTGTTGCCATGGAGCGGGACGGGGAGCATTCGTTATCACTTTCCGCAACAACAGTGGAGGAATAAATACACGGGATTCGAGCAGGTGCTCAACCTCGCAAAAATGGTAAAAGCGAGGCTCACGAATCACTTTGGTGCAAGAATTCAGAAGTCTCCTCTATACGTCTCAGAGCTCATTCAGCAATTGATGCCCGCAGAGGATTCCGTGGCATCGCAACCCTCCAAGCGTGTCTGAACGTGTCGAAGCGCTTACTGCCATCCTCCGATTTGCCTCATTGCAAGAGTGTTATCCACCATTCAGCGCCTTTCGTTGTTTATCGAGAAGCGGCACCATAATGCGCGGAATCAGCAGAGTAGTAGCTCAGTATGACCGCGGCAACCATCTTGTAGAATGAGGTTTTTGCGTGCATCGATACCTTTGCAGCTACATTTAAGGCGAAAGGCTGAAGGTGTTTTTCGGTAAGGACTGCCTGCAATTCCTTCGCGTATTCCTCAATTTCTTTATCCTCGTTCTCGATTCCCTCAATCTCCTTAAAGAATAAGAAGGAGAGAAACTCGAGTTCCAAGGCGATATGATCTGGCGGCAACCTGAATTCTTCGGTCGGAGCCAAGCCCGCCTCGTAGTAGAGCCTTGCAATCTCAAACGTCGAATCCTGAAGCAATCGGCCTTCTCGATAGACAGACTCAAACAAATGAGCGAGCCGCGGCTTTGAGGCAAAGAACATCCTTGTGTAGTCTTTTTCCAATTCGAGCAACAGCTCGGTTTCCCCCGAAGATTGCTCCGCCTTGCAATCTGCTTCCAGCTTCTCGATGCTCTGCCCCAGCGAAGTATGCGTGGATGACAGCAACGATTGGAGCAGTCCCGCGACATACTCGCCTGACTTGAATCGTGCGGCCAGGAGAAGGTCAGGATAATTCAGGGCTGTCGCGAGCAATGAGTGCAATGTTGCTTTAGACCTAATCTCCGATAATCGCTGTTCATCCCCTGCCATTTAGCACCTTCCCACTGCCAAAGGTTTAGTCCACGCCATCTATTGCGGCTCATTCTTTCGGTCGGCATCTTCTAATGCAACGTCAGCCCGCCGTTCGCTCAACTTCTTAAGGCCTGTGTAAACAGCGCCAGCTACAAGTGGGAGCGCGGCAAATTCATTGGGGAGCATCTGCGCGCGGAGATGCTTTTTGCCAACACTCGGATACCCAAGTAAGGCTGGATCTACCTTGGCAAGCACAATTACGTTCGTCCCACCGTTTTCTTTGAGTCCGTACACCTTTAGCTTTCTACTCGCGGCAAGTTCGTTGGCCCGGGTAACCATGGCGGCGTACTCACCAAACTGCAATGCGCCGGAAGGACAAGCTTCCATGCAGACCGGGGCCTTTCCTTCACTCACCTTGTGCGCGCACATGTTGCAATTGACGGCTTTCTTTGTTACTTCGTCGAAGTGAATTGCGTGGAATGGGCAACTACTGACGCAGAGCTTGTTACCTGTGCACTTTGCCGCGTCAAAAAGCACTGCTCCGTACGCTGACTTTGTTAGAGCCCCAGAAGTGCAGGCGCCAACGCATTGCGGATCTTTGCAATGCATGCATCTTTGGTTGTACATTCCTCGATCATTGATCTGCACGAAGGTTCTGAAGACGTCACGCGCAGCCTGGTCATGTTCCCTGAATTCCTGGATGCACCTGTAGTTACAGGTATTACAGCCTGTGCAATAGGTGCTATCGTACAAAATCGCATATTCTTTCATAGGTGGCTCCTCTACGCCTTCCTGATGCTCACAAAGACATCCTCTACCCAACCCATGCCAAGTGGGTCATAGACCTTGGAGATACTTGGGTCCTTTTGAGGAACAAGGTCGCCGTCGCGGTACCCATAGTTTCTCGCCACCGTCAGGTTTTTTGCACGATGCCCCGTGCCGTGGTAAAGCAACACGCAGTCGTCTCGCGTAATACGGGTCGAAAGATGGAGCTTTGCCTTGAGTGGTCGAGGCAGGTCCTTCATGTACTTCGGATTGCTCTCAAGTATGACTTCTTCTCCCTCTTGCAGACCAAGCTTCTCGCCGGCGCGAGGGCTAAGCCACACGCAATCCATGAAATTCCTGGTGGTCACGTGTTTTAGGATCGGATTGTTAATGAAGTTCGGATCGGCCTGCATGTACCAGGGAGCCCTGGTAACAAGCATTGAGAACTTGTAACTATCGTCGGTCGCCTGCCACCTTTCGTGCCAGTTGGGAAGAGCGTCGTGCCCCACGCGAGTGAACTCATCAATAAAGATTCTGACGCGCCCATTCGGTCTGCCATACCCATACTGTCGAAGCTGCTTGTAGTTTTCGTACGGGCGGTCATCGATCCAGAAGGCTCCCTTAGCCATGAACTCATTGGCATTCTTGGCTGCTCCAACGTTTTTGACGGCAATATCGCCAAGGTTTGCCGGGAACAATTTCTTGGGGTCCGAGCTTCCATCTGTGGTCCAGTACCGAGGAGCCAGGGCTAGTCCGATTCTTACCGCGATCGTTCCCCAGCCCACCACATCTCCAACCGGCTTCTGCACTGGAGCACCGCCGACAAGACATGCTTGCTTGGGGAAATAGGAACGGACATCCAACTTGGGATCTTCGTACTGATGCGACGCCGGAAGCACATAGTCGCACCAGTAGCCGAGATCGTCGAGATACATGTTCCAGTCGACAACCAGGTCTTTGTTCTCCAATCCCTTCTCGACCATCTGCGGCTGGATTGCCGCGAATATTCCTCTATGCGGATTGACAAAGAAAATTACCTTTGCTCTTTCGGTCTTATACAGTCCGAATCCAACCATTCCATAGTGCCCGGGAGCCGAGAAGTCCTTATGGCGATAGATGTCATCAGTCACCGGAAACTCTGTGCGGAAATCAGCGGGCTTCTTTGGGAGCTCCGGATATGGGATCGAGGGCCCAGCGACATCTTCAAGCCAGGGTATTGTCACATCATGCTGGAGTACGATGCCGCCTTCGTGATCAATGGAACCGGCCAAAGTATTAATGACGCTGATCGCGTGACGTAGTCTCCAGCTATTGGCATAGTTCGGTCCGGCCGCATCACGTTTGTTAGAAGGCACCATGGCGAAAGGCGCAGCAGCAGCAAACTCCGTTGCAATTCGACGAATTACTTCAGCGGGTACGCCACTGATGGAACTTGCCCATTTGGGCGTGAACTGTGCGGTTCCTTCGCGCAATAATTGGAAAACTGGTTTTGCCGTGATCTGCTTGCCATCGAGCGTGAACGTATAGCTTCCACCATCTAGGGCCGGAGCATCGCATGTATCGATGGGTTCGGCGCGCTTGTGAGCCGAACTCCATGCATAGAACGACCCGTCTTTTCCTTTGACAGCTATCTTGGTCCGTTCGTCAACCAGTGCAAGCGCGTCTGAGTACTTCTTTAAGAACTCTGCATTGTACTTTTCGGTGGACAGAATTGTGTGAATGATCGCGAGCGCCACCGCCAAGTCCGTGCCCGGCTTGATTGAGTAATAAGCATCGGCATACGAATCGGCGAAAGGTGTTCGGACCGGGTTGAACATCACGATCTTCGTGCTGTTATTTCTTTTGCATTCGGCAAAGTGATTTACCAATCCAGACTTTCCCAACTTCGTCATCGAGTCGTAGCCAAACCATATCTGGTATTTACATTTGTCGAA
>Ga0181520_10002290_pt1 | contig 35985 bp, 30 predicted proteins | sample PEATcosm2014_Bin_29_FD_132451 | JGI IMG/M metagenome (GOLD analysis project Ga0181520, IMG submission 132451) | Peatland microbial communities from MTU Mesocosm Facility, Houghton, MI, USA - PEATcosm2014_Bin02_30_metaG | ecosystem: Environmental > Terrestrial > Soil > Wetlands > Peat | place...
CTTAATGTAGGAACAATGATAGATAGTATGCAAGATCAAACAAATAACGGAGTAATTGAAAAGTATTGTTACGGTGACGATCCAGCCAACTGTGCAACTTATGGAGGATTATATCAATGGGGGGAGGCAGTACAGTATAAGAATGGAGCTACAAATACAGATTCAGCAAATCCGGCATTTAGTGGAAACGTACAAGGCATTTGTCCAAGTGGATGGCACATACCGACCTTAAATGAATTTGATACATTAGCAGTTATTGTAAATCTGGATGGAAATGCATTGAAGGTAATTGGGCAAGACAATATTAGTACAGACACAAGTGGTTTTTCCGCGCTGTTGGCGGGCTACCGCGATGGCGGTGGTTACTTCTACGGTTTTGGTGGCTACGCTGGTTTTTGGAGTTCTACGGGGGACGGTGCTGGCTACGCGTACGGCATGGACCTGGCCTACCATGGTAAAAGGGTCTACGTCTACTACTACGGCGTTAAGGCTTACGGGTATAACGTTCGCTGCGTGAAGGATTAAAAGTTAAGAACCTTTTATATAACTCTGGCAGGTTTTGGTTAAAAAAGTATTCTTGTCTGTAATTAGAGTGCTCCGTATATCAAGTTTGAAACTTTTATTCTTAATAGCTAATTTTATAATGATGAACAAAACATAGTCCGGGAATTTCTGATTTCGGAATAATTGGATTTGATGCTCTATCATTAGACAAACTCCCCTCGTATTTATTAAATCTTTCAATTAATGAAATTGCTCTTTATGTAGTTTAAACAGACGGTTGAAATTATTCAGTAGATTGACTTTCTATAATGTATATTACAGGAAAGCTAATTATTTTTAAAAGGAGTTCAGAATGGCTATTAAAGCAGGTATAAACGGATTTGGCAGAATTGGAAGACTCGTATTTAACGCAATAGTTGATAAAGGGTTTTTAGGAAGTAAAGTAGATGTTGTAGCAGTAGTTGATGTAACAACCGATGCTAAATATTTCGCTTATCAATTAAAATATGATTCTGTCCATGGTAAATTTAAAGGTCAGCTTGCTGCTGAAAAAAGTTCACCGGGTGTAGAAGCTGACGATGTTTTAGTTGTTAATGGTAATAAAGTTAGGTGTATTGCCGCAACAAAAGATCCTTCACAATTACCTTGGAAAGAGCTTGGCGTTGATTACGTAATTGAATCAACAGGCTTATTCACAGCTTCCGAAAAGGCGCAAGGACATATTACTGCGGGCGCTAAGAAAGTTATTATTTCTGCTCCTGCTAAAGGTGATGTAAAAACCATCGTTCTTGGCGTTAATGATAATGAATATGATGCTGCGAAGCATAATATAATTTCTAACGCTTCATGTACAACAAACTGTTTGGCTCCTGTTGTTCATGTTCTTCTTAAAGAAGGTATCGGTGTTGAAACCGGTTTAATGACATCAATTCACTCATATACCGCTACACAGAAAACGGTTGACGGCCCTTCCAGGAAAGATTGGAGAGGCGGCAGAGCGGCAGCCATAAATATAATCCCTTCCAGCACCGGCGCTGCTAAGGCTGTAGGCGAAGTCCTTCCTTCGGTAAAAGGTAAATTAACAGGTATGTCGTTCAGAGTTCCTACTGCTGATGTTTCTGTTGTCGATTTAACTTTCCGTTCGGTAAAAGATACTTCAATTGCAGAAATTGATGCTTTGATGAAGAGAGCTTCCGAAACCTATCTTAAAGGCATCCTCGGATATTCCAATGAAGAAGTTGTTTCTACAGACTTCATTCACGATGATCGTTCTTCTATTTATGATTCTCTTGCAACTCTTCAGAATAATTTCAAAGATGAAAAAAGATTCTTTAAGATTGTTTCCTGGTACGATAATGAATGGGGTTATTCCTGCAGAGTAGCTGATTTACTTATTAAAATAGCAAAGTAAATAAATTATTTAACAGCAAAGACGAAGCATGCGCTTCGTCTTTGTTTTGTAGAATGATTGCTTATAACGTATATTATAAGAACCTAAAAGTTGTTGAAATGATTTTGCGTTAAAATTACTTATGAGAGGTGTGCATGGGAATTGAAACAACTAATGGTTTTTTATTCCGGCATCTATACCCACGGATGAACCTGCCTGCCGGCAGGCGGGTGCGCGGGCAGCATGAAAAACATAAGGATGTGAAATTAGGCAGCCCATGACTTTAGTCATGGGAATTGAATTGCCTATACATATTATAATATGTATATTTATATGTATAAATAGAAAAAATGTCGTTAAATAAATCTTTTGAGTGGGATGAAAATAAAAATTTAGTTAATCAAAGGAAACACAAAGTTACTTTTGAAGAAGCTCAATTAGCATTTGTAGGCCCATACAGAGTTATTGCAATAGATTTGGAACATAGTAATATTGAGAAGAGATATTTTTGCTTTGGCAAAATTAATGAGGAAATAATAACGGTTAGGTTTACTTACAGAAATAAAATAATTAGGATTATAGGAGCAGGTTACCGGCGAAAAGGAAAAAGGATTTATGAAGAAGAAAATAAAATATACTGATGAAAAAATAGGTGAAATAAAAATTGTAAAAGATTTTCTGCCTAAACCTGAAGAATTGATCTTAAACGAAAAGAATGTAAAGGTTACTTTAAATCTCAGCAAATCAAGCGTTGATTATTTTAAGAAGATTGCCTTTAAACACGGCAGCCAATATCAAAAGGTGATTAGAAACCTGCTTGATAAATACACAGCTCATTATTCTGAGTAATTTCTCCAATTTATAATTTCTTATATTCTAATGAGTTAAGGTTTTACCTCCCTCCTTACTTTTATATTTCTCCAACGCAAAATCCGAATTTATTTTTAAACCAATATTTTTTAATATTTATTTTGTTATTGACTTGCAATTTTATTTAAATAGCAGTAGATTCTTCCTGACTTAAAACTCTAAGGATGAAGCGGTGATGAATAAAATTAAGATATTGGTATGCAGCAGCGATTTATCTTTAGCATTAAAGATAAAAGTATTTCTTGAAGTGAAGGGCTTGCATGTGCTAAACCTTGTGTCTACGGGCGATGACCTGATTAAAACTACTTTGAATCAATACCCTTCAATTATTATTTCAGATATTACATTAAAAGGCGATATAGACGGTATTGAAGCAATTTCACGTCTTTCGGGAGTAACTAAGATACCATATATTTTTGTTGCCGACAGTAATGAAAATATATCCCTGGTTCAAAGTTATTATCTCAATCCCGTTAAAATATTAATCAAGCCGGTTGACTTAAATGAGCTTTATTTCTTTATAAATGATAATACCGGCTTCCAAAATGAAATCCAGCAAAGCGGCTATTATTTGGGATAATCAGAATTTATACCGCCTTGAAATTAACTTTAAATTTCCCGGTTGATTAATCGTCCGTTTTTTTGAACGTAAGATTTAACTTTCTGCTGGTTTCCGGAAAATCCTGCGTTTGATAAAGTTTCCCGGGATATTATAAATTTGCTCACAACAGATTGAAATTTTGCCGTTAAGCGGTCAAGATCTTCCATAGCATTTGATATTTGTTGCAAAGAGGCTGAATTTTGTTGTGTCACGGTGTTAATAGCCTCCACATTTTTACTAATTTGCTCTGAAGCGGAAGATTGTTCCTCACTGGCTGCTGATACTTGGGTTACTATGTTCACAACTTTATCGGCGCCGGCAATTATTTGATTCAACGATATACCGGCTTTATCAGCCAATTGTTTGCCCCGGTCCACTTCAACAGTACCTGATTCCATTGATTTAACTGCGCCTTCGGTATCTTTTTGAATACGTTTAATAGTGGCTGCGATTTCTTTTGTTGCTTTTGTAGTCCTTTCGGCTAATTTTCTTACTTCATCGGCAACCACTGCAAAGCCGCGCCCTTGCTCCCCGGCTCTGGCGGCTTCAATTGCTGCGTTCAAAGCTAATAAATTTGTCTGATCCGCAATATCGTCTATTACCTGAATTATCTCGCCGATTTCATTGCTGCTTTTTCCTAATGCCTGTACCGTATCTGCTGATTTCTTTACAACTTCCGCTATTTTATTCATACCTTCAATTGTTTCCTGAACAACATTTCCTCCTTCTTTTGCAATATTACCGTACTGCATTGAAGCCTCAGTGGCTGCTTCAGTATTTTGGGTTGTATCTAAAATTGTTTTTGTCATTTCTTCAACAGCGCTGGCTACCTCGGAAGTCTGCTGGCTTTGTTCATCAGATCCTTTTACCATTTCCTGCATATTTGCAGCAATCTCATTTGAAATGTTTGTTGTTGCGGTAATAATGTTTACTACCTCTCCGGCAAACCTTTCTAAGGATTCTCCCAGATTATTTAAGTTCTTCCGGTAATTATCAAAATTGCCTTTATAGTTTCCTTCGTACCTGGCAGTAAAATCACCTTCTGTAAACTTTTGCATAATGGTATAACCTGTGCGGACTACAGTAACTATCTCATGAATAGATTTATTAATATTTTCTGCTATAACCTTATACCCTCCGGCAAATCTGTCCGAATCTATCCTGTAATCGGTATTACCTTCGGCAATAGCCCGGTTCAATAAATCAGATTGGTTTTTAAATTCTTTCAATTTACCTGCAAGCTTATTTAATGCAGCTGCAATTTCATTCCTTTCATCTTTTGCAATTATTTCAAATCCGAAATCTCCTATGGATAATTTATTTATATTGCCGGCAACAGTATTCCGCAGGGTATCCGTAATTTGATTTATAGCAGCGGCAGCCCTGCCTAATTCATCTTTTGAGTCAATATTTATTTTTTCGCCAAGATGTCCCTGACCTATTTCAAGTAATTTAGAAACAATTTTTTTCAACGGGTCGGTTATATTTTTTGTCAGGATACCTGTCAGGATTAAAGCGCAAACTGTATTTAAGAATATAACCATAAATACCGTTCCTATGCCTGAAGTTTCAGAATAGGCGACGGAACCAATAACCGCCGAAATTATACCAAATAATACAAAACCTGTTGTCAGCTTCATCCCTATATTAAGATTATTAAACCATTTCATTTAGATCCCTTTTGCTTTGCTTAATAAATTTTGACTATTATAATTATTCGGAAAATCCATTTTGCACATGAACTTTGTATGTAAATCACAATTTACAGCCGGTTTTCAAGTCTGTTCCCCTTACCGGGGATATTATTTATCCTCATATTTTTTTATTTTCTTTACTTATTATCGGCTAAAAAATGGAATAGTTTATTGATTTGAGGTTAGTGTTTTGTCAAATACATATAAAGAGCCGGACAGGCCTTGCATGCAGACAGGCTGTTCGGCTTAAAGAGTATGTAGGTCAAGCAGATATGCCCGACAAATCAGGAAAAGAGAAATAGTAGCCGGACAAATCTTTTCGACCTACATTTTTATAATGCCGGAAGAAGTTACACGCACTAAGTCAACATAGTTATAACGGCGGCCAGGGACGTGGAATACCCGCAAGCATTAGTACGGTTCCAAGCAGCGCCATATTTTTTAAAAAGTTAACCATTTCTGCCATCTTCATCTGGGGATCTTGAACTTTCCAAAAATTGTGCATCATAAATGAAGTCGCTATAAGGAAAATTACAAGTAAACCGATACCAATACGGAGATGAGCTCCAAGAAGAATGCACAAACCGCTAATTAAAAGTATCAGTCCGGTACCGGCAACTGCCGCCTTAGGCAGCGGCACCGCTTTCATTTTTGCATAATCGGACATCATCTTGAATTTCATAAAATGATTGACGCCGTTGAAAAGTAAATATACGGCAAAAATAATTCTGCCTATGAGGAATAAAGTAGTCATAGAAAGGCTCCTTTCATTAAAATTGTATTGAAAGTGGGTTTAATTTTACTTAACTATTGTACCAGCGAACAGAACCGATTGTTTCAATTTTTGACTTACAGAATCATATTCTCATACCGGAAATTATCAGCCCGTATACTTGCCCGGATTATATTTTTCCGCAACTTATTTATAGAAGTCCCGTAAAAGCAGTACATCAACTTAATTAATTTATTCTAAAAAAGAAATAAACCCTTCCTGCTGCCTGCCTTTCCGGCAGGCAGGATGCGGTATAATTATTTCTATTCATTCACATATTCACCCGTTTGTAGAAAATCCTCTTTGCGGCTTCTGCTGTGATTATGTAAAGCAAAATAATCAACCCGATATAAAGAAGAAGCGGGATTGAGAGCGGACAGAATCCCAGAATTCCGGCTATCGGCGTAAAGGGTAAGATTATTGTTACGGCAACAATTGTTAAAGTTGCAATTAATAAATATTTTCCCGGCTGGCTTCTGTAAGACGGTCTCCGGCTCCTGATAACAAGCACTATCAGCGCCGCCGATACAACGGACTCTACAAACCAGCCTGTTCTGAATTGAATTTCGTTAACATGCAATACAAGAAGCAATACTCCAAACGTCAGATAATCAAACACCGAACTAACAATGCCGAATGTAATCATAAACTTACGGATTGCTTTAATGTTCCACCGGCGCGGATGGTCAATCATTTCTTTATCCACACTATCGGTTGCAATAGTCATTTCGGGGAAATCCGTCATTAGATTGGTAAGCAGAATCTGCTTTGGCAGTAACGGTAAAAATTTTAAAATGAGTGATGCGCCCGCCATGCTGAACATATTTCCGAAATTAGCGCTGGTTGCCATGAAAACATACTTGAGTGTGTTTGCAAAAGTAGCCCTGCCTTCACGTACACCCTGCACCAAAACGCCTAAGTCTTTTTCGAGAAGAACAATATCCGCAGCATCTTTAGCCACATCCACGGCGCTGTCTACGGAAATACCGACATCAGCAGCGTGTATAGCCGAAGCGTCGTTTATACCGTCACCCATATACCCGACTACATTCCCTGCTTTTTTAAGAGCAATGATTATCCGTTCTTTTTGATTGGGTTCAATTTCAGCAAAGACATCTACACCGCCTGCTGTATTTAAAAGCGCTGCATCGCTCATATTGCTAATATCAGGGCCCGTAAGTATTTTAGAATTTTTTAATCCAATCTGCCCGCTTACATTGGCAGCAACTAAATGATTATCGCCTGTTATAACTTTTAAAGCGACACCAAGGTTCTTTAGATTTGTAATCGTTTCGATAATACCCGGTTTAGGCGGATCAAACAGAACGAGAAAACCTGAAAACGTCATGCCCATTTCGTAATCTTTATTTATGCTTGATTCAGCGCCTACATTTTTATAAGCAACACCCAGCGTACGAAGACCCTTATTGCTGAATTCCTCAAAGCGCTGCTGAACGAGATTCCGTACCGTGTTTATATCAACTACGGCTCCTCCGCTCATTTCAACAGATGAGCACACATCAAGCACATTTTTCAGTGCGCCTTTTGTTACTAATAAATGCTTATCTCCTTCTGAAACTAATATACTTAACCGCTTTCGAAGGAAGTCATACGGAATTTCGTCCAGCTTTTTGTAAGGGGACAGGTCAAACTGCCGGAAAGCGCATACAGCTTCATCGATTGGATTCTTAAAACCTGTTTGATAAAAAGCGTTGAGATAAGCGTGAAGTAAAACTTTATCGTTTGGAGCGCCATCCACGTTAAGAGCCGATTGAAGCTGTACGATTCCATCGGTTAATGTACCGGTTTTATCAGAGCAGATTATATTCATACTGCCGAAGTTTTCGATTGAAGCGAGCCTCTTCACGATAACCTTTTTCTCTGCCATCCGTTTTGCGCCATGGGCAAGATTAATGCTGATAATCGCAGGCAGTAACTGCGGGGTCAGCCCGACAGCAAGCGCCAGCGAGAAAAGAAATGAATCAAGTACCGGGCGGGCTAAATATACGTTAACGGCAAAAATGAACACCACCAGCAGCAGAGTTACTTCCATTAGAAAATAGCCGAACCGCCTTATGCCATGCTCAAATTCCGTTTCAGGCGGTCTGAGTTTTAACCGGTCAGATACTTTGCCGAACTCCGTATCCTTGCCAGTGCGGACAATAAGCGCCGTTGCGCTGCCGCTTACAACGTGAGTACCCATCCAAAGTGAATTTGTCCGTTCGCCTAACGGTGTTTCTGAATCCAGTACTGATTCAATTTTCTCTGCGGGGAATGTTTCACCTGTCAGCATGGCTTCATCCACGAAAAGATCTTTGGAATCCAGAACAATGCCGTCACCCGAAATAATATCGCCCGCGTTGAGAATCACTATATCACCCGGCACAATATCTTCGACGGGGATTTCTTTGGAACTGCCGTCGCGCATTACTGCAGTTTTAATCTGAACGATTGACAGCAATTTATTTACTGCGTTTGAAGCGCCGCGCTCCTGCCAAAATCCAAGCAAGCCGCTTGCCAGGACGATTGAAAGAATAATGTATGCGTCCACCGTATCACCCAGAAAAAACGATAGCGCGGTTGCGCAGAAGAGTATGAGGATGAGCGGACTTTTGAATTGCCCGATTAAAAGGGTAAAAGCATCGGAGCGTTTCGGGGGTTTTAATGTATTAGCGCCGTAGCGTGCAAGCCTTTGACGGGCTTCATCGCTCTTTAATCCGTCTTTTGTTGTATTAAGATTTTTAAGTATCTCTGTTTCGGGGACGCTCCAAAAAGCAGCTGGGATTTGGTCCATTCTAATATTCCTCTCTTAGAATTTTTGCCTGATGTTTGGCGTTATGCGCAGTGCGGGTCTAACAGCAACACGCAATCTGCCGGTAAGTAAAACTAATAGAAAGAATTTACATTAGCAATTTTGTGGAAGAAGGCAATTTACAACAACCTGCTAAGGGTAATTCAATACCAAAGTTTAATTAATATTCTTAAAGACGTATTGATTCATAATCTCTTCGCATTCTTCTTTTAGTTCTTCTTCATATGTAATCTCGTCCATGTGTGCTGTGTAAATGCTCATATTTGGTAACCGTTTCAACGCTTTATAAAAAGATAAAACAACGCAGCCACAAGCCGCTTGAAATGCCGTAGTCTATCCCGTTGGAAAACATACTATCCTGTCCGGTTCACTGTCGAAGCATTGAATACCAGCGTAAATGTTTGCTTGATCGTATGCAAGATACATCTCCGTTTTTTCGGAGGGAACCAAGCCGGCTTTAGGATGCATTGTTTTGAAATCAGAAAATTTGTTTGCGTCCAGCCAGGCAGGGATATTTTTTCATAATTTAACTTTTTTATTATTTTTTCCGCTTGCAAAAAAGGATAAATAGCTTTAGCTTAATTATATAAAAATATTAAACTGCTGCTTGCGGCGGAAAAATTGATATAATTATTAAATTAAGGAGTTCTAAACATAGGTCAGCAGCAACTTCTCTTAATCGTACTTGGTATTATTATAATTGGGATTTCTATTGTAGTTGGGATAAATCTTTTCAGTGCAAATGCCATAGTAGCCAATAAAAATGCTATTACGGCAGATTTAAATAATTTAGGCGGTATAGCCCGCCAGTATGCCAACACGCCTACCGCAATGGGCGGCGGAGCAACTTCGGGCGTCGCTTCTTTTGTAAATTTTACGATGCCGACCGGCTTATCATCTAATGCTAACGGAACTTATACAATTAGTACCGCCGGCTCAGGAACAAGCATCTCATTTACAGGGACAAGTATATCTGAAAACGGCGCTAACGGTAGTCCGGTTGCCTTAGTTGATATTGTTACGCTGGCTAAAGACAGCGTTTATGTTTCAAACCCATAAATCAAGAACTTGATAAGGAAAATCCGGGCTTTAACCCAAAAAAAAATTATAAATTTGACTAAAGACATAAGTTCTATTGCCCGTAATTCCACGACTTATAGGTAGTAGTTATTTAAATATAAAATATTGTGTAACACGGGTTATTAATAAATAAGAGGGAATAATATGAATTATTTAAATAATACTTTAGTAAAAAGCATTTCAATTATTGTTTTTACGCTGCTGTCTGGTTCGGCATTACTAATTGCACAAACTAAGGATACGACAGCGCAAGGTAATCCTATATCTGTTACAGGGATGGTTGACGTTAACTTCAACGAAAACTTGAACAACCCTTTAAGCCGTATGAATGGTTACAGGGCATTTGATGTTAATGAGAACCAGTTTAACCTTAACGAAGCGAGGCTTACCTTCCAAAAGGCTGCAAGTCCCGTCGGTTTCCGCGTTGATTTGGCTTACGGACAAACTATGGATGTTGTAAACAGCGATGCAAATTTAGGCGCTGATAAATCTTTAAAGAATGTTGAACAAGCATATTTAACCGCTATAATACCTGTTGGCAGCGGAATTACGGTAAATGCCGGTAAAATGCTTACACACATGGGCGGTGAAGTTATTGAGTCAGCCGCTGATATCAATTACAGCCGGTCATTTCTGTTTACTTACGCTATCCCATATTGGCATGTGGGCGCTTCAGCAGGTTATACTTTCTGCCCGCAGTTCAGCGCTGTTCTTTATGTTTATAACGGATGGAATAACGTAATTGACAATAATTCGGATAAGACTTTAGGAGCAGAAATTACATGGACTCCTTCTCCTGTTTTTTCATTTATAGAGAACTTCATTGGTGGAGCGGAAGAACCTAATGCCAATAATAAAAGGTATGTGTATGATTCTATTTTCAATCTCAAGGCGGCAGACGCTTTGTTTGTAACCCTAAATGCGGATTATGGACAGGAAGCCAACAGCCCGGTCGGTTTTGCAGTCTGGAAAGGTGCGGCGCTGACAGGCAAATACACTTTCAGCAGCGTTTCTGCAATTGCTGCAAGAGGGGAATATTATTATGACCAAAATGGATTTACTACTTTAACACCGCAGGCGCTTAAAGAGATTACACTTACTTATGAATACAAATTCGGCGGCAGTCTGATTACACGTTTAGAATACAGAGGCGATTGGTCCAACGTCAATAATACTTTTGAGGATATCTCGGGCAGTCTTACAAAGAGCTATCAAAACACTATTCTGATTGGATCTGTTTATTCTTTTTAGTGTTTAATTCTTATTGATAGTTTTACAAACACAGCATTTGATGGACTTTTATATGTTTACCCTGTCCGGAATTTAGTCCCTTCTCTTTATTCATTTTGCTGTCACATGGCGTCTATGCCGCAAATCTGCATAGCGGGGGATAGGTTTGTCACTTCCGGTGAATCGTGGTGAAGAAAAGATAACACATGTCATCCGGATTTTTTCTCCGCGCTGCCGGAAAGCGGGGCATTTGGCAAAGGAAGGAGTTAATAGCATACATAAATTAATTATTTGACAAATACGTACATAGTACGTATATTTGTATTAATAGTTAATTGATGTACGGTATACTGAACTTTGTTAAATATAAACAGACCTGAAAATAATATAGCTTAAAATCAAAAAAATTTTATTCATTAATCCAAGACAGGGCATTAAATTTTTTTAATGGAATTAAAACTATCATGCCGGTTTAATATAATGTTACTGACTCCGAAGGAGCAGAATTATGATAGATAGTTTATTTGAACCCGTAATAAAAACTTTTCCCAATTGCCTCCATGGAGGAAAAGGCAGTATAAAACCCCGGGCTGCGTTTATGGCTTGAACTGTGTTATTAAAATCACCCGCAATAATAACGTAAACAAATTAAGTGAATTCTAATGGGTAAAAGATTTACAGCGTCAAATAAATGGCAGGATAAATGGTTCCGTGGTTTAGATGTAAAATATAAATTGCTTTGGATATATCTTAACGATACATGCAGTAACGCAGGTATTTGGGATTTAGATTTTGAGCAGGCTAAATTTTTTACCGGCTTCGATTTTGAACACGCTGAAGTTGAAAAAGTTTTTGCAGGACGGCTTATTATTCTTGGTGATAAATATTTTATTCCAAAATTCATAGAGTTTCAGTATAATAAATTATCATGGGATACTTATCCGCACCGTCCGATTATAAAAGAATTACAAAAAAATGATTTAATTGATGAAAACTTAGAAATTACATATTGCGAAAATAAGGGTAATAATAGGGCAGCTTCTGACCTGCATGAAAAGGATAAGGATAAAGAACCGGATAATGAAAAGGATCTTAAGGGGGGTGCGGGGGGAAATAAAAAAGATTTTATCGATATGCTCCTTGATCTTTTTCTGCAGGAGTATAAAACCGCAAGAAATGATGATTTTATTTTAACCGATAGGCAGAAGGAAAGAGGTTCAATTGGAAAATTATTAAATCTTTATAAAAGGCAGAACCATGAAAAAGATTCAACGCAGGTTCTTATTGATTTCCAGGTGTTATTCAGGCAATCAATGACCGTTGATGATAAGTTTTTGCAGGAAAATATGTCGCCTTCAATGATTTTAAATAAATTGAATTTTATAAAAACAAAACTTAAAAATAATATTGGAAACCGGAATAATAAAGCAGTTGGAGCTACAACTGAAGGAATTATCGACGCAATTGATAAAGCCTTTAATATCCTCAATAACTCCGGCGGTAACGGATAAAGGTTTATCTGTTTATGCCGGGCAGCTTACGCTTAGAACTGTATTGGAACAAAACCTTGAAATTGCAAAGGCATTCCCCCAGCTTCCGGAAGGTTTTTATGAAGCGCTTAACCGAAGACTTAGGGAGAAAAAATTTACGGATATCAGGCTAAGGGATGCCGTTAATCATGTTATCGATACCTGCCGGTACCCGGTCCCAACTGTTGCAGATTTTATTTCGTACGATAGCTGCGTTCAAATATTTACTTATTCCGATTTAGTAAAACAGCTTAATGACGATAAAAATGCGTGGGATTATTATGATCAGGTAAAAGTTCCGGGAATAGATAAGCCTGGGTATGCGCGGAAAGAAGATGTAATAAAATTTAATCTTGAAAAGTGGCAGTAAAAGGAACTAATTAATTCATGATCTCTTTATTTAGCATAGGCAGCATACTTGCCTGCCGGCAGGCAGGTGTGTAGAAAAATATTTCACTCCAAAAACATTGAACCCTTGTAGAGGTCTAATAATTTCTCAATGCAATTTTGCATAACATGAGTTATTAATATTGTGTATGTGCTATGTCCATACGAAAGAAAAAAATTGAAATTTGTTTAAACAAAGATATTTTTTATTCTTTGGAAGATTTCCTGAAAAAGCAAAAAGAGGTTAAAACATTACCCGAGTTGATTGAAAAGCGGCTTAGTATATTCTTATCGCCGCAGGATGAAGATTCTTATCCTGCCGTTAAAGATATTAACCTAAAAGAAGGTCAGCTTGAATATTACCGCGAACTTGGAATTCTGAACGAAAATAAAGTGCGAAATTTATGGATAAAAACGGAATTTAAACGGCGCCAAATTTTCCCGGAAAAGAAAAAGAAATGTGATATTACCAGGGAACTTGCATCAGAATTATTTATGGAGCCCAAAGCAGTGGAAGATATAATTTACAGGAAAAAGGAAAGGAAGAAGCAGTTTTTTACCCTGGTTAAGGAGATAAAGTAAAAGCGGAGAATTTTATTTTGAAGATCGCACAGATATGCCCGGCTAATCAGGAAATGTCTGTTTATTTTGTAAAAGTTTTTACTTTTATTTAACCTGTCTGATAAATATCTGCATGTCTTTGTTTTACGATTTCTTTAATTAAATCATGCTGACAAAATTTTTCATTTCCAAATTTTAAAAAATGGGGACAGGTCGGTCTGGCTGAAAGACAAATTAATAAATCACCGGATTGCATTTCCTTTATTTTACAGTCTTTTATATCTTCTTTGTTTAAACTATGACGTAAAAATAAATCTTCCATAAAGGTATTAGGAAATAAAACTATTCTAAAATCATTACTCCCTTTAATAATCGAAATTATTTAATTTTTCTTTAGTGATAGAGATTTCACGGATTAAATTTATTTTCTTCCCCGTGTTAATCAGTGAAATCCGTGTCTGATAGTTTATGCCGTAAAATAATAAACCAAGAATTACGCATATTACAAAACCAAATAAAGTTGTTAGTAAAAGATTTTTAATTTCATTATTCATTCCGTAAAAATGTAATCCCGGGATTTCAGTAACTTTTAACGGCAGTTTTTAAATCTGTAAATATTTCAAAGTTCTTCTCGATGCTTTGTTGAATCATCGAATTAGAAAACTGCTTTTTTATTATCATAACTAATTTTATTTTGCCGCCATTCTCAGAAATCATTTTTTTGTATGTAATTAAGACGCCTACAAATGTAGAATCAATAATGTCGATTTTTGTCATATCTATAACAATATTCATGTATTTGTTTTCGATAGTACTTAGAAGGTAGTTATAAAAAAGAATTGCTTCTTTTTGAACGGCTACCTGAAGGTTAGTTAATATAACAAGCACATTTTTGTAATAATGACTTTGATAATCCAGCGAATCCTTCCGGTTAGCAAGAAAATTCTCAAATGCAATATCATCATAACCTGTTGCGGGTAACTCGCTTGAAAGCATTTGTCCTGCTTCCCCGGAATTTTGTTCAGGAGCGGGCTCTTCATTATTTAGTTCACCGGTTTTTTTGTCGGAATTTCTCAGTTCATCTGCCGGAAAACTTTCAATACCGGGATTCCCTGAGCGCAAAACTTCTTTTAAATTCTGTTCTGCAGCCTGGCTGTCATCTTTTATTTCATGCTGTTCTTCTAAAAAACTGCCTGAAGGTTTATTAAGTTTTTTAATATTTAAAAACTTGTTAATTCTCTTCTTTACGCTATTTAAAAGGTCTTCGGCTTTAAATGGCTTGGTAATATAATCATCAGCTCCAAGGGACATACCCTTCCGAAAATCACTCAATTCTGATTTTGCAGTTAAATATATAAAAGGAATTGTTTGTGTCTTTTCGCTCCCGGTCAGTTTTTCAAGCACTGAATACCCGTCCAAATCAGGAAGCATAATATCACAAATAACTAAATTCGGACTGCTGCTGAACGCCTTTTCAAGTCCGTCCTGACCGTTTGAGGCAGTTAGAACCTTATAGCCGCTTCGTGAAAAAAGAGCGCAAAGGCTGTCTCTAATATTCAGATCATCCTCTATTACAAGAATAGTCTGTTTTTCTTCAGAGGACCCGGCTATTGAAGTATAAATAACCTCAAGCAGGCTGTTTACTTTAATAGGTTTGGTTATATATTCTGTTGCTCCAAGGTCCAATCCTTTTTGTACATCGGTTGAGTCGCCGTTTCCGCTCAAAAAGATGAACGGGATAGATTTTGTACGCTCATTCGTTTTTAATTCCTGGATTACAGAAAACCCGCTCATATCCGGAAGCTGAATATCACATAAAATTAAATCCAGAGCTTGATTAAGGCAGGTTTTCAATGCTTCCTGCCCTGTATGGGATATTAAAGTATGAAAATTTTTTTTAGTTAAAAACAAGCTTAAGTTATCGCTTAGGGAAATATCGTCTTCAATAATCAGAACTTTTTTCTTTGATGCTGCAGCCATATTGCTAACTTGCCGGTTTTATGGGAAATTTAATATGAAAAGTAGAACCAATTCCGGGTTCGCTCTCTAACCAAACTTCGCCATTTAATAATTCTACGGAGCTTTTAACAATTGCCAATCCGAGTCCTGTGCCTGGAATTCCGTTGGTATTAGTACCCCTGTAGAACGGGCTGAATAATTCAACCTGATCTTCTTGCTTAATTCCTATACCGCCGTCTTCAATTGAAATTACAACGTGCGTACCAATTTCTACCGTCATTTTTATTTCATTTTGCCCGCGGTTGTACTTCATTGCATTGGTAAGCAGATTCATTATAGTTTGGCGCAGAAGTTTTTCATCGCTTTGTATCGTGTATTGATTAACGCTGCCGCTAAATAGTATTACGGGAGCTTTTTTTTGAGAACTTCTTACTTCTTCAATTAAATGTTTACATAAACTAATGATCTCAATCACTTCGGTTTTTACATTTTCTTTTTCACTATCAATTTTGTTCAGCGTAAGTATGTCGTTCAATAATTCGGTAAGAGTATCTACTGATTTTTCTATAATATTAAATTGCTTTTCTTTTTCTTCAGGCGTCAATTCATTGCTGAAGGAGCGCAGCAAGTCGGATGACAATAATATAGTAGAAAGTGGAGTGCGAAACTCGTGCGATATCATTGATACAAAACGCGATTTACTTTCTACAAGCTCTATTGCTTTTCTATGCGACTTTTTTATTTCTTCTTCGGCAATTTTACGCAGACTTATATCTTCAACTCTTCCCATAAATTTGATCGGGTTGCCTTCATCATCTCTTAATATTACTTTCCCTTTGCTTAATACCCATTTATACGCGTTATTGCAGGTTTTAATTCGATGTTCAACGTTAACATAGGGTATTTCCCCTGCAATATGCTTATCCATTGCTTCCTTGTATTTATGTCTGTCAGCTTCGACAATTGCACTCTCGAAGTGAGTGATATAACAATCTCTGCAGGCTTCAGAGTCGAAATCGAATATCTTGCAAAAATTTTTGTCATATTGAATATCCCCCGATAAAAAATCTAAATCCCAAATACCTTCCCCGGTAATTTCACCTGCGGAAATTGATTTTTCATCTTTTAAAGGAAGTTCATATTTTGCTTTTTTATGCGAATTAATATCGCTGCGGGTCTTACCCTTAATATCAGGCGGTTCGGCAGTTTTTATATTAATATCACAGGGCGGATAATTATTATTTTGAGAAAAAGCGCCGTTTTCTATTGAAGATAATTTAAGAGATTCCTGCCTGTTAAATTCTTTTAAAGACATTATTCTTAATAAAAAATAATTTTCACCGGATATACTTTCCACTGAACATTCACATAAAGCAGGGAGCTGCATTTTATTGTATGAAAAGAGTAGTCCTAAAGAAAATTTAGACAGAGGGTTGACGATTAATTTTCCAATAATACTTTTTAGTTTATGACGTTCTATACTATTGTCAAGGTAATCTAAAATTATTTTACCTTGAAGTTGTTCCCCGGTTAAATTGAAAAAAAAATCTGAAGACCGCTTTGAACGATGTATGATTCCGGTCTCATCGAATATAATTTCAATGGTTGAAGAGTCCGGTGATTTATTAATATGATTTGCTGTAGAATTAAAGGTATTTATCCTTTCATTCGTTATAATTTAAAAATATATTAAAGCTAAAGGTTAAATTGAATGGAATTATGTAAAATCTTTAAAAACTTTTTTCAGTTATTATAATTTTCTAATTCATACTTCCAAGTAATTTCCAATCCAACCACTTTACTTGGTTTAATTTCTTGTTAAAATATAACAATTTATACTTATTTCAAAGGACATAATCATTTATTCACTCATTTATCACAATTCAGACCTGGATTTCAAGGATTAAATTCATTCAATCCGTGTTAATCCGTGAAATCCGTGTCTGGCAAAAAAAACAGATTTTTTTTACTTCCGGATTATATATTTTTTCTCCCGGTAAAAAAAAAGGAAAGAATATGAATAGCAATTCACCGGAGGAAACTAAGCTTACATTAAATAATTTTCAGAAAAAAGTTAAGCTTACAAAAAAACAAGAGATGTTCTGCAGATATTATGCATCAAACGGTCATAATGGCGCGCAAGCGGCAATTTCGTCGGGATATTCAGAAAAATCCGCAAAATTTACATCATTCCACAGTTTACAAAAACCGCACATTATTGAATTTCTAAATGAATTGGAAAAACCGGTTATTGATAAACTTGAACTGGATGAAGATTGGGTCATTACTAAATTAAAAAACTTTGCCGATGCAAATATAAATGATTTCTACGATTTCGATCCCCAAACAAATAAAATCCTGTTAAAGGATCTGAAGCTTCTGCCGCCTGAAAAAACAGCGGCAATTGAAACGGTAAAGGAGACAAAGTACGGTATTGAAATAAAGTTAGTCGATAAAAAAACGTGCGTAGTCAGTATAGGGAAACATCTTGGTATGTTCAAAGAACAATTAGAAGGAAATATTAATAATAATCAGACGACCAAAGTTTACGTCGTCCCGGCATTTAATTTTGATGATGATGAGAATATTGAATGTATCGGCTCTGCCGATTAATATTAACGACGAAACTTTTCAAGCTCAAGATGGAGGGCAACTGGAATTTTTAGAATCGCCCGGTTTTGAAGTGCTTTACGGCGGCGCCGCAGGTCCGGGTAAAACCTGGGCGCTGGCAATTGCCGCGCTCGGATTACATTTTGAAAAAACCAAACTTAAAAAATGGGCAATACAAATTCCCGAATACAGGGCAGTACTTTTCAGACGCCAAACCACACAATTGGCTGACATGATTGAGGAGTGTGCCAAACAATACAAGGGTTTTGACGGGATTTATTTATCCGGCAGAAAAGGCGATCCGGGCGCAAGTTTTACTTTCCCTGATCGATACGAAAAAGGCGGTACGGTTCATAAAAAAAGCGGCGGCGCCAGGATTTATCTTTGTCATTTGAAGGATGAAAAAGATAAAGAAAACCACCAGGGATTTGAATACCAATTTGAGGGGTTCGATGAGCTTACTCAATTCCTTTTCAGTCAGTATATCTATTTGTTTTCACGCTGTAGAAGTACAATTCCACTGCTGTTCCCCCGGATTAGGGCGACTACAAACCCGGTGGGTCCCGGGTTAGGCTGGGTAAAAAAAAGATTTTGCCCGCAAATTGAGCAGAATGTGAAAAAATATTTTATCTCCGACCCGGCGGATTATAAAAATTACAGGGGAATAGAAGTGCCGGGCAAAACTAAATTCGCTCTCAGCCGGCGCTTCATTCAGGGCAGGCTTTCCGAAAATAAAATTTTGATGAAAGCTGACCCCGGGTATATTTCCAGGATTAAAGCTATGGGGCTTAAATATAGTAAAGCCCTGCTTGATTCCGATTGGGATATAATGGAGGGGCAATTCTTTGATATCTGGAATCCGGATGTACATGTAGTCAAAGAAAACTATTACTTAAACTGGAATGAAATTAAGCAATTTAATGTAGTAGGCGGGCTTGATTACGGCAGTATAATGGTCCTTCTCCTGATGTTAAAAGACTGGAATAATCATGTACTGATAATCGACGAGCTTACCTCAACCGGTGAGTCGAGGGATAAAAGGGTGAAACGTGTAAAGGACTTTCTAAAAGTCCGGAGGTTGGATAAAATTCAAATTGTTGCCGATACTAATATGTGGGCTAAGGATGCTTTTGATTTGAATCAGCAGGAATTCCCTGCGCAGGCGTTTCTGAATGCCGGAATAAATTTAATTAAAGTCAGCAAGCGGAGTGTAGATAATTATTATTACCGTGTTGCATGTAATATTGCCGTTAAAAATGCGCTTTATTATGAGGTAAATGATTCAGGTCTAATTACAAAGCAGCCGAAGTTAAAGGTTTATAATCGATGTGAAAAATTTATTGAAACATTTCCTGCGCTGCCGGTTGATGAAGATGATCCGGAAGATATTCAGGGGCATGGCAATGATAAATCAATAGACGATCACTGGTTCGATGCCGCAAAGATGGGCTACATGGTTATAAGCGAAACTATTAAACAAGATTTTCAAAATAAACCGCAGTGGTTAAAAGAGTTGGAAAAAGAAAATCAGACTACTGATTTTATGGCGCAGTAACAGAAATGGATTACAAAGATTTACAAGGATTGAAATCCCGTTTATTATTAACAGTGGTATTCTGTGAAATTTTCATAAACCCTATTCTTTTTTGCTGTCAAAGTAGAGCTTCATTTGTCAAAGCTGTAAACGCCAAACAGATTTTGCATCTTTAGCGAGTTCTTTTTGTCTTGCAGACAAATTAGATTCATTCCATTCCTCAAATTGTTCTGCCAGTTTATTTGTGAGTTTGCAGTTGCTTTTTCTGTAAAAATATTTCTTTTATTCTTGTAAAGAATAATTGATCAGCAAGATTATCAATTAATGCAGCTTATGCTTCTCCCGTGCTAAAGTCTCTTTTTACTCTTTCATAAAATCAATTTCCGCATAACGCATTTGCATAACCGTATAAGATTATGTAAAATAAAAAATCCCGGTAAAGAATATTAACTATAATCCAAATAAAAAATCCCGGTAAAGAATATTAACTATAATCCAAATAAAAAACAGTTCATAGATCAACTAATTTTTCTCTGGTAAAAAAAACAGATTTTTTCTTCAATTAAATTATTTATTTTTTATCCCAATAAACTTATACGGATGGCACGGATTTACACGGATAGGAAAAATCAATTTATTATGAAAAACAGAACCTGGAAGCTTCGCGATAACGATGTAATATTCGATATGATGCGCATGTTTAATAACCTGAAAGCCGTTTTCCAGCCTTTGCATGAGGAAATGACCCGTAATTATAATATGACTGTCGCGCAGCTTCAGTGGAAACCCGGATGGAAAGCAAAACTAATTGAAGAAGGCAGACCCGCGAACTCTTATAATCTTTTGCGCCCGGTAATTAATATTATTACTGCCATCGAACTTAGTAACAGGAAGAAAATAATTGCAAAGCCTGCATGCGGCGGCGATGCAAAAATGGCGGAAATAATTACTCAGGTAATGCTCAGGTTTATGCACAATACTAAGTTTGACTGGCACAGAACCAGGGTGCTGCTCGATTCCATTATTGCTAAATACGGCGTTTATAATATCGGCTGGACGTATGAATATGATCCGCAGGGTGAATTAGATATAACCGCTGTAGACCCCCGCCGTTTAATGTTTGAAATGAACTTTGCCGATCCCGCCTGGGAAAAAGCATCTTTCATTTACGACAAGCATCAGTTAAGTATGGAGGAAATACTCAATAAGTTTGCTTTAGACGATGAAGAAATGCAGAACGCTATTATCGATGAGGGAAGAATTTTCTTTATGGAGGATACTGAGAAAAGGGATAAATGGGTTAGTAAAAGACTGAAGGCATTATTCACCGCAGTTTATCAAATTGTAATGCACGGCGATTCGCACTCGGAAAGCCAATCATTTAATAATTCCTATCTTAATTGGTTCGATCCTGTTACCGGTAAGTTTGACGTTCTTGAGCTTCATGAAAAGAGAATTGAAAGGCGGCTTATTATCTGGGATCGGAACCGGCAGAAGAATATAGACATTACCGCCGGATCAAAAAAAGATGATGACAGGAGTATCGGTTTTGATAATGAGAAAATTGATATGCTGAAACAAAAATATAATATTGACGGCGAACCGCGGACAAGCCTCGATTCTCAGAAATTCATCACTACCGTTATTCCTGCATTTCAAATGAAAGTAAATGAGCAGCCATATCCCTTTAAGCTTAAAGGCTATACCTATGTGCCTAATTACTGCTATGATTACCATGCGGAACCTTTCCGGTCTCAAAGCGTAATTGATGATTTAATCGACCCGCAAAGCGATTATAATAAAGCAAGATCAACCAAGCTGGAACTGCTGCAAAGATATGTTAACCGCGGCTGGATTATGGATGAAAATGCAATTATCGGGGTCGAAAAGGATTGGGAAACTAACAGGATTGCCCCTTACCGCAGAATCAGAACCGGCTATTTTGATAAAGTTAAACCGGAAGAAGGTCAGTCAATTTCTGCAGACCTGATAAAAGAAACTTCCGAAACTCCGGTGTTAATAGAAACTTTATCAAACACCGGCGGAACATTAAGAGGTCAATCCGCTTTCGGGCAGGGACAGGAAAAAAGCGCTAAACATTTCCAGATAAAAAGAAATCAGGAAGAAAAAAGCTTTTCATATCTTTTCAGCAATATTGAAAACTCAACTAAGGTAGTCGGTGAAGTTGCACTGGCTGTTATTCAGAACCGGTGCACAGCCGAAAGAATATTCCGTATTACCGGGGACGTTAATCCCGGTACTAATAAGCCGTACGATATAACCGTTAATCAAAAACAGTTTTGTCTTGATAATGAAGGTAAAATCGTCAGCAAAATAATTAACGATTTAAGCATAGGCGAATATGATATTGAGATTGATACTACTCCATATTCATCCACGGGCAGGGAAATAGAATACCAAAAAATGAGTGAACTGTTTAACGCAGCTTTGGAAGTCGACCCTAAAAAAGCCGATGCCATGCTGCCTCTTATTGTTAAAGCAGGTGATTTCCCTTATGCCGATGAAATATTACACGCCTGGGGTGAAGCGGAAGGTGATATAGAAACAAAACAGCGGCGGCAGGAACAGCAGCAGCAGTTGCAGCAGGTGGCTGTCCAAATACAGTTGATTATGGCAAAGCTCGGGATACAGGAAAAACATGCTGCCATAGAAAAGAAAAAAGCTGAAACCGAAGCCGTAAAAATGGGAACAGCCCATAAAAATCAGCATGTTAAGAAAGAAAAAATAAATAATGCGTTAAGCCTTTTGCAGCCCGTCCGCCGGTAGGCAGGTTTGTAGAAATAAATTGAGCCGTAAAACTATAATATCCTCCGGGAATCCGTTATTATGCCGGCAGAGGATAAATAAAATTTCCCATGTCAGATATAAAATTAAATATTTATATCGCCCTGTTTATTTATTTCAAAATAGTTACGGCGTACACATTACAATCTGATCGGATAAAATTAACTCATTATGTAAGTTAACCCGTGAGCAATAAAATAAACATATACTGTAATAAGCAGGTTGAATATTATTACTCTACTCATAAAATCCATAAGAACGATAAAAGAATTGAGTCCGATGTAAGCGTAGAGTATGCATTTAATTATTGCGCTATGAAGAACTTCAATGATAATATAGTCACCGTAACAAAGACGGTTAGACATTTACCGGCAGGTCACAGTTCTGGCAGCCATGAAATATGGAGAAAAGAACATGATATTTTATGCAGAAAGGAAAAATTAAATGCAATTTGAACCTCTCTATGACAAAATTATAGCCAAAGTTGTAAAACAGCCGTTTTACAGGCAGGAAACCGAAGGCAGAATATTAATACCTGAAACTGCAAGCGAAAAGCCTTTCATTGCGGAAGTAATAGCCGCAGGCGGCGGAATATTAACGAAAGATGGTAAGTTGATAAAATTAAAAGTTAAACCGGGTGACAAAGTGGTTTATAATACTGCCTCTCCCACAGTTCAGCCTTTTAAGGATGGAACAAAGGAATATATTCTTATGCGGGAATCGGATATTTGGGCGGTTGTACGGGACAACCTCATCTAACCTGCCTGCCGTCAGGCAGACCGACATCCAGGTTTGCCTGCCTTCATCCAGGCTTGAGCTTATTCTTTTGTTCTTCGAGTTTTTTTATAAAATAATGATATGCATCCATGATTTTATTCTTGATTTCTTCATTACGCGGTTCGCCGGGACCAAACCTTGAAACTTGCTGCTGGGGAATTAATGAAAAATAAATAGAAGTTAATGTCGCCGCTATTTGTTCTTTATTTGAATCCATAAATCTTCCTTTGGAATTTTTCTTGAATGCAATTTAATGATTTTTTGTCTAAATAAATTTAAAGAAATGGATTGATATCTTATGCAAATAGAAATTTTTACATTAGGATATTTAAAATTTATCTTTTCCTCTATATGGACTTTTTTGGGCTTTTTAATAATTCTTTCTGTTATTACCGGGGATTTTAAAAAGTTATTGGGTAAAGCAAAATTTTTCTTCGGCAGAATAAATTTTGCTTATAAAGCTATATTAAAGAAGGAGCCGAAGCAAAAATAATACCATCCCTATAACCTGCCTGCCGGCAGGCAGGTTATAGCATCCCCCCGGTATTTTTATATTTCAGAGCTATTACAATGATGGCTTTGCCAAATGCTGCGGTAATAAATCCGGTTATTTTGCTTAACATGAGATATTAATTAAAAAAATGAATTTTAAACAATTCTTAAAATCCCGTTCATTTTGATCGGGATTTTTTTATTTTAAGGGGTTTATTTAGCGGCTTTTAGGGATTAATTGCTTTTACCGTAACTGCCGCATATTAAAAGCGCTATTTCAGAAAGCCGGTAAGCTTTACAGCGGTTCAAGTAAAATAAGATTATAAGAGATAAAGTAAATTATGTTCGAAAAAAAAATAAAATTTATAGCGGATTTTAATCTTAACAAAGTTAAGACATTCGGCTCATTCATTTCGTTTGAGAGGCTGCCCGGCAGTCCAATTCATCCCGCAGTTGTACAGTACATTTCTGCGGAATTAGATTATTTAATATCCGAGGATAGGAAGCGCCTTCTGCAGGAATCAGTATTTGATTATTCCGGTTCTGAATCTGCAAAATATTTCGGTTTAATAGCTCATGAAGTAAAGAAAAACAAAAAGATAGCTTTTGAAGATTTGAAGAAACTTGTCGTCCAGGCAGTTTCATTTAACGTAAATTTTCTTGCACGCCCTAAATGGTCTCTCTTAAAACTTATATATAATGATAAGCAGAACAAATCAATTGAAGAAATAAAGCTTAATCTAAATTATATTTATTTTTATGATTATATCAAAAGCATTTTCTTATCGTATATAACAAAAAGGAAGCTGACATCCGTAAGTATAACGGAATTCGAATTAATTTTAAATAATATAGATGCAGAACTATTTGCAAACCAGCCGCAAAAGCTTGTCGATTATTCTCTCTATTCAATGGCGGAATTTTTCAATCTCGGAGATGCAAGCAAAACAAAAGTCCCCTTATATACTTTGGAATTATTCCTAAGAGAGAAAAACCTGATGGAATATCTTTTCAGGCTCAAAAAAGCTTTCCCTGAAATTTTGAATCAAAGCTCGGGTATTGACGAAATAAAGAATATTATCTTTTCACCCGTTCCTGTTTATATTCCGCAGGAAAAGCACGCGGATGAAATTTCTGAGAAAGAAATACCGCAGGAAGATGAAGAAATTCTTACAGGAAACGGGGAGGAAAATGAATCATTGCTGTGGGCAGATATAGACTCTGATGCAAATACCGCTGAAAACGATATTAATGAAAAGGCGGAAAATGAGATTGATAAGTTAAAAGAACACGATATTGAAGAAACTTTTATTATAGAAACTGCGGATGAAAACAGAATAGAAACGATAATTGAAACGGAAGAAGAAGCCATTCCTTCCGGCACGCCGGGTACGGAAGAAAAAATTAAAAGCGAAAATATAAATAATAATTCCGCAGATTCATTTACCAATGAAGAATTCTTTTCTTTGTTCAGTGAAGAAATAAAAAAGGTTGAGAAAAATGACGCTGGCGGTCAAGCGGAAGCCGGCGGGCAAAACGATGAGTTGAAGACAAATGAAGATAATGATCCGTTTTTTGATTTTGAACAAGAAACAGAAAGCCTTTTAAGAGCGTTTAAGGAAACTGAAGATCAAATGAATTCAAAAGCCGATGATTTTTATCAGGATACAATTTCTAAAACAGAGAAACCGGCAAATAACTTTAATAAGGATTTCCATGATGAAAATAATAAAATTGATATTACTGTGCCTCCCGTGAATGAATATAATAACAGCAAGCCTGCCGGAAAAACTGGAAGCTTTATTGAGAAGAAGACCAAAAATATACTTGACTCAATAAGTAATAATGATGTAGAAAAGATAATTTTTAATGTATTTAATAACGATAAGCAGGATTTTGCAGTTACAATAGAAAAACTTAATGAATGTGCAAACTACGAAGAAGCAACGGAAATATTAAGAGGTGTCTTTTTAACTTACCGTGTAAACCCTTACACAAAGGATGCTTTAACATTGACAAATTCAGTCGCCAATTATTTTACCCAGGTTTAATATGTTTATAGATTATGCGGAAATTGATTTAAAAGCCGGAGACGGCGGGGACGGCGCAGTAACTTTTAGAAGAGAAAAATACGTGCCTAAAGGCGGGCCTTCCGGCGGCAACGGCGGTAAGGGCGGCGATGTAATAATTGAAGCCCATCATAATTTATCCACACTTTTGGATTTTAGATATAAAAAACATTATACGGCTAAAGACGGAGATGCCGGTGCAAATTCTTTAAAAGACGGCAAAGACGGCAGGGATATTTTAATAAACGTGCCTGTGGGTACAATTATTAAAGACGCCGCGTCGGGGAAAATATTATTTGATTTAGATGCGGATAATAAAAGGATTGTAATTGCCAAAGGGGGAAAAGGCGGAAAAGGAAACAGCAACTTTGCCACACCGACAAATCAAGCGCCTCGTTATGCGGAGCCGGGCAGACCGGGTGAAGTGAAAAAAATAATAATGGAATTAAAACTTATTGCCGATGTTGGATTAGTGGGCTTTCCAAATGCCGGCAAGTCTACGCTTATTTCCAAAATATCCGCAGCAAGACCAAAGATTGCGGATTATCCTTTTACTACTCTTGAACCGGTTCTGGGCATTGTCCGTTATAAAGATTATCAAAGCTTTACCGTTGCGGATATTCCCGGTATAATTGAAGGCGCGCATAAAGGCAAAGGGCTTGGAATTAAATTCCTGCGCCACATAGAACGGACAAGAATACTTTTATTTATAATTGAAGTTACTTCCGAAAATTTTCAAAAAGAATATGATGTTTTGTTAAACGAGATAAAGACATACAGTCCCGCTCTTGCAAAGAAAACAAAAATTGCTGCACTTTCTAAAGCGGACCTGCTGCCGGAAGCGGACTTAAAAAAGATTGCAAAAAAGGAAATAAAGCGCGCGGATTCACCGCTGCTTATTTTCTCTTCTGCAACAAACCAGGGTGTATCGGAATTATTAGATTATTTGTGGAAAGCATTAAATAAAGACTGCTGATAAATCCGGGCGCTGATTTTTGAAAATAAGAACAAATTGTAATATATTTACCGACTTAAAAAACAAATAGGGCGGGGTAGCTCAGCAGGTCAGAGCAGTGGAATCATAATCCACGTGTCGGGGGTTCGAATCCCTCCCCCGCTACAAAGGGCTAAAAGAAGATGCGGTTTAAAACCGCTTTCTTTTTAAAAAGCAAAAAGTCTTTTTTCTGAAACTCCTTTTCATACCAATCCGAATTATTTCTTATTCCCCTTTTAAGACGCGTTAGCGGTATGTTTATTTAAAACCGTCAGTTTTTGAACTTGCTGACGTATAGCTTCCAAAACCTTTATTAAAAAATTGAAACCCCCTGACCCTGTCTCTGATCGAGCCCCGTCTCTTTATCTCACTCAAAAGACGTAGACCCTTTATCATCCTTTTGATGTATTGATTTTCTGCCTTAAATGATTGTACTTTATTTGAGGTGTAAAGTACAGGAATTTGATAAATCAAATTACCACTATGGTTACAAGGTTTAATTTTCCACTTTATGTTAAATCCACTGTCCGGATAACAACATAAATTAAGAAAAATAATTTATGACCAATGTTGGTTATAAGGGAATCATTATGACAATTATCAATAGAAAAAAAGAAATAAGAGCAGTCAAAAATCCATCAGTATCAGGAATAAAACTGAAACCCCCGGAAGACGGCATTATTACTATCGATTTTGAGACGGGAATTATTTTAGATGTGAATTCATTAGTGGAAAAAATATTGGGATGCTCACACGAAGAGCTCGTTGGAAAAGCAATCCGGGAAATTGGATTTTTCAAAGATATAACCGGCAGCAAAGATAAATTTTCAGAATTACGGCAGAAAAAGCATACCCGGCATGAAAATTTGCCGCTTGAAACAGTAAACGGGCGGCGTATTAATATAGAGCTCATCAGCAAAGTATATACGGAAAATGATCGTAAGGTAATCCAATGGAGAGTCCGGGAAAAAACTAAGCGCAAGAACATTGGGGAAGAGCTTAGGGAGTCTGAAGAAAAATTTCGAATGGTGTTCGAGAATGTATTTGACGGCATTAGCCTTTATAGTGAAGATCCTGACCCCCTTAAGAGAAAACTTTTCGACTGTAATGATCGTTACGCTGTTATGGCAGGCAGAAGCCGTGAGGAACTGCTTAAGCTTGAAAGTTTGGAAGGAATTCAGACTGCGCTTGACAACACTGCAAATAAAAACCGCTTAGAATCCTTAGAAACAGGCACAGCGTTTCTGGGCACTTTCTCATGGATTCGACCGGATGGAAAGGAAAATATTATTGAGTACGTAGGTAAACCCATCACATGGCGGGGAAAGAAATACATGATTGGCATTGACCGCGATATAACCGGGCGCAAATTGGAGGAAAATAAACTTATAGAAAATGAGGCTAAATTCCACCGGACTTTTGATCATTCGCCCGTAGGTTCGGCATTTGTCGATCTTGATCAACGTTTTATCAAATGCAATTTAGCTTTCTGTAATTTCCTTGGTTATAAAGAGAATGAACTTATTGGAAAAGCATTTTCAGATATTACATATCCTGAAGATATGGAACTCGGGAAAAAAGAGCTCAAACAGATAGTAGAAGGGGAGATAGAATATTGTTCATTGCGTAAACGTTACCTCCGGAAGGACGGCAATATTGTATGGGGAAGGATTAATATTGGCTTAATACGTGATGCAAATGATAAACCATTATTCTATTTACCGATTATTCAAGACATTACCGAAGTTATGACCATAGAAGCAGGTTTGGAAAAAACGCGTCAAGAACTTGCAGTAATTAAAAAATCAGCAGATGAAGTAAGTGAATTCGCCGAAAGCCTAATCAACACGGTACGTGAACCATTAATTGCCCTGGATAAAGATTTACGGGTAGTTAAAGCGAGCCGTTCATTCTATGAGTTTTTCAAGGTTAGTTCCGGTGAAACAATCGGAACGCTTATATATGATTTGGGAAACCGCCAATGGGATATTCCCAAACTGAAAGAACTTTTAGAGACAATCCTTCCCGAAAAAACGACATTCGACAACTATGAAGTTGAACACGATTTTTCTACAATCGGCAAACGCATCATGCTTTTGAATGCACGGAAAATTCAAACAGGATCGGAAAAAGAACAGGTAATTCTTCTTGCCATTGAGGACATAACCGAGCGTAAAAAAAATGAGAACGAACTTGCAATAGCAAAGGCAGAAGCCGAACAGGCAAATGCCGCAAAGAGTGAATTCCTTTCGCGTATGAGTCATGAACTTAGAACGCCAATGAATTCAATTCTCGGCTTTGCACAATTGATGGATATGGGAGAACTGAACCCGAATCATAAAAAAGGCGTGAATCAAATCCTTAAAAACGGCAAGCATCTTTTAGAATTAATAAACGAAGTGCTTGATATTGCAAGAATTGAAACCGGGCGGGTGGCGGTTTCGCTGGAGCCGGTTGAGATTTCCCAAAGTATTTTGGAGACGATTGATATTGTCCGCAACCTCGCTGAAGAAAATCATATAACGGTTGAGCCGGACGCTTCAATTATTAATGGACTCTTTGTAAAAGCAGACCACCAGCGTTTTAAACAAGTCCTTCTGAATTTAATTACCAACGCAATTAAATATAACGTTAAAGGCGGTTCCGTTAAGGTTGAATGTAAAATACGGAAACAGGTAAAGAGCATTGAAAATGCAGAAGGGAGAGCGGAGAATGTAATCCGGATTAGCGTGATTGACACGGGAAAAGGTATTGCTAAAGAGTACATTGAAAAACTTTTTAATCCATTCGAACGCATCGGAGCGGAAAGAACAGAAACCGAAGGGACGGGATTGGGATTAGCAATATCTAAAAAATTGGTTGAAGCAATGTCCGGGAAAGTAGGCGTTGAAAGTGAAACAGGGAAAGGGAGCGCTTTTTGGATTGAACTGCCGCAGACGGAAAGCCAGAAGGACCGGTACGAACGAATACGTGAATTTGAGAAGCCGGAAGCTGAAACGACACAGCCCGGCAGAACCGTTTTGTACATAGAAGATAATATTTCAAATATCCAATTAGTTGAAGAGATTTTGAAAACGCATCGTCCGTCGATTAAACTGATAACGAATATATATGGTAATAATGCAGTTAAATTTGCAATTGATTACAAGCCGGATTTAATTCTGCTTGATCTCGATCTGCCCGATATACACGGCAGTGAAGTAATAAAGCTGTTACAGGCGGAACCTGTAACATCGCAGATACCCGTTATTATTCTAAGTGCGGATGCATTTACAAAACAAATTAAGCAATTAATGAAAACCGGCGCTAAAGATTATCTTATTAAACCGATTGATGTAGTAAATTTTTTAACAGTAGTGGATGAGTGGGTAAGGAAGATAAAACCTTGATTGATTCAACGCTAAAAAACGCAAATATACTAATTATAGACGATCAACAAGATAATATTGATGTTCTTACCGGACTGCTTGATGTGGGAGGCTTTACAAACTATACGGCAACTAACGACTCCAGGCAAAGTATTAGTTTGTTCAAAGAGTTCAAACCGGATTTACTTCTGCTTGATCTGAGCATGCCGTACTTAACCGGATTTCAAGTGATGATGCAGCTGAAAGATATTATTCCTGAAAATACTTACTTTCCAATATTAGTACTGACTGCAGATATATCATCTGAATCCAAACAAAAAGCGCTTACCGGCGGTGCAAGTGATTTTATTACAAAACCATTCGACTTGATTGAAGTCGATCTTAGAATTAAGAATCTGCTTAAAGCCCGTTATTTTCATCAACAAGTTGAGAACCAGAATCAGATACTGGAAGAAAAAGTTAAGCAGCGAATCGCAGAACTTGAAAAGATAAGCATAGATTTGACTGCAGCAAAAGAAAAAGCCGAAGAGATGAGCCGGCTCAAATCAAATTTCCTTGCAAATATGAGCCATGAATTACGGACGCCGCTAATCGGCATAAATGGTTTTGCAGATTTCCTGCGCCAGGATATAGCAGACCCTGAATTAAAAGAAATGGCGGAAACTATTTTCAACAGCGGAAACCGTTTATCCGAAACTTTAAACCTTATCCTGGATTTGTCTAAATTTGAATCGGAAAAAGTGGATTTCAATTATCAGAAAATCGATTTAGTCAATGAAACAGAAGCTATAATAAAACTATTCAAAGAACCGGCGCGTAAAAAAGGAATATACTTGGAATCATCATTCAGCCGGTCAGCTATCTTCATAAATACGGACGGCTGGGCATTCCGGTCAATTCTGAATAATTTAATTAATAATGCCGTTAAATTTACAAAAGAAGGCGGTGTTAAAGCTGAGCTTGCTCTTAAAGATAATTTTGTTGAAATAAAGGTAAGCGACAGCGGGATCGGCATTTCAAATGAATTTCACCATATAATTTTTGAAGAATTCCGGCAGGTCAGCGAAGGTTTCAGCAGAAATTTTGAAGGAATGGGATTAGGGCTAAATATCACGAAAAAATTAGTTGAGAAATTAGGAGGTGAAATCTCCGTTGAAAGTGAGTTTGGTAAAGGTTCAACTTTTATTGTGAAACTGCCGGTAACAATAACTGAAGAAAAAACACAAGAAAAAAAAGTAATTGAAGAGGCGCCCATAACAGTATCAGCCGGACAAAAACCGGCAATGCCTTTTGCCTTATTGGTAGATGACGACCCTTTGGTTTATCACGTGCTGAAGAGATATACAGACGGACAATTTGATTTGGAAAGCACTGCGGAAGGTATGCTTGCAATTAATCTATGCGGGCAAAAACAGTTTGATTTTATATTTATGGATATTAACCTGCGCTGGGGAATGGACGGGAAACAAACTGCTAAAGCTATTAGAAAAATAAAGGGTTATGAAACTATTCCGATTATTGCCGTCACCGCCTATGCAATGGTCGGCGATAAAGAAGAATTCATAGCGGCAGGCTGTTCCCATTATTTATCTAAACCATTTACTCAGCAAGATGTTTTGAATTTAATGGAAAATATTAAAAACCCGCCTTCGGAGAAGGTGGATTTCTGAGTTACATTAAAATCTATTGAAAAAGTTATGGCTCAATTTTTTTTATGACAATTATTTACAAGGTTAAATTTAAATATATGGTACTGATGAGATTTTGAATAACAGCTTGAGATCAAAATGACCAATATAGGATGGAATAATATCTATAACATCGGCTGCAAAATAATTGATGACCAACATAAAAAATTAATTAGTATTATCAATGAGCTCTATGAATCCCAGCACCGGGGGATGCTTCAAGCCTCTATATTGGGGATATTAGATAAGCTTGCAGATTATACTGTTTATCACTTTTCTTCTGAAAAAAAATTATTTTCTCAATATGGATATCCTAAGACCGCAGAACATGACTATTTTGTTGATAAAGTTAAAGAACTTCAAATGGAATTGAGCAGAGGAAGCATAGTGCTGTCACTAAAAACAATGGATTTTTTGAAAGATTGGACAATAACGCATATTCTTGGTTCGGATAAGGAGTTTGGAGAATTTATTAAACAACATCAATTGACAACTTATCATTTATAAATCAGGACATTAATTATGCTGACTATTTTTTCATCGTGGTTCTATTCTCTGAACAAAAATATCAGGTTTTTACTGATTTTCTTAATGATTATAACTATAGCCTGGATAGACTACCTTACCCCCGCCGAATTCAGCGTTAGATTATTATATATGATCCCGCTTTTTCTTTCTGTCTGGGATGGTGAAGGAATTATTGCCGGAATATTCTTCTCTATTATTTGCGCTTTTGGTTATTTTTATACTCAATCGCTGCTGAAGAATCTTCATTGGCATGGACTCTATATACTCTGGGAATCTATTATCGTATGGGTTTACTTTCTTGTTTTTATATTAATCCTTGACAAACTTAAAAGAACTAATTTGTCATTATTGAGAAAAAATGAAGAACTTGAAAAGATTAATAATCAAAAAGATAAATTTTTTTCCATTATTGCACATGATTTAAAAGGACCATTCGTCGGCTTTCTGGGCTTAACAAAAATATTTGCCGAGGAAGCCGGCAGTTTCTCTGCCGCTGAATTATCCCGGTTAGGGGATGAAATGAATAAATCGGCAAAAAATCTTTTTGATCTGTTGAAAAACTTACTTGAGTGGGCGCAAATGCAAAAGGGCGAAATTAGTTTTCAGCCAAAAGAATTCCCGTTGTCCGACCTTATTGCAGAGAATGTCAAATTAATGAAAAAGAGAAGCGAGCAAAAAGGGATTAAGATAATTAATACGGTCACAAGCCCTCTTGATGCATATATAGATGAAAAAATGATAAACTCGGTTTTATTGAATCTATTATCGAATGCAGTAAAATTCACACATAGAGATGGAACAGTTACAATTAGCTATAGAAAAACTGAAGACCTAATGATTGAGATTTCTATAAGCGATACCGGTATTGGTATGAAGCAAAGTGCAATTGAAAAATTATTTAAAATAGAGGAAAAATATGGAACAAAAGGAACCGATGAAGAATTGAGCACGGGTTTGGGTTTATTGTTGTGCAAAGAATTCGTTGAAAAGCATGGGTGTAAAATATGGGTTGAGAGCCGGGAAAATATTGGAAGCGCTTTTTATTTTACACTCCACCCTAACCCTCTCCCAAAGGGCAGGGAAATCTGATAAAAGACAGTGCAGAAATTTGATTAATCAAATTCCTAATCCACCCAAAAGTCGCTTTATCATCCTTTTGATGGATTGACTTTCCTTCTAAATTATCGTATTATACTTCAGGCGAAGACTTAAAGATACTTCAACAGGTCTTGCCGTAGTTGAAATTATGGGTTGGAGGTTAATTTTTCAGTTTATGTTGAAACCGCGTTCCGGGAAACAACATAAATTAAGAAAAATAATTTATGACTTATGTTGGTCATAATGGTGGTATTATGGCAACAATTTATAAAAAACGAAAAATAAAGTCAGTTAAAAATACTTCCCTGCCAAGAATCAAGTTAAAACGTAAACTTGATGAATCCCGCAAGGTGCTGCCTTCTAATGAGATCATTTACCGTAAATTTTTTGAAAACAGTGTAGATGCTTTACTGTTAACAGATCCCAATGGAAATATTTTATCAGCAAATCCGGCAGCGTGTATAATGTACGGATATCCGGAAGAAGAGCTCATCAAATTGAGCAGGCCCGATGTGACGGATATAACGGATCCCCGTTTATCGGCTTTGTTATCGGAACGTGCTTTGAACGGAAAAGCAGATGGTGAATTAACATTGATCCGGAAAGATGGAACCCGCTTTCCCGCAGAGGTTTCATCAGCTATTTTCAAAGATGATAAAGGTCTTGAATATACCAGTATGATCATCCGAAAAATTACCGGGCGCAAACTTGCCGAAGAAGCGTTGAAAGAAAGCAGGGAAAAATACAGGAACATAGTTGATGGCTCTCCCGATGCTATTGCAATTTATACTGAAGGAAAAGTTGTCTACGCAAATAACGCCTGCATTTCGCTTTTCAGGGCTTCATCTATTGATCAGTTAATTGGAATGCCGGTAATTAAATTTGTTCACCCGGATTTCACGGCGATTGTTTCCATGAGAATGAATGAAATAGGGGAATTCCAAAATATCCTACCGCTAGTGAAAGAAAAATTGTTACTGCTCGATGGTACTGCGATAGATGCAGAGGTAAAAGCTATCCCGATTACTTTTAATCAAAGACCTTCCGTTCAGATTATTATTCATGACATCACTGAACGCAAGCAGGCAGAAAAGGAAATTAAAGAGTCGAAAAAACAATTAGAGAAACTTTATAAACATTTAAACAACAGCAGAGAAAATGAACGGGCAGAAATAGCCAGAGAAATTCATGATGAGTTAGGACAATCATTAACGGCTCTTAAAATGGATTTATATTGGGTACTGGAAAATGCACCGGATAATTTGCTTATTAACAAGAAATTAAAAGGTATGATTGATATTGTAAGCACGACTATAAAAAAAGTACAGGTAATTTCTTCAGGTTTGCGTCCCGGAATGCTGGATGATTTAGGTTTAATTGCTGCATTAGAATGGTACACCCAGGAATTTCAAGAACGTACTCATATTAAATGCAGCCTGGAATTGGAAGAAATTCCGCAAATTAATTCAAAAATTAATTTAATATTGTTCCGGATATTTCAAGAAGGCATGACCAATATTATAAGACATGCAAACGCTAAAAATGTCGCGGTAAAATTATATTCATCGTTTTCAAATATTTTCATGAAAATAAGCGATGATGGAACCGGCATCAAAAAGGAAAAAATAAATTCCAAAGATTCCCTGGGCTTTATCGGCATGAAAGAGAGACTGAAACAATTTGACGGAACCTTAGAAATAATATCTTCTGCCGGCAGCGGCACCAGTTTATTGATAAGTATTCCAATGGTTAAATAGGGGGCAATTATGCATGTACTTGTTGCAGATGATCACTCAATAGTCAGATCGGGATTAATACAAATCGTGATGAAAATAGACGAAGTATCGTCGGTAGAAGAAGCAATAAATGGGCAGGAAGCGCTGGCAAAAATTGAGAACAATCAATATGATTTAATTATTCTTGATATATCAATGCCCGGTTTAAACGGCATGGATGTCCTAAAGGCAATGAAAGACAATAATGAGAAAGCAAATATATTAATTCTAAGCGTGCATCCGCAGGCGCAGTATGCAATCCGGGCATTAAAATTAGGCGCATCGGGTTATTTATGTAAAAACGATATAAATGAAGAGCTGACATCGGCAATAAAGAAAATTGCTTCGGGCGGTAAATATATTTCCGCTGCTTTAGCAGAAAAAATTTTTTTCGATAAAAAAGATGATCTTAATAAATTACCTCACGAAAAGCTATCAGGGCGTGAATTCCAAATAATGCTGATGCTGGCTGAAGGGAAATCCGTTAAAGAAATTGCCGGCGAACATTTCATAAACGATAAAACAGTAAGTACATACCGGGCGCGCCTTCTTGAAAAAATGGGCATTGAGAATAATGCGGAGCTTATTCATTACGCAATCAATAACAATTTGATTGAATAATTTTTTCCCATAAAAAAAATTCCAAATCCCGAAGGAGTGACATTATTATAGGGATGATATTATTTGCCTGCTGGCAGGCAGGTTATAGCAAAATTTCCATGGAAAAAAATTCCAAATCCCGAAGGGATGATATTATTATAGAGATGACATTATTATAGCCAATTAAAGAATAAAAAATTTCGAACTCCGAAGGAGTGACATTATTATAGGGATGACATTACCCGCCTACCGGCAGGC
>Ga0181520_10002291_pt1 | contig 35982 bp, 35 predicted proteins | sample PEATcosm2014_Bin_29_FD_132451 | JGI IMG/M metagenome (GOLD analysis project Ga0181520, IMG submission 132451) | Peatland microbial communities from MTU Mesocosm Facility, Houghton, MI, USA - PEATcosm2014_Bin02_30_metaG | ecosystem: Environmental > Terrestrial > Soil > Wetlands > Peat | place...
ACTTCGCCCAAAACCTGGGCAGACGCCTACTTGGCAGCCTTTGCCGAAGCCGCAAATCTTACGCTGGTCACCTTCGACCGGGCGCTGGCGGGGAAGGCGGAGGGGGCGGTGCTGCTGGGGTGAACTGCCAAGGATGTTCGCTATGGCAAGGATGAGCCATCAGTCTCCATTCTTTCATTGCGAAGGTGAGTGGCCTAATGCCCTCGACGCTCTCCAAATCACCCACAGGCATCTGGACACGATGTTCGCGCTGCAGCATCAGAAAATAGGTTCTTGTCGAACCCCGACGAAAAGTGCATTTGAGAGCTGTTGAACCCGGAAATTGGCTCTTCAGCTCAGAACGAATTTCCTCGATCACAGGGAGGTTTCCTCCTGCCGGACGGCCCCAATGATGGTATACAAGCAAAGATTTCCGATTCTCCCAAAATGCAAGCAATTCGTCTGTATAAACGTGTTTTGGAGATTTCGTGTGCAGGGATTTCTGAAGCTTGATTCCATTGTCTGGATCGAAGAACACAAGATCGGCATCAGCTAGTTCGCGTAATGCGGAATTATTCTTGGCGTTGCGGTCGTCGCCATCTCGATATACTTCCCTGAAAAAATCCGTTTTACGGGGAAGAGTCTCGACTATCGTTCGCTCGAGGTGTTGAATCTTACGGTCTCCTACCGGCTTGGCTGCGCACGGAGCGATTTCCTTTAACACTTGCTCATCGGTACAGCATGCCAGACAATTTCGCCTGTCATCTCGCTCTCTCATTCTCGGATATAGCGGATTGTTGACTGCGTGTCTGATCCCATACCAAGGGTAGTCACGGTGTCTTCCATCCGTGCCGTCGTCGGCTTCCGTCAGCACCCAATTGATGCCGATTTTGAAGCCAAGCTGAGCAAGGTGCTTAAGCAGAAGCACCTTGCCAAAATCGCCGATGTCGCCAACGTACTGTTCTTTCATACGCGGACCTGCTCTTAGGCTAGGGTTTCCGAAGTCACAATCTCCGTTGCAAGCCGCACTTGCCGGTTTTTGTAGCTAGCGATGATGAACTCGCGGAACAAGGGGTGCGGCTCGAGGGGCTTGGACTTGAACTCGGGGTGGAACTGGCAGCCTAGGAAAAAGGGGTGGCTGGGGAGTTCTACGATCTCGACGTAGGTGGCGTCGGGGGTGGTGCCGCTGAGGCGGAGGCCGCCACCGGTGAGGAGGGCTTCGTACTCGCGGTTGAACTCGTAGCGATGGCGATGGCGCTCGCTGATTTCGGTTGCGCCGCCGTAGGCTTTTGCTGCGAGCGAGTCTTCCTGGAGAACGCAGGTCCAGGCGCCGAGACGCATGGTGCCGCCCATCTCTTCAACGCCGAGCAATTCGCGGAGCTTGTAGATGATGCGGTGCTGGCTGGCGGGGTCGAACTCGCTGGAGTTGGCGTCTTTGAGGCCGCAAACATTGCGAGCGAACTCAATGCAGGCGGTTTGCATGCCTAGGCAGATGCCGAAGTAGGGGACCTGTTTCTCGCGGGCGCAGCGGATGGCGTTCAACATGCCTTCGATGCCGCGCTTGCCGAAGCCGCCGGGAACGAGGATGCCGTCGAAGCCTTCCAACTGCGACTCGTAGCTGCGGTCGTCAGGGGTTTTCGATTCCAGACCTTCGGCTTCGATCCAGGTGACCTTGAGCTTGAGGTTCTGCGAGATGGCTCCGTGGGTGAGGGCTTCTTTGAGGGACTTGTAACTGTCTTCGTACTCGACATACTTGCCGACGATGGCGATGTGGACTTCGTCCTTGGGGTGGTAGCAGCGGTCGACGAGATCTTTCCACTTGCTGAGATTGGCCTCGGGGGCGTCGATATGGAGGTACTTGAGAACGAGCACGTCGAGGCCTTCGTCGGCAAAGCGGAGAGGCACCTCGTAGATGGAGGGGACGGTGGTGGCCCCGATGACTGCGCGCTCTTCGACGTTGCAGAAGAGGGCGATTTTCTGTTTCATTTCGCGTGGCAGCACGCGGTCGGAGCGGCAGAGTAGGACGTCGGCCTGAATGCCGATGGAGAGCAACTCCTTGACGGAGTGCTGGGTGGGCTTGGTCTTTAGTTCCTGGGCGGCGTGGATGTAGGGGACGAGGGTGAGATGAACGAAGACGGTGTTCTCGCGGCCGAGCTCCTGGCGCATCTGGCGGATGGCCTCGAGGAAGGGGAGCGATTCGATGTCGCCGACGGTGCCCCCGATTTCGACGATGGTGACGTCTGCGCCGTTGGACGAGACCTTGCGCATGGCGTTCTTGATCTCGTTGGTGACGTGGGGGATGACCTGGACGGTTTTGCCGAGATAATCGCCGCGGCGCTCCTTGAGGATGATCTGCTCGTAGATGCGGCCGGTGGTGAGGTTGTTGTCGCGGGAGAGCGGCGCATGGGTGAAGCGCTCGTAGTGGCCCAGGTCGAGGTCGGTCTCCGCGCCGTCGTCGGTGACAAAGACCTCGCCGTGCTGGAAGGGCGACATGGTACCCGGATCGACGTTGAGATAGGGGTCGAACTTCATCATGTTGACGCGCAGGCCGCGGCTCTCGAGCAGGCAACCGATGGAAGCTGCCGCGAGCCCCTTGCCTAAACTGGACACAACTCCGCCCGTCACAAAGACATACTTTGCCGACATCGGTGCAACCTCATTTTTGGAATGTTGTGATTGGACGTACCTGATGGGCACAATCAAGTATGGCAGAGTTTGGGGTGCGGAGAAAGTGGAAAATTAGTACAGATGGAAAGACAAAAGCGCCCAGTGGCCATGTAAATGGCCTTGAATGAACCTGTTAGGAAACTGTGCCTTGAGTCGATTGGGGCGTGTGCAGATCGAGTACACGTTTTCCGTAAATCTCGGAATTGTGGGACCTCGGAAAGATCAAAAAGTGAGAATCACCCGGACGAACTCAGACTCCCACATCCAGCAGGAACATAATACACTGACTTTATGGCACGGACGGCAGCAAATCGGATAACTCGTTCGCAATCGGGGCCTCGGATTGCGACGCCGGGCCATTACGGCCCGTTGGAGATCGTTGAGGTAGATTTGGACACAAGGGTAGCCAAGTTCCGCTCAACATCCCCTGATGGTCCAACCGGGCCGGTAACCTCTGTACCGCTGACAATGATCAGCCCGTTAAGTCCGGAGGATACCCATCGGTTCTGGCACTTGCTGGCTGATGAACTACTTGATCACTTGGGTGAAGAGAGTAGGCTGCCAAAGTTCTACAAGGGCTTCAGTATTGCCATAGGGGAAGATTCTACGGGCGAACCGGCCGTCTATCTCAAGTTGTTCGTTGACTCGCCCAAGGGAGCAGCACGGGATTCGACAGTTTCCCGCTGGAATGAGTTTGCCCATCTCGTGCAGGATCGGCTTCTCCAGCTCCGGTTGCCCCGCCAGCCGTATGTGTTTCTTGGAGCGGAAAAATCATAGTGGCTTTGGCAGACGATCTCCTCGAGCAGGCCAAGTTTCTCTCCCGGCGAGAGGTAGGCCGTGGAAGACCTCGACAGGCGAGTCTCCGGCGCGCTGCATCGACGGCGTACTATGCGGTGTTTCATCTGCTCGCGGCTGAAGCGGCTGCTCAGGCGAGCCCTGGGAGCCCGCGGGGTCTTCGCGATCGAATACAGCGCGCGTTGGCTCATGAAACGATGCAGCAGGCAGCCAATGCGTTTCGGTCTGCCAATCTTCCTCGACACGTCGCCGCGGTTGCTCACGATCCGCTTCCTCAAAACATCGTTGAGATTGCGAGTTCCTTTGTGCTGCTCCAGGAAGCGCGGCACAAAGCAGACTACGATCTGACCGAGCAGTTCGACCGCACCAGAGTCCAAGCTCTGGTCAACGACGCCGAGCGGGTCTTTACGCTCTGGGACCTAGTCCGGGATACCGATGACGCACGAGTTTTCCTTTCATCGTTAATGTTTTGGAAACTCTGGTCGAAGTAGGTTCCACGCTTTTTTCTTTTTCACCCGACAAATAAAGATCTCTCACGAAGCGGCCATGACAGCGAAGCTCGATATTGAAAAGGTCGACATTACGAAGCTGGCGGTGGATGCGATTGTGAACGCGGCGAACACGACGCTGCTGGGCGGCGGGGGCGTGGACGGGGAGATCCATCGCGCTGCGGGGCCAGAGCTGCTGGCCGAATGCCGGCTGCTGGGTGGGTGCCAGACCGGGCAGGCGAAGCTGACCAAGGGGTATCGGCTGCCGGCGCAGTATGTAATCCATACGGTGGGGCCGGTTTGGACTGGCGGGCAGCATGGCGAGGCGGCGTTGCTGGCGAGCTGTTACCGGAACTGCTTTGCCCTTGCGCGGGAGCACGGGATCAAGAGCCTGGCGTTTCCGGCGATCAGTTGCGGGGTGTACCGGTTTCCGTTGGAGCAGGCGGTCGAGATTGCGCTGCGGGAGACGCGGGCGGCGCTGGAGAAGAGTCCGGCGGTGGAACAGGTGGTTTTTGCCTGTTTTGGGGATGAGGTGTTTGAGGCGTACCGGAGGGCGGTGGTTAGGGGTTAGTTTCCGGGGGTGTGGGTGATGGAATGCAAACGATTACCGCCCTGCCTTGCGAAAAACTATTCACAGTTGCGGGGTGACCCATTGGCCCGACTGGGCAGAGCTGAAGATGGCTTCAATCACGGCCATGTTTCCGATCGAGTCTTCAAGGGGAACTGGCACCTCAGTGCCTTCGCGGACAGCCTTGGCGAATGCCTCGCCCTGCAGGGTGTACTGATCGCACGCTGGGAAAGTTTCTGTCGAAACCCCGCTGCCAGTTAGATCGCCAGTGCTGTCAATGAAGAGCCGCGTAGGCCGGTCCGGGGGCGCATTGAATGGGATTTCCAGTTCGATGCGGCCGCGAGTGCCCAGGAAATTGACGCGCTGATAGGGAATCAGCTGCGTGCTGCAGGTGAAAATTGAGTGACCGCCTGGAAACTCAAGAATCGCCGAGGCCAACCGGTCGATGTGCATCTCGGTATCGCGGTCGAGGGTAGCGACTACCCGCTTGGGTTCCTGCTTGAATGCGTAGCGCGAGGCGTGGATCAGATAACAACCGATGTCGTAGACGGCGCCGCCACCGCTCTCCATCTTGTTGCGGATATTCGATGGGTTGGCGTTGAAGTAGCTGAAGAATCCAGTAATTGAGCGCAGGTCTCCGATGCGCCCTTCGTCGAGAAGCGCGCGCAGGCGGCGCCACTGCGGAAAGCTGCGGATCATGAAGGCTTCGCAGATCTTCACTCCGGTCCGAGCGCGTACCTCGAGCAGCGTTTTGGCTTCCGCCACCGTGAGGCTGATAGGCTTTTCGCACAGAACATGTTTGCCTGCTTCAGCGGCTTTGATAGTCCACGGAACGTGAAACTGGTTGGGCAGTGGATTGTAAATGGCGTCGATATTGGGGTCGGCGAGCAGCTCTTCATAAGAGCCATAGGCCGTAGGAATGCCAAGAGCGGCCGCTGCCTGTCTGGCTTTAGCCAGATCACGAGATGCAATCGCAACAACGGTGGTGTTTTCTCCCTGCTGCATTGCAGGGAGCACTTTCTTGAGACCTATATTTGCGGTGCTGAGAACTCCCCAGCGAAGCTTGGCATTCATAGCGGAATGATACAGCCTGCGGCCACAGGCATGGTTCCAATGCTATTACTGGCCAGCCGCCATCCGCACCGCATCGGCCGCGCTTGAAGCTACGAGGAGTAGCTGACGATTCTCCTCTTTGAGAAATCCCGCGTCAACAGCGGAATCAAGAAATGCGAGCAGCCCATTCCAATAGCCTGCGGTATTGATCAGAATGCAGGGCTTGTTGTGCAATCCTAGCTGCGCCCATGTAATTGCCTCCATCAGCTCGTCGAGAGTGCCGTAGCCGCCGGGCAGCACGAGAAATGCGTCGGCCAGTTCAGTCATGCGGGCCTTGCGTTCGTGCATTGTCGGAACCGTCTCGAGCGCGGTAAGGCCGGTGTGGGCAATTTCCTTGCCGGAAAGCACATCGGGCAAGATACCAATAACTTCTCCGCCTGCAGCCAGTGCCGCATCGGCTACCGCGCCCATCAGCCCCACGTTCGCACCGCCATACACAAGCCCAAGTCCGGCCAGGGCAATCGCCTTCCCCAGAGCAGTTGCCTCTGCACGAAATGCGGGATTGCTTCCATTGGCCGATCCGCAATAAACCGCCACGCGCCGCATGCGCGTCTGCCCCGCATGAGACGAACCGCCGCCGGCAACGCCGAAGTTCTCTGAGTTGGTCATTGTTGCTTCAGGATAACTTGGATGACTTGACGGCGGCGTGAATTACTCCCGTTGCAGATAATCGTTGGGCGTAAGAATCGCAATGCCGCGAAACGGGTGCAGCTCCAGCAGGTCGAGATCGCCGGTCACGATCAGATCCGCGCGGCCATCGACGGCAAGCTCGAGAAGCTTGTCATCCCGCGCATCGCGGCAGGCTCGGATCGAACTGGTGATTGGAACCATGTCGGCAATCGAAAGGACCTTTCCAAGGTACGGTTCAAGGGCTCCAGGCTGAATATAAGGCGCAAACTTGGCACGCCGGAGTACAGCTTGCAGCTCGGCCCACGTAGCCTCCGACAACAAAGTCGTCGCTTCAAGCCAGGCTTTGTCCACCGCCATCCCCGGAACCGAGCCAACTCGCAGTGCGCGGCTCACGTAGATGTTGGTGTCGATGACGATTCGAGAACTCATCCTTCATCGGCCAAAAGCCGCTCGAGCAGTTCCTCGGTCATACCCTTCGATTGAGCATAGCGTCCCATCTCATTGGACGACCGGATCAAATCCTCGGCCTTCAGCCTGCGTCCGCGCTCATACTCTTCCACAGACACCAATACCGCAACCTCCCGCTCATGGCGGCGAATCCGCACCGGCTCGCGTTGCGCGGCGTCGAGAATGGCAGCAAAGTTCTGTTTCGCGTGGGTTGCGGATACTGTAGACATAACTCCAGATTATTCCCAAAATGTACATTTTGTCTATTTTGTACAAAATGTACATTTTCGACCGAACACCTGCACAACTCTCTCGTATCCAGCCAGAGGCCCCGGCCCCTCCTCGACAGTCCCAAACGATACACTGGATAAAGGACGCTTCCCGCCTGGATATTCGCCTTGCAGCCGCTCCTCTCCAACTTGAATCCCGAACAGCGAGCCGCGGTTGAGGCTACTGAGGGGCCGCTCCTGATTCTGGCCGGGGCGGGGTCCGGCAAAACCCGCGTCATCACCAGCCGCATAGCTTGGCTCATTCAGGAGAAAGGCGTAGCGCCCGATTCGATTCTGGCCGTTACCTTTACGAACAAGGCCGCCAGTGAGATGGGGGAGCGGGTTGACAAGCTGCTGGGCCACGCTTCGCTGGCCAAGCCGCTGATCGCCACTTTTCACTCGCTCTGTGTGCGGCTGCTGCGGCGCGATATTGAAGCTCTGAAGGTGGGCAACGAGGGGCTCACTCGCTCATTTGCGATTTACGACGAGAACGACCAGCAGGGCATCGTGAAGCAAATCATGCGCCGCATGGGGCTGGACACCAAGCAACTTACCCCGCGCACGGTTCTGGGCCGCATTTCATGGGCCAAGAATCACATGGTCGATCCGCAGGAGTATTACCTCGCATCGAAAGATCCGAACAGCGAGCGAATCGCCCACATCTTCAAGGGCTACCAGGCCGAGTTGCGCAAGAACAATGCTCTCGACTTCGACGATCTGCTTTTGGAGGCCGTCAGGCTGCTGAAGGTTTCCGGCGAAGCCCGGGAGCGCTACCAGCGCCGCTATCGCTATCTGCTCGTGGACGAGTACCAGGACACCAACCGCCCGCAGTACGAGCTGATGAAATTGCTGGCGGGCGAGCGAAAGAACGTTTGCGCCGTGGGCGATGAGGACCAGAGCATCTATTCCTGGCGCGGCGCCGATATTCGCAACATCCTGGAGTTTGAAAAAGATTTTCCCAACGCTCGGATCGTTCGCCTCGAACAAAACTATCGGTCGACGCAGGTGATTCTTGAGGCCGCCGGCGCTGTTGTTGCCAACAACCTCCAACGCAAGGGCAAGAAGCTGTGGACCGATCGGCAGGGCGGCAGCCTCATCGGCTATTACGAGGCGCCCGACGGGGAAAACGAAGCCCTTTTCATCGCCGACCGCATTCAGACATTTCTTCGTCAGGCAAACTCGTCCGAATCGCCAAACGCCGGAGAGGCGCACTGCGCAGTTTTGTATCGAACCAACTCGCAGTCGCGCCTGGTGGAAGAGGCTTTGCGGCGCTACAACATCAGTTACACCATGGTAGGCGGTTTCAGCTTTTACGAGCGCGCCGAAATCAAGGATATGCTTGGCTATCTGCGGCTGGTGCGCAATCCCCACGACTCCATGGCTCTGCAGCGCGTGATTAATACGCCGGCTCGCGGCATCGGCAAAACTACCCTCGAAACGTTGGAGCGACTGGCTCTCGAAACCGGGCAGTCGACCTGGGACGCTCTCGGCGCGGCGATCGCAAACCGTCTCATCCCGTCGCGGGCGCTGATGGCGATAGAATCCTTCCGGCAGCTTATCCTCGATGCGCAGGCAATGATGGACCCTGACTTCGCGGGCAAGCTTACAGGCGACGCGGCGCAGGACGAGGACGCAGACACGGGCTTTGAATACGGCGCTGCTACCGCGGACGCCGTGAGCCCCGATGCCGCCAGCGCCGACTCCGCGGCGAACTTTGACTTTGGAGGCAATGAGGGCCAGATTCCATTGCTCGATGCCTCGAATTTTTCGCCCTTCGCGGCTGCTTCCAAGCGGCCGTTCCTCGTCATGCCGCGGAAGACAGCCGAGGCAGGCACCCAATCTGAATCGGATGCGGAAGAGACCCGCGAGGAGAAGCCGGCATTCAGGACTCCCGGAGACGCCGCCACTCTTCCTGAGCTGATCCGCTTCCTGATCGATCGCACTGGATACATCAAGGCGCTGGAGACTGAGGGATCTCCGGAGGCGTTCAGCAGGATTGAGAATCTGAAGGAATTGGCGAACGCGGCTCACGACGCGGAGGTGCGCGGCGAGACGCTGGCGGAGTTTCTCGATCACGCGGCGCTGGCCTCGGACACCGATCAGTACGATCCCGACTCTCACGTCACGTTGATGACCCTCCACGCGGCAAAGGGGCTGGAATTTCCGCTGGTGTTTCTGGCAGGGCTTGAGGAGGGTTTGTTTCCGCATTCGCGCACGCTCTCGAATCCAGAGGAGCTCGAGGAGGAGCGGCGGCTTTGCTACGTGGGCATGACGCGCGCCATGAATTCGCTGATTCTTACGCGCGCGCACTACAGGCGGCGTTACGGCAACGATGCGCCGGAGATGAGTGTTCCTTCGCGTTTCCTTGAAGAGGTTCCCAGCCAGTTGATTGAGAATTTGGGCGGACGGAGCCCTGCATGGTCTACGCCCGCTTACGGAGCGGGACGGCGACGCGCACCCTCGCACTCCGGCGACTTCGATGGGCAACATTACAACTATGAGGATGAGAGCCAGGAGGCTTACAACCCTGCCGCCTCGGGCAAGAAGAGCGCGGGCTCGAAACCGTTTGTGGCTTCATGGATGACGGCGAAGGCCACTTCTCCTGGCCACGAACCCAGTCAAAAGGTTAATAGCGCGCAAGCGCCGCCGGGAAAGCCGGACTCGATTGATAACATTGCGCGCTTCTTCGGCGGGAAGGCAGGCGGTGGCAGGCCTGGAGCGATGGCGCGGCCGGCGATGGAGATTGCTGAAACTCGCGGCGCCGCGGGGTTGAAGAAAGGGCAGCGCGTGCGGCACGCGAAGTATGGCGAAGGCACGGTGCTGATGCGCGAGGGCGACGGCGAAGATGCCAAGCTGACCGTGTTGTTCATCCGGCACGGGATGAAGAAGCTGATGGAGAAGTTCGCCAATCTACAGAGGATTTAGCCAACATTGACCCACGATCCAGCGCCGCCATCCTGCTGCGGCTACCGCTTCTGGCGCTCGCCCATCTCATCGATTCAAACCCTCTACAATATCTGCGGCTGCTGTCCGTCATCAGGAATGGATGGATGGATGAGCCAGTGAGCGTGCTTTCGATGATCGAGCAAGACCGGCGGATCTCCGAAGTGATCGCGGAAGAACGGCCACGGCTGCGGAATTTCATCCGCAAGCGGGTGCCCGATGAGGCGGACGTGGAAGATCTTCTCCAGGAGGTCTTCTTTGAGCTGGTGGAAGCCTATCGCCTGCTGAAGCCGATCGATTATGTGACAGGCTGGCTGTTTCGGGTTGCGCGCAACCGGATTACGGACCTTTTTCGGAAGAAGAAGCCGGAGACTTTTGCGGATCTGGCGGTCGAAAACGAAGAGGGCGAGTTGCTGCGGATCGACGATCTGCTGATATCCGGCGATGACGGGCCGGAAGCGCTCTACATGCGCACTCTGCTCTTCGACGAGTTGCAGGCTGCGTTGAGCGAGCTACCCGCGGAGCAGCGCGCGGTTTTTATTGCGCACGAGCTGGAAGGGCGCAGTTTTAAAGAGTTGGCGGCGGAGAGCGGCGTGAATTTGAACACGCTGCTGGCGCGCAAGCGCTACGCAGTGCGCCATCTCCGCGAGCGGTTGCAAAAGATTTACGACGAGATTGCGAGGAAATGAGGAAAACAACATGAGAAGGAAATGGATCTTTTTTGTAGCCCCGCCGGGTGTCGTGCTGTTTGTGTTTCTCTTCGGCGAATTAGTGATGCATTTGTGGAACTGGCTGCTGCCGGCGCTGTTCGGCTGGCATCCGATCGGCTTCTGGCAGGCACTCGGGCTGCTGGTGCTATGCCGGATTCTGTTCGGAGGCTTTGGCGGCCATGGAGCGGGTCACTCCAGAATGCAGCGTCGGTGGGCCGAGCGCTGGGAGCGGATGACGCCGGAAGAACGCGAGAAGTTTCGGCACGGTGGGCGTGGACGTTGCGGAGGTTTCGCAGAGCCAACCAACGAAGCCAGCGAACAGGCTTAATGACACTGGGGGCGGCTACCGCGGGGGCGCGGAGGAATCATGAGCGATGGGCGCGAGGAGCGCGAGGAACAGGAAAAACGGCGCGAACGGGAAGAGCGCGAGAATCGGGAGGACCGGTTGGAGCGTTACCCTCGGGATGAGCGGGAGCCGGAACGGGGCGGTTCCTGAAAAGTGCGCTGAAGAAGTCGTTTATGCGCAGCGGGCAACTTCCGAGGGGATCGATGGATGGGTTGAAACCTATCCATCGATCCTTTTTTGTGAGTACGAATGAATCATGGGTTTCCCTGACTCTTGCGCTTTCTCAGGACCCAGGTGGTCATGCAGCGGTAGTCCTGGACGATGGTTGTTTTGAGAGGATCGACGAGGACGGCGTTCAACTCGTCGGTCAGATCGAGGAGCATGTCCTCATCGACGAGGAACCACTCGGAACCGTCGCCCACTCTGAAGATGTTGGCACGCACCGGCTCGAAGTCCATTCCGATTCTGGAACCAAGGCGACAGAAGAGCATGCCGCCGGGACGCAGCACGCGCCATAGCTCCGACAGCTGAGCACGGAAATGGTCTTCGTCGCGCGCGAAGTGGAGCACGGAATTGCAAAGCACGACGTCGGCGATTCCATCCGGAAAGGGCATCTGCTCGATGAGCCTGATTTGAAAGTTCTCCGGTGGCAATCCGGTGGAGAGCGAGGCAGAGAGTTGACGCACGTGGTCAATGGCCTTTGGATCGGTATCGAGCGCAAACACCTGACAGCCTTCGCGAAGCAGGTGGACGAGATTCCGCCCATAGCCGCATCCGGCGTCGAGCACGATCATGCCGGCGGCAATGTTCCCGCGCAGGATTTGATCGAAGACGTAAATATCGATCTGGCCGAATTGTTCCTGAACGGTTAGGGGCATCGGGGCTCCCGGGATTCGGATCAAAAGCTGCGCGGTGTGGTTTGTGGTGATTGGTTTGTATTCAGATAAAGGCACCAAGTCAGCGGGATTGCGCGGGGCCGCAAGGATTCATCATCGCGTTCCTTTACTGTTGAGGCGTAGTTGGCGGGCTGAGGAGTGGCGGGTTATCTCCTGCGCCGTCGAGGTGAACGATGTGCACGCTGGCTTCAGTTTCGGGGACGGTGCCGTCGTTGACCTGCACCTCAGTTGGCTTGCCCAGGATGAGGAGTCGCTGCACAGCCTTGCCGCGGCCGGGAACGACGACGCGCTGGGTGACGGAGTTGGTGTCTGAATGGACGGTGACGGGGACTTCCGCGGAGGCGTAGCCGGAGTTCGAGATATTGACGGCGACCAGCCAGTTGCCGGCCTGGGCGGCGGAGGGAAAGACGCTGTCAATGGTGAGGTCGGGAAGGCCTTTGTCGTTATCGACCCAGTCGGCAAAGAACCAGGAGAGATCGCGGCGCACGCTGGCCTTTTCGAGAATTTTCTCGAATGCGCCGGGGCCGCGGTCGCGGAGAGAATCGAGGTTGGTGTCGGCTGATGGATCGTAGGCACGGAGTGCGGCGGAGAGCGTAGAGTCGCCGGCTATGTCGCGGAGCATCCAGAAGACGTAAGCGGCCTTGGTGCGGTAGTAGATGGGCGCGATGGCAAGGGCGAGAGGCTGACCGGCACTGATGCCGGGGCTGGAGGGCTCGGCCAACGCCAGTGCGGGACGGTTAGCCTCAAGCTGTTCGAGAGCGCGTGTGCGTCCGTCGGACGCGGCGGACTTTTCAACCCAGAGAGTGCCCATGAAATGCGCTACGCCTTCCGAAAGCCAGGCGCGCGGCGATTGCATCCAGGCGTGGGTGAGGGCGTGGGCGAGAATATTTTGCAATTGCTCGGGCGGTGCCTCGCGGATGGAGGTGGCGAGCATGGCGCCGGTTTCGAAGGGCGTGTCGTCTGGGTCGGGCAGGTCAAGAATGGTGAGTTGGGAGCGGGGACGCTGGCCAAGCCAGCTCTGCAGGAAGGGCGTGACGGTGGCGGCGGCGGCGGTCCAGGATTGCACGGCGGGTTCGTCGATGGGCAGGGTCCAGAGAGTGGTGTTGGCGGCGGCGTGAGAAGCGCGCGCGGCAACAAAGAGGCTGGGGGCTTCAAATCCGAGAACGGAACTCTCTACGCCGGCGGTGGCGACGCCGTTGATTTCCTGGCCGACGGAATTGACGCTGGTGACGGTGAGCGGGGCGGGATGTCCGTTAATGAGCGCGACGGTGGGCGACTGGCCGTGGGGGAATTCGACGGTGAGGTGAAGGCGGAATTGCGCACCGGCTAGGCGCAGCTTGTGCTCGCCCATTTCGTCGAAGAGGCGCGCGCCGTCGCCAAGGATGACGGGGACGCTGGAGACCGGATACCAGACCACGTTGCCGAAGCCGCGCAGGCCGGTGAAGGGAACGCCGATTTCATCCCAATCCGAGCGGAGGGCGATGTCGTTGGGGGTGCCGATAACGAGCAGGCGCTGCGCGGATTGGGCGATAGCGCCGGAGTAAGTGACGTCAAGCTGGATGCTCTGGCCGGGGCCGAGCGGGGTTGGGAGCGGGACGGCTGCCTCATGCAACTGGCCGCTGTGGTCGGCGTCGGAGTTGAGGGTGGCGACCGGGAATGCGGTGTCGCGGCTGAGAACGCGGATGCGCTCCCAGTTGAGCGAGGAGGAGATTTGGAGCGGAATGCGGGCGAGCGGGGACGTGCCATCGTTGCGGACGGTGAGGAGGGCGCGCACGGCGACTTGCTGCTCGGCGGTGTGGAGGTGCACGTCCATGTCGAAGGCAATGAAGGTGACGGCCTGGCGCTCGGCGTCCGTGGCGATGGGGGCGGCGGCTATCCTGGGCTCGGATTGCGGAGCCTGCGTCGTGGTGTTGCCGCTTTCGTCGGTGGAGCGGGAAAAGATGACCTTGCCGCCGGGCTGCTGTTCGGGCTGGGCCACGGATTGCGGAGGTGGGGGCGGAAGATTGTGGCTCTGAGCTGAGGAGGGAATGGACGCTGGGACCGCGGCTGCCACGGACAGAAGGAGAATCCGTGCGAGAGAGAGCTTCATGAGCCCAAACCTTTCTGTTTTCTTGTCTTAGACGCGGCTGGGGCGTCGGGAAGAGCGGCGTTGCGGCGCTGGCGGAAGGCTTCGTAGAGCACTACGGCGCCTGCGGTGGAGACGTTGAGGGAACTGACGCCGCCGGCCATGGGGATGCGGAGCAAGTGGTCGCAGGTGCGGCGGACCAGGTCGTGTAGGCCTGCGCCTTCGCGGCCGAGGACGAGAACGCAGTTGCCTGTGAAATCGAACTTGTCATAGTCCGTGCTCCCGCGCTCGTCGAGTCCGATGATCCAGATATTTTGGCGCTTGAGTTCTTCGAGAGCGCGGACCAGGTTGACGACGCGAGCGATGCGGAGGTGTTCGGCTGCGCCGGCACTGGCTTTTACGGCGACTGGGCTGAGGGGGGCGGAGCGGCGCTCGGTGAGGATGACGCCGTCGACGCCCGCGCCGTCGGCTACGCGGAGCAGCGCGCCGAGATTCTGCGGGTCTTCGACACCGTCAAGGGCAAGGAGGAGCCGGGCGGCGCCGGATTTTGTTTGAGGGCCGGGCTCGAAGAGATCTTCAATGGAGAGAGACTCTTGCGGATGAACGAAGGCGACTACACCCTGATGAGCGGGAGCCTGGGCGACGAGGGTCAATTGCTCGCGCGATTCCTGACGGACGCGGACGCCAGCCTGACGGCACTGGGCCACCAACTGCTCGAGACGGGCGTCGTGGCGCTCCTGAGCGACGAGGACATGGTCGAAACGGCGGCGTCCGGCCTTGAGGGCTTCTTCCACCGGATGCAGACCGTACAAGACTTCCATGAGGGATAGTGTAGAAGATCACATGGCAATATCGGACATTCGCATTGCGCTGTGCCTGTTACCACAAGACCTGCGGATGTCTGAGAATCCGAATTGCCGCACCGTTTCTGTTCTTGAAGGATGAGCGAACTGGCTGGATACTGGTCAGGCCGGAGTAGCCCTGCATGTCTGCCTCAAAAACCTTCGCTGCTGTGCTGGAGCCGCTTCGGAACGGGCTGGGGTGGGTGATTGCGCGGATTCCGTTCGATGTGCAAACTGCGTGGCCAGTGCGGAATCGACTGCGCGTGCGGGGAGAGATCGAGGGATTTGCATTTCGGACGTCGCTGTTCGCCGAATCGGGACGTGAAGGACACTTTCTGCTTGTGAACAAGAAGATGCAGGCGGGGGCGAAGGCCAGGGTTGGAGACATGGTGCGGATCAAACTGGAACCGGATCTGGAGGAGCGTCCGGCCGTGCTTCCGGCAGAGCTGGAGAGGGAGCTGAAAGGCGACCGGAAGCTGCGAAAGTGGTTCGATGGGATGAGCCCGTCGATGCGCAGAGAGATTGGCAAATGGGTGGACGAGGCGAAGGGGGCTGAAACGCGGCAGAAGCGGGCGGAGAAGATGGCGGAACGCCTGATGCAGGCGATGGAGGGGGAAGAAGATCCGCCGCCGGTGCTGAAAGCGGCCTTTCAACGCCAGCCTCGGGCACTCGATGGATGGAAGGCTATGACGCCGACGCAACGGCGGAATCATCTGCTGGGAATCTTCTACTACGGGACAGTTGAAGCTCGGGAACGACGGGCGGCGAAGGTGATTGAGGTGGCATTGCAGGCAGCGGCCAAAGGAACACTTGTACGGGAATGAGTACTCTTTTTCTCATCTTTGCCCGTTTGGACTGGCCCGAAGGCTGATTTTGCCGTCTAATTGAAAGAGATGAGCAGCAAATCAATGTCGGCTTTATCTTCATTTTTTGTACCGGGCGCCGTTGCGGCAGCAGTTGAACAGGTTCGCCAGGAGAATCTGGCGATCTCCGCGGGGCTGAAGCGCCAGGACGCGGGGCTTTTGGATGAGTTGATCGTTCGCTACCAGCACCGGTTAATGCGCTATCTGTTGTATTTATCCGGCAACCGGGAGCAGGCCGAGGACCTTTTCCAGGAGGTCTGGATGCGGGTTCTGGTGCGGGGAGCTCAGTACAACGGACAGGCGCGGTTTGAGACCTGGCTGTTTACCATTGCCCGCAATCTGCTGATCGATCTGCGCCGGAAGCGGACGATGAGCAGTCTGGATGAGCTGTTCGAGGGCAAATCCGAGGACGACCGGCCCATGGCGTTCGAGGTTGCCGATGGCGAACCGACGCCGTTTGACCATTTTGCAAACATGGAAGACCGGGAACGGATTTCGGCCGCTTTGCTGGAGCTGGATACGCTGCATCGCGAGGTGCTGGTGTTGCGGTTTCACGAAGAGCTTTCGCTCGAAGAGATTGCGAAGGTGACGCGGGCTCCGCTTTCTACTGTTAAATCAAGACTTTACCGCGGCATGGCTATGATCAAGCCCAACTTGGAGCGCACCCAGGCGCACTTCCAGGAGGCAGTGTGAAGACCGTAGGGCTGGACACGCTCGATGGACAGGCACCCACTAAAGAGGGCTCTGGCGACGTTATGCATCGCGACCTGCTTTCGGCGCTGGCGGGAAACCAGGCTGGACGAGACCGCGCCGTGGCCCACAAGACACGCAGGGTGGTGCTGGCCTCGCTGGGCGTGATGCAGGACCAGAAGGCCGGGCGCAAGCGGGGACTGGCGGTGGCTTTGGCCGCTCTTCTGCTGGTGGTTGTGGTGCTTGGACCGTTCTTCTGGCGGGTTGCCGACGAGCTGATCGGCGGCGAGCTAATCGGCGATACGGCCACGGAGTTCAGCCTTTGGGTGTGCATCCTTTGTCCGGCGCTGGTGGCAGCGGCGCTGGTGGCAGGGTGGATGCGCAAGAAGTCGTGAACTGAAGAAATTAAACTTGAACCGAAGTCCCGCAAAAGGCAACTTCTTCTTTCCCTTCTCCGTCCCCTATGTAAGGGTTAAGCTAGTTCCGAGCCTTAGAAAGGCCCTCCTGGGAAGGGATAGCCTATGCGCGATCCTGAATCCATCGCCGTGAACGAAGACGAACGCATGATTCCGGTGTGGTCGATTATTGTTGCCAGCGTGGCGTTTGTGCTGGTGGAGTATTACTTCTGGATGGTAGCGCCTGAACAGCGCCACCACGCACCGCCGCCGCTCGGCTTCCGCATCTACTTCAACCTTTCCTGGGGCGTGTTGATTGCGCTTTATTTCCTGATGCTGGGCTACATCAGCAAGGACTCGCCGCGCCGGGGAATGAGCGCGCGATTCTGGATGCTGATCTGCTTCGTCATGCCGGGCGGCATCGGGGCGGTGCTTTACTTCCTGCTGCGTCAGCCGCAGGTGAGCCGCTGCCCCGCCTGCGGGACGCATGTGCAGAGCGATTTCCACTTTTGTCCGCAGTGCAACTACCAGCTTACGGCGAATTGCGGCAACTGCTTCCGGACAGTGCGCGCCACCGACCAGTACTGCACCCGCTGCGGCCATGAACTGGCCGAGGACCATATGCCTACTCGGCTGCACTTGCTGGGAGATTGACTTCGGCCTGCGGGACCACTTTGGCGACAAGAAAACGCGGGAAGGATGGGTGCCGGTTCGATCTGGATGAGGCACGGAATTTCGTTGTGAACCTCGCCCGGCATTGACCCTGCCCGATTGCCTTCCTACAATCGAAGTTCCGCATGTCTATTTCGACGCTCATCATCGACGACGAACAATTGGCCCGCGAAGAGCTGAAGTATCTGCTCGATTCGGTTGAGGACGTGGACGTTGTAGGCCAGGGCGCCAATGGTATTGAGGCCGTTGAGCTGATTGAGGAGCTTCATCCCGATCTTGTCTTCCTGGATGTGCAGATGCCCGGACTGGACGGGTTCGCCGTGATCCGGAAGCTGATGGATCGCGAAAGGCAAAAGAAGGAACTGGGGAGTGGCGGAGCGCACGGCAAAGACGTCGAGGCGCTTCCGCAGATCGTGTTTGCCACCGCCTACGACCAGTACGCCGTGCGCGCCTTCGACGTAAATGCGGTGGATTATCTGCTGAAACCATTCGACCGCAGCCGGGTGGTTGAGGCAGTAGATCGCGTGAGAGGGCGAATGGCCGGTGGCGGCGCGCCAAGCGGCACGGGTACGCAGACGGAATCACCGATCGAGTCCCAACTCGAAGCGCTGCTGCGTTTGCTGAAGAGTCCACAGGGCGCCGATCGCACACCGCAGCCGGCCAAGCTGATTGTGCAGGCACAGAACAGGCTGCTACTGGTGAGCCAGGCGGAGATTTGCTTCGCGGCCATCGACGAAGGCGTAATTCGCATCGTCACGCGGAACTTTGAGGGGCAATCGAAGTGCCGCACGCTTGAAGAGTTGCTGGAACAGCTTGACGCGGCGCATTTTTGGCGCGCCCATCGCGGCTTTGTGGTGAACATCGACCACATACGCGAAGTGGTGCCATGGTTCAAGTCAAGCTACCAGTTGCGCATGAACGACAAGGCGCAGACGGAGATTCCGGTTAGCCGCACACAGACCAAGCGGCTAAGAGAGTTATTCAATCTGTAGGGCCTTCCCAAAACTGGCGGCGAGACGGCTTCAGTCGTATCTCTCGAAGACAATCTGCTTGCGGTGCCAGCCGTATCCGGTGAGGAGCTCGCGCACGCCGGAGACCATGAAGTTGAGGCCGCAGATGTAGGCGTAGATGTCGAAGCGGAGATCTTTGGGAGATATTGCGGGGTCGACCGCGGGCTGCGGCAGGGGCAGGCCCAGGCGCGCGGCGCGCTCTTCAACGATTTTGGAGACATGCACCTGCACATGGCCGCGCAGGCCGCTCCAGCTATCCAGCGCCCGGCTGAGCGTGGGCAGATAGTGGAAGTTGGGCACACGGGCTGCGAGAGCCTCGAATTCCTTCTGATAATAAATGTCCGTCTCATGGCGGGTGCCGTAGACAAGCCATATCTGCTTACCGTTGCTGCGGTCGGGACCGCCGGATGGAAACAGCCATTGCGTATAGGCGCGCATGGGCGCGACGCCAGTGCCGGTGGCCACCAGGATGGAGTCGATGATTGGCTCCTGGAGGACGAAGTGGCCGTGGGGGCCGTGAATCTGAATGGTGCCGCCAACGGGCAGATCGGGCAGGTCGGCCAGGTGATTGGAAAAGAAGCCTTCCTCTACGCGATTGACGCAGAGCTCAAATCGGTTGCCGGCGGCGGCCGAGGCAATGGAGTAAGCGCGGGTCTGCATCTTGCCGTTCACGTCCTCTGCCACTGCGGAGACAAACTGGCCTGGCGCGTAAGGGAAGCTCTCCATGGCGTCGACGACAAACTCGAAGTGGTAACACTGGGCTACTTCGGAGATGCACTCTTTGCGGGCAAGCCGTGCGGTCGAAAGCTCTCGTGCCAAGGCGTTTCTCTCTTTGCAGGGAAGATCGGGCCGATCGGCGGCCCTGGCACGATTATAAGTTGCAGAGGGAGGGCGGTGTCACGCTGCGAGAATTCCTTGCGGGGCCGTAATGCGCGTAAGGGTCCAGCCTTCCCCACTGGATGCTTACGATAGATCGGTGAGCGAGAGAGACCTGTCCGCTTTTTGACGGCTGGGACTCTGGGTATTCTGGTCAGCGATCGCGCTCTAGGAGTATTTGGGCGCTCTTCGGCAGCCTCCATTGACCTGTAAGTTTTTGAAAGTACGAGTGATAGAGTCCTTGATGCGGACAGGGTCGCTGGTTCGAGTCCAGTCGTGGCAGACACTTGAATCGACTGCTCAGGCGAGTGCAGATGGCAAGTATCTGGCAAAACGAAGGCTGCCACACCCTTGAAAGGATGCGGCAGCCTGGATTCAGCCCGGAGCTATTGCACTGTAATTGTGACAGTACCCATGGCCGTCGTCGCGCCCGAAGTACCCGTAACAGTAGCGGTGTAAGTTCCAGCCGTGGTGCCGGGATTGCTTTGCGTGGTGGTGGTGGAACCACCGCCGCAGGCAATCATACCGCCGGCGAGCGTCACGAGTATCGCCAGCATTCCAAGCGCGTTCCACAAGCGACGGCGACGCGCCGGAATACCGAAGAGCAGGATGCAGGACAGGATTGCGCCGCCCGCGGTGTACCAGGGAACTCCGCGGTGTTCGGGGTAACTCAACGCCGCGCTGCTGGGCGCCGTTGTGGAGACCGTTAGGGTGGCCGTTCCGGCTGCCAAACCGGTAATACTCACCGGGCTGGTTGAACCGAAGCTCACAGTAGGCGGATACTGGGCGCCCGCTGGGCCTGTGATGGCGGCGGTCAGCGTCACGCTGCCAGTGAAGTTACCGGCAGGGGTGACTGTAATTGTGGATGTATTTCCCGTGGTTGCACCGGGAGCGACGGAGACCGCCGAACCAGTGATGGTGAAGCCGGGATTTACCGGCGTTGAGACTGTAACTGAGGCGGTGCGGATGGTTGCACTATAGTTGCTGTCTCCAGAGTAGTTGGCTGTCAGCGTGTCACTGCCCGCCGCCAGCGAACCGGCGGGGATCGTGATCTGAGCACTTCCGCTGCTCAGCGTTGTCGAAACTGAGGCGTAACTGCCGCTCGTCAGCGTCACCGAGCCGGTCGCCGTGCCGCTGACGGCAACGGTCACTGACAGTGCCTGTGCCGTCGTGATGCTGGATGCGGACGGCGTCACCGTGACGGAGGGGGATGCCTTGTTGACCGTCAATTGCACGGTGGCGACGTTTGTGTTGTAGTCGGTCATATCGGTTGGCGTGAATGTCACCGAAAGCGTCGGCGATCCAGCTCCGAGCACCGCCCCTGTAGCCGGGGTGTAAACGAACGTTCCGGCAACTCCGCCCGAACTCGCATCGAGTTGGGTTGCGCTTAGCGCTGTGCCGTATGTGATCGCCGCGGGCGTTGCCCAGGTAATCGGTGGCGTAGCCTTGCCGACCGTCAATTGCACGGTGGCGGTGGCGCTGTTGTAGGTAGTCGTGTCGTTTGGCGTGAATGTCGCCAAAAGCGTCTGCGATCCAACTCCGAGCACTGTGCCTACCTTCACCGGCACTGAAGCCAAGGTGTAGGCGAACGTTCCTTGAACTCCGCCCGAACTCGCATCGAGTTGAGTTGTGCTTAGCGCTGTGCCGTATGTGATCGCCGCGGGCGTTGCCCAGGTGATCGTTGGCGTAGTCTTGTTGTCGACTGTTAGGGTCACCGTAGCCGGGGGCGGCGTGTTGTAGTCGGCCGTATCGGTCGGCGTGAATGTCGCTGAAAGCGTCTGCGATCCAAGTGCGAGCACTGTGCCGGCTGGCGGGGTGTAGACGAAGCTTCCGGCAACTCCGCCCGAACTCGCATCGAGTTGGGTTGCGCTTAGCGCTGTGAGGTATGAGATCGGCGTAGGCGTTGCCCAGGTGATCTTTGGCGTAGCCTTGTTGACCGTCAATTGCACGGTGACGGTGGCGCTGCTGTAGTCGGTCGTATCGGTTGGCGTGAATGTCACTGAAAGCGTCTGCGATCCAGCTCCGAGCACGGCCCCTAAAGCCGGGGTGTAAGCGAAGGTCCCGGGGACTGGGGTGCTCTTGCCGGCCAAAACCGCGGATGCGGTTGCATTGAGTTGGATCGTACTCAGAGCCATTCCATAGGTGATGGCCGTAGGCGTTGCCCAGGTGATCGTTGGCGTGGCTTTGTTGATGGTCACCTTGAAGAGGACCGAGGTCGTGTTCTTAAAGGAGTCCGTCACCGTCGCGGTGAAGGCTGCATTGCCCACTATCGGTGTAGCGCCGGACAGGACGCCTGAGTTGGACAGCTTCAGGCCTACAGCCGCGAGATTGCTTTGGTCCGCCGGCGTAAGCGACCAAGTGTAACCCCAGCCCGAACCGCCCGAGGCCGCCAGCCTCTGGGTATAGGCTGTTCCGAAGACCCCAGACGGCAGAGTGGCTGCGGTGGTGATGGTCAGGGGTATGGTAACCAAAGCCTGGATGCTTAAGTTGTGGATGTAGTTTCCGGTGGAGTCGGTTCCGGTAACCTGCTCATTGTATTTTCCAGCGGCAGTGGCGGCTGGGGCGGCGATGGTGAGGGTCGCGGTAGCGGCGCCGCCGCTGGTGAGGGTAACCGAGGACGGGGAGGGAGTGCAGGTAACGCCCGGAGCCGCAGTGCAGGCAAGGCTCACCTTGCCGGCGAACCCATTCGTCGAAGATATGTAGACTGCGTCCGTCACCTTGCTGCCCGCTAATACAGAAACCGTGGGGGATTGCGGGGTCAAGTTGAAATCGGAGAGGGGATTCAAGAGGCTGATGGTGGTGGTTGACGGCTGGTAGTTTTTGTCGCCGGAGTACGTAAGAGTTATCAGGTTGGCGCCCTGACTCAACAACTCAGTGTTATACAAAAGTGTGAAAGGGGTACTGGTCCCGGTAGCGCCAGTGGATACATAGAGAGCAGGCGAACCGAACGACACGCCGGAGTCGGAAATACTCACAGTGCCAGTGGGCGGGACGGTGCCGGTCGGGCCGGAGACTGACCCAGCGATCGAGATGCTGGCCAATAGCGATGTTGTCGGGGCGCTCGCGGTTGCTGTAATGATTGTAGGCAATAGGGCGCTCGAGGCTATGGTTACGGAGATCGGCGTAGTCGGAACGGTATTGTAGTTATTATCACCGGGATAGCTGATGGTGACTGGATAGGTTCCGGCCGCGGTAGTTGCTGGAAAAACGATAGTGGCGACACCTTCCGCGGAATAGTCGGCGGTATACACGGCGGACGCCAGTTTGGCCGTGGTCGGGACGCCCGCAGGCGCGCCCGCCAGGGTAACGGTTCCGGTTGGCGGCGCGGCAGTACTTGAGGATGCGTTGGAGTTGACAACCTGAATGGTGAGCACTGTCGGCTGACCGGCAACGCCTTGCGCGGTGGCACTTCCATTAATGGTCAGCAGAACCGTCGGCGTATCCTTAACCACCGTGAAAGGGTAGGAGGCCGATGCGCCAGTGGCCGCATCTGCGGAAGATAAGGAGGCTTTGTAGCTGGAGTCGCCCGAATAGCTGGCGGAAATCGTATGGGCTCCAGACGCATACGGCTTGGTGTATTGCGCTGTCCCTGTGACATTGACTGGCGTGGTATTCACCGCAGTTCCGCTATCAAGCAACGTCACGGTGCCGGTCGGGATGGTGGGGTTGACGCAGCTCGAAGTGCAACTACTGCCTATAATCTGCGCGATAGCCTCCATCGGAGCGCCATAGGGAATCGCCGTCAAGGGGTCCGTTCTCCCGATCTCTTCAACACTTAGGGAAAGTGTGCTGCTCTCTGGAGCCACCGTAACCACTGTCTTTGCGGAGGTACTGGGCGCATTCTTGCTGTCGCCGCCGTATTGACCCCAGATGTCATAGGTGCCACCCGGAAGACCGATGACGGAGTTCGACGAGAAGGCGCCTTTCGTCAAGCTGAAAAATGTGAGTCCTTGCTGCAAAGGCGTTGGGCTGTCTGTCATCAAGGCAACATCGCCGGTCGGTGTGCCGCTTGTGGCTGTAACTGACCCGCTGATGGTGATTGGCGTTCCGTGGGTGAATGAAGTGGAAGACGGAGTCAAAGTCGTCGTGGTGGCGGCAAATTTCACATTGGGCCAGTCGCCGACCAGAACGTTGGCGTCGATGGAGCCCAACCCGGTGGCGAGGTTGTATCCAGCCGCGGCATTGTAGGCGGGCGTGGTCCCGGTGCCCAGTTCGCCTTCCGTCGTCGAGCCATAGTAGGGGTCGACTACGGTATAGGGATTGGATACTGCGATGCAATCCAGGCGAGGATAAGAAATCCCGCCGTAGGTGACCGTTGTCATGTTGCACGGTTGCGAATTGGTGCCGACAGTTACGTCGTGGAAGGCCGCCGGGTACTGCGTCTTGAGTGCGTATAACGTGTGATCGGCTTGCCCCTGGGCGCCATATTTTTGGTTGACCAGGGCCATCACGCCGGCAAAGGCCGACGACGCCACGGAGGTGCCGCCCACGGCCGTGACTTGAACGGGGGTGCCTGCAGCTACAGGCTGGCAGTCGCCGTCATTGGCGCAGGCGGGATAATAGGAGTAGTTCTGGCCGTCGGAAGCGAATAAGGAAACGTCGGGAATATCGCGAACCGAGTCCTTGGGGACGCCGGCGCCAGCCTGCCAGGCGGGCTTGGCATATCCGCCGCTGCATGTAGCCCAGCCGTTCCCGCTTGCACCCGTTCCGGTGCCTGAGGAGCAACTGCTCGCTCCCCCGCTTCCACCCCTCACTTGTGAGTATCCATTGGGGTCGGTGTTTATGTTAAACCCATATTGGCTGTCGTTCCATGGCTGCTCGGAGATATATCCGTACAGGGAAGCCACAGAAGGCGAGGTTGTATTGGCATTGTTCCAGTATTGCGCGAGCTCGGCTTGCGTCGCATTCGCGTAGAAGGAGTAATAGAAATCGGTGCCGCCGACCGCAACGTTGTACGGTGTGGACGCCATGCCGTTGACGCCCAGACCGCTGACCGCGTATTCGCCAGCCACGCAGCCCGATGAGCCGGTATCTCCAGCGGCAACCACGACCGTAATTCCCTGGGCGGCAGCTTGCTCCCAAAGGTTGTTAAAAAATGTATTGGTTGCGCCGAGATATTGTTCGCATTCCCCAAAGGGAAAGCTGATCACAGGAGCGATGTTGCTGTACACCGCACGTTCGGCGGCAAGATACAATCCCGATTCGGCGCTTGTGTCTTGGGCGATGACCAGATAGATCGTCGCGTTTGGCGCTACGGCTCCGGACCACTCGACATCCAGATAGGCTTCAGTGGTATCGCCATTGGGACCCGCATTGTTGATGCCCCCGATCCCCGGGTCGTTGCCGTCGATAATTATTTGCGGAGGATTCAACGACAGGCCAAAAGTCGAACGAAATAGATTTACCAACCTGACGTCAATATTGGAATCATTAATGACGGCGACGCTCTGGCCAGTCCCGGTGACTCCGGACCCATAGAGCGGGTTCAGGTCGTACTGTACGGCAAGGTCTGCCGGGGCCACCAGAAGACTGTAGGGACTTCCATTCGTCCACTCAGCCTTTGCCTGGTGCGTCGCTGGCTGGTAGGAGGCCTTGCCCGGTGAAACAGCATCGCTCTTCGCCGGGAAATTGTTGAGTGAGACGAATCCTCCAACAACCGGCGCAAGCGCCGCGGGTATGTCAGGGTTCGCGGCGTTGGCGTAGTGGGTTTTCCCGTTGACCTGATAACGGTGGATTGCGGCATGGAAGGCGTCGCGGAACTGGCCTGCGTTGCCGGTGAACTCGATTGTCTGTCTGCCGGGATTGACTTGCTTGACGGCGAAGCCCTTCGACTGAAGCCATGACTCGACGGTGGCAATATCCTGGTCCGAGGGTCCGAACTGGCTGCCAAACTGGTCCGGCGTAAGCCATTTGTGATAGTTCGCGCTGCCCGGCATGTGCATATCCTGGAGCAGTTGACGCAGAGCCTTTTCCTGGCTGTCGCTTCGCTGCAGAACCATGTGGATTCGACCCAGAGGAAGGCTCTCGGGCGCCTCACCACGATCGTTGGCCGCGTTGGCCAGCGGATGTACCGTGCCTTTTAAGGCAACGCGAGCGCTCTCATCGATCGGTTGCGTCACTCTGCTTGCAACAGTCACCTGCTCTGGCGCCGCGGGGTTCTGGCCCAAAGCCTGGACACTGCTCAGAGAGGTTAAGGTAACAATTGCGCAAAACGAAGCGAAAAGACTGCGTACACTCATCGATGTCATGGTCATCCTTTTGGGAAATACCAACGTGCTGCTGGTTGTGTCTTTCTGGAGTTTCAAATCCGCTTTCACCGCTAAATTCAATGTTCAGCCGCTTACACCGCTGGGGCTGCTTCTTGAATTTGTTTCGATCCTACAACCTGGGCAAGCATCACTCGCTGCCTATTCCACAAGACGCTCTGTTTTGCCTGATCTTTCGAGCAATTCTCACAGAGCCTTCATTAACTGCTCTCCAGTATCCAAGCTCTTTGAGCTTGGCAGCCGCGTCAATACCGCTTTCTGGGGAACAGCCTCAGTATGCCCTTTTATGATCCCGAACAGACGCCGTAAAACGTAACCTAAACGCTACTAATGCGGTTGCAATCCGAGCAATGGCAGTTCTGTGCTAGAGATCTATAGCGAAGGTAACAACTCGCGTGGTACTGAGGGTGCAGACCTCCAAGCCAGGAAGAGTTATGCAGATGAGGCCGAATCCCCCTATATATTAGTCCTGCTGAACCCCAATCAGACAAATAGTGGAAAACATCGTCCAGAGGTCTTGCACACTATTAAGGGTCTGCGTTTTTAAGTGGCCCTGGAGCAGTTCCGCAAATTGCCTGCTCACTTCGGCATCGCGCAGGGCGGAATTTTCTCCAGGAGGATGCCACAGGACGGATAACCTGGTTCATCCTCCGCACTCCTGCGTCGACCTTATCTCAATGTTTTGAGACCCACTTCAGCTATTGCCGTAGACCGGGATCGACGCCCCATGAATTGTCGTGGCCATGTCGCTGCACAAAAACAGGATGACTTGTGCGATGTCCTGGGGCTTTGGCCACGCAGCAAAGTCGGCGTTGGGCATTGCCCTCCGATTCGGCAATGTGTCAATGATGCTTGGCAGGATGGAATTCACTCGTACACCGGTTCCCTTTGTGTCCGCGGCGAGTGAATCTATGAGCGCCACCGCGGCGGCCTTGGACGCGGCATAGGCGGCCGCGCCCGCTCCGTGATCGAATGCAGCTTTTGCCGCGACGTTGACGATGGATCCACGCCCCTGCTTGAGCATTGCCGGCAAGACTGCGCGCGCCAATATGAAACCCGAACGCAGGTTGAGGCTGAGCATTGCGTCGAGAATCCTGGTTTCCAGGTCCCAGAGCTTTATGCCGCCCGCGTAGCCACCGACAGTATTGACAACGGAGTCGAGCTGACCGTGTCGCGAGAGTACGCCGGCGACGAACTCAGCCACGGCGGCCTCGTCGGTAATGTCGACGATCTGTCCATAGAGCGCTGGGGCGGCCGGACCTGCGGCGGCTTTCAAGGCGGCAAACTCCTCCTCTTTGCGACAGGAGACGACCACCTTGGCGCCCTCGCGCAAGAACGCGAGGCTCACATCGCGGCCCAAGCCGCCGGTACCGCCTGCTACCAGCACTACTTTGCCTGAGAAGCCGATGTTCATCTCGCCTCCGCCTCCAGTCGAAGTGTTGTTGGCTTTCGGGATCAATGCTCTTTGATTCCAGCAGCCGCTTGCCGGAGAGTGCCGACGTTTAGCTCCGCTTGTGGAAAGATATTAGCAGTTCGCCGTTGATTTTAATTTGAGATGGAGATTCAGCCCAAGGCACTGACCGCAACAAACTTAACGCGGAGACGCAAAAATTCACGATGAAGGTAAGGGCGCGATTCGAATTCTTCGCGCAATTGCTTCGATCGGGGAGATAGGCACGATGCTGAACACAGACAAGGGGATCGACGAGATCCCCAGCAACCATTCGGTGGACGAAACGATTGCAAAGCTCAAGGGAATTCTCGAAAGCAAGGGGGCGACTCTGTTTGCCGTGATCGACCACAGCGGAGAAGGCGGAGAAGGCAGGGCTGAAGATTCCGGCTACCGAGTTGCCGATCATGCTCGCTGCGCCCAGCGCCGCGATTGATCTCCCCCTGAAGATTCTGGTGAGGCAAGCCGGAAACGGGAAAGTCTGGATGGCTTACAACTGCACTGCCTATTTGCAGCAGCGCCACGGCTTTCCACTGGAACTGACACCGAACATTGCGGCCGTGGAAGCAATGGCAGCCAAGGCTGGTGAGTAACTGCGCGCAGCTAAAGCTCGATCAGCGGCCTGGGCAGGCGGGTGCGGGCACGATCGAGAAACAGCCTCATGCGCAGCGCTTCTGCACGCTGTATGGCTACCAGGCGCATTTGTCTGCGAATATGATCGCCGTCTAAAAGCTGCGCCACGAGCGATTCATCGCTTTGGGCATCTCGCTCCAGCCGCGCGATCCGTTCTTCGACGGTGCGCTGAAACCGGGGGCTGATTTCGTAGCTTTCATTAACAGCGCAGTTGGTAATCATGGCGGGCTCCTCGGTGCTGAGTGTGTTGTGTGGAAAAACTTTGCGGAATGGCCTTAAGTTTTTCCTACTGTTGCCGATATTAAAGAAGACCAATGAAATGCGCCAGATTACCGGGTATCGGGACTTAGGTAACTGAGTGTATGAATACAAAACAGGGACGAACCTTTTAACACCCGCATTTATAAGAAGTAGAATTGGGCGCCGGCGCCACCGGTGTTTTCAAGACAGTGAATGCGCGGCTTGGTTTTGAAGGGGAGTTTCTTCCTGATTTGCGTAAACACTTCCAGGCTGGACATTCTATTTGCAGGCGGATCGCCCTGAGAGACAGATAAGCTAATTCTGTGGCGCCAGTGCGTAGTATCCCTTGCGCACCTGTACCTTCAACCCATCCCCATTGCACTGCACAGCGATCCGGCGAAAGCTTCCGTCGAGCTTGGTATTACTGGGTGTATAGCTGGCCACGTACTGGGTGCGCAGTTCATCTTCGATCTGCTGGAATGCTGCTTCCAGCTTTTTGCCATTGTTGCCCACGTCGATCAGCCGGCCGCCGGTCTCATCCGAAATCCTTCTTGCCGCCGAATAGCCACTATAGCCCATGTTGAACCCGCCATAGAAACCGCGGTCGGCAATCAGAATCACATAGATAATTACGTTGGACTTTTGCGCCGCGGCGATCGCTTCGCCAATCTTGGTGCGGCTGCCCTCGTCTTCGCCGTCGGTAAGAATGATCATCGCCTTGCGGCCGCTCTCCTGGTTCAGCTTTTCATTGGCGGCGAGGTTGATCGCGTCGTAGAGCAGCGTTCCCTTGGGAGCTCCGATGGTGGGAATGGTTCCCCCGCCGGCTCCGGGAATGCCGTATCCGCCATTGCCGCCCGCGGTGTTGATCTCTGCCTTGCTCATGGCACGTGCCAGCAGGTGCGCGCTGTTGGTGAAGTCCTGCAGCAGGTCCACATTCACGTCGAAGGAGACCAGAAAAGCCTCATCTTTGGACTTCAGCACACGTTGGAGAAACTGGCTTCCGGCATCCTGTTCCAGCGGTAGCACATTTTGCTGGCTTCCGGAGGTGTCGAGCAGAATCCCTAGCGTGAGAGGTTGATCGGTTTCGGCCACGAAGTTCTTCAGCGTTTGCGGCGCCTTGTCTTCGAGCACCGCGCAGTCGTTCCTGGTCAGATGGGGAACCGGTTCTCCGTTTTTGTCCTTCACGGTGAAAAACAGATCGACCAGGTTGACGTTCATTTTGAGGGTAGCCACCGCCGTTTCATCGGGTGCCGGAGCTGGCGCGGTGCTGACCGGCGGCGCATCCGGGGAGGGAGCGAGCTGAGCCCATGCTGCCGCGGACAACCCCGGCAGGGCGAGAACGAGAACAGATATTGCGAAACGGGTGCTCATGCTGGTCAATTAGACGGGAATGTTGCCCCTAAGAGAGCATACCGGAACTCTTTATACGGCGATAGGCAACCTGCGGGAAGGTGGCGCGTCTGATACTCTGACAGGTGCAGGCCTCCTGGTTTTTGAGGCCAGCGCGGAGTGCATCCGCGGGCCGTCGAACGGCTTTTTTGAGCGGTCTGGGAGGACGAAATACCTGTGAAGCTCGGTTCTAAAGCAATAGCGCTGGCGGCGCTCCTCAGTTCGAGCCTATATCTGAGTCCGGTACTCTTGGCCCAGACGCAGCAAACTACAGTGCCGGACGCCCCAGCTCCCCAGGGTCCCCCGCCATTGTCGGGTGTGGACGGCCCCATTACGCCCGGCCAGGGCGCGGAGGGTTTGCCCGGTTCTGCTTCCGATTCTTCAGGGAACCCGAAGTCGTCCTCAACCAGTCCAACGTCGCCGTCGGCAAATCCGCCTCAACAACCGGCGCAGACGCCCAGCGGCCAGCCGCCTTCGAGTCAGCCGCCTTCAAGCCAGGTAAAGGACGATATACAGACCACTGCTCCCGAGCTTGGCGCCGCTGCAATTACGAAATACGTTGTGAACGTGAATTACGTTGAAGTTCCGGTGATTGTGAAGGATGCGAAGGGCAGCCAGGTGGCCGGGCTTACCTACCGCGATTTCAAGGTGTATGAGAATAACGTCCGTCAGGTGCTCAGGACGTTCAGCGTGGATCCGGCTCCGCTTTCGATTGCTTTTGTGATTGACCAGAGCCTGACGTCGGACGTGATGGCGAAGGTAAACGACTCGCTGGGCGCCATCCAGGGTGCACTCACGCCCTACGACGAAGTGGCAGTGTTTACCTACAACAACGGTGCCAAAGAGTGGACCGGGTTCACCGGCGCTGAGGGCAACCGCCTGCCCGCGGTGCTGGCCCTGGCCAAGGCGTCCGGCAGCGATGAACAGGTACCAATCAATAGCGGTCCGCTGGCGGGTTGCAACATCCGCGAGAACGGCAACTGCGTGGACCCCAACCTGCAGCCGGGACGCTCCGCCGGCAACGGCTCGTTTATCAGCCTCCCCAAAGAGATTCACACTCTGAACGACGCAATTCTTTCCGCGGCCAAGGAACTCTCAACCCGTCCCAAAGAACGGCGCCGCATTATCTACGTCGTCTCCGACGGCAAGGAGTATGGCAGCAAGGCTACCCTGCGCGAGGTCGTCCGCTATCTGCAGACCAACAAGATCACGCTATATGCTACGGGCGTGGGCGCATCCGCGGTCTGGGGCGAGGGCTATGTGAGCCGCCTTCATCTGCCCTTTACCATGTACGACAACATCCTGTTCAAGTATACCTATGCCACCGGCGGCGACCTCGACTCCGAGCGCAATATGAACGGCATTGAGAAGAGCTACGAGAAGATTGCCAGCGAGGCGCGCAACCAGTACACGCTGGGCTACCTGAGCCACGAATCCATCTACGACAGCAAGTACCGCCCCATCGAAGTGCACGTCGACCGCCCTGGTCTGGAGGTAATTGCCAAGAAGGGCTATTATCCCTCCGGTCAGGACTATCGGTAGTGTGAACAGGCCCGGATGACCAGCCTCGCATGAACGCCTCGGGAGCCTCCTCGGCCGGTCTCGGGTTAGTGGCGGCTGCCACCTGGGGCGGGTCCGATTTTGTGGGCGGTCTGGGTGCCCGGCGCGCTCCCGCACTGCTGGTGGTCGCTTCCGGCCACATCGTTTCCTTCTTCGTGCTGCTGGCGTTTTGCATGGGTATTCGTCTGGCTCCGCCGGGGATGCACGCTCTTCTCTATGCCATGGTGGGCGGCTTTGAGGGTTCACTTGCGCTGGCTGTTTTCTATCGAGCGCTGGCCATGGGCGCAATGGGGCTGACAGCCGCGCTCACTGGGCTGCTGACCGCTTTGGTTCCGGTCGTCTTTTCACTCATTTACGACGGAATGCCCAGCCTGCTGACCGCGGCTGGACTGGCGGCTGGACTGGGGGCCATCTGGCTCATCACACATGCGCCCTCCAAAGACGGTCCGGCCTCACCCCCGGCGGCCTTGCTGCTGGGGGCGCTGGCGGGAATGGGGTTTGGCGCCCAGTTGATCCTCTTCAAGCTGGCCAGCGGAGCCGGCCCGCTTTGGACCATGACCTCGTCCCGCGCCGCCGGCAGCGTAGCCCTGATTCTGGTGATTTTCGTAAAGCCTCCAAAAGAGCCTTGGAAGGGCTTCTGGCAAGCCGGCGTCCCGGCCGGATTGCTGGATATGATCGGTGGCCTGTTCTATTTGCGGGCCGTACAATTGGGGCGGCTGGATGTGGCCGCGGTGGTCTGCTCGCTTTATCCTGCGGGAACGATTGTGTTGGCTGGGCTGGTGCTGCACGAGCGGCCCACGCGGCGCCAGATCGCGGGGATGGCGCTGGCGCTGTCTGCGGTTATGCTGCTGAGCGTTTAGATTCTGCCTATTAGGCCTTCACGCAAAGGGCCTGTGCGTCGGCACAGGCCCTTTAAGTTTCTGGAATTCACGATCGAGGTGCCCGGCTAGTGGACCCTCATCATCCGTCCTTGCGCACAATCTGGGGCTCGACCGGCGCGGCTGGCGGCGGTGGAGGCGCACTCTGCTGAACGGTTTGCACCGGTGGAGGCGGATCGGAGATGCCACGAATGCCTTCTTTGAAACCCTTCAGACCTTCGCCCAGTCCCTTGCCCAGCTCCGGCAAGCGCTTTGCGCCAAAAAGTAGAAATGCAACCACGGCCAACACGATCAGATGCCATGGCTGAAGTAGATCGCCCATTGCTGTATCCTCCGCGTGCCGCAATTTGCCGGCACACATGCTCACAGGATATTGTCGCACAAAACCGCATTCGCGCGCTGGGAACGGGTCCAGCCGGCCGCGCTGCAGGCCGTGAGGAACCTTTTCGTCACCGACTGGCGCCTAGGCTAGTTGACCTGGGCGGCCTTGCCCAGGCGTTCCGTCACCATGGAGAAGAATGTCCGCAGGTCTTCCTCCTCGCCTTCGGTGAGACGGCGAAAGACCTTCATGAGGGGAAAGAGGCGCGAGCCGCGCAGGTCTACCGCGGGAACCGCAGCCACGCCGCCGGGATACTGGGTCATCTCCCAGGCGCCGGCATAGCGCTGACGGAGCACCTCGCCCAGGTAGCTGCCCCAAAGACGGACCTCGAAATCGACCTCAAGCTCGGGGCTTTCGCTTACCTGCACCAGAATCTCGTCCAGACCGTCGATTGATTCTGACGTGAAATCCAACTTCTGGCCGAATTGGGTGCGGCCCAGCTCCACGGCTGCGCGCGCGTAGCCCTCCATCATGGCTCCCAGGTCAGGGAATTTTGCCGATTCCAGCGTCTTGCGCAGCTCGGTCGAGTTTCTCATTCAATCTCAAGAGTAAATGCAACCGCGACGGAAACAGGTCATCAAAATGGTACTGGGCTCCGAGATTGTGGCAGACTGGGAGCAGCCATCGAGGATTTCTACGGTGAATAAACTCAAACTGATTGCGGTTGCTGCGCTGCTGGCGCTGGCGGTGGGCACGGCTAGGTCGGCCACCCACGGCATCTATCCCGACCCCGGGCAGGCCAAGGCCGACCTGGCCGCTGCCTTGAAGACCGCCGCGGCGACGCATAAACGGATTCTTCTGGACTTTGGCGGCAACTGGTGCGGCGACTGCCAGGTTCTGGATATCTACTTTCACGATCCGGCCAATAAGCCTATTCTTGACGCCAACTTCGTGCTGGTGCACATCAACATCGGGATGATGGATGCGAACATGGACCTTGCCAAGAAGTACGAGGTGCCGCTGGAAAAGGGTGTGCCGGCACTGGCCGTCCTGAGCGAAGTTGGCAAGCTGCTTTACAGCCAGAAGGGCGGCGAGTTTGAAGCGATGCGCCGCATGCAGTCCTCCTCGGTAACCAGCTTCCTGGTGCAATGGAGGCCGGCGAGACAGGGCTGTTCAGTGATGGTGGTAAATTGCTAGGCGAGGCAAGATCCGCATGAATTACGATCTGGAGAAGTCTCCGCGGAGCCATGCATATAAGCTCCTGGTAGGGCTGGTGGCGCCGCGGCCGATTGCGCTTATCACCAGCATGGACGAGGAGGGCAGGCTGAATGCGGCTCCCTTCAGCGCGTACAACTACCTTTGCACCGACCCGCCGATTATCGGCGTGGGCGTGACCAACCGCCCCAACCAGATGTTTGTGCCCAAGGATACGGCGCGCAATATCAGGCGCACGGGCGAGTTCGTGGTGAATATTGTCACCGAGGACATCGCCAGCCAGATGAACATTTGCGCCACCGATTTTCCCGAGGAGATGAGCGAGGTGGAGTTGGCGGGCTTTACAACCGTGCCGTCTGAAAAGGTGAAGGTGCCGCGCATTGCCGAGGCTCATGCGGCCCTCGAGTGCCAGGAGTTCACCACGATGGAGATAGGCCGGTCGCGCATCATCCTGGGACGGGTTGTCGCTATTTACGTGGAAGACCGATTCATCGATCCGGAAGGGCCCTACGTGAAGGCCGAAGAGTTGCACGCGATCGGGCGCATGAATGGGCTGGGAAACTACGTAAAGACCCGGGATGCTTTTATAACCATTCCTCGGATTTCGTACGAAGAGTGGAAGCAGGGGAAGCGTTAGGGCTCTAGGCTCGCGCCAGCCGGAGCAGAAACTCGTGAAGCTTTTGTGCGTGTATCGAGCGCTTCGCAACCAATTCTGGCCTCAACACGGCCAGGATTCGGGCCGCGTGGTGAATCTTCTGGTAACGTCCGATCGGCGTGTCTTTTGCCAGCGAGTCGAGCGCAGCAAACAGATCCTTCTTAGGAATCGCCTCGACGTCTGGATTTGCAGGCAATTTCATTGTGCGCGCTTTGACCCCGTAGCACTTCTCAAGCGCAGCCACGTCGGTGATGAGCCATGCTTCCATGCATTGAACCATCAGGAAGACATTCGCGCGGGCGCCATTGGGGATCTTGGCTGCGTCGAGTTTTGCGGCAAGATGATTAGCAGGTGACGATGCGGCAACGGGCGCGTCCGAGTCGACGAGTAGCGCGACAGCGCCCTCGGAAGCGAACCGGCGACAGCCTTCGGCGTAGTTCTTGATGGTTCTGTCCGTCGATCCCTTCGCAACAACGTCAAGAGATTTCAATTGCGGGTCGAGGCGCTCGAAATATTGCTTAAACCCGGCTCTGAACCTTCTCAGGCTGTCGGCGTCAACGTTTTGAGGGCCGCCCTCGACGTACAAGCGTATCTTCACCAGCGGTTCCCCCCGATCTCGCCGCTAGCCCAAAGGTGACCGAGAGAGTAGTCGTCAAGCCAGACCTTCATCCTCTCCTTTTCGAGGCGCTTGATTTCCGTGGCGCCATCGACCTTCTCACACACGCAAACTGCCTCTGGATCACCCGAGAAAGCATCGACCAATGCAGTTGAATGCGTCGTGACAATCAGTTGGGTCCGAGTGGAGGCGTCGACCAACAGATCAGCAAGCGTGCGGATCGCGTCCGGATGCAGACCAAGTTCCGGTTCCTCGATACATGTGACCGGGGCTGGTGTTGGGTTGAGGAGAATCACGAGCAATGCTAGCCATCGTAAGGTCCCGTCGGAAAGACGATAAGCGGGGATTGAGAATCCGCCCTCTTCATATATGACAACCTGAAGATGCGTACCAATGAGCCGAACGTCTACGCTCATGAGCGGCTCGTAAAACTGCTTCATCTTCTCGTTGATCTGATCGAAGACCGGGCGGTGATAGTCCTTGTAATGGGTAAGCATCTGGGCAAGGTTACGCGCATTTTCTTCGAGCCGCTCCACAGGTTGGCCTACTGGGATTGGGTCGCGGGGCGGTAGATCGGCTCCAAATTCCCAATCCTGGTGGAAGTCGAAACTATCGAAGAATTTCTCGATTTCGTAGAGCTCGGGCAGAAAAACCCCAGAGCTAGCAAGCTGCACGGGGAGCTGCGCAAGTTGGGAAAGCACGGACCGATCCGCGCTCAGACCGACATATACCGGTTCATCTCCGGGAAGGGCACTTCGCCGATGTATTTCCCCTCGTAATCCATTACTTTCGAACCAGCTGTAGTCGGACCCACTACCGTCAGACCGCCTTGCAGTACGAATAATTTCCGTGCCAACCCGAAATGAGGTTTGGAATCTATCAAGCCTAACCGAGTAGTCGAAGTCGAAGTTGGGTCGCGTCCCAGCTGCGGGTGATTCTGGAATTGACTCCAGCGAAATCGTTGTGTGGATGGAGGAATGGAGATTCTTCCCCTTTTCACCTTTCCATATCCACTCATCCACGCCGCCGCTTTCGAGAACTGAAACCCATGGCTCCTTTTCGGGAAGAAAATATAGAAGCCGAACGATCTCAATAAGATTCGACTTCCCACAGCCGTTCGGCCCGATGAGAATATTCAGCGGACGCAACTCGATTTCCGGCGTGTTGGGTCCGAAGGAGAGCAGATTGACAGGACGAATCGACTTGAGAAACGGGCGTTGGGTCATGGCTGCGCCTGCTTTCGGACGGGAATCTGCCACTACCGTATCACTTTACCCCAACTACCAGAGGATGCAGTGGTTCCCAGGGTTTAGAAGGTGCCGGAAACGGAAACAGCGGTCATCAATCGGCTGATGCGTCCGCGCTCAGGTGATCGGCGCCAGGTGCTTGGTCTTGGAATAGGTGTAGGTAATCCGGTGGACGACGGTGATGGTGGAGAGCACAGCCAGGATCCACAATACCGGGGCCATCGCTCCCCAGTGGTTGAACAGGGCGCCG
>Ga0181520_10002294_pt1 | contig 35949 bp, 37 predicted proteins | sample PEATcosm2014_Bin_29_FD_132451 | JGI IMG/M metagenome (GOLD analysis project Ga0181520, IMG submission 132451) | Peatland microbial communities from MTU Mesocosm Facility, Houghton, MI, USA - PEATcosm2014_Bin02_30_metaG | ecosystem: Environmental > Terrestrial > Soil > Wetlands > Peat | place...
AAACGAGGCGAGCGGCGCAGCGTGAAGCCGGAAAAATCGCGTCCGTAGCGCAAGAAACCATCGCCGCAATCAGATTTTTCCTTGTGCGCGAGAAAATGATGAGTTGATCAGAGGTTCCTTAAAGCCACAACTCTTCGCTTTCCTTCATCTCTATGTAGTGAGCCGCAGCTTGCCACACATTAGGAAGTCGTTCATTTGGCATTCCTCGATCCTTGAGAGGCCTCCAGTTCTCGTAAGCAGTAAGTGATCTCCCTTACGAGGAGACACTGAGGCAGATTTTCAGTCGGTGCTTGGCGAGCGTGCAGGAAGCAGTTGCCACGCCGACTGCACACTCTTTTCGAGCTGATCCTGGCGGGCGCGGACCCACGGCGAGTAATGCTTTTCGGTGACGCGCACGCTGGCGTGTCCGAGCAATATAGAAACTTGGTCGATGGGGACTCCAGCTAGGAGCATCTCGACTGCGAAGGTATCACGGAACATGTGACAATGGGCGCGCTTGGGAGTGCCGTCCGGCTTGCGCAGATCGGCCACTTTGAAGAGTCGGCGATAGGCACGCTGCCAGTCAGCGACAAAAGTTTTGGGCAGGCCATTGCCACTCCAGAAAAAATAGTTGGGATTTGGCTTCAATCCGGGGGGGACCGAGCGAAGCAGATCGGCGACGTCCGGCGGCAATGGGACAAAGACGGGGATTCCGGTCTTCGCCTGATACAGGAGCAACTTGTTCTCCTCCAGGCGCGAGCGTTCCAGCGTTACCGCATCGCGGATTCGAAGGCCGCTCCAGCGCATCAACTGGGTCAAAGCCCGAATCCGCACACCGCGTTTATCGGTGTCGTAAGTCCTCTTGTCGTACTGATCGAGATGGTAAGTGGCATCGATGATCCGGGCGTAGTCGGCCGCTGTGAAGTAGTCTGTGGGCACGTGTTTGGCGATCACTCTGCCCATCATTGCGGTAGGGTTCTCAGTGATCCAGCCATGGCGCACGCAGAACCAAAAGAAGCCGACAACGCGCTCAAACTTCTTCTTCCTGGCCAGAGGCTTGTCGGTCCATGTCGAACGCCATTGGGTCATATTCCGAACATTCAGCTCGCGCAGGAAGAGCAACTGATGCTGTTGGGCGAAACCGAGCAGCTGTTTCCTGAAGATCTGACGCAGTTTTTCCATTGTGGACTCAGCAAGTCCACGCGCCTGCGCATCGGCGAGGTATCCAGATACGGCGTCCTTCACGGTGGGCTGAGATCTATCGGCCTTGATCTCTTCGCCTCTCTCGGCCTTGTTCTCATATTTGCGGGAGATTAACTCGGCCTGCTCCCAGGACCGGGTCTTGGCGGACATTCGGACGCGTCCGGAACGGTTGGGAAGAGAGCCAGTGAGCCACTTGGGGCAGCGGCAACGGCGCCACAGCGGTTCGCTTTTCTTGGGGCAATCGGCGGTATGGCGAGTGTAGACAGTCAACATGGTGCTAATTTAGCACCAGTACAAAAACGGTACAAATCCAGATCGCCAAATTTTTCCACAGGATAACTATATTATTATATTGTACTTACCTATGGTGGAGGCGGCGGGAGTCGAACCCGCGTCCGAAATCGCTGTCAGCCAGGAGAATCCATGCTCAGTCCAGTTCCGGTGATTTCACTGCTGGTGCTCAGAACGGACAAAATACACCAGAAGCTAGTCCGATGATCTCGCGATTACAACACGGACCGAGCCGCAATCGCCAGCCTGCTGAATGACGTCCGCTCACAGCCCGCAGGCGAAGCCGTGGAAGACGGCAGCTTAGTTAATTAAGCTGCAAGTGCCAGATTATCGTTGGCAACTTTTGTTTTGCGAGCGATTACGGGTGCTCACACCCCGGCATGCCTCCTAAGCCGCAATCGATCCCGTCGAAACCGTGACGCCCCCAAATTGCGCTAGGTGTTGGATGCCCTAACCAGCGCTCGTGGTGCGAGCCGGCCAACTGGCTCGTGCTGCTTCTCCGATTCTACGCCAATCTCGATTTTCCGAGGTTCTATTGTTTGAGCAGGTCGATCGACTCATATTCGTGCCGAGCAATGGCCGCGCGGATCTCCGCTGGGCTCTTGCCAAGCTTGGTCAGCTGGTATGCCAAGACTCCCTCTTTGGCGCAGGTATCGCATTCGGTGCTATGTACCGTCTCGTAGCAACTGCGCAAGCTCGTGTGGCCAAGCGAGCGGTCACAGCGGCAGTTGCAGGGAAGCTGGTAGATCACGCTGCTAACCTTGGCCGCCATCTGGTAGACATGCACCTGCCAGGGATATTGGAAGTGTTCGCCCGTCAGCTTGCTGCCGGAGAGGATCGGTGGCAAAGCGCTGACCTTGAGGGGCGCCGAGGGATGGTAGGCGGGAACGTCGTCCGCCGGGTTCGACCATTGCGCATAGCTCGCCACGGTCACCGCAAAGACAGCCAGGGCGAGAAGCCAACGGCGCTTCATCCAGTTGTTCGTCATAAGACCCTCTTAGGATCATTCTAGACCGGCGGCTGTGCGAGGAAAACAGGCGCCGGTTCACGTGCAAAAAAAGACGGCACGAACGTTGAAGCTGTTCGTGCCGGGAGGCCAGTGACGCAAATTACTTCCGGAGAGAGAGGTGGTAAGGTGGGCCACCTCCTCGCCCGGAATATATACACGATAGCATAGATCGCCGGGATTGCAAATACAAAAATCGAAATCTTTACAAGCTTCGGTCCCCACTTGGTTTTGCGACAAATCTAGTCCATAACGTGAAAACCACAACTCGGGAGAATCGGAAGACGCAGCCAGTTCGACCGGTCGATGGGGTGTTGTAAATCACTATTATCATTGAATATCTTTGAGATGGTTCATGCCAGCTCCCCCCAATTGACTCTGACGGTTTAACGGGTCTGGCGCGAGTCCTTAACCTTTATCTCGAAGCTGCCTATCGTACCGTTATACAGGACTTAGTTTCAATATCACCGTGACCAGACCTGTGTCCTACAGACCCCTGGTCCTCTTCAGAGTCAGGCGAGCTGATCTGCGATTGCTGCAAGATCGAAGTCTTTTGCAGTTAGCCCCCCCGCGTCATGGGTGACCAGGTTCAGCCGCACGCGGTCATAGCGAATGTCAATATCCGGGTGGTGGCCAGCCTTCTCGGCGTGCTCGCCTACACGATTGACAAAGGCCAGGGCGGCAGCAAAGTCCTTAAAAATGAAGGTCCTCGTCAGCTCGCCGTTCTCGATCTTCCAGCCGGGGAGAGCGCCGAGGCTCGAAGCGGCTTCTTCAGGGGAGTATGTGGGCATGGCCTCTTCTCTGGCAATGAGGTTTAGATCTTTGGCTGAGTGGGTGAGCTCGCAATATCGAGAGTCGACAACAGCTTCTCCTGGCCGGTAATCTCCTTGCGCAGATCGAGCCACAACTCGTTGGGGAATTTGAGAAAGACCTCCACAACGTTGGGGTTGAACTGCGTACCCGCGCAGCGCACGATCTCTTTCCGGGCCGCCTCGAAGTTGCGCGCTTTTCGATACGGGCGGTCGCTGGTGATCGCATCGACGGCGTCGGCGACGGCAAAGATGCTGGAGCCGATCGGGATCTGGCTGCCGCTGAGTCCGGCTGGATAGCCCGTGCCGTCATGGTGTTCGTGATGGGTAAAGACAATCTCTGCAGCTTCGCTCAAAAACGGAATCTTTCGCAGCATTTGGTAGCCGCGCGTGCAGTGGTCACGCATCACTGTGAGCTCTTTTGGCGAGAGTGAGCGCGGCTTGCGGAGAATCTCGTCGGGAATTGCCATCTTGCCGATGTCGTGCAGGAAGGCGCCGCGGGCGATTGTCTTGAGCATGGCAGCATCGACGCCCATGGCCCGGGCCAGCATGATCGTGTAGGCGGTAACCCGCTTTGAGTGGCCTTCGGTCTCCGAGTCCCTGAGGTCGAGCGCATCACCTAGCGCCTCAAGCGTGACGTCGTAGGAGTGTTCCAATTCATCCATCGCCTGGCGGAGCATATCGGTTCTGGCATGGACTGCCCGCTCAAGGTCCTGCTGGTATCTGTGACTCTCCTGGAGTGTCACGCGGTGCTCGAGGGCGCGTTCGACGGTCGCCAGTAAATGTTCCCGCTCGAACGGCTTGAGCAGGTAGTCGTAGGCGCCGCGGTGCATCGAGTCGATGGCCACGGTAATCTCACGAACGGTCGTAACCATCACCACGGGAAGCTGCGGATGCTGACTCCGTATCTGCTCCATCAGGGCAATGCCGTTCCAGTCAGGGATCACCACTTCGGTCAGCACCAGATCGATCGCATTCTCTTCCAACAGGTCGACCGCTTCGCGCCCGCTGGCTGCCTGGAGTACGCGATACCCCTGGCGCTCTAAAGTCGTGCCGATGATCGAGCGGACCTGGATCGCATCATCGACGACCAGGATCTGTGCCGGCATCCGTGGCGACCGGGTCTTTCTTGCAAACGGTCGCCCGCCTTTCTCCGCCAGCCTCTTGGCTTGCGAATCTGTGCCCGAAAACAAGACTCCCAGTCCTGCAAGGTCGAATGCCAAGGGCTTACTCTCCAAATACTGATGCCAGCAAAACAATTCCGCGATGGGGTGTTTTCATCGAGCGGCGAATTATGCTACCGGCGGATTCTCATAGTACACCGCATACGAGACTGCCGCCATTAGTACATTATCGGCAGATTGTGTTTTTTCTGCACCTGGAGAGAAGAAAATACAAAGAAATCAGCAGTTCCTCAAGAGATACCCTCAGCCCGCAACCGCATGAGCAGGAACGGGCCTTCGCCTCAGCATCGCGGACGGGAACGAGGGCAGTTGCCAGCTTACCCCTGCTGCCGGCGGGCGCGCTGAGCAGCGGCCCAACCCTCCTTTACCACTTGGCGAGACCGGGCCACGGCGAGCGAGCCCTCGGGTACGTCCCTGGTGATGCAGGAGCCCGCGCCGATGTAGGCTCCGTCGCCGACGGACACTGGAGCGACAAGTGTCGAGTCGCTACCCACGAAGGCTTCCTTGCCGATGCGCGTGGCATGCTTGTGCAGGCCGTCGTAGTTGCAGGTGATGACTCCCGCGCCGATGTTCGTTCGCTCGCCGACCTCCGCATCGCCCAGATAAGTCAGGTGGTTGGCCTTGGCGCCCTTGCCCAGCTTCACTTTCTTGGTTTCGACAAAATTGCCAACGTGCGCGCTCTCGCCGATCTCGCTGCCCGGCCGCAGGTGTGCGAAGGGGCCGATCTTCGCGCCGTCGGCAACAAAGCTTTCCGCCAGAATGCAACTCTGCCGAATTAATACATCGGCTCCCAGCGTGCAGTTTTCAATCACTGAATAAGACCGGATCAGGCAATTGGCTCCGATCTTCGTGCGGCCCAGCAACTGCACAAACGGCTCGATGACCGTGTCGGCTGCCACCTCGACCTCGGCGTCGATGACGCAGGTCTCCGGCCGGAATATGGTCACTCCCTGGGCCATTAGCCGGCTAGCCGCCGCCTGGCGCATCGCCGCGTCCAGCGCGACTAACTCGGCAATGGTGTTGGCTCCGAGGACCTCGGTAGCATTGGCGGCCTGAAGGGCTACCACACGCTCTTGAGCGGCGCACAGAAGTCCGGCCACGTCGGTCAGAATCAGCTCCTTGTTGGCATTGTCCGCAGTGAGCTTGCTGAGTTGACCGAGCAGAGGCGCGGTCTTGAAGGCGTAGATGCCCGAGTTGATTTCGCAGATATGTTCTTGCTTAGGAGAGAGCGCTTTCTGCTCGACTATGGCCTCGACTTCGGGTGATCCCTCGGACTTGCGCACGATGCGTCCGTAGCCGCTGGGATCTGTGGGAGCCGCTGTAAGAATGGTCATCGCCGCCAGCTGGACCTGATGGAATTGCCAGACCTGCTCGATCGTCTCCGGCCGAATCAGCGGCACGTCGCCCGAGAGCACCAGAACATTTTCGTAGCCCTTGATGGCCTCGCGTGCGCATTGAATGGCGTGGCCGGTACCGAGTTGCTCGGTCTGCTCGACGAAACGGACGCCCGTCGCAGCGACAGCGGCGCGGACCTTCTCCGCCTGGTGACCGATGACGACGTAGATCTCGCCCGGCGTCACGACCTTGCTGGCGGCGGCGATCACGTTCGTCAGTAACGGCTTGCCGCCGATCTCGTGCAGCACCTTGGGCCGTTGCGACTTCAGCCGGGTGCCCTTGCCCGCCGCCATGATGACTACCGCCAGCTTTGCATTGCCTTCCATTCGCCGCTCTCCATCAAAGACGATTCCCGTACTTATTGTAGTTTTCCTTGCTCGGAGCGGCGAATAACGCAATCTATTTCCCTGCGGCTGGCGGTTGAGGCATCGGGATCGTGATATCCACCTTTTGTACCGTTCCCATCTTCAGCTCATCGAGTCCAGGCTTAATATCCGCTTCCTTGCCCACCACGAGCACGGCCAGCTTGTCGGGATGAATGTACTTCTTTGCCACCCGGTCAAGATCGGCGACGGTCACCTTTTCAAGCGCAGTCTTATAGTTCTCGAGGTAATCCGCCGGATAGCCATAGAACTCCAGCCTCACCCGCTCGGCGAGCACCTTTTCCTTTGTGTCATAGCGAAAAAGGAACGAGTTGAGGATGTTGTCTTTGGCCCGAGCCAGCTCCTCTTCGGTGAAAGGTTTCGTCGTGAGCCCCGCAATCTCTTCCATCGCCAGTTTTGTGGCGTCCACAGTCGAGGCACTCTTGGTCAGCACCATCACGTGGAAGGTCGCCGGGTGATCCCAGGAGTATCCATAGCCGCCACCCACCGCATACGCCAATCCTCTTTCCGTGCGAATCTTTTGGAAGAGCCGGCTCGCAAAGCCGCCGCCCAATATCTCGTTCATCACCGAAAGCGCGGGAACATCGGGATTATGCCGATCGGTGCCCAGTCCCATGATTTCGATATTCGATTGATTCACATCCGACTTCTCGATGAACGAGACGCTGGCTTTGGGATCGCTGAACTGATCATGCCGCGCAGGCATCGCCTTCACTGGAGGCAGCCCTTCGAAGGCGAAGCGTAGCTTGGCTTCCATCGCCGCCGGGTCGAAGTCGCCGTTCACTGAGACGATCAGCTTTCCGCCGATGGTGTGGTCGTGCCAGGCCTTCAAATCGTCAACGGTGACCGCGCCGATGGTGGCCAGCTCCGGTTGCCGTGTATACGGACTGTTGGCGCCATAGACCAGCTTTGCCGACTCGCGTTGCGCAATCTCGCCTTCGTCATCGTTGCGCCGGACGATTCCCGTCGCCTCCTGCTGCTGAGCCAGTTCGAGCTTTTCCGCGCTGAACTGCGGATGCAACAACAGGTCCATCGCCAGCGAAAAGACTTGATCGGCATCGGCCTTGAGCGAATCCCATGAGAGCGCTGTGGAGTCGTCGTCGCCTGCCGTCTCGATATGCGCGGCCTTGGCCTCAAGAAGATCATCGAGGGCATCACCGTTCATCTTGGCTGTTCCGCTCGTACGCCATGCCTGGCCATAGAGACTCACCAGCCCTGCCTTTGCGGGATCCTCATCGCGCGATCCGCCTGGAATCGTCACTGAGCCTGAGATGAACGGCAGCTCGTGATCCTCCTGCAAGAAGAGGACGATGCCGTTCGCAAGTTCGACGCGTTTGGGTTGCTGGGGTTTGAATTCGTGCAGCGTAGGTGTCGGGATTTTCTCCCACGGATTCGCTTGCTGAATTAAAGGCGCGGTCAAGGGTGCGGCGATGGAAGCAGGAGTTTGATGTAATGCCTGATGGCAACCACCGACGGCTAGCTCCATCATTCCTAAAAGGACAATAGTTATCAGCTTCTTCATTGCGCACCTCCATCCTTCTGCGTTGCCGCTGCCGGAGCTTCTGTCTCAATCCATGCGCTGGTCCGGTTGCTCGCTACGAAGACGTCATTGGCTACCCGCCGAATATCCGCCTTCGTCACCTTGTCTACCCGGTCGAGCTGTTTGAAAAGCTCGCGCCAATCCCCGTAGCGAGTCTGGTACTCCGCAAGATCGTTCGCCAATCCCTGGTTGTTGGCCAGTCCGCGCAGCAGGTCGGCGCGGGTGCGCGTCTTGAACATCGCCAGCTCATCGTCCGTCACGTCAGCCGTCTTCAGCTTGTCGATCTCCTTGTGAATGGCGTCGCGCATCTCCGCCGGTGTGTGCCCCGGCAGCGGAACGGCATAGAAGGCGAAGAGCCCTGGATACTTCTCGCCTGGAAAGGGGCTGAAACCCGCTGCAGCAGCGGCGATCTGCTGGTCGCGCACCAGGCTGCGATAGAGCCGCGAGACCCGGCCGTTCGACATGATGTCGCTGATGGCGCCATAGACCGCATCGTCGGGATCGCGATAGTCGGGCCGGTGATAGCCCTCGACGTAAAACGGCTGCGTCTGCTCGCGGATCGCCACCGTCTTTTCGGCGAATTGTTTGGGTTCGATGGTGGTCATCTCCTCCGGCTTCGGACCTGCTGGAACCTTGCTGAAATAGCGCTCCAGCATCGGCAGGGCCTCGCTGGCCTTCACATCGCCCACCACGGTCACAACGATATTTGAGCCCACGTAGTATTTCTTGTGGAACTCCATCGCCTCTGTAGCGTTAATCTGGCTCACCTCGCTGGGCCATCCCACACCGCTGCGGCCATAGTTGTGCGCCACATAAGCGGTGGCCAGGAACTGCTCCACAAGCCGGCCGATGGGGTTGGAGTCGGTGCGCATCCGCCGCTCTTCGTTCACTACGTCGCGCTCCCTGTAAAACTCGCGCGGCACCGTATCCGAGAGGCGTCCGCTCTCAAGCCAAGCCCACAGTTCCAGGCGATTCTCGGGCATCGACCAGAAGTAAACCGTCTCGTCGAGGCCAGTCTGAGCGTTCAACCCTTCAGCGCCGTTGCGCTCCGCCACGTCGGTGAACTGGTTGGGGATGACGTATTGGTGAGCCTCTTTCTGGGCGTCGAGAAAGGCCTGCTTCAACTCGGCAAGCTTCTTCTCATCGCGGCCCACCGGCTTCAGGTACTCGGCCTCATAAGCATCGTTCGCCGCCTCAACCTTAGCCAGCGCAACCTCTTCGTCCGCATAGTCCTTGGTGCCGATCTCGCTGGTCCCTTTAAAGGCCAGGTGCTCGAACATGTGCGCCAGGCCGCTCTCGCCCGAAGGGTCGTTCACATCGCCGGCATCGATAAAAGTTGTGTAGCTGAAGACCGGGGCCTCCGGGCGTTCGCAGATCAGCAGCGTCAGGCCGTTGGGCAGCACCTTCGTGGTGATTCTCTGTTCGAAGCTCTTCAGGTCCTGAGCGCTGAGACCGGCCAGGCCCGAAGCCATCAGAGCCAATGCCAGAACGCCCTTCCAAATCCAGGGGGAAACTTTGCTTTTCATTCAGACTCCTTGTTTCAGGGCGCAAAGCTACAACCCGTCACACTTACACGCTAGTGCCCGCGGCCAAGAGGGGTCAAACGGGAGATTAACCCAGGAACTCGAACACTCCTCATCCTGCGGACGGGTCCGCTGCTAACTTTCCGCGCCATTCCCAGCGAGAATCTCCTTCCTTCCTTGTTACCATGGAATCGACATGCGCAGCCCGCAGACAAATCGCCGCCATCTGACCACCATCTGGCGGGCAGTGATCGAGGTTGGCTTTATTGTCTTTCTCTTTTACTCGAATCTACTGATGGGCGAGTTCACGGTCGCGAACGCTCGTGGCAAGACCCTGACCGTCGCTCTGATCGATATCTTCACCGTGACAAACCTTGCCATTGCTCTCATCTCTGCTCTCATCGGCTATCTGGTCTTTGAGTATCTGCGCCAAAAGCTGTAGAGCGCAGGCTTGACTCTTGTCCCAATCGACATGCTGTGAGGAAGTCGCAGATTCGCGATCTAAAAACTGGAGTATATTGATCCGAAGATGAATCAAAAGGCGAAAACGCCCGATTAGAGATATGAAGCTCATCTCAGAGGAAAGCTTTGGATAATCCGAATTATTACGAGTTTCTTCAAATCAGCCCGAATGCGGAACCGGATACGATTCACCGCGTGTATAAGTTCCTGGCGGCCCGCTTTCACCCCGATAACCCGGAAACAGGCGATGCCGGCAAGTTCTCCCTGTTGAAGGAAGCTTATGATGTCTTGTCCCATCCAGCGCAACGTGCCAAGTACGATTCGCATTACCAACAGGAATCACACGCCCCTGACCCCCTCTCTGACTCGGTCGATTTCATGGATCAGCTCGACGGCGAGCTGAACCGGCGCCTCGGCGTGCTGGCTTTGCTCTATATGCAGCGCCGCACAAATCCGGTCCACCCCGAGGTTTCGTTGGCCGAGATTGAACTACGCATGGGCTTTCCCCGCGATTATCTGGAATTCACGATGTGGTATCTGGGGAAGAAGGCCTTCATCATGGCAGCGGACAATGCGAGGTACGCTCTTACGGCCGAGGGTGTGGACTTCGTGGAAACGCAGCGCTCCAACGTCCCGGTTCTGTCTAAGCTGCTGACTGCCGGTTCCGAGCCTGCAGCCGCCGCCCCCAAGGCAGACGGTGAATCCCCAAATCTCCCCCGCAAGCCCATCATCGTGCCTCATCCAGAGGCTCCCTTCGTTGAGCGCCGCAAAAACACCAGAGACCGTCGCGCTGCGAACTATCACCACCCGCAATAAGCGCAGACCGAGCTTGAAAATGGCGCGGCTTCGGTCGCGCCATTCATTCGGCAGCCGGGAGAGAGTCAAGCAACGACCGAATCGCAAGGCCGCATACGATAATCAAACCGAAGCAGGGAGAACTCGCATGAGCACGGCTTCCCCTAGTGCCGCACCGCTTCTCATCCGCCGCGCCGCCGTGCTGGGCGCTGGAACCATGGGCTCCCGCATCGCCGCCCATCTGGCCAACGCCGGCATTCCGACGCTGCTGCTTGACCTCGTTCCAGAAGACAAAGGCGCGCTGCCCCTCGCCAATGCGGCTCTCGGCGCATTAGCCAAGGCCAGGCCGGCGGCATTTTATGAGTCCTCGCTGGCCGCGCTCATCACCCCCGGCAACTTTGACGACGACCTGTCCAAGCTGGCAAATTGCGATTGGGTTATCGAGGCTGTTGCAGAAAATCTGGCGATCAAGACGGCCCTGCTCAACCGCGTCGTGCCTCATCTAGCGTCGAATGCCTTGCTCACTACAAACACCTCCGGCCTGCCAATCAAACAGATCGCCGCGGGCCTCGCTACGACCGGCGCATGGAAGACCAGCCGCTTCTTCGGAACCCACTTCTTCAATCCGCCGCGTTACATGCGTCTGCTTGAAGTGATCCCCACCGCCGAAACCGATACCGCACTCATCGCTGCCTTCACAGCCTTTGCCGACCGCAATCTCGGCAAGCAGGTGGTCTTCGCCAACGACACGCCGAACTTCATCGCCAACCGCATCGGAATCTCGGTTCTGTTTTCGGCGGCCGCGCTGATGCTTGAGCAGAAGCTGACCATCGAAGAGGTCGATGCGCTCACCGGTCAGGCCATCGGTTTCCCTCGCACCGGCAGCTTCCGCCTGGCCGATCTTGTGGGCATAGACATCTTCGCCCACGTCGCTGCCAACTTCCCTCGGGGCGTCACGCAGAGCGGCTTCTCTCAAATATTGGAAGAGATGCTCAAGCGTCGCTGGCTCGGCGACAAGACCGGCCATGGCTTCTACAAGAAGGTCAAAGGTCCCGAGGGTTCGGATAAGGCCGGTAAGGACCTTCGCATGGTGCTGGACCTCGCCACCTATGAATATCGTCCATCGGTGAAGCCTGCGCTGCCCGGCCTCGAAATGGCCAAAAACGCCGGCTCGCTGCCCGAACGGATGCAAATGCTGCTCGCCAATGATCCGGCGAAGGACAAGGCCGCTGCCTTCCTCTGGCCTTTTCTCGCTGCGCTGTGGAACTACTCCGCCGACCGCATCGGCGAGGTGGCCGCCGACGCTGCCTCGATCGACAGCGCCATGCGCGCCGGCTTTAACTGGGAGCTGGGGCCATTTGAAATGTGGGATGCGGCCGGTGTCGCCTCGACCGTCAGTCGCATGAAATCTCTCGGCCTGCCTGTGAGCGCGCGCGTCGAGGCATTGCTTGCTGCCGGCCACAGCTCTTGGTACTCTCGCGACGGTCAGAGCGGTCATCAGCTCTGCTTTCAGCCGGAGAAAAAGACCCTTGAGCCCGTCGCCGCAATTCCCGGCCAGGCCCGCATCGCCGACTTCCGCCGCACAAATAAGGTCCTCCGCACCAACCCCGGCGCGTCTTTAATCGACCTCGGCGACGGCATCGGCTGCATCGAGCTTCACTCCCTCAAAAACGCCATCGGCGGCGACGTGCTGACCATGGTCTCGGCAGTGCTCAATCCCGACTCCGGCGCAGTCCGCGACTTTGCCGGCTTCGTGATTGCCAGCGACCGCGAAAACTTCTCAGTCGGCGCCAACCTGATGCAACTCCTGCTGACCGCCCAGGAGGGCGAGTGGGAGGAGCTGGCCGCCGTCATTCACGGCTTCCAGCAGATGACTTCGGCGATAAAATATTGCCCGCGGCCAGTCGTTGTCGCGCCCTTCGGCATGACCCTAGGCGGCGGTGCGGAGATCAGCCTTCACGCAGCTCGCCGCCAGGCTCACGCCGAGACCTACATCGGCCTGGTCGAAGCGGGCGTCGGCCTCATCCCTGCAGGCGGCGGAACGAAAGAGATGCTTCTCAAGGCCATCGACGCGGCATCCGCGCTGGCCCCTCCTGACCCCAGAGACCCACCTTCGCGCTTTGCACAGTCGGCTGAGCTGGCCACTGCGCTCCGCCGCTCCTTTGAAACCATCGGGCTGGCCAAAGTCTCCACCTCGGCTGTCGAGGCCCGTTCGCTCGGCCTGCTCTCGCCCGCCGACGGCATCACCCTCAATCGCGAGCGCCTCTTGCTCGACGCCAAGGCCCAGGCCGCTCTGCTGGCCGAGATAGGCTATGCGCCGCCGCAGCCGCGCACGCAGATTCCCGCGCCTGGCACGGCGGCCTTGGCCACGCTTGAAACCGGTGCGTTTCTGATGGGCGAGGCCGGCTACGCCTCAGAGCACGACCAGAAGATCGCTCGCTGGGCAGCGCATATTCTCGCCGGAGGCCGAGTCACGCCGGGGACCCCGATCAGCGAGCAGTACCTCCTCGACCTGGAGCGCGAGGCCTTCCTCTCCCTGTGCGGCGAGCCCAAGACGCAAGAGCGTATCGCCTTCACGCTCAAGACCGGCAAGCCGCTGCGAAATTAGTATTGACATACATACGTATGTATGAAATGATGCACCTGAGGGATTCACTATGTATCACGATCCGAAAGCCGTTCTGTCACCGAAAGGCAGAGTCAAATCCGTAGAGGTGATCTTTGATAAAGGACCTGAGGATAACAGTTGGTCTGTGGCCCGATTGAACTGGGATAACAATTCGGCCGTGGTGGGCATCCGTTGGAATGGGGACAAGGAGAGTACCAAAGGCTTACCTCAGGCGCGCGGGAATCCTACATGGTTTGTTGTTCCAGATGAACTCAAGGATGCCGTCCTGAATGCGGCTCAAGAGTTGAGCCGGTCGAAGCAGACGGACCTGGTGGAAGGTTACAGGCTGATGGCTGCCGACCGGGAGCGAGAGGCGGAAGCTGACGAATGGACGGAGGGGCTAATTGGCGATATCGATTGATCGAGGAGATGTCTATTGGGTGAATTTTGAACCCAGCCTGGGCGGGGAGATCAGGAAGACCCGCCCGGCCATCGTCTTGTCGAACAATGCCGCTAACGCATATTTGAATCGAGTCCAGGTCATTCCAATTACCTCAAACACAGATCGCCTTTATCCCGGAGAGGCCTATGTGAGACTCAATACCGAGAAGCGGAAAGCAATGGCCGATCAACTCACCACGGTAAGCAAGCAACGACTGGGTACAAAGATCGGGTTTCTAAGCAGTGACGATCTTGGCAGGGTAGAAGTTGCTGTTCTGCTCCAATTGGGCATTGATCGTTCTTGAGAGTTTTCCATGGTTCGCGCTGGGTTGAGAAAGATCGGATGGGTGCCGAGCGTATTCCTTTGCGCCTGTACTCTGCTCCCCGCTCAACAGCGCGAGCCCGTACCCGCGCAACTCGACATCTCCGGCCAGATCTTCCTAGCCGGCCGCTCCACACCCTACATCATCCGCCATCTGCCGGTCAGCTCCTTCCCCGGCCTTCCCGAGGAACTCGCCGCTCAGCTCAACCGCCGCGGCTGCCTGATTCCGCAGACCTACGAGGCTCATCACCCTGAGAATGTCATCCACGCCAGCCTCGAGCGCGCCGGCTCCTCCGATTGGGCCGTCCTCTGTTCTGAGCATGGAACCGTCTCGCTGTTTATCTACTTTTCGAGTGCTCCAGATAAACTTCTCGTGCTGGCAGCATCGCCTGAGACCGAACGCCTGCAGGCTCACGATCCGAGCGGCGTTCTCGGCTTCAACTGGGGCATCGACCCCGCCTCGCCCGAACAGGTTCGCCAGGCGCAGTCGGGCCTCAGGCATCGACCCGCTTTCCTCGACCACGATGCCCTGGCCGATTCGCTCGTCGACCACAAGACCATTTATCACTTTTACTTGAAGAATGCCTGGACCGTGCTGCAGATGCCGGAGTAGCTTTGCGGCGCAAGACCAAAACTCCAAGGAGGCAATTCCCCATGCCGGAAGCCGTTATCGTCAGTGCCGTTCGCACGCCCGTCGGCCGTGCTCCCAAAGGCGCTCTCTCGACCACACGTCCCGACGAACTCGCCTCCACCGCGATCACTGGTGCCTTGCAGCGGCTCCTGACGCTCGATAAGGCCGAGGTTGAGGACGTGATCCTCGGCTGCGCCCAGCCCGAGGGCGAGCAGGGCTGGGATGTCGCTCGCTGGGCCGCTCTGCGCGCAGGTTTGCCCGTCGAGGTTCCCGGCGTCACCGTCAACCGCCTCTGCGCATCCGGCCTCGAAGCCATTGCCCAGGCCGATCACCGCATCCGCGTCGACGGCGACCGCGTCGTGGTCGCTGGCGGTGCGGAGACGATGAGCCTGCTTCCCTTTGGCGGTCTCAAGCCTAGTCCGAATCCCTGGCTCGCCGAACACTACCCGGCCTCGCTGCTGACCATGGGCCTCACCGCCGAGCGCGTCGCGAAACACTATAGAGTCTCCCGTGCCGATCAGGATGCCTTCGCGCTCGCTAGCCATCAAAAGGCTCTTGCCGCGCAGGCCGCGGGCCGCTTTGATAGCGAACTGGTTTCGGTCCCAGTCTCCACCGCCATTCCCGGCGAGAAGCCCGGCAATTTCGAGATGACCGAAAAGCTCTTTGCCGCCGATGAAGGCCCGCGCGCCGACTCCACGGCCGAGGCCTTATCAAAGCTGAAGCCCGCCTTTCACGCGCAGGGCACAGTCACCGCCGGCAATGCCTCGCAGACCTCCGACGGTGCCGCCGCCGCGGTGCTCATGGAAGCCTCCCGGGCCCGCGAACTGAACATCCGTCCCCTCGCGCGCCTGGTGGCCTACGCGGCCACCGGCTGCCTGCCCGAGGAGATGGGCATGGGCCCCATCTCCGCAATTCGCAAGGCTCTGCGCCGCGCCAGCCTCACCCTCCAAGACATCGGTCTCATCGAACTCAACGAGGCCTTTGCCGCGCAGGCTCTCGCGGTTATTCGCGAACTCGGCCTCGACCCAACGCGCATCAACGTCAACGGAGGAGCCATCGCCCTCGGCCACCCGCTCGGCTGCACCGGGGCCAAGCTCACCGCGACACTGCTAGCCGAGATGCGCCGCCGCCACGTCCGCTATGGCATGGTCACAATGTGCGTAGGTGGAGGCATGGGAGCTGCGGGAATCTTCGAGTTGCTTTAGCGCCTGATAACCGGCTCTGAAAGAGCCTCGGAAACAAAAGCAGCCGGGATCGCTCCCGGCTGCTTTTGTCTTTCCAGAACATTTTGCCCCCGTGGGGCTCGCGCTACGCCTTGGCCAGAACCAACGCCTTCAGCCGCGCATTCAGGCGGCTCTTGTAGCGGGAGACTGTGTTGTCGTGGAAGATGCCCTTCTGTACGCTCTTGTCGAGCATCGAGACGGTAGTCCGGTACTGCGCCTGGGCGGCATTCACGTCGCCTTTCGTCAGGGCCTCGCGCAGTTCGCGGAGGCTGGTGCGTACACGGCTGCGGTTGGCGCGGTTCACCGCGGTGCGGGTTTCGGTCTGGCGGGCGCGCTTCAGCGAAGATACATGGTTTGCCATTGCTTTTCCTTAATCCTGTGCTCTGATTTCAGGGGGCTGATTCCAGAGAAGATGATGCGGTGTCAGAATGCAACTCAGGCCGCATCCCTCGCAATTTCCTAGTCTACGGGAAACCGGGCCGTGGGTCAATGCGTGTGCGCCACTGACCGGCATTCGCGGTCGTCGATCAGGCTAGAACCTGGTTTCGGCTCCCCCGTACCTGCAAAGGCACATTTTTAACCGAAAAACCTCGTGCCGCGCATTGACTCCTGAACCGGTCGGCGCTACTCTCAAGCCCAGGTACCGAAGACTGACACCAGATTTGGTCGCCTTTTCAAACCCGCGGATTCGCTCCTCAGCCCAGAGCTTAGGCTTGGCTCAGTCGAGCGTTCGCTGGTTCACCCAACAATCTGCCGCTCTCCTGCATCCTATCGATTGCGTTGCGCGCCGGTCGTTCACCGTACCTGCCAACTCATCCTCAACCGCATGCCCATCTGGAGGCCATCGAAACCTTTGAAGATCGCTTTGGAGATCACGCCCAACCTGGAGCCCCTTTTTGGGACTCGCGATGAAAACCTCAGGCTCATGGAAGACTCGCTCGGCGTCCGCATCGATCTTCGCTCCGACGCCGTGCATGTGGAAGGACAGGACGCGAGCGTCCTGCGCGTTCAGCGCATCTTTCAGGACTTTGAGGCGCTGCGAAAGCAGGGCGTCAATCCCCACAACGGCGAACTCAACGGCATGTTGCGCCTGGTTGTCGCCGACCCCGCCACCACTCTGCGCTCGCTGAGCGACTCGGGCAAGCAGCGCTCGGCCGGAGTCAAGCGCACCGTCCAGCCGCGCTCCATCAATCAGCGCAAATACGTCGAGGCCATCGAGCAGAACGATATGGTCTTTGGCGTCGGCCCGGCCGGCACGGGCAAGACCTACCTCGCCGTCGCCATGGCCGTCTCCGCGATGAATGCCAAAAAGGTCGCCCGCATTGTGCTCGTCCGCCCCGCCGTCGAGGCCGGCGAACGTCTCGGCTTCCTGCCCGGCACGCTGCAAGACAAGGTCGACCCCTACCTGCGCCCGCTCTACGACGCCCTCTACGACCTGCTCGATCCTGAAAAAGTCGACAAGATGCTTGAGAAGAACGTCATCGAAGTCGCCCCGTTGGCCTTCATGCGCGGCCGTACCCTCAACGACGCCTTCATCATCATGGACGAAGCGCAGAACACCACCATCGAGCAGATGAAGATGTTCCTGACGCGCATGGGCAACAACTCCAAGGCCGTCATCACCGGCGACATCACGCAGATCGACCTGCCCAATCCGCGCAAGTCCGGCCTGCTCGACGCCATCAATATTCTCAACGGAGTCGAGGGCATCTGCTTCTGCCACTTTGAAGACACCGACGTGGTGCGCCACGCGCTGGTGCAGCGCATCGTCCGCGCTTATGATTCGGTGAAGCCGCAGCAGCAGGAGCTGCCGCTCACCGCCGGCGAAGCCATCGATGTAGGCTCCCAGCCCCGCGAAGACCGCGCGCAGACCCAGCCGATGCATCCAGCCAAACCGCAGTAGCAGGAAAGAACGAAAGGGATGCGCAAGAAGGGCTTCTTCAACAACTCAGTTGGTATGCTACACAGAAACCTAAGAGACCGTATTTTGGCCTTCGAACATTATGGAGGTCCCAATTACAAGTGTGCGTGTTGCCCTGAAAGCGAATTCTCCTTTCTGACGATCGACCATAAAGAGGGAAAAGGAAACTCAGAACGGGAGAAACTGTTCGGCAACAAATCCGTTGCAGGTCATCATTTCTACCGCAAGCTCAGAGGCTTAGGGTTTCCTGATGGGTATCAGGTGCTCTGCATGAATTGTCAAGTAGGCCGGCGGGATAACATTGATAATGTTTGTCCTCACAAAAAGAAGCCGTTGACCGCATCAGAACTTTTGAACGAATTCGACAAACTTAGGGTGGGAGATGGGAACTTCGACCTCACACAGACAGATACTTATAAGGCGACATTGGCGCTCGTAAAACGCAAAGGGGATGCAAAGCCCGAGGAGAAAGCAAGACGCAATCCAAATCGTACCGCGGAATCTTAACCCGGATGCCCACCCTCGCCGCGTTTTTATTTTTTCCGGCTAGGGACGTCCAACAAAATTCGCTATTGCAAGGAACAAAATGACAAGTGAACCAGAACTGAGCAAAAACGTCATAGCGTCCGAACATCTATTTGGTGCAATCTTCGATGTTTTGGACGAATTGATAACGAGGAACAGAGCGTATCAAGAGGTCCTCAAGGGAATGGTTAAGGAAGCTGATCTCGCTGCGAAGGTAAAACGGATTGAAGAGCTATATACTTCCGTCTCCGAGCCTAGGATATATACCGACTTACGCAATCAGGCCATTCGTGCGGCGAAAGATAACAATCCCGCCGAATTCATGTCACTAGCTCGCGAGCTGACACACCGGACCCATCTTTGGATGTAATTTCCGGGCAGGTGGCCCGCTCATCGAGCCCAAAGAACTACATAAGCCATGAGACGCTATGCGGGCGCCGGGTGCCGGGCCCCAGGTCTCGCCTTTGAGACCTGGGAAGCCACGAACCCCCTGCGAGCGAGTAGTGAGCGCCCCGCCGCACCGCAGGTGCCGGGCCTCATTTTTCGCGCCTTTTTGCGAAGGGAGGGGAAACTTATAACCCTGTACACGAACCGCCGAAATCTTCATCCTTGCTTTGTTCTCCCATTGGACGTACACTGTGATTGTCGCTCAAGGTAGGAGCAAGCTCATGCCGCAATCCGCAACCATCGACCGTACCGAACGCCGTGCCCGCGCTCACCGGTTGGGCTTCCGCGTAGACGCCGAAACCAAGCGGCTCGTCGAGCGCGCCGCCGCCCTCGAGCGGCGCAGCCTGACCGACTTCTGCCTCTCCGCGCTCACCGAAGCGACCCAAGCAGCCATCCTTCGACATCAAAGCCTCGTTCTCTCCGAGCGTGACCGTGCAGCGTTCTTCGATGCCCTGGTTCACCCGCCCAAGCCAAATGCGCGGCTCCGGCGGGCCTTTCGCTCGGCACGGGAGCGGGTCGTCGCTTGATGGGGGTACGCGCCGGGGCTTTTCATCTTGAACCGCTCGGCAAGCATCATGACCGCTCCCAATTTCGCTGCGGCGTCGAGAGCCTCGATCTTTATCTGAAGACACAGGCCTCGCAAGACATGCGCCGCAAGGCCAATGCGGTTTTCGTGCTGACACCCGAGGAATCGCCCAGCCGGATTGCCGGTTACTTCACCTTATGTGCCTATGGACTTGCTCCGGGAACCATTCCCGAAGCCGCACGGAAGCACATTCCCCGCTACCCGATGGTGAGCGCAACCTTGCTGGGGCGGCTTGCCGTTTCCGCCGGGTTTCAGGGCCAGGGTCTCGGCTCCATTCTTTTGGCCAAAGCCCTGTCCAAGGCTTATGAAAACGCCGCGCAGGTCGGTTCCTCGATCGTCGTTGTGGATGCGATCGGCAATCACACGGCAAAGTTCTACGCCGCGCACGGATTCATCCAGCTTCCCGAGTCGATGCGCCTCATCCTGCCCATGCGAACGATCGCGGAGATCATCGAACCCGCGTAAAGTGAAAGTCATCGGTTCCGCAGTCATCGCTTGGTGGCTCCGGCTCCCCGTTAACCTGTTTCGAACAACGCTGAGGGTGTTCGTCGCACTTGGGGGCCTGGGATCCCACGAACCCCCTGCGAGCGAGCAGCGAGCGATTGGCCGCACCGCCTTGCAGATTATTTCCCGCTTTCATGCACAATAGAAACAGTTCGATCCACGGCAAACGGGCAAAACCGCCAGAATGCCCCATAACTCCTTCAGGCTGAATATTCTGCGGCTAACTATCTTTGTTTTGAATATTTTGCAGCGCATACCATGCCGTAAACCAAAGAAACAAGTGAATTTGCCCCCAGAATACCAGTGGGGGTATCAGGCAGTTGGAGACGGGAGACAGGAGCAATCAATAGACGAGAAGTCCACCATCGTGTCAACACTCCTCGCGTATCATTGTTCTCTATAGGCGGTACCCGTCCACCCGGCGGCCCCGCGTACGATGATCCTCCTCGACCCAGATTTGGACCCCTACCCCACGCCACGCCCCAACCCGGCGAAGCCAGCCTCTGCTCAGCCGCCTCGCGCCCCGCTTCCCTGGGCCCAGCGCATCCCCGCTGCGCGCACGCTCAGCCGCTTCCTCGCCGAAGCGCAAGCCGCCGTTCGCCTCAAGGGTGAGGTCTCGGTCCTGCTCACCACCGACGCAGCCATTCGCAAGCTCAACCGCCAATTCCGCGGCAAAAACAAGCCGACCGACGTCCTCTCCTTCCCCGCCGAAGGCATCGGAGCAGAAGAGCTAGCCGGTGACCTGGCCATCAGCATCGATACCGCCCGCCGTCAGGCCACCGAACAAGACCACGCCCTGGCCTGCGAACTCAAGGTCCTCATCCTCCACGGCCTGCTCCATCTGGCCGGCTACGACCACGAGGTCGACGACGGCAAGATGGCCCGCCGCGAAGGCCAACTCCGCGCCCGCCTCGGCCTGCCTCAAGGCCTTATCGAACGAGTCGCTGGGGATCAACGAACCCTGGGTGCCCCATCCTTGCGGCATTCTTCGGCCGCAAGGGTGGGAAACCACGAACCAACGGGCCGGAAATCTCAAACACGCCGGGGTCGCAACCCATGACCCTCCCCATCCTCTTGCTCATCCTCGTCCTCGCCGCCATCGAAACGCTGGCCTCCTACATCAGCCGCGTCTACGCCGAGTTCGGCAAGATCCTGGCCCGCGAGATCGAAGAAAACCTCGACGCCTGGGAGGAGTTGGTCGAGCCGCAACTCGGCCTCACCCGGGAGCACGCCGCCATCTCCGCCCAAGTGCTGCAGCAGCTCACTCTCGGTCTCATCGCCCTCGAGTTCGGCGCCGTTCTCTTTGATCGCGGCGGTCTCACCCGTCCCAATGCCGCCGAGATCGCTCAGGCGATCCTCGCTGTCATACTCGTTGTTGTTTTCTGCACCCAGCTCCTGCCCACGATGCTCTTCAACCGCACGGAGGGCCGCTGGGCCGCCCGGCTTGTCTGGCCCATTCGATTTCTCTTGTGGCTGATGACCCCCATCACTGTCTTTGTCCGGTTCTTCTTTTCCGTCGCCTCGCTTGCCGAGGCTCCGGTCACCGAAGAAGAGGAGACAGAGGCCGATGTCGAGGCCCTGCTCGAAGCCGGCGAAGAGGAAGGAATCCTCGAAGAGAACGACATCGATCTGGTTCGTTCGGCCGTCGAGTTTGGCGACAAGCTGGTCCGCGAAGTGATGACCCCGCGTCCTCAGGTCTTTGCGGTCTCCGGAGAGATCACGCTCGAAGCCTTCCTCGAGCAGCTTCGCGATCACAACTTCTCCCGTGTCCCTGTCTACTCCGGCGCCATCGACAACATCACCGGCATCGCCTTCGCTCACGACCTGCTGCAAATCAGCGACGAGGAGGCCCGCTCGCGCACTGTCTCAAGCATCGAGCGCGAGGCCGCCTTTGTTCCCGAGACCAAGCGCGGCTATGAACTGCTGCGTGAGATGCAGCGCGAAAAACAGCACATGCGCATCGTAATCGATGAATACGGCGGCGTCAGCGGCCTCGTCACCATTGAAGATCTGCTGGAGCAGATCGTAGGCAATATCAAAGATGAGCACGAAGAGGAGACTCCAGTCGAAGATCCGCAGCGTGAGCCCGGCGGTGTTTGGCTAGTTCCAGGCAGCTTTCCAGTTGATCGGTTGCCCGATCTCTTTGGCGAGTCGGCTGAGCTGAACGGTTTGGGCAATGGATACGAGGCAACGACGCTCGGCGGCCTGGTCAGCGAGATCGAGGGCCGCATCCCGCTGCCCGGAGAGGTTGTTGTGCTCGAATCTCTAGGCATGAGGATGGAGATTGTCGCCTCGACAGATCGCCGAGTCGAGCGCCTGCGCGTCTTCCCGCCAATTGCGGAGGAGCAACAAACCGGCGAAAAACCGGACTAGGACGGTTAATGGAGACTCAGACGGCTTACGACTGAAAAGTGCCGTCGAGCGTGGTGCATTACGGCGCGCTCGACGCCAGCTCTCCGCCTGCATGATCTTCGACGATCGCGCCACTCAAGCTCTGGTAACGGATGATGCGCCTCGCGGCGAACCATATCAGCCATACCGCCGCGGTGAGACAAACCGTGTTGCTGATGCGCATCCCCAGCACTCCGCCGACCAGCGGTTTCGCGGTAAATGCGCGAATGCCGTAAGCCAGTGCCCCTCCGCCTGCCAGGCTCAGTGTATGCAGCGCGTTCCATCCACCCTGCCGCGAAAAGAAAGCGATCAAAACAAGGAAGAACGCGTCGAAGATCAGCATCGCACCCAGCGCAGGCCAGCCCCAATTCGACGATGTATGCAAAATGCCCACGCTCAGCACGGATGCGATCGGCGTCGCTTTCAAAACGGCCATGCCCAGCACGAATGCAATCGCAGCTGTAATCCACGGGCTCGGCGCCCCGACGCCGAACCTCTGCGGCCTTCGCGCCGGAATCAGGAAGGCAGACACCATTAGCAGCACGCTCAGCGCCGCCGCTCCAAGAAGCTGCGCATGGGATGCGATGAACTGATTCTGCTTGAAACCGATGCCGAAGCTCGCGGCTGAACCAAGCACGAAGACTAATGCGACGACCGAATCGCCGACCCACCCCAACCACGGTGTTTCAGCGTCGGCGGGGAAAAGTGCCTCGACCAGCGCAATCGAAACGCCCATGCTCCAGAAGGTGTGAACGTTGAACATGAAAGCCGTCCACCATCCCCCGATGCCCAGCGCCGGAATATAGGCAGGGTCAAGCAAGTGCAGGTGCTTCTTCATATAGTCGGGATTGAAGAGCGACTGGGTTATCAAACCTTCCCCGATCAGCGCGTAGGCCGCGCCCAGCGTCAGCATCGTCGGCCAGCCACGCCCCGTTCGCCGCGCTATCTCGCGAATCAGTATTGCTGCGCCGCCGTATGCCGGCGCCAAAACGATCAGGGCCGTCAGCATCCTTAGCGGCAAATCTCCCAGCAGATACTCCGCCACCAGCGGAGCCACAAACAACAGCGTAATAACCGCGAAGATGTTTCTCTTGCGCGCGATCATCGTCCTCTCCTCATATCAAGAAGCCGCTCCATCTGATGGAGCGGCCCGCTGTGATCATCCGTGCCGCAGGCATGCTTGAAGCGCCTGACGGAAAAAGGACCGATGCTCTGGTTTGGGCCCGATCGTCCTCAGCATGGCAGCCGTCTCATCATCCGGCCAATGGCTCTCGTCTTCATGGAGCCGCCGGTAGCCCTCGGCAATCTCCGGATCTCCGAGCGTAAACTCGTCCCCTAGGCGCATCCAGCGTGCAACCAGCGCCCGGCCCTCGGCGCTATCTGGGGGCACCTCGCGATCGAGCGCGCTCTGAATATCGGTTAACAAAGCCTTCCATCGCGCACTGGCATCCGCCCAATACTCCGGGGTCATGGATGCCCGGTGCGCCCGAAGCTTTTCGAATGCCTTTGGGTTGTAGTACTTCTCTCTCCAGTCTGTGGCCTCTTGCATGTGTATCTCCTTCAGGATGGTCTGATAGAGGAGCCACTCGGGTTCCGCAGGAGTCTCTTTTGCGCGCGCTTGCGCATGTTCAATCGTCCGCAGTACGCGATCCACTCCCTCGCGCCGCTCCTGCAACGCCGCTCGCTGCCGGGCAAGCGTGACCGCCAGCGCTTCTGCGCCGCAGCCGGCTGGGGCATTCAGCAGCGCGGCGATCTCGCGCAACGAAAGCCCCAGGTACCGCAGCACGAGAATCCGCTCCAGGCGGCCGAGATCCTCGTGGCAGTAGAGCCGGTAGCCTCGCTCCGACCGATGCGCCGGCGACAGCAGCTTGAGCCGGTCGTAGTGATGCAATGCCCGCACCGTAACGCCGGCAAGTTTTGCGAACTCCTGAATGCGGAATGTGCTCATGGGTCTCACTGTGGACATCTTTGAGCATGACGCAAGGGCAGGGTCAAGCATTTTCGAAGATTAACAATGAAATAATCGGCAAATCATCGCTTCCTCTTCCTTAAACAAGCGGGGATTCACCAACCCATTGAGGCTTCCTCAGAGTTTTCACTGCCGAGATCCCGGGAAGCGCGTTTTCCACTCCTGCCACTCCTCCGCCGTGATCTCCCAGACCTCCGAGGGCAGGCGGCCCGAGACATAATCTTTCTCGGCCACGCCTACCAGCCTCATTCCCTGCTTCTCCGAAATGCGCCGCGAAGCCAGATTTGCCGTGGCTTTCGCCACCCGCAAGACTGGGAATCCGAGCGTCTCAAACCAGAAATCGTTGGCCCAGCCGCAGGCCTCGCTCATCAGTCCCTGACCCTGCCATTGCGTACCAAGCCAGAAGCCGCGATTGTCCGCGTCGCCCTTCAAAAGGCTGAGAAACCCGATGACCCGGTTCGGCTCCGGGCGCAGGCGGAGACTCCAGTGCCAGGCCTCGTCTCGCTCCATCTGCGGCAGCGCGATCTCCCGGCAGAAGAACTCCGCGCCGTCTGCTGGATAGGGCCAGGGCACACGATTCAGCAGATAGCGAACGATCTCCCAATGCGGAAACAGCTCCTGAATCTGCTCGGCGTCGCCCATCTCGAGCGGCCGCAGAATGAGCCGTTCCGTCGTGCCTTGGCGAATCATGCGCCGATTCTATCAGCACTTCATCATCGAATCCGCGATAATAGAAGTTCAGGAGACAGAGCCCCTTTGAAATCCGGATTCGCCGCCATTCTCGGCCGGCCCAATGCCGGCAAAAGCACGCTGCTCAACGCTCTGACCGGCGAAAAGGTCGCCATCGTCTCCGCCAAACCCCAGACCACGCGCAACCGCATCTCTGGAGTCGTCGAGGTCCCGGCGCGCAAAGGCCGGCACCCGGCCGCGCAGATCGTCTTTGTCGATACTCCCGGCGTCCACAAGCCCGGCTCGCAACTCGATCGCCGCATGTTGCAGGAGGTCTACGACGCTCTCGATACCCGCGACCTGGTCTTGGTGCTCATGGATGCAACCCGGCGCGTGCAACTTCAAGAGGCCGTCAGGCCCGCCATGGAACAGGGTGCCCCAGGTCCTGATTCTGGGATCCGGGATTCCACAGTCTCCGTTCCCGCCCCCAGGCAAGACCGCACCAATTGGTCCAGCGAAGATGAATTTCTCTTTGGACTCATCCGCCAGCTCGATTGTCCTGTCTTCCTCGTGCTCACCAAGATCGATCTTGTGTCCAAAGATCAACTGCTGCCGCTCATCGACACGCTCACACGCCACTTCGATTTCGCGCAGGTCATCCCGGTGAGCGCGCGCAAACGCGACGGGCTCGATCTGCTGCTGCGCAAGATCGTCGAGGTGTTGCCCACCGGCGAGCGCTACTATCCCAAAGACCAGTACACCGACCAGCCGCAGCGCTTCATGGTCGCCGAACTGATTCGCGAAAGCATTCTTGCCGAGACTGGCGAAGAGGTCCCTTACGCCTCCGCTGTTGTGATTGAACGCTTCGAAGAGCCAGCGCCCTTTGTACCAAGAAAAAAGGGCGCCGTCCCGGCCCGCCCTCCGCTCACCCGCATTGCCGCTGCAATCTATTGCGAGCGCGACGGCCAGAAGGCGATCTTGATCGGTAAAGGTGGTTCGAAGCTCAAGGAGATCGGCACCAGCGCCCGCCGCCAGATCGAGTCGCTTCTTGGCACGCGGGTTTACCTCGAACTCCACGTCATCGTCGAGCCAGACTGGCGCGAATCCAAAGGCTTCGTGGAATCCCTCAACTGGCGCAACCAGTTGGAGCGTCTTGCCGCCGAGCAAATCACCGAATCGGGCGGAGAAGAGTAGAGATAGGCGAAGCATTCTGAAGCTCTGAAATCGGGATGAGACTCGATCGACGCTGTTCACTGTTGCAGGCTTAAGATGCGTCTACTCGCCTCTCACCGCGCCTCGCCCGCGCACTTTCACCGCATACATGCGCATATCCGCGGTTCCGATCAGCGCGTGAACCGTGGTGGCGTCGCTGGGGGCGGTCGCCACACCCATGCTGGCGCTCACAAAGAGATGCTCTCCCGTCTTCATCTTGAACTCGGTGTCCAGCAGCGCGCGATGCAGCTTGGCGCATTGCCTCAGTGAGTCATCTGAATCCGTCTCGGGCATCAGAATCACAAACTCGTCGCCACCGTAGCGGAAGCACCAGTCCTGCTTGCGGCTCAGCTCCTGTATCCGCCGGCCGGCGCGAGACAGCAGTTCGCTGCCTATCAGGTGGCCATGTTCGTCGTTCACCTTTTTGAAGTGGTCGAGGTCGATAAACGCCAGGCTCACGGGCCGTTTGTTACTGCATAGCTCCATCTCCCGGTCCAGCAGTTCATAGAGATAACGCACGTTGTAGAGGCCCGTGCAGTCGTCGGTGATGGTCAGCTGCTGAATGCGTGCCACGTCGTGCGCATTTTCTATGGCGATGGCCGCGTGGTCGGCCAGAATGTGCAAAAAGGCGATCGTGTAGTCGGTGAGCTGGTCGGCCTTGGGGTTGAAGATCTCGATCGCGCCGTGCGTTCCTTTGCGCCCGCGCAGCGGAAGCGCAATCACTGAGCGCACCTTGCCCGGCCTAGCGCTCTTCATTTGCTGGATCCGCGCGTCGTTTTGCGCTTCGGGCACAAGCAGTGTCTCGCCGTGCCGCACCACCCAGCCCGCCACCCCTTCGCCGACCTTCACGCGCGCCCCGCGCAACGCCGAATCGTCTGCGCCCGCGATAATCGCGTAGTAGAGATCCTTCTCGGTCTCATCCAGCATCAGCAGCGTCCACAGATCTGCCTCGATGAAGCGTTCCATGTGCTCGATAATGGTGCGCAAGATCGTATCCAGGTCGAAGCTCGATGTCAGCGAACGCGCCACCTGGTGGAAGATCAGAAGATCGTCGATCGGAATGCGTGTATCGGTCTTTTTGCTCATCCGGGGAGCCCAATATGAGGAGTCTTGCTGCAATTCTTGCACACCAGCGCCCAGACGCGGTGAAAGACCAGATCGCGCCCGCCGCGTGCACCATGCACCGGCTCTTCAGCTTTCACGGGGGAGTGGTAATGACTCTCGAGCCTTTTGCAGGCTCCGCAAAAACACGAACGAAGGAGTGATTCCTCCTAGCAAGAATGTACTCGGCGGATGCCGTCTCGTCTACTGCGCCTTTAACAGAATTCTCAGCCGCCGATGTGGACCATCGAGCGCGAGGGTTTCAGGAATCCCGGCTCGCCGATGTGATGGCGTGCCTCCTTGCCCTCAATAGTACGAATAACATACTCGGCCAGTTCCGCCTCGCTTGCTCCGGCGCGCAGCCGGCCATACAGGTCGTGTTCCACCTGCGAAAACAGGCAGGTCCGAATCTTGCCGTCCGAAGTGAGCCGCACCCGGCTGCATGCTCCGCAGAAGGCCTGGCTCACCGGCGCGATGATGCCGATCTCCCCTACTCCGTCGGCAAAGCTGTAGCGCCGCGCCGTCTCACCGGCTTCATGCGGCTTGAGTTCCACCAGCGGCAATATTCGATCGATCCGCTCCACAATTTCCGCAAGGGGAACGACGATCTCCGGGGTCCATAGCCGCCCCTCCTCCAACGGCATGAACTCGATAAACCGCACGACCACGCCCTCGCGGCGGGCGAACTCGACGAACCCCTCAATCTGGTCGTCGTTGAAGCCGCGCAGCAGAACGCAGTTGATCTTCAGCGGCTCCAGACCAGCGGCCCGCGCGGCCCGAATCCCGCCGAGAACCGTCTGGTAGCTCCCTGGGACCCTCGTAACCCGCTCGAAGGTTGCCGCCTCCACCGCGTCCATGCTCACGGTAACGCGGTGCAGGCCGGCTGCTTTCAGCGCTGCCGCCAGCCCATCGAGCAGGTGGCCATTGGTGGTCAGCGCAAGCTCCAGAACCTCGTCATTGAGGGTCCGCATCCGCGCCAGCTCCTGAATCAGCTCCACCAGCCCGCGCCTCAGCAGAGGCTCACCCCCGGTCAGCCGCACCTTGGTGATGCCCAGACCGACGAAGATTTTTATGAGCCGCAGGTACTCGTCATTGGCAAGCTCCGGGTACTGCGCTGCCAGCTCGCCGGTTCGACAGTAGACGCACCGGTAGTTGCACCGATCCGTGATCGAGACGCGCAGATCGTGGATGACCCGCCCGTGGCTATCCGTCAGCCGCGCCGTCGGCGAGAGGGTCAGCGGGTTCAGCGACACAGCAGCCATCGGGTTCTCCCAAGCTACCGTAGTTGGATGCGGGTTTCCGGGTTTTGCCCCAATCGAAGAATCAGTCGAGCCGCGGGGCGCCCCGGCGCAGCAGAATGCCTGCGATGCCGCAGACCGCGATGATCGCCAACACAATCGCGAAGTAGTAGGCGATCGGGTGCGCCCAGCCTGGCGACCAGGTCAGATCCTGCCCGATCCACAGCAGCAAAACCGTGGCAATCACCGCAAACTGTCCGGCAATTACCAGCAGGGTATGACCCAGATCGCGCCGCTTATCCAGCGCCTCCACCTGATCGGGAGTCAGGTTGCGCTCTTCGAGGGGAAGCAAGGTATTCGCCATCAATCTCTCCAGTGTTCAAGTAGCCAATCGTGCCGTCAACTGCAAACCTCCGGCCCGGCGGCCTATACTTTCAATTCAATCACATGCCGCAAACCGGGCGCCACCCACTACGCCCCAGATCGGCAGCGACATTGAAGCTCATTTCTTGCACTTTGACGGGCCTTTTCAGCAAACCGGGGTTCGTCCTCTGCAATCTGGAAGATCTTCCCGTCGATCCGCAGGATGAATACCCTCACTCTCCATCCAAGAACGTCCCGTTCTCTCTAATGATTCGCTCGCCACCGATAACGACTCGCCCGAAATGTGTCGCTTCGCCAAGCGATCGGGCGTTGTCTCGACCCGATAGGCTGAAAAAAGAAACAGTACCGGCGTTTGTGCCGTATATTTCGATCTGGCATCATTCGATATATTTTTTTGGAAACGGAGACGGATTCGCGATGGCACGCATCTTGAAGAGGCTGCTGTTCGTTTTCTACATCGGTGTGATTCTTGTGTCGACTGCGCAAGGTCTGTGGGCCGCTCCGGGTGGCCGAGCTGTCTTCAACATCACCGACTACGGAGCGAAAAACGATGGCTCCGCAGCCGCGACTGAGGCCTTCCGGCAGGCGATTCAAGCGGCAAGATCGGCCGGAGGCGGCACCATTTACGTGCCTGCCGGCAGGTACACCTCCGGCCCGATCGAACTCTTCAGTAATATGACCCTGGTGATCGACGCCGGCGCCGTCGTGGATTTTCCGGCCACTCTGCTTCCTTTCACCAAAGGCCGCCGCAAGGCATCGAGGCCCTCACTCCTGTTCCGCTCATCGGCGGGCACGATATCGAGAACGTCACCATCACCGGGCGGGGCATTCTCACCAGCAGCAACGCCGATTGGATGAAGTTGCACGGGCGTATCGTGTCCGCCCCTGAACAGGAGGAGCTGAGCAGCAACTACGCCGAGGTCGTCAAGCAGAGCGGCAAGTCGACCTCAACATCCGCAGAGGATCTGGGCAGCGCCAATGGGCCAGCCTGGGAGCACCTGCTACAGACGCTCGAAACAGGCAAGCCGATCTCTGACGAGGAGTACAGCGCCGCTGCCGCCGAGATGCGTCCCTCCTTTGTCCGCTTCATGAACGCAAAAAACATTCTCGTGCAGGGCCTGCGCTTCGTTGGCTCCCCGATGTGGACGATTCATCTGCTCTACTCGGAGAACGCGGTGATACGCGATGTGATCATCGAGACCCATCCCGGAGTTCACACCGACGGCATCGTTGTCGATTCCAGCCGCTTTGTGCGCATCGACGGCGCTTACATCGATACCGGTGACGATGGCATCGTTATCAAATCGGGCAAGGACGCAGACGGGCGCAGGGTCAACCGTCCCACTGAAGACGTGACGATCTCCAACTGCACCGTGCATCACGCTCACGGCGCCGTCACCATTGGCAGTGAGACCTCCGGCGGAGTGCGCAATATCGTCGCCGGCAACATCACCGCGGTTGACACGGAGAACGGCATTCGCATAAAGAGCCGTCGCGGCCGCGGAGGCGTTGTCGAAGATCTGCGCTTCGACAACTGGACGATGAGGCACGTCGGCGAGGGAATCGTGGTTACGAGTTACTACCAGATGGAAGGCGAGGCGCCAGCCAAAGACGAGCCCTTGAGTGAGCGCACTCCCACCTTCCGCAACATCGCGATCAGCCACATCACGATCGACGGTGCCAGGACGGCGATCGAGATCGAGGGCCTGCCCGAGATGCCGATCACTGCGCTTCGGCTGAGCGACATCTTCGCTACAGCCCAGGTGGGTCTCACGGCGCGCAAAACCGATGGGCTTGAGGTGCACAATGCGCTCATCAGCGCCGCGCGCGGCCCGGCCTTCGAGATCGACGCCTCCGCAAATCTCGAGTTGGATGGGATTTTGACTCGTACTCCCCTTGCCGGCACGGCCGTTGTACGCCTGACGCATAGCGAGGGTGCCGTCGTGCGCAACAGCCGCGCCTTCCCCAGAACCGGAGTCTTTCTTTCCACCGGCATCGGTGAGTTGAAGAACACTCACCTGCTCAACAACGTTCTTGACAGTGCGAAGTCACCCACCGAGGAGCGGTGACGCAAGGAGAGGGTTATGAGCGACGGCCGCGAGGAGCGCGAAGAACGTGAAAAACGCCGTGAGTTGGAAGAGAAAGAAAATCGCGAAGACCGGATCGACCGCGAGCCCGTTGATCAATGGAAGCCGGAGCGGGAGGACTCCTGACCGGGAAGTCGCGAATCTTTTCCGTTCCTTTTCGCAGAAAACAACGCTTGGCAGGCGCAGAATGGGAGGCGAACTCGAATCGCAGTGGCGGCCTATGGCCGATTGCCGGCAATTCACTCAGGTGCTTGAAATGCTATAAGGGACCTTCCCTGCCTCAACAGGCGAAGCAAGACCACCCCCCTAAATATTCTCGAAAACCTTGCAGGTAATTAATTGGTAAACGCCATTCCTCTTGATTCGCCTTTTGTCCGTCTGTTTCTTGCAAGCCGCACAGCTATTCCTGGAGAAAGGCCACAGACTGAAGCGTCGTGATCTCGAAGGGTTTGCGGCATCGCACGTTCACGCAACCCAGCTTCTCGTCGCGCCTCACCATGTAGGACTGTGCTTTGGCAAACTTGGCCCGGTCGCGCTCGTCGGCTCCGCGGGGCAGCTGCGCGCGCTTTCGCCGGACGATCCACGTGATCTTGTACTCCCCCGCCTGTCCGCATTTGGGACAGGTCAGCGTATGGCTCCGCTGTTCGCTTGTCTCGTTGAAAAAATCCCGCTCTTCCATGGTTCCCAGGCTCCCGTCCCGGCGGCTGCCGGGCTCGCCGGGCTTTCGCTCCGGCAGGATTTATTCCATACTCGACCTAACGGCAAAGGAACGCAAGCATCTGCCATGACAAAACGCAAGCCAGCAAAATTCTCCGCAGCCAAGGCGGTCAAGGCCAACGCCAGGGAGCGCATCGGCCAGCCCAAGCCGGCGCGGACAATCGACTCGGAGCCGCGCACCGGCCGCGACGCTAAACACAAACCAAAGCTTGAAGAGATGATTCGAGAGGAGTAGCAAAGCAATGGCCAAAGCAGTTGGAGTCGGCGGCGTTTTTCTCAAGGCGCGGGATCCAAAGTCCCTCTCCGCCTGGTACGCTTCCCATTTCGGCATCAGCTCAGGGGGCGACACCTACTTGTTTTTTGAGGGACCCGAATCAACCGGGATGACGGTCTTCTCCCATTTTCCCCAGGACACGGCCTACTTCGGCGACGGCCCTCAGAGCTGCATGGTCAACCTTCGTGTCGACGATCTCGACCAGTTGCTCGAGCAGCTTGCCGCTGCCGGGGTACGCATCGACCCCAAACGCCAGGACGAGGGCTACGGCCGCTTTGCCTGGGTCTGGGACCCAGAGGGCAACCGCGTCGAGCTCTGGCAGCCCTAGTCCTGAAGGCGGTGGAATCATTCAGCTTATTCTGTTGAAAAAGCCGCAGTTTGCGGCCGCAGGATTGCTCTGTCTTACGGCGTCTTACGGCGCGTCATACCGCAGCAACACAATGCCTTACGGACGTAAGACAAACGTGAGGCACTCGCCTGGCGGGCGAAACTGCCCCGCCCCGCAGTAACACACGCCCGGCCGAAACCAGCGAATGCGGCTACGGAGCCAAGAACTCACGACACTTCAAGAACCTAAGGATGAGAAGGCCAACCATCGAAGTGATCTTTGAGTTGCCTTACATGTAAATATTTGAAAATAAAATATTTATTTACTTATCGTGGAGTCTGTATCTCATTCCAGCGTCGGTCCCGCGATGCCCGACGCTCACTTCGATCAGCGCGGCACGCTGTAAGGGCCTGGAAGTATGGGTTCGGCGGGTTTGCCGGCTGGCTCTGGCTCCGTATGTATGTTGGTGCGACTGGAGAAGATTCGGAACTGAACCACCAGATCCAGCAGCACTGGAACAGGCTTGCCGTCCTTCACAGCCGCCTGAAAGCTCGCCTTGTGGATGGCCTCCACTGCGTTCTCATCCAGCCCGAAGCCGATCGGTCTGCCCACGGCGATCTCTCCGGCCTTTCCATCGGGGCCAACCACGGTGTGGTAAAGAGCCATACCGGCCACGCCGTTGGCCTGCGCGAACTCATTCGAGTCCGGTTCGAATTTGGTGATGAGGAGCGCCTTCTGATCCACCGTATTCTGGCGCAGAATCGCCGGGTCCTGGGGCCGGTAGTCGGTCTTTGCAGTCACAGCCTTGTAGTAAAGCTTCCAGAAATCAGGCATCTCGGCCATCATGCGATCATCAAGGCCCTGGGCAAAGATCTTGTCGAGGGCATCCTTGAGCAGTTTTGCAGCGTGGGCGGGCGAGGTCGTCGTCGTCACACTGCTAGGGGCGGCCGGGCGTTCGGCTTCGGGCGTGGCTGCGATCGAGGCTTTCAGCTGATCGGCCTCGCTCAGCTCGGAGGTTTCCGTCTCTGGTTGGCTCGGTGTCGTTGCGGCAGATTCCGGAGCCGTCGCGGCTGTTCTATCAGCAGCAGTTTTTTCCTGCTCGTCTGCTGGGGCTGCAGCTTCGGCCTTCACGCTCTTTTTGCCCTTTTGCTTCTCGGTCTTAGTCTCCTTCTGCTTTTTGGGCTTTATCACGATCTCGCGGTCGATGGTAATGCTCACCACTTTCTTCTTCGGGGTGATCCTGACCCGATCGAAGGCCGTGGAAGAGTCTTCAGAGGCGAGCTGACCGATGAAGTGCAAACCGAATCGGACGCCTGTCAGTTCCACCTTATGCTTCATCAGGTGGACCTTGTCGATCTCGATGGCGCAGAGGGTGTACGAGCCCTGGGATGAATGTCCGATGATGCGGCCGTATTCGTCAAAACGGATTGAGTTATCCAGATAACCGCCGCGCAGGTAGAGTGCCTTGCCCACCAGGAGCCGTTTGAGCTCCCCTTCATTGGTGCCTGCCTCCTTGATGGGTTCCGCAGCCTTCGTCTTCTTTGCGGCTCTTGGAGCTTGTGATGCCTCGGTCGCTGCTGGCGGGGCAGGCACCGGAGCAGCAGGCGTCGGAGTCACCGGCGGGGGTGTCGGTCTCTGTTCAGCTGGGACAGACGGCTTTTCAGAGTTATTGGATTGCGCGGAAGAAGGTGCAGATTGCTGATTGGCTTCGGGTTCTTGCGGAGTCGCGGGCTGTTGCGCCCCAGCTGACACGACGAGCGGCAGCGCTGCCGCCCAGCAGCAAGCCATGATGCCACGCCGAAGCTTTGACAGCAAAAAAGCTAAAGAATAGGACCGATGAGCGACCACCAGCATTGGGGAGACCTTTGGCGACACTTTATCAGAACTCGGCATCCTGCGTGAATAGAAACGCGATTGCCACTCAGCTCGGCTCTTTCTTCGGTGCTGAAACGCGCCTGAACCGCCAAAGTATCCTGCGAAAGACTCCCATCATTCGGCGCGCGTCGCGCGTGGACAGCTTGAGCCGGCGTAACAACAACCGCAGGTCGTGGCGATTGGCGGAGCGCATGTTCGCGGGAGAGTAACCCGCGGCATCCATAGTCTCCTCGATCAAGCCAGCAAGCAACTCCAAACGTTCGCAACTCGCGCTGGGCTCCGATCGCGGCGTCGGAGTGGCTTCGGCGTCGCAGGCCCTGACTGCAAGCTCATAGAGGCAGACAGCCACAGCCTGTCCGAGGTTCATCGAGGGCTGCTCACGATCGGTCGGGATCTCAACCAGAACGTGGCAGTAGGAGAGATCGTCGCGAGTCAGTCCATGCTTCTCAGAGCCGAAGACCAAAGCGATGCGGCCGCCGCAGTCAAACTCCTGCCGGACTCGTGACGCAAGTTGTGGCAGTGAGATGACCGGTTGTTCTGGCTTGCGATAGGTCAGCGTTCCAGTGCCGACCACCAGCGTGCATGCGGCGACCGCATCGGCCAGAGTTGCGGACTCCACGGCTTTTGCCAGCAACTCCGGCGCGCCGATCGCCGAGCGGGCCTCACGCCACGTCGGCTCAAAGGGTGCCACCACCCCGAGCCGGCTGAAGCCGAAGTTGGCCATGGCCCGCGCCGCCGCCCCGATGTTGAGAGGGTTGCGCGGCGACACCAGCACAACGTCAAAGCGCTCGCGTTGGTTTTCGGTCAGCAAGGAGATATTGTAGTTTGTCGCTCCAGTGTGCGTGGGTGGCTGGAGAGGCTCAAAACGGCGGGATTTACGGTTCAAAAAAGCGGTTTTTCGGCCCAAGAAGGGGCAAAAACGACCGGTGAGGGTGATGGGGCTGCCGTAGGTGGCGCTAGCGATGCGATACTTCGCGAACGGGCTGACGGATCTGGGCGCGATTGCGCGGCACTAACGGGAGTTTCCCACAGAAACGGGGGCTTTCCACAGGGGCGTGGGCTTGCAATTGTGGGTAGGTGTTGCTATTCTCATCAAGTTGCAACACGGCGACGACGGTGTAGTCTGCGCTTTGCTTGCAATCAGGAGTGGCCTGTGCTACTCTTGAGAAGTTGCAAATGAGCAGTGAAGCCTCCCGGTGGCCGAATGGCCTGCCCCGTAGAGGGAAGTGGGAAGCAGTTGTAATGCTAGTTCGTTGGGTCAGGTGAGGCAAGAGCCCCTGAAACTCTGTAGGGAATCCCGCAGAGGACCAAACCAGAACAAGCCATTGCAAGACCCAGGAGGAAACTCCTGTGAGCCCTAGCGGCTCAGATGGGTTGATGTTTGATATTTTGCGCTGCGCGATGGATCTGAACGGGAGTTGATTCCGGTCGGGCCAGCAAGAGATTCGCAAGCGAGGGAAGACCGCCAACATGTGTTGGAGCGGCCTCGAGCGAAGAGAAATTGCAGGCTTGACACGATAAAGGATCTTCGATATGTTTGGAAGGTTCGCGCAAAAATGACGGAGCATGCGATTTAGTGTGGCTCCGGCAAGCGCAACAAGTTCGAGGACAACCTGGGGTAAGACCCGGGCCTCGATCCAAAAGGGCACCGCTCAGGCGGAAGGCTCTCAAGGATCTTTGACAATTAGGTTGAACATGCCAGTTATGAGAAAAGATCAGGTTTGGCTTGATCATTCTCACGTAATTGCATCATGCGTTTTCGAGCGCATGATGCCGCTGATCCTATCCGACCTCCGTCGGTTTAGGGGAAGCAATCAGGTTTCAAACGAGAGTTTGATCCTGGCTCAGAATCAACGCTGGCGGCGTGCCTAACACATGCAAGTCGAACGAGAAAGTGGAGCAATCCATGAGTAAAGTGGCGCACGG
>Ga0181520_10002296_pt1 | contig 35941 bp, 24 predicted proteins | sample PEATcosm2014_Bin_29_FD_132451 | JGI IMG/M metagenome (GOLD analysis project Ga0181520, IMG submission 132451) | Peatland microbial communities from MTU Mesocosm Facility, Houghton, MI, USA - PEATcosm2014_Bin02_30_metaG | ecosystem: Environmental > Terrestrial > Soil > Wetlands > Peat | place...
CTCAATGCCGCGCATCATCATGCACAGGTGGCGCGCCTCAATCACCACGCCCACGCCCTGCGGCGCAATCGCCTCCTGAATGGCGTCGGCGATCTGCCGCGTGAGCCGCTCCTGCACCTGTAACCGGCGCGCAAACACCTCGACCAGGCGCGGAATCTTGCTGAGCCCGATGACCTTGGCCTTGGGGATATAGGCCACATGCACCTTGCCGAAAAAGGGCAGCATGTGGTGCTCGCAGAGCGAGAACATCTCGATGTCCTTCACGATCACCATCTCGTCGTAGTCCACGTCGAACATGGCTCCGCGCAGGATCCGAGTGGGGTCTTCGTCGTAACCCTTGGTTAAAAAGGCCATCGACTTTTCCACGCGCTTGGGCGTGGCCAGCAATCCGTCGCGGCCAGGGTCTTCGCCCAGGCGGCTCAGAATTTCGCGGTACATTTCCTCGGTGCTGAACTCGCTCAGGCCTGCGTCCGTCCCTGCCGCCCGGCGAACGCTCCTGCTGACTGCAATCGGCTGCGCCATCCGCTCCTCATCCTCCCGCCCTGGGGAACAGGGCGTCTTACATCCAATTGTTCGCTCCATCGTGCCGAAAACGTTGATTGTTCTCCGGCCGCATGATCCAGTGCTGGGCTAAGAATTGCCGGCCTCCCACCCTGGCGGCCTGTCGTGAGAGTCGGAAACGCCAAAATTGCCCCTCGGGGGCTAAAGCCCGACGCTTCTTATCAATCGTTTGCGGCACGGCTGAAGCCGTGCCCTTTCAAAGCAGCCCGACCTTAGGCTCAACGGCCACGACGAAAGCCGTGCCCTTTCAAAGCCCAACTGCCGCCACGGGTTCCTGCACGTCAAAGCACTGGAAGAAATTGTTCTCAGTTTCTTCCACGCGCACGTACTCCAGTTCTCCTGCCGGCAGCGCATCCTTCAACAATCCGAAAATCGCCCTGCACAGATTCTCGGTGGTCGGAACGCGATCGGCAAACAGCGGGTCCAGATTCAGGTTGGCGCCGTCGAACCGGCCGATCACTCGGGCATGCGCCACCGCATCGAGCGCCCCCATATCCACCACCATGCCGGTCTGCGGGTCAGCCTCTCCGCCCACCACCACTTCTACGACATAGTTGTGGCCGTGCCCGTGCGGATTGTTGCACTTGCCATAAACGGCCTGGTTCTCTTCCGGCGTGAGCGCATCGGTTTGCAGCCGGTGGCTGGCGCTTAGCGTATAGCGGCGACCAAAATAGACCCGCGCGGAATCGGAGATCATAACCCACCCTGATATTCGGCAAAAATCTCCGGAGTCTCGTACACCCTTACGCAACTCAAGCGCGCCCCGCCCGCCGCCGTCACCGAAGGCTCCAGCCGATTCCACGCGGCAATGGCGATGTTCTCCGTGGTTGGAATCGTCGCGGCAGTTTCCGACGCGATAAATTCGGGAACTTCGATGTTCAGGTGGCGATGGTCAAAAGCGGCCAGAACCTCGCGCTCGATCACGTCCTTGAGCCACTTCAAATCGACCACAAAGCCGGTGACCGGGTCGGGGTCGCCCACCACCGTGACCTCCAGCGTGTAGTTGTGCCCGTGTCCGTTGCGATTTGCGCAGCGCCCGAAGACCTGCACGTTCCGCTCCTCAGTCCAAGACGGATTCCAGTAGTAGTGCGAAGCGGAAAACGTGGCCCGCCGCGTCAGGAAGATCATTCCGCGCCCTCATTGAAATAGACGCCTGAGCCTTGCTTAACGCTTCATACTTTCGGCGTCCAGCCTCCAGCAAAACACTGCTGAGAGAGGAGTTAATAAAAAAGCGAAGATGCGACAGCATGCAGAAGCAGCGAGATTCGAGAGGCTGGTACCATCCTCAACCCGCGTAACTCCGACCCTTCCAGCTTACGCGCTTCAGAATCTTGTGCTGAAACCAGCTACGGTAAAGCAGAGCCACAAACAGCGGCAGTCCCAAAGGAGTGATTGCGCAATCCAAAAAGGGAAAATTGGATTTTGCCACCCGGCCGTAGAAGCGGAACAGGTTGCGCACCCAGAGCAGTGCCAACACCCACCCGGCCCCCAGCCATTGCAGCGAATGCGCGGCAAAATGCGCATTCCATAACCAGATGGCCAGCGCCGGCAGCAGCACCAGCAGTCCGATGTCGATGACGCGCCATACGGCGAGCGCCAGGCAATTGTCGAACAACACGGCGAGATTCTTGGTCCAACCCTCGATCATGGCCGCAGTCGACCGGTACATCCGCGTGGAGACCGCGTCGTCGGCATAGCGGAAGCGCAAGCCGACCTTGCGCCGCTTGGCCAGGAAAGCCAGTTCCACGTCCTCCAGCACCTTTTCCGACACCGCCGCGTGGCCGCCCAGCCGCCGGTAAGCCTCCCGCTCCACCAGCAGGAACTGCCCGTTGGCCGCGGCGATCCGCTGTCCGGGGTCGGAGACCTTGGCCGGCGGATAGGCCAACGCAAGTTCGCTGAAGACCAGCGGCATCAGCACCCGCTGCCAAAAGCCGTGGACAATCTGCCGCGGCGAGTAGCTCAACATGCCTGCCTTGTGCTTTGCGGCCTCGTGCATCGCCCGGTGCAGGTCTCCCGGCTCATGAATGGTGTCGGCGTCGGTAAACAGCAGCCAACGGCCGCGCGCCCGCCGGGCCGCCGTCCAGATGGCATGGTTCTTGCCCGTCCAGCCCGGTTCCAGCTTGCCTGCCGTGAGCACCGTTACCCCGGCAAAGCCGCGGGCTATCTCCGCTGTCCGGTCGGTCGAGTGGTCGTCCACAACGATCAGCTCCCAATCCTGGCCCAGTTGGAACGCGTCGTCGGACTGGCTGACCAGCGACTCAAGACATGCGCCGAGGCAGTCTTCCTCGTCCCGCGCCGGGACGATGACGGTCAGTTCCAGCAGTTCCTCCGGTTCCGGCTGGTCAAAAACCGTTCCCTTGCGGACCGGCAGCGCTTCCAACTCACCCGGCGTGTCGGAAAGCCCCAGTACCGGGATGAACCCGCCCTCCCCAGCCTGACCGCTCTCCTGCTGTCCCTCGTTCTCCATCGGCGCTCGCCCTTTCATTGTGGCCCTTTTGCTCCGTATTATAAGGACGTGAGGTTCCCTCGTTTTTTCTCGCTCTGTCTGCTCGTGCCGCTGGCCTGCGCTCCAGGTTGCGATCGCGGCGCGCATCCCGGCCAAACCGGCCGTCCGGCTCCCGACTTTACCGTCTCCGACGGCACCAGCACCGTGCACCTGGCCAGCTACCGGGGCAAGGTTGTGCTGCTCAACTTCTGGTGGAGTCAGTGCGCGCCCTGCATCCAGGAATTGCCCTCGCTGCTGCAACTGCACCATGACGATCCCAGCCTGGCCGTCCTGGCCATCAGCATCGACGACGACGAGGACAGCTACAGGAACTTTCTTATCCGCCGCCACGTGGACCTGACCACGGTGCGCGATCCATCACAGAGCGCCGCCAAGCTGTTCCACACCGACATGTGGCCGGAGACCTACGTCATCGACCGCCGGGGCGTGATCCGCCGCAAGTTCGTTGGCGCCCAGGACTGGTCCAGCCCCGAGGTCCGCGCCTACCTCAAGAGCCTGTAGATTCTTGCTATCATTCCTCTATGACCACGGTGGAAATCCTCTTCCGTTATGCCACGCCGCCCACTGAGGCGGTTACCTTTGCCCTGGCCAACACCCGCGAAGTCTATGGCATTCGCAAGCTCAAGTTCGACCGCGACGCCCGCACCCTGCGCGTGGAGTACGACGCCACCCGGCTCAATGCGGCGACCGTCGCCAGCCTGGTGCTCCAGGCGGGTCTCCACCTTGTGCCCGACGCGGACGCGGCCTTGCTGCCCGCACCGCAGCCCCCAGTTCCCCCGCAGGCATCCGCAGCCTGACACACATCGATTGCGCCGCCCGAAAAACCCTGATATTCTGTCTTTGGTTTCGTGGGAAGCCATTCGTGTGCGCCCGTAGCTCAGCTGGATAGAGTATTTGGCTACGAACCAAAGGGTCGGGAGTTCGAATCTCTCCGGGCGCACCATTGTTCAGTCGGCATCTCAAGTGCGGTCAGTCTCTAATCTCGAGATTCCGTATCAGAAGATGCCGTTTTTCATTTGCGCCCGTAGCTCAGCTGGATAGAGCGACTGACTACGAATCAGTAGGTCGGGAGTTCGAATCTCTCCGGGCGCACCACTTCATAAAAACAAACAAATCGAATAGCGATCACAGGAACAGCCATCGATCCTGCGTGATCCTTCCGTGTCAGCACCGTGTCAACAATTCAGCGAATATCCGCGACGCGTGGGATTGACACGCTTTGATTTCGCGAGTCTCTGTGGCTTTCGCACGGAAACCACAGGGACTCGCAGCACACTGCTGCTTATTGAATATAGGGCCAGCCGTCGGAAGTGAAGGCGAGGCGGTTGATGCCCAGCGTGGGCGTTCCGTTGGCGTTGCCGTCGTAGTAGTGGTAGACGAGCGTGGGCAGTTGTTCGGTGCCGTCAACGCCTTCGTCGGTGAAGACGCTCTGGCCGCCGGGCCCCACAATATTGCCGTGCGCGCTCAGCAGGATGGTGCCCCCACCACCGCCCTCACTGTTGTAGAGTGGTACGCCGCCGCGATCCACATACGGTCCTGTGGGGCTGGTCGAGCGCCCATAAATGATGCGGTAGGGGCTGGTCGCGCCACAGCAGACATTGATGGGTGCGAAGTAATAGTAATACCCGTTCCAGTAGTAAATGAACGGACCTTCCTCACCCCACCAGCGATAGGCGATGTTATAGGTCGTGGTGTTCGTGGTCGAAGGAAGGCCGGTGGAGGAATCCAACTGGATCATGTGCGTGCCATCGAACCACGAGCCGTAGACCAGCCACCAGTTTCCCTGGGCATCGACGAATGGCGCCGGATCGATGGCGTTGTCGGTGGTCCCCGCAACGAATCCAAATCCGCTCAGCGGGGTGTTGGTGGTATTGCTCCAGGAGCGTACAACCCAACCCTTGTCAGTCCACGGTCCAGAGGGACTGGCGCTGGTGGCGAGCCCGATAATCGCCTCGCCGCCCACTGTATCCGGCTCGACGGGAATTGCGTAGTACTGGTAGTAAGTGCCGTTCACATACATCAGGCTGGGGGCCCAGATATCGGTGTTCCCTCCGTTGTTATCCGACTTGGGCGTTTGCAGCCCCGTCCACGACGTGAAGTCGGGACCGATGTCGGCGCAGCGACTGTTCTCAGTGAGCCAATCGTCGCTTGCTTGCGCGCTCGCGCAGGCTCCGTACGGAGTGGTGCCGTCGGTGTAGGTGAATGTCGATAGGTCGGTCGAATAGGCGATCGTCTGGTGCGTTCCGTAGAGCCAGTAAACATGATTCTGATCCTGCAACATATACGGATCGTGGACGAAGATGCCCGTGCCCTGAACGGTCAGCGGAGCCGTATAGGGCGTTTTGCCGGTCGAGGTGAGCGTCCATTCCTGGCAGGTGCATCCGGTACCGGTGGTGGCGCGCGCGCCCTGATCGATGGTGGCCGACGAAGTCGTGTTCGAGCTGTCGTCCTGCAAGTAGAGTCCGCTGAAGTGATTCTTGATCAGATAATTGCCATCCGTCAGTTTAAAGAGTTGCCAGTTCTGATCGTCGCTGCCGGTGTTGCTATATTGCAGCGCCTGCGCCCCCGAACTCGCTGCCGAGGAGGCCGGAACTCCGTCGACTGGCGGGGTACTGGAAAGGCCGATCACCTGGTGCGTCAACATGTTCTCGATGTTGATCTCGTCCGAGGAGTAGACATTCTGCATGAAGTGCCACATGGAGTCGGTCGAGTTGGTGTTGCTTTCCTGCACCACGCTCGTTCCCGCTGTCTGGCTCTGCCCGCTGATGCCCAGCACCATGCCGCTGGCGGCGTTCTTGATCTGGTACTGGTTGCTGTCGTAGGTCGAGTCGTTGACGTTGACCAAGGTGCCCATGTCGGGCGTTGTTGTCGTGGTCGTAGTGGTTCCACCGCCGCCCCCTCCGCATCCGGTAAGAATGGACGCGAATCCCAAAGTCAGCCCGATGAGGCCAATTCTCATTGTTGCTCGATTCGATTTGTGATTTTCCGACATTTCTTCTCGCTTCCGGCCAGGCTGCCTGGACCAAAACAGATTTTCTTGCGATGACGCATCCAACGTTGGGTGCTGCGACGCAGTTGGATTCAGCCCCAAACGACTGCATTCCTTCTTCGGCGGCAACATCTGAATGCAATGGTGGGCTGCTCAACCGGGCGCCGCGCAGTTCTCGGCTGAGAGCCCCAGTCTTCCGGAGCATTGCACAGGCCTATTTGGATTCCCCGGTGGTTCCCAGCGCCGCATGTGGCCAGCCGTCCGTCCAGGTGATTGTGGATATTTGCAGCGCGGGCTTGCCGGTCACCGCGTCATAGGCGTGGAAAACGAGGATGTCGCCTTCAGGCCGCTGCAACACCGACTCTCCGCCCGGGCCGAGCCAGCGGCTGTTTGGCGCCAGCAGTTGCGTACCGCCGCCCTCGAGCATCGGTTTGCCATCCGCATCCAAATAGGGCCCTGTAACCGCGCGCGAGCGGCCGACCATGGTTCGATAGGTGCTCTTTGTGCCGCGGCAACACAGATCGAACGAGACGAACAGGTAGTAAAAGCCCCCATGGTGCACAATGAAAGGCGCTTCAATGGCCTGCCAGTCCGCCGGCAAACCCGGCTTTGGCGGTTCCGGCAGCTTGGGCATCGCTCGCGCAGCCAGGGAGTACAGCGTCGGATCGGCAGCGGAAGTCTTGCCGGTTACGGGATCGATGCGGCGCATCTTGATGCCACCCCAAAAGCTGCCGAAGCTGAGCCATGGCTGGCCCTTGGCATCGAAGACAATGTTCGGATCGATGGCGTTGAAGTTGTCCGTCTTGGTCGATTTCAGGACCAGGCCTTCATCTTGCCAGCGGTATTTGGGGCTCTGGGGGTCGAGCGTCTCGTTAGTCGCCAGGGCGATGCCGGAAGTATTTACGCCGAAGGCCGAATAAGCGTAGTACAGGTGGTATTTGCCCTGGAAGTAGGAGATGTCGGGCGCCCACAAATCCCGTGTTGTTGGGCTTGCTTCGTGAATCCAGGCAGGAATGGCAGAGAAGACGTGGCCGCATAACTTCCACGTCAGCAGGTCGTGAGAGCAGCGGACGGGAAACTGGCCCTCGTTCGCATTCGAGGTGGTGGCGAACACGTAGTACGTGTCTCCCTCGTGGGCAATTGAGGGATCGTGGGTGATGGGGTAGTCGCCACTCAAAGGCAGCGGTTGGGGCTCCTGACAATCGAGCGGTGGCACGACGATCAGGGCCAATGCGGCGAGGAACAGAAATATCGAACGCACGAGAACTCTCTCTCTGGTGATGGGGACTTGCATCCCAAAACTTGTCAATCTGGCGCGATGTACGCGCTAGGGCAAAACCAGGGACACTGTGTCCTGCCTAGCTTCCTTCGAGGTCGCCGCTCCCTGCTGGTCGCGTCGACTTCAATGTGGTCGCTCGGGGATACACCATCCCTGGTTTTGCCATAGGCGCGACGTCCAAATTGGACGCCGCGCTTTGCGTATCTTCCGAATAACTCAGGCAAGGCCGGAGTTGGTTGGTTAGTATGTGATTCTCAGCCGGAACTGCACCAGTCTTGGACCGAGTTGCAATCCTCCGATCTGGCCAACGCTGACATTCGTGTTGCCGAGGTTGGAATTCGGCCGGGTGAAGATATGGCGGTTGAAGGCATCGAACATCTCGCCGCGGAAATCCGCCTGGATCTTGTCGTGGATAGGAATGACCTTGGAGATACTGAAGTCCTCGTCCTCATATCCTGGTCCGCGAATGTCGGCCGAGTTGCGCGGCATGGTGCCGAAACGCCACGGGCCTCCCCCAGCTGGGGATCCGGCGGTATCGCGATTGGTGATGAAGTTCGGATCGTAAAAGGCGTTGCAGTTGAAGTAGCCTGTTGCGCAAGCGGTGGTGTTGCTGGTTGAGTTGAAGAGCAACGGGTTCTTGTAGGCGGAGTTTTTCACCGGCTGGCCCGAGACGCGGTCAAAGCGAACGCTGGAGTTCTTGCCGGGAATGCCGGTTGCGCCGAAGATACTGATCGGCTGTCCGCTTTGGTAGCGCTGAATGCCGCTGACGCTCCAGCGCGAAATGACCGCACTGACCGGCTTGGGCGTGTTGCCGAAGAAATGCTTGCCTTTGCCGATGGGCAGCTCATAGATGTAGCTGACCACGAAGTTCTGCGGGGTATCTTCGCTGCTGACCGCTTTCTCCGCTCTCAGATTTTCGGGATCCTGCACGGCGCCGCCGTTCTGCAGCGTGCTCCAGTAGGGCTGGATGACGTCGGCGTCCGTCAGCGTCTTGGAGAAGGTGTACGAGGCCAGGATGTTAAAGCCGTTGTGGAAGCGTTGTTCCAGCTTGGCTTCGAGCGCGTTGTAAGTGGACTGGCCGAGGTTTTGCAGATAACTGTCCATGTTGATGTATTCAACCTGCGGGAAGGGACGCAGTGCCTGACTTTCCTCGACTCCCCACGCCCATGTGCAGGTGGGAGGACCTGCCTGGCAGGTGAAGTTGGGGTAGGGCTCCATCGCGGGCCCGTTCCAGCCAAGAGGTCCGGGAGCGGCGGCCCACCACTGGAGATAGTCGCCCAGGGCCATGTACTTGTCCGGCATATCGTTCATGAAAGTGAGCATGGCGTGCAGATGCGTGGCGTGCATGCCAAGATAGCCCACGCTGGCGAAGAGATTGGGCGTGATCTGGTGCTGCGCCTCCAGCGTCCAGGTCTCGACCATTCCGGGACGTCCGTTGCTCTTGGCAACGTAATCCGCGCCAATGCTGGTGCCATCCAACTGGTTCGGATTCAGGTCGGGCGAGGTAGACATTGCTGCAAGCCCACCGTCGAGCGGAGGACCGTCCAAGGGGTCGTTCGTGAATTCATTCCCTTGTACGGTGAAACCCTGGACGGTTCCCTGTCCGTAATCGGCTTCAACGAGAGGACCATAGTAGATGCCAGCGCTGCCGTGAATCAGGTCCTTATGCGACAGGAAGTCCGGCTGCCAGGAGAATCCGACGCGAGGCTCGAAGTCTTTTTTGTAGACATTGCCCCAGGTTTCGTTCTTGCTGCCATTACGGCCCGTACCCTTGCCGGCAAAGACAAGCGCGCCCGGCGCGCCATTGGCGGTCGCCGCGTCGGGAAGGGTCGGATCCCAGATCGACGTGTCGCCTGCCGCCTCGCGACGCGGTGTTTCGTAGCTCCAGCGCAAACCGATATTCAGGGTCAGATTCGGCTTCACCTTCCAGTCGTCCTGGGCAAAGACGGAGCCGTAATGAGTGATCCAGCGCGGCGCATGAAGATCGTTGAGGTTGTTCATGTCGCCGGTCTGGCCGATGAGGAAGGCGGCAAACGCGTTTCCGTCATTTCCCCAGAAGTGCTCATCCGAAGCGGTCTGGTTATCCCAGAACTGGATGCAGCCGGCGTTCCCGCTGCATGTGCCGCCAATTTTGCTGACCCACGAGTACTGGTGATATTGCGCGTCGCCGCCGAGTTTGAGGCTGTGCGCGCCATGTTGCCAGTGCAAAATGTCGTTGAGGGCAATCACGTTGTCGGTATCGGTGCTATCTTCCTGGTCACCAATGCCGCCAAACGCGTTGCCAATGAACTGGAAGACCGGGAAGTCGTTGCTGAAGCCGTTGGCGATGCCCAGCTTTTGATCCCAATCGGTTCCCATCTGGGAGGCTTTGGACTTGTTGATGTTGTTGGAGCGGTTGCCGCCCACGGTCAGCGAGTTGACCAAAGTCGGCGTTGCGAACCACTCCCAGCCGGCGCGGAGAATCTTGCCGAGCTGGTCGACCGTCCCGCAGCAGGTTTGAAACGGCACCGGCAGATTGGAGTTGCCGCCCGAGTCAGTGTTTTCTCTGGAACTCCAGAATCCCCATATCCTGTTCTTGGCTCCGAGATTCTGATCGATGCGGAAGCTATACGCGGTGTTGGTGACCACGCCCGGGCTGCGTTGGACGTAATTGTAGTTGCTGCTTCCACTTACTTCCTGCTGTGCCAAGGGCATCAGATACGTGTTCACAATATTCTTGGCCACTGTGCTGACGCGGCCGATGGGAATCTTGTTGTTTGGGAAGGGGGTTGTGCGGCACGGCAGTCCGGCACTGGAGCCGACGTTTTCAAACTGCGGATCGAAGATTTCGCCGTAGTAGAGTGTCGTGTTGCAGGCGTCATTGGCTGACGTAACACCCGGAATCTGTCCGCCCAAAGTGGATGAGAAGTCGAAGTACTGCCCGTCGGCGCCGAGTTCGGCTGGCGTCGGCAACTCGCTGGTGATGGCCCCGCCATAATTCTGACGCCACTGCTCCCAGTTGAAGAAGAAGAAACTCTTATCGCTGCCGTGGTAGAGATGCGGAATGCGAATGGGGCCGCCCAGGTTCAGGCCGTAGTCGTTCTTGGTGTCCGCCGGGCGTTTATACTCCGCCCTTGCAGCGGCGGTGTTTCCTTGCTCCGCAATGTGGGCGTTGTCAAACCAGGTGTTGCCGTCGAGCACGGCGTTCTTGTAGAACTCGTAGACCGAGCCGTGGTAGTCGTTGGTGCCGCCCCTGGTGTTGAAGTTGGCAATGCCGCCCGTGGTTCTGCCCAGTTCCGCGGGCAGGCCGGAGAGGCTGACATGGAACTCATTCACCGCATCGATCGAAGGAGACATGATGCCGAAGCTCCCGGATCCATTCTGCTGCCGGTTGGTGGTAATGCCGTCGATGAGGAAATCGGTTCCCGCTTCCTGGCCGCCGTTGATCTTGATCGGGTCGGTAGACGCTGCCTGGCCCGCTCCTGCAACTCCGGGCACCAGGTACACGAGGGTTTCAGGCGAACGGAAGCCGCCGGCGATTGAAAGTGGAAGATCCTCGACCTGCTCGGGTTGAATGGCAGTGTCGACTTCTGAAGTCTCCGACTCCAGAGCTTGGGCTCCGGCCGTCACGCTGACAGTTTCAGTGGCCGAGCCGAGTGCGAGGGTAATATCCTGCGCGGTGTGTATGCCTACCGAAACCACGACGCCGCGGTGGATCGCGGTTTTGAAGCCGGTTGCGGTCACCGTAACGTTGTAGCTTCCGGGACGAACAGACGAGAAAACGTAGTAGCCCGTGGACGAGCTGACTGTCGAATACGCCGTTCCCGTAGCCGTTTCGCGGATGTCTACCTTCGCATCCGCCACCACCTTGCCTGTAGGATCGAGGACGGTTCCGGCGATGGCGCCGGTGTCCAACTGGGCAAGAGCAGGCAGCCCCGCGCCAAGAAGGATGAGAATGAACCCGAGCCACAACGCCAGGGATATCCGCGGCGATCTTTCCGCAAGAGGTCCACTCGAATTGCGATGGACTTGTTTTCTGGTTTGAAACATGATTTGCCTCCTAGCAAACACCTAATGCCTGGTGACCGTTTCCGCTTCCTTGTTGCCTGAGGGCAAGCGACGCTTGAGTCTCAGTCGGAAGCACTTGGTGATTATCGGCGCGACGGAAATTGCAGTGCCGAATCGTTCGTGGTTATCCTACTCGGGCATCTTTTCCGGCTCGTCTACCGGAAGTTCGGACCTCCTTCGGACAATCTGCGCGCTTCGGGTATCGAGGCGCGTCTGGTTTTGGGCTCTCAGCCGCTGATAGCTGGCTAAAGCCGTGCGAGCTTCCTCCATCCGGCGTAGCTTGCGATATGCCTGGGAAAGCCGGTAGTAGGAACTCATGGCTCGATCGCCGTCAGGGTTGGCCGCGATAGCCAACTCATACTCCGCAACCGCCTCTTCGTTGCGATCGAGTTCCGACAGTCCGTTGCCCAGGTAGTAATGAGCATCGCTGAGGGACGGATCCTGGAGCAGGGCTTGGCGGAGCAGCGAAACGCCCTCAACCGCGTTGCCATGCATCACATCGAGACAGCCCAGCTTGAACCGCGCCACGCTGTCGGCGGGGTCAATTTCCAGTTCCGCCCGGTAGGCTCCGGCGGCCTTGTCCTGAGCTCCTGAAATCCAGTACTGGTCACCCAGACTTTCGTGCAGTCCGGCCAGTTTGGGAGCCGTCTTTACCGCAATCTCATACTGCGCAATCGCGTCTCCGGTGCGATAGGCCTGGGCATCGGCCTCGGCAAGCACCTGGTGCACGCGCACCGAGTCCGGATCGAGCTTGAACATTGCGGAGTAGGAGGCATTGGCCACCAGCAGATAAGCGCGGCCGCGGTGATAGAGGGTGTCCACATCGTTGGGGTCCAGTTGATGGGCCTTGTCCAAGGGCGCGATGGCCGCCTCCGGCTTTTCCTGGGCCAGGCGGCAGACTCCCAGCCACATAAAGGCCTTGGCGCTCTGCGGATCGAGGTGCGTCTCGCGAACGAAGTGCGTTTCGGCCTCCTCCAGGCGGTTCTGTTTGTACGCGACGATTCCCAGAAACAGATGAGCGCCCCGCAGCGAAGGTTTGAGGACGACGGATTTCTCGAGAGCCTGGCGCGCCTCGTCGAGGCGACCGGCCTGTTCCTGGGCCAAGCCGAGATTGAAATGGGCTTCAGCAAAGGCGGGCTGCAGGCGCGTTGCCAAGGTGTATGCCTCAACGGCCGCGGCAAGATTCCCCGCTGTCATCGCCTGGGCCCCCTGCTGCATGGCCTTGGCGAAGGATTCGTTCGGCGCCGTCTGGCCAAATGTAGAAACCAGGCAGAACCCGCACAGGACGGCCGGTACAAGGACCGAAACGGCCGGGCCCCTGCGATGCGATCGAGGCAGAAGCTCTGCGGCGGGCGCCGTGACGCCGCGATTGGCCTCTGAGGTGGAAACATCGGTGGCTCGCACGCCAGGCAAGCGATTACCCGATCTGCTTCTCCAAGCCGCCAGCGCGCGAGGAGACAGACTCCCTGACTCCAATGGGATTTCAGCACAAGTGGAAGTTGCGCCAATAGAGTCAGATTGGGGAAAACGCACATGCCGCAGCCAGCCTCCCGGCTGCCAGCGGACTGGGGGATGTTCCCGATCCTTCTGCATCTGATTCCGTCCCATCAAGGTCTTTTTCCTGGCGCTGAGAAAACGTATGCTCCGACATTGGATTGGATAGGATCGATTTCAGCACCAGCACATTGGCAAGCGTTTTCTGAATTCAACCGGCCCCCTCATCCAATTTGAGAGCGTGCCCATTCCAACACTCGCGCCTGGAACGTGCAACGCTATTAACGGTTTGTTGAGGCTATTCACATAGGTAACCTGCTATTTTGCAAAGATTTACATGGGGACACGATCACGGCAAACAGCCGCTTTGAGGCACGTTTGTTGGGGTGGTATAGTGTGTACCTAAGGGAATCTGAGCGCTTTATGTCGACAGCCGATCCATATACGGAGCCGGAGCTACTCAGCCCCAAACAGATCAGCCAGGTGCGCGATCACCTGAAAGAGGTGATCGCGAGCCACGCGTTTGCCGGGAGTAAACGTACTCAGGATTTTCTTCATTTGATCGTAGGCCATGCGCTGGAAGGGGAAGTTGGCAGTCTGCGCGAGCGGATGATCGGAGCCGAGATGTTCGGCCGCCCGGTCGATTACGACACGGGAAGTGATTCCGTGGTTCGCGTGAAGGCCACCGAAGTCCGAAAGAGGCTGGCGCAGTACTACCGCGAGACGAACACCCGGCCGACAGTCCGGATCGGACTTCCGAGCGGCTCCTATGTGCCGAGATTCATCTTCGAGCCACAGGAGACGACGGCTGAGCCGCACACCGACGTGGCCCCAACCGGCTTGGATGAGCAACCCGCGGGACAGAAGAAGGGCCCGCCTGCCGACAGGCCCGTAAAGAAATCAAGTCTGACAGAGAGCGCACCCGAGGCGCGCCGCCCGCTGCGTATCGTGGCGGGCGCAGTGCTGGCGTTGATTCTGATCGCGCTAGCCTGCTACGCCGGGGTCAAAAAATGGTACCTCGATCCGCGAGCGCGAGGTGAAATCCGGTCAATTGCGATCCTGCCGCTCAAGAACCTGTCGGGCGATCCGGGGCAGGACTATTTTGCCGACGGGATGACCGAGGAGTTGATCAACGACCTGGGCCAGGTTTCAACGCTGCGCGTCATTTCCCTCACTTCGGCCATGAGCTACAAGGGCACCAGGAAGAAGCTGCCGGAGATCGCCCGGGAGTTGGCCGTAAGCGGGGTGGTGGAGGGGGGAATCCAGCGCGAGGGCAACCAGGTGCGCATCAGCGCCCAGTTGATCGATGCGAATACGGATCGGCCGATCTGGGCTCACACCTATGTTCGCGACATGACCAGCGTTCTGGCGTTGCAGGGAGAAGTGGCGCGAACCATTGCGGAAGAGATCAGCAGCAATGTCACTCCGCAGGAAAATGCGCGCCTGGTGCGCGAGCGGCCCATCGACTTGGAGGCTCAGGATCTTTACCTGCATGGCATTCTGCTGCGCACCGACGACGACTGCAAGGATGCGATCGAGTATTTCAATCGCGCGATCGCCAAGGATCCCGGTTATTCGCAGGCGCATTCGGCCATGGCCAGTTGCTACGGCATGATGGGCGAATCGGGACGGATGCCTTATGTGGCTGCATTTACCCGGCAAAAGGCCGAAGCGATGAAGGCAATCGAATTGGATGACTCCTTATCCGAGGCTCATGCCGAACTGGCCAATACCGCGATGACTCTGGACTGGGACTGGCCGACCGCGGCGGCGCAGTTTCACCGGGCGCTTGAACTGAATCCAAACTCGGCAACCAGCCACCAGAAGTACGCGTTTTATCTGGTTCGAACCGGACATCTTGCGGAAGCGCTTGCGGAGGTGGAACGGAGCGTGGATCTCGACCCTGTCTCGGGAAGCACATTCCACGCCGAGGGGTTCGTATATTACTTCTCCCGCCAATACGACAAGGCGCTTGCGGTGACGCGGACAGTCCGAGGCCTCAAGATCAATCTTTCCGACTGGAACTTTTTGACCGGCGATATCTACGCTGAGAAGGGCATGTACGCGGAGTCCATTGCAGCGTTTCTCAAGTCGGGCGACGGCCCATACACCCTGGGGCACTTAGGAAATGCCTATGCGCGCGCGGGGCAGGTGGATGCGGCCCGCAAGACGATTGCGCAACTGGAAGTGCACGTGCGGAAAGACGGCGTGGGAAGGTACGAGATCGCACTCGTCTATGCGGGACTGGGCAAGAAGAACGAAGCATTCAAGTGGCTGGAGGAGTCTTACAACACGCATGACGTCGGACTCATCTATCTCAAGGCCGATCCTTGTCTTGACCCCTTGCGCTCCGACCCGCGCTTTGATGACTTGGCGCGGCGCGTCGGCCTGACGAAATAGCCTTTCGAGGATGCTCCGCGGATATCTCTGGCCAAGATGAGGGCTTTGCTGATCGCCACAGGCATGTCAAAGCCTAGCCGTGCAGCGCCCCTGATCAAACCCAGCGGCGAGGACCCGATCTTCGGAACCCGGTCTGCGGCCGGGGTGGGAAAGCACATACCAAACAAAAAGAGCAAAGCGCCGAAGCACTTCGCTCTTTTCGTTTGAACCGTCTCAGGGTCTCAGTACAGCCGGAAGTTGACCTCGACGTTGATCATCACAGGTACCGGTGTCTTGCCGTCCTTGAGGGCCGGCTTGAACTTGTACTTGCGCACCGCTTCCATGGCCTTTTCGTCCAGTCCCATGCCCAAAGCCCGCACTACGCGCGGATTCTGGGGATTGCCCTGCGCATCGACAATGATGGAGATGATGCAGACGCCCTGGTACTTGGCCCGGCGGGCTTCATCGGAGAACTCCGCTTCGACGCTGTTCAAGACAACCGGCGCGGAGACTTGGCCGCCCACCCGGTATAGTCCTCCACCGGTGTTGCCGCCGGAACCCGGCCCATAGCCGTTCCCAGTGCCGGAGCCCATGCCGCCGCCATACCCGCTTCCCATTCCCCCGCCGCCGCCACTGCCGTTCGAGGCCAGTCTCACGTTGATGGAGTTCTTCACGCCGATATTGGGCAGGTTCGGGTTATCAGGCAGGGTGATTTCCTTCTGCACATTGATGGCCGATTCCATGGGCAACAACGGATGGTCCACCGTCTGCACCTGCGGAGGCGTGATCGGCTTGGGGTCGAACTTGGGCAGCTTGCCCTTGGTGGGATCGATGAGGCTGTGATCACCGCCACCGCCGCCGCCACCCGCCTGCTTGTCGGATTTGGGCGCCTTGAACTCGCCCACATCGATGTTGGTGGCCGTCAGGTTGTTCGCCTTGACGGTGTCGATAATCTTCTTGCCGACAAAGAACAGCACCACGATCAGAATGAGGATGTTCACCGCGGTCGAGATGCCGATGGCCCACGGGTTCGGCTTCATCGCCATCCGGTCCGGAACCGGAATCGGCTTCGAGGTCAGTTCCAGCGGCGGCAGCTTGGGCGGGAAAAAAACGTCGCGGATATTCTCGTAGAGCCCGATCCAGATGGGCTTTTCCTCGAAGGCCTTGCCGAGGAGCGCGTTGAGTTCGAAGCCGTCCGCAGGAGCCGCGGCGGCGTTGGTTTCCGAGTCTGGCTGGATGAGTGAGTTGTTTGCCATATGTGCGGCTGGTTCTGTTGCCTCTGCGTGCCTGGCTTCCCGTCCGGAGGGGGACCTTCCCGGCTCCAGGCTCATCACTCCATTATGCTCGACTCCGCCCATTTGTGTCTCGTCCGCGGGGGTCTCAAACTCCAAACTCTCATATTTCGGCCTGGTCGAGGTTCCCATAAACAATAGACGACCCAAGCCCCCAGTAGTTACCGAAAAAATTGAGCTTCCCCGTTTACACTAAGGAATGCACCAGATCGTACCATCCCAGGGAGTGAAGATGTCCTCAGCGCCGGAGTTGAAGGCGACCCTTACCTTGCCGAAAACCGCCTTCCCGATGAAGGCGAATCTGCCTCATAATGAACCACTTCGGCTGGCCCGCTGGGCCGAGCTCCGGCTCTATGAAGAGCTGCGCAAGGCTGGCCGTGGCCGCCCTGCCTACCTGCTTCACGACGGCCCGCCTTACGCCAACGGCCCCATTCACCTGGGTCACGCGCTCAACAAGGGGCTCAAGGATTTTGTGGTCAAGTCGAAAACCATGGCCGGATTCGACGCCCCCTACGTCCCTGGCTTCGACTGCCACGGCCTGCCCATCGAGATCAAGGTGGACGAGCACCTGGGCCACAAAAAGCTTGAAATGCCGGTCCCGGCAGTTCTGGACGCCTGCCGCGCCTATGCGCAGAAGTACGTCGAGCTGCAAACCTCGCAGTTTGAGCGCATTGGCTGCTTTGGCCGCTGGCAGAAGCCCTACAAGACCATGGCCCGCGACTACGAGGCCCGGACCCTGGAGGCATTTTACGGCTTCCTTGAAAAAGGTTTTGTCTACCGAGGCCTCAAGCCGGTTTACTGGTGCATCCACGATCGCACCGCGCTGGCCGAGGCGGAGGTCGAGTACGACAACCACACCAGCCCCTCGATTTATGTGCGCTACCGGCTAACCTCGGCCCCGGAGTTGATCTCACCTGCGCTGGCCGGCCGTCCGGTTTCGACCATTATCTGGACCACCACCCCCTGGACCCTGCCCGCGTCCATGGCCGTGGCTTTCCATCCGGACTTCGAATACGTTGCGCTGGCCGCGGGAGATGCCGCCGACGCACCGGTTTACATTGTGGCCGCGGAACTGGCGGACCAGGTGATTGCCGCTTGCCAGTTAGGCAAAACCGTCGAGCTGGCCCGCTTCAAGGGCAGCCTGCTGGAGCGCTCCACCTTCCAGCATCCGTTCCTGGACCGCAGCATTCTCGGGGTTCTGGCTACGTACGTCACCGCCGACCAGGGCACAGGCGCGGTCCATACCGCTCCGGCTCACGGCGCAGACGACTTTTATACCGGCCAGCGCTACGGCCTGGACCAGACCTGCCGCGTGGATGCGGCAGGCCGCATTCATGTGGACCCCGACGCCTGGCCGCTGGCCTCGCCTCCCGCCTTCGAAGGCAAGAAGGTGTGGGCCGCCAATCCCGTCATCCTGGCCATGCTGGAAGAGGCCGGGGCGCTGCTGGCCTCGAGCGACCTGAACCACTCCTATCCGCACTGCTGGCGCTGCCACAAACCGGTCATCTACCGCGCTACCGAACAGTGGTTCATCGGCCTGGAAACCCCGGTCGAACGCGAGGACGGCTCCAAGACAACCTTCCGCCAGTTGGCGATTGAAGAGATCGACAAGGTGGTCTGGGACCCGGCCTGGGGCAAGGAACGCATCACCAACATGATCGCCACGCGGCCCGACTGGTGCATCAGCCGCCAGCGCATTTGGGGCGTGCCCATCGCCGTGTTTATGTGCGTGGGCTGCAACCAGCCGATCATGGACCCGGCCCTCAACCGCCAGATCGTCGATCTGTTTGACCGCGAGGGCGCAGAGGCCTGGCACACCACCGATGTGGCCAGCCTGCTCCCGGCCGGTGCAGCCTGCGCCCATTGCGGCGGCACGGCCTTCCGTAAGGAAACCGACATTCTGGACGTGTGGTTCGACTCCGGCACAAGCTGGTTCGCCGTGGCTGAATCCGATCCCGACCTCAAAACAGCGTACACAGCCTTCCAGAATGGCGAAGGCGTGGAGACTTTGTATCTTGAGGGCGGCGACCAGCACCGCGGATGGTTCCACTCTTCCCTGCTCACCTCGGTAGCCCTGCGCGGCCACGCGCCTTATTCCCATGTGTCAACCGCCGGATGGACCCTCGACGAGCAGGGCCGCGCCATGTCCAAATCGCTGGGCAACGGCGTGGACCCGGTGGACATTGCCGAGCGGCTGGGCGGCGAAATCGTCCGCTTGTGGGTGGCTTCGGTGGACTTCCGCGAAGACATGGCCGCCAGCGAAAACCTGATGCAGCGCTGCGCTGAGATCTATCGCAAGCTGCGCAACACGTTCCGTTTCCTGCTGGGCAATTTGTCCGGATTCAATCCGGCGACCGATAAGGTGGAAGAGCGCGAGCTCCTGCCGCTGGACCGCTATATGCTGGCCCGGACCCGCGAGCTGTCAGAAAAAGTGCAGGCATGGTACGCGAGCTTCGAGTTCCATCGCGTCTACCACGCGATCAACGACTTCGCGGTCATCGACCTCAGCTCCTTCTATCTCGACGTGCTCAAGGACCGCATGTACACCTTTGCGCCGTCGAGCCAGGCCCGCCGCTCGGCGCAAACCGTGCTGTGGCAGATCGCCGAAGCGCTGGTGCGTCTGGTTGCGCCCATTCTGAGCTTCACCGCAGACGAAGTGTGGGAGTATCTGCCCAAGGTCGAAGGCCGCGAAGTCAGCGTGCATCTGGCGCATTTCCTCAAACCGGAAGAGATTTTCTCTGAAGATCCAACGCAGTTGCTGGAAGAGTGGAAGCAGATCTTCGCGGTGCGCGATGCGGCCCTGGTTAAACTTGAAGAAGACCGCCAGGCCAAGCGCATCGGCAAGGGCCTGGAAGCGGAACTCGAAATCGCAGCCCCGGGCGACTTGCTCGCGCTCCTCCAACGCCACGCTGCGGGTTTGAAAGAGATCGTCAACGTCTCCCGCGTCACTGTTGTCCAGGGCGACGAGTTGCACGTCACAGCGCTGCCCGCCACCGGCCACAAGTGCGCACGCTGCTGGAACTTCATGCCCGAAGTTTCGAACTACGGCATCTGGGAGAACGTCTGCACCCGCTGTCAGGACGCGCTCGTGGAAATGAAGATCGCCCGGCCGCAAGCCGCTCAGCAGCAGCCAACGGAGGCCGCCTCGTGAGCACACTCACTCCCCGCCGCCTGCCCTGGCTGCTGTTGATTTCCGCCGTCGTCATCTTTCTTGACCGCCTCACCAAAACCTGGGTGGCGCTGCACATTCCCATGGGCGGCGCCATTCCGGTGGTGCCGCATTTCCTGCGCATCACCCACTGGCTCAACGACGGCGCGGCCTTCTCGCTGTTTGCCGACTCCGCCTCGCCGCATACGGTTCGCTGGGTGCTGATCGGCTTTTCGGTGATAGCGGCCCTGGCTGTGCTGACCTTCTTGGTTCGTCTCGGCGACCGTTTCACCCCCACCACCGTTGCTCTCGCACTGGTCTTTGCGGGCGCACTGGGCAACGTCCACGACCGCATTGCCTACGGCTCGGTGGTGGACTTCATCGAGGTCCACATCTTCGCCTACCACTGGCCCGACTTCAACCTTGCCGACTCCGCCATTGTGACCGGCGCATGCCTGCTGCTGCTCGATGCGCTGCTGACCAAAAATCCGAAAACGGAATAGGCGCGGCAGTTACGAGTCCCGATTCTCCGCACCGCCTTCGACCACGACGCTTCTCTTCATCTCCTGCTTCTGCGCCCACCGCAGAAGCAGGAGATAGATCAGCGTGGTCAGGCTTGAAACGCCTGTCGCCAGGCAGACGAAGAACATCGCTTCGGACAAAGACGAGCTGAAGTGAAGATGGGGGTCGTGCAGAGCCTGAAACAAGACAAGGCCAACCATCAGCAGCGGCCCGATGCACGTGCCAATCGCAAACCACAGCCAGAAGCGCCAAGCGCGCAGGTCCTTCACCGCCAGGACAAACGGCAACCCCAGCAGCCATCCTGGAAGGCTGAACGTGAAGACAAGCCCGATGAGGGCCGACACAGCGCCCGCGGAGAGCATCCCCAGCAGACCGCCGCGCCCTTGGAGCGTGGGAGACAAGCCGGCCAGCATCAATAAACCAACAGAAAGCACCGCCGCGGCGGCCACGCTGGCCAGCGAATACACCAACCGCCCCCACCAGTGAATCATCGCGCGCCTCCAGCCTTCGTATCGCCCATCTTACTCCGAGCGCCCTTGCCCTCCGCGGAACCGCGATCCAACCCGGCGCGTACTCTTTCCTACCCGTCCGCTGTCCTACAATGGCAATGTCGGCATTGAATTGCACAGAGAGCCCAGACGCTGAACCGCAAGGCTCCGTTCCCGGCCGGAACAGGCTGGCCCATTTCTGAACGCTCCGCCCAACTTCACGAGGATTGCATGAATATTCGCTTTTCCGCCCCATCCCTGCGCGCCGCGCTTGCAGCATCGGCCGCGCTGCTGTCCCTTTTCCTGGCTGCGTCGGGCCCTGCTAACGCGCAGCGGCTGTCCTCGACCGTTCGCCCATCGAGCTACACCCTTACGCTCACGCCCGACCTCAAAGCCGCCGCCTTCACCGGCGTCGAGTCGATCGAAGTCACTCTCGCCGAGCCGGCGAATTCGATCACTCTGAACGCCATTGAGATCGCCTTTCAGAGCGTGACCATGACCACGGGGGGTAAGCAGCAGACGGGCACCGTCACACTCGACAAGGAAAAAGAGCAGGCCACCTTCACCTTCCCCGAGAAGGTGCCCGCGGGCAAAGCTACCCTCGCGATCCGTTACACCGGCATCCTGAACAACGAGCTGCGCGGCTTCTATCTCTCCAAGACTGCCAAGCGCAACTACGCCGTCACGCAGTTTGAATCCACCGATGCGCGGCGCGCCTTCCCCTCGTTCGACGAGCCGGCATTCAAGGCTACGTACAATGTTTCGCTTGTAGTTGATGCCGCCGACACGGCCATCTCCAACAGCCCCATTGAGACCGACACCCCCGGCCCCATTGCCGGCAAGCACACTCTCAAGTTCTTCACCACGCCCAAGATGTCCACCTACCTGGTCGCCTTTCTGGTCGGCGATTTCCAATGCACCGCGGGCGAGCAGGATGGCGTGGCCATCCGCGTCTGCTCCACTCCCGACAAGGTCGCCCTCACGCCCTATGGCGTGGATGTCGCCAAGTATGTGCTGCACTATTACAACGACTACTTCGGCATTCCCTACCCGCTCAAGAAGCTTGACCTGATCGGCCTGCCCGACTTCGAGGCCGGCGCCATGGAAAACTTCGGCGCCATCACCTACCGCGAAACCGCTCTGCTCATCGATCCCAAAACAGCCTCCATCGGCGCAAAGAAAGAAGTTGGCCTGGTGATTGCGCACGAGATGGCCCACCAGTGGTTCGGCGACCTGGTCACCATGCAGTGGTGGGACAACATCTGGCTCAACGAGGGCTTTGCCAGTTGGATGGAAAACAAGCCCGTGGCCGCGATGCATCCGGAGTGGAACATCGATCAGACCGTGGCCAACGACGAAGACGGCACGCTGAATCTCGACGCCCAGCCCACCACCCGCTCCATCCGCGCCAAGGCCGACACCCCCGACGAGATCAACCAGATGTTCGACGGCATCTCCTATGGCAAGGCCAGCGACGTGCTGCTCAGCGTGGAGAACTATCTCGGCCCGGAGACCTTCCGCGCCGGCGTACACAACTATCTCGCGGCGCACCTCTATTCAAACGCCACCGCAGAGGATTTCTGGGGCGCGCAGACGGCCACCAGCCACAAGCCGGTGGACAAGATCATGGAGAGCCTGGTCGCCCAGCCCGGCGTGCCCATCCTCACCTTCGGCGAGCCGGCCGGCGGCAAAGTTGTGGTCGCGCAGAAGCGCTTCTTCCTTAGCCCCAGCATCCAGCCTGACCCCGCGCAGAAGTGGACGCTCCCGGTCTGCATCAAGACTGGCCCGGACAAGCAGGAGTGCCAGGTCCTCGGCCCCGGCGAATCCAAATTGAAGGCTTACCCCGGTCTTTTTTTCGCCAATGCCGGTGGCAAGGGCTATTACCGCAGCGCCTATCCTCTGAGCATCTACAAGAATCTTGTGGCGAATGCTGAAACCTTCCTCACGCCCACCGAGCGCATCAGCCTGATCGGTGACGAGTGGGCGCAGGTGCGCGCGAACAAGGCCACCATCGGGGATTACCTCAACCTGGTGACCGCTCTCAAGGCCGACCCCAGTGCGGAGGTCGTCGGCGGGACTGTGGGCGGCGTCAACGCGGCCTACACGCGCATTGCCGCCTCTGCGGACGAACGCGCTGCCCTGGCCGCCTGGATTCGCTCGACCTTTGCGCCGGAGTACGCCAAGCTTGGCGCCCCCGCCGACACCGACTCGGCCAACACGCGCGAATTGCGCTCCGAACTCTTCACCGTCCTCGGCTACTACGGCAAGGACCCGGCCGTACTGTCCCAGGCCCACCAAATCGTCGAAAAGTTTCTCGCCGATCCCACCTCCGTCGATCCGACGCTCGGCCAGACGGCCCTCGCCATTGCCGCCCGCAACGGCGACGCCCAACTCTTCGACCGCTTGCAACAGGTCTACGAGACCTCGACCAATCCCGAGTTCCAGGAGGGCGCCCTGCGTCTGCTGGCCGAGTTTGAAGACCCCGCGCTGATCCAGCGCTCTCTCGACTACGCCGTCTCCGGCAAGGTCCGCAACCAGGACGCGGCCATCCAGTTTGCCATCGCCCTGCAAATCGACGAGTCCCGCGACCAGGCATGGAAATACATCCAGGACAACTGGGACAAGGTTCATGCCCTGCTGACCACAGAGATGGGTGAGGTGCTGGTCCGCTCCACGGGTAGTTTCTGCTCCGCCGACGCCCGCGACAGCGTCCAGACCTTCTTCTCCACGCACAAGGTTGCTTCCTCAGACAAGTCTCTGAAGCACGCCCTGGAAAGCATCGACGGCTGCATCGAACTGCGCACGCTCCAGGAGCCAAATTTGAAGACCTGGCTGGCCGCGCAACCCAAGCAGTAACTCTCCAATGCATCCCAAAAGAAAATGGCCGTTCGAGCTTCCGCTCGGCGGCCATTTTTTTGCTTGCAAAAACCAGCTTTCCTACCAGGCCACTTTCTCCGGAAGAAACTCCGCGAAAAGATCGTCGTAATACGGCTTGAGCTCAAGCAAGTCAGGCTTCGCGTGGCCTTTCGAGTAGAGATCGTACTGGTTGAACTTGAGCACCCACGCGAGCATCGCCCGGTCCTGCTCATTCGCCAGGTAGTCGTACGCCCCATGGCGATGCCAGGGGTAGAACGAGTGAAAGCGCAGCATATAGAGCGCCTCCACGAGCAAATACGGCTTCATCACTTCGGCGATGTAGCCGTCGTGCCCGAACGACATGTGCACGTTCTCGAGGCCGCAGTTGGGCGCATAGATTCCATACTTGCTCTGGTACTCCGGCACCAGCCGGTCTGGATTCGCGGCAAAATACTCCGGAAAAACGATCGACTCGGACCATGCGCAGCCCACCGGGAATGTGTCGCCCACCACGCCCCATTGCGGCTCTCCATAGAGGCAGAGGCATTTGCCCAGGTCGTGCAGGAATCCGGTCAGCACCATCCAGCGCGGGTGGTTGTCCCGGCGGATCGCTTCTGAAGTTTGCAGCAGGTGCTCTATTTGAGTTAGATCCGTGTCGGGGTCGCTCGTGTCCACCAGCGTATTCAGAAACTCCGCCGCCTCCCAGATGGTCTTCATTCCCTTGTTCAGGCCGAAGTATTGCTCCTCCTTTTCGAGAACGTAGGCGACCGTCTGGCCCTCGTGGTTGAGCCGGTAAAACTCGGCCACGCCCGGCGTCGCGGAAGCATCGTAGACGCGAAACTCCGCCTCCGACTTGCCTTCCCGGTAACGGCCTTGAACGAAGTCGTCCCATTGGTCCAACTCGGCAAGCGGCCCGGCTGGGGGAACGGGGGCTGGGGGAATCGTAGCGCTCATGTACTTCTCCTCAACTCGGGGAGTCAAACTGCGACCGTGCTGCTTCAGGCTTCGTTCTACCAAACCCGTGAATCGCCGGGCAAGTAAATTCACCATCAACATGCGTCCCGCCCGCGGCGATGCAGGCTATGATGGGGAGCGAAGTGGCCGCTGATTTCGATAACTGGGTCAGGTGAATATGCCTATTCTCAAGACCGCTCTTCTTTCCGCATGTCTGTGCCTGGCCATCCAGGCTGCTCATCCCCAGGCTTCGGCATCCAAAACGCTGAGAAAGGATCCCGTCTTGACCGAACATGCAAAAGGAACCTTCGACGTAATGACAACGCCGCTTCCGCCGGATGACGCCACTGGAGGCGCAGCCATCGGCCGCTATGCCCTCGACAAGCAATTCCACGGCGACCTCGAAGCCGCCAGCAAAGGCCAGATGCTGGCTGCCGGCGACCCTGCCAAGGGTACTGCCGGATACGTGGCCATGGAGCACGTCACCGGAGCCCTGAACGGCAAGAGCGGCGGATTTGCCCTCCAACATAGCGGCACAATGGACCACGGCAACCTTCATCTCACCGTCACCGTCGTGCCCGGCTCAGGAACAGGCGAGTTGGCCGGTATCGCCGGAACCATGACTATCACCATTTCCGGCAAGCACTCTTACGACATCGAGTACACGCTGCCCGCGGCGCCCTGAGCCAGGCCGGTCCCTTCGTGCGGCAAGGAAGCCCCGTGCCCCATCCATGCGCCTTTGCCGGGGTCCCCACGGACAGGTCTTCGTCCGTGGGGTGGTCGGGCGCATGGGTGGGAACCACAAACCACCAATTCACTCTTCAGTCCACCCACTCCGATTCGCTACCATAGGACCATGTCACAATTTGCTCCAGGCCAGACCCTGCTCATTGACGCCGACGATACGCTGTGGGAAAACAACGTCTACTTCGAGCGCGCGATTGTCGCCTTCATCCGCTTATTGGATCACCACAAGCACACGCCCGCCGAGGTGCGCAAGGCCCTCAACACCGTCGAGCGCGAGACCATCCTGGCCCACGGCTACGGCCTGTCGAGCTTTGCCCGGTCCCTGGTCACCTGCTTTGAGCGTCTCAGTCCCGCCCCGGTGGCCGAGGATAAGAAGGAGCGCATCCAGGGCTTCGCGCGCGCCATAGCCGAGCAGGAGATCGAGCTTCTTCCCGGTGTGGCCGAGACCCTGACCGAGCTGGCCACGCGCCACCGGCTCATCTTGATGACCAAGGGAAACCGCGCCGAGCAGGCCGACAAACTCGCCCGCTCCGGCCTTGCCAGTCACTTTTCGGCGGTTGAAATTGTGGCCGAGAAAGACCCCGCGACTTACCGCGAAGTGATCCATCGCCACGAACTGACGCCGCACACCAGTTGGATGATCGGCAACAGCCCCAAGAGTGACATCAACCCCGCCCTCGCCGCAGGCCTGCACGCCATTTTCCTGTTCCACAAAGACACGTGGGTGCTGGAACACGCGGCGATCGACCGCGCGCCTGAAGGTCAGCAGTTACTTGAACTGGATTCCTTCGCAAAACTCGGCTCTATCTTTTAGGTCTCTGACCGCTTGTTCTTGTACCAACTGCGGGTGCCCCAGGTCTCGATTTTGAGACCTGGGATACCACGAACTCAATGTACGAAATCACGCGGTCAGAGCCCTATTTTAGGCGCAAACTTGCCGAGGGCGCGAAGAGGAGTTATAAACTCCGTCCGCGCCCCGGTCCCGCCCATTACTGCACGTCGGCGACTTTTCCGTCTTTGAATATGACTTTCATGCCGTTGTAGTTGTAAATGATCTTTGGCCCAAGAAGCGCCTTGCTGACCGGCTGACCGAGGATCGCTTCAACCTCGCCCTGAGTCTGCCCCAGCGCAACGGTTGCCGGAGGGGCGGCGGTGGCCGCAACCGCGCCGCCGCTATCCTGCGAGGCTTCGGCCGTCACTTCCTTTTCCGACTGGTCACCCTGCTGATCCACCTGCTGAATCTCCGCACCCACGTTCGGATCAGGCGGAGGCGCAACGGCGGCGTACTGCGCGGGAGCTGTTGGAGCCTGGGCTGAAGCCGGCGCTTGCGGCAGCCCGTTCTTCCCCTGTTTGTCCTTCAAATCCTGCAAGCCCTGATCGATGGTCTCCCGCATGTGATTCTGCATCTCCTGCAGGTCGGCCAACTGCACCGTGACGGTGCTCGCCCGGGGGCACTCCTGGCCGCCCTTGCTAGCCAGAATCACAACATTCGCAGTTGTCGCGTCCGCGGGAGGCGCAACGGCCAGCTGAACCGTGTCGCCGTCGCTGATGGCGCACTCGGTCCCCGAGTTTGCGTCCACCACATCCACGTTACCTCCGGCCACGAATACATGCGGATGGCCGTTTTGCACGTCGTTCACCAGCCGCGCAATCCCGCTGGAACCGGGGTCCACATCCTGATTCTGCGCGTTCTGCGACGCCTCCTGATTCTCAAGAGCCAACTGCGCCCGCACCTCGTCGGCGATCTGCTGCTTCACGTCGGGCGTCAGCAGCGGTTGTCCAGCCGCCACAGCAGGAGCGTCACCTGCAGCCTCGGCCGCCGCCTGGCGCGCCGCATACGCTGCCTGCAAATCCTGCGAGATGATGTAGTCCGTCAGCCAGAACGCGGCCGAAGGATACACCGGGTAGGGATTGAAGAAGAAGCCATAGTAGCCGAACCAGGGATTGCCGCCCCATCCCCATCCGAAGGCGATCGGCGCCGCCCAGGGGTTATACGCCCAGCCGTAAAAGGCCGGCGCATAGTAGTACCCGGGCGCGTAGACGTTCAAATACACGCCGCGATACCCGTAGCCGCGATAGTAACGGTCGTAGGCGCGGCCGTGATAGTAGTAGCTGCGCCGTGCAAAGTCGTGGCCGTGGTAACTATACCCGCGCTGCACGTATCCGCGACGTCCCCGCTCGGCGACGACGCGGCTGTGGTCGGCGCGCTCCACTGAAACTTTGCGGCCGCCATTCAGTCCATGATGAACGTCCATGCCGCGCTTGGCGTCGTGCACGTCGCTTACCTTGCCGTTGGGACGGGTGCGAACCGCGCTGCCGGTTTTCGTGACGTGTTCGTTGCTCCCTTTCGGCGCGGGGCCGCTCTTGATTACCGAGTGCGCGGCGCCAGCGCCGCCAGGCCTTCCTGCGCCAGGAGCTCCGCCTTTGGTCGCGCCGTCGGGACTCAGTCCCCTGCTTCCGTTATTTCCGCCATTCGCGCTCGGGGGTTTGTTCGCGCCATTCGCTGTTCCGCCGTTTGCGGCCGGACCTTTCGTGGTACCACCATTGGCGGTTGGCCCATGGGCGGCTGTGCCATTTGCCGTCGGGCCGTGGCTAGCGCCGCCATTCGCGGTCGGTCCATGGCTGGCCCCAGCGCCGGTTCCGGTTGCATGCCCCGCACCGGCGCCCCCGGCAGGCTTTGCGGGCTGCGCAGCAGGCTTTGCTGGCGCTGCCGGCTTGGCGGGCGCCGGAGTGCTCTTTTTATCCGTGGCCGCCCCTGCTGCGCCGGAGAGGCAGAGAACCAAGGCAACTATCGCTACTGCGGAACCTTTGCCCGCGGCGCCGCAAAGATGGGACAAATTCATTGAAACCTCATTCCTATTGCTGGCCCGCGCTCCGTCGCGCATGCGCGAGCACGCTAATCAACGTTGCTCACTTTTCCATTGGTGAAGGTCACCTTCATGTCCTTGTAATAGAAGATTTCCTTCGCTCCCAACTTGGCTTCCCGCGTCGGTTGTCCGAAAGCCGCGGTCACCTGGTCCTTGGTTTGGCCGAGGGCAATCGTGGGCGGCGGCGCATCGGCCGGGGGAGGCGGAGGCGCAATGGCCGCCATGGGAGCCGCGGGCGCTGCGGGAGCCGCCGCGGGCCCGGCAGCCTGGGTCTGCTGGCCACCCTGATCGCCCTGGCTGGCCTTGTCCTTATCGTCCCCTGGCACTACCGTGATAACTTCGGAGACCGTCTTCACAAAATCATCCACCGGGGGCACCGGACCCTTGGGGAACGCAAACTTGATCTCACCGTAATACCGGGTGTCGTTGTAGGGGTCGCTGAATGTGCTGACCAGAATCCCATCCTTTTGCAGCGTGATTCCCGTTACCCAGAACTTCTCGCCGGCGACAAACTTGCGCGAGGTGCAGCCATTCTTCGCAGCGTCGGTCATGCTGCCCCCGCCGCCAAACACCGGGACTTTGCCCAATCCCCAGGATTTCGCTGCTTGTTTTATGCGGTTGTTGTAATTTGCCGTCAGAACTCCGCCGCTGTAGGTATTCGAGAACGCATAAGAGGACGCGGAACTGCACATCATCAGCCCGTCCTTGTGCAGCAGCACAATGTCGCCGGCCGTCACTACATCGGTGTGGTCCGATGCGGCCTTGGTCAGCTTGATCTGGGAGACAAGCTTTTCCTGGATGAGCGTCGCCGGATCGCCTGCCTGGGCTTCTAATCCAACACTAAACATCGCCACAAGTGCAGCGAGACCGAACGCGAAGGGTATCCGCATCTGAGTCATATGCCTATTCCGTTTCATCTGGGGGGTGGGGAAGCACCTGCCAAGTGCACAAAACATACAGCAAGGCTTTTCTCATGTCAACAACTTCTTGGAGCGAGAAACGGAGCGAAAATGCGGCTCCGGACAAGCACTGCGTTTGGTTGGATTTAACCAGAGGATTGGCACGGACTCACAACTCATTTTTCAGCCGCTCCCGTGCCCGAATGGTTAATTCTCCAGCGCCTCGAATTAACCACAAAGTTACCCTCAATTTACTAACTACCAACCTCTCGAAAATCCTTCGCCGCGGCCGTCTCTCCTGCCGCTAAAACTTCTCTCAAACACCGGCTCGCGATCCGAATCTGACGACTTTCAACACCACCTGCGGCGTCCGGCCGTCTTGACGCGCCCCTTGCCCCTCTGGTCTACTTCCTTCAAGGTCATGCACATGTTTGCCGCCAGCTCGAGCTTCTTCCCGGTCCCGCGCATGCGCGTGTCGATTTCCGCGATTCGAATTAGCATCCACAATGCGCACGCGGGAAATCAAGCCTGACGAACCAGATTCAGCAGGATCGCAGCACCCAGGCCATCACCCGCAAACGCGGCTGGTGGTTTTTTCGTTTCACACCCATTTTGAGCAGCTCTCCTCCAACCAGCGCATTTCCTTCAATCAGCGGTTTCCCTGCAATCAAGGAGATACTTCTTGCAATCCGTGACCCTCGCCAGCATCCAGACAGCCCGTGCACGTATCGCCGATGGCATTCATTGCTCGCCCTGCCAGCTCTCCCATCATCTCTCGGAGTTGACCGGCCTGCCCCTGCACCTGAAGCTTGAAAACCTGCAGCGCACCGGTTCGTTCAAGGAGCGGGGCGCGCTGAACAAGCTGCTCACGTTGAGCGAGACGGAGCGCAAGCGCGGCGTGATCGCGGCCAGCGCCGGCAACCACGCCCAGGGCGTCGCCTTCCACGCTACGGCCCGCAGCATTCGCGCGCAAATCGTCATGCCTTTGGCCACGCCGCAGATCAAGGTGGCCGCCACACGGGGTTACGGAGCCGAAGTCATCCTTCACGGCGCAAGCTACGACGAAGCCTGCGAAGAAGCCCTGCGCCGCCACGTCGAAGAAGGCCGCACCTTCATCCATCCCTTCGACGACGTTGAGGTCATCAGCGGCCAGGGCACCATCGGGTTGGAACTTCTCGAACAGGTTCCCGACATTGAAGCCGTCGTGGTTCCCATCGGCGGCGGAGGCCTGATCAGCGGCATCGCCTGCGCACTGAAGGAAACCAATCCCAAGATTCGCGTCATCGGCGTCGAGCCGGAATTGCTGCCCTCGATGCTGCGCGCCCGAGAGGCTGGCGCTCCGATCACCATCGCCGCAGAAGCCACCATCGCCGACGGCATTGCTGTGCGCCGCGCCGGCGACATCACCCTGCCCCTCGTCTCCCGCTACGTGGATGAGATTGTCACCGTGGACGACGAGGAGATCGCAAGCGCCATCCTCATGCTGCTGGAGCAGGAAAAAACACTGGCCGAGGGCGCGGGCGCTGCCGCCCTGGCCGCCGTTGTCCAGTCCAAAACCAACCTCCGTCATCGCCGCACCGTGGTGATGGTCTGCGGCGGCAACATCGACGTCACCCTGCTGGCCAAGATCATCGAGCGCGGCCTGGTGAAGGACGGCCGCCTGCTGCGCGTCCGCGTCTATCTGCAGGACCGGCCCGGCGCGCTGCTGGCCCTCACGCAAATCCTTGCCCGTGAGCGCGCCAACATCGTCGAAACCATCCACAACCGCGCCTACTATGGCGTCAGCCTGGGCGAAACCGTTATCGACGTCACCATTGAAACCCGCGGCGCAACCCACATCACGGCCATCAGCCACGCCTTGCGCGAAGCCGGCTTCCGCTTCGAACGCATCCAGTAACCTGAAATCACTATTCAGGGGTGACTATACTTGCCTTTACAACCGGAGACACCCTTCACCGATGAAGCATTCGCTGATCTTGTTCATGCTGATAACCGTTAGTACGATTCAGACGTACAGCGCTAATCGCACTGCGACCCCTGCTGTCGCACCAATCAAGAGTTTCCTGATCGACCCAAGCAGGCCATACGTTTATCTGAGGGTCGATCATATTGGGCCGAGAAATCCCGACGACAACCGTGAGCCAAACATTGGAATTTATCTGCGTCTAATCAACAACTGTCGCCTTGCCATCATCGTGAATACATTTGGTGCGCCCGCAGAAGCGGAACGGGACGAAATCGGAGTGCTGGACAAAGTCGTGCTGAACCCGTCAGGATTCGGCGATGGCGATATGGATGGCACAGGTGGAGAATCAAAACAGATGCCGCTCATTTTGAGCGTGCCAGATGAGATTCTCTCTCCTGAAATGAGGGAGGTCAAAGCAAAAGCCCGGTTGGAAGAGCAACAGAAAGCAAAAGCCGAAGCGGACCAAGAGAAGTTCCGAAAAGAAGCTGAGACCAAGGAATTAGCCGAGCGACCGACAGGCTACCAATTTGATGTCGCTTCATTTGTCACCATTCCGCCAGGCAAGGCTGTCTATTTCAGCGTTCCCATAAACCACGTGAACAAACGATGGCACTTTGAGGTTCCATTCCGTTTCGACCTAGCGAGACGGGGCGGCCCAGTCCGCCAGCCATACAGTTATGTGGCCTTTTTTGAGGAGGATCTGCCGGAAGCGCGCCGTTAGGAGCTTTCATGTACACGCCCAAATTCAACCAGGTCGCCGATCGCGCCCTCCTGATCGAGGCCATGCAGGCCTACTCCTTCGCCATCCTGTTTGGCCCGCAGGCCGACGCCGAAAAGGCCGCGCCCCTGGTTGCCACACATCTTCCGCTGGTTGTGAAGGACGAGGGCCCGCACGGCCTGATCGAAGGCCACTTCGCCAAGGCCAATCGCCACTGGCAGGCCCTGGCCGGCCGCGAGACGCTGGTCGTCTTTCCCGGTCCGCACAGCTATGTCTCGCCGACGTTCTACGTCGATCCACTCTCGGTGCCCACCTGGAACTACATCGCCGTCCACGCCTACGGCACGCTTGAGTTGGACGAGGACGAAACCGGCAAAGACCAATTACTCGCCGGCCTGATCCACAGCCATGAGCCGGCCTTTGCGGAAAAATGGAGCGCGATGCCCGGCAGTTTTCGCAGTGCGATGCTGGCCGGCATTGTGGGCTTCCGCATCGCCATCGAGCGCATCGAAGGCAAGTTCAAGATCAGCCAGAACCGCGACCCCGAGGAACGCCGGAATGTCCACGCCGCACACGCGGCAGGCACTGCTGACCAGCAAGCCCTGGCCGCTTGGATGGAGCGCCTGAGCGGATAAGCCGGCGCCATCGCTCGCCAGTTGCCTATGAGCAGCCTCGACCTCGATAATGAAGCCCGCTTTCATTCGGCGAACAATTTCACAATCCGAGGTGCTTCACGTGTATGCGTTGAATCGCAGAAGTTTTTTGAAGACGGCGGGAACGGCAGCGGCGGGAACCTTGCTGGCAAGCAGGCTTCATGCGCTGGCGGCTCAAAATGAGCCTGCCGGCGCGGTTGCAGCCAACGACCATATCCAGATTGCGCTGATTGGCGCCGGCGGCCAGGGCATGGGCGACACGAAGGTCGCGCTGCGGGTTCCGGGGGTCAAGCTGGTGGCCGTGGCCGACTGTTACAACGGCCGCCTGGACCGCAGCAAGGAACTCTGGGGCGCCGACATCTTCACCACCCGCGACTACAACGAAATTCTGGCGCGCAAGGACATTGACGCCGTCATCGTCGGCACACCCGACCACTGGCACAAGCAGGCTGCGGTGGACGCCATGAAGGCCGGCAAGGACGTCTACTGCGAAAAGCCGATGATTCATGCCTACGCCGACGGGCCGGAGATGATTGAAGCCGCGCGCCGCAACAGCCGCATCCTGCAGGTGGGAAGCCAGCGCGTGAGTTCGCTGATTTATTTGAAGGCCAAGGAACTGCTGGCCGCGGGCGCCATTGGCCAACTCAACATGGTCACCGCGCGCTGGGATCGCAACTCGTCGATGGGCGCATGGAACTACACCGTTCCTCCCGATGCGTCGACGGAAACCTGCGACTGGCCGCGCTTTCTGGGCACCGCGCCCAAGATTCCTTTCAACGCCGAGCAGTTTTTTCAGTGGCGCAAGTGGAAGGCCTACGGCACCGGCGTGGCCGGGGACCTGTTTGTCCATCTCTTCAGCGGAACGCACTTCATCACCGGTTCGCACGGCCCTGTGCGCGGCATGGCCACCGGCGGCCTGCGCTTCTGGAACGATGGCCGCGAGGTGCCGGACGTGATGCTGGGTCTGTTCGACTACAAGGAGGGCTTCAACCTGAGCCTGCGCGTCAACTTCGTGGACGGCGGCGAGGAAAGCGAAGGCCTGATCTTCACCGGCTCGGAAGGCACCATGGAAATCGCCGGCAACTCCGTAAGCGTGAGCCGCGTGCCGCGCCAGAAGGAGCCGGGCTTGACCATCGACACATTCCCCGAGGCGACACAGAAGCAGATTCTCGCGGACTACCGGAAGAAGTATCCGCCCGAGCACCCCGCCGGAGAGCAGCTTCAAGGATTCGAGAAGTTCGTCGCGCCGCAGGGGTACAGCGACAGCTACGACCACTTCAAGAACTTCTTTGCAGCCGTCCGCTCGCGGCAGCCGGTGGTTGAAGACGCGGTCTTCGGCTTTCGCGCGGCCGGCGCTGCGCTGCTCGCGAACCTCAGCATGGACCGCGGCGCAGTCGTGAAGTGGGATCCGGAGACAATGCGGCTGGCGTAGCGCGCGCAATGCGCTGCCTCGCCTCGCGCCGCGCTTGGTCAAAATCCGCCGGCGTGGCGGCTCCGCTGGCCTTGCCCTGATCCCACATCTGACGCAGGCGTCTCACGTCTCCCTGGCGTAACTCACGCATGGGGGCAATCTTTGCTACTTTCTGACAAATGTTATAGCCCGAAATTTGCCTCGTCTTGCCACTTTCGATCGAGTAAAGACTGCGTGCGGAGCTGGAATCCAACTCCGCACGCTGACACTACTTGCGAAGCGCGTTCATCTTGTCGAGGTCGCGCTTCAACTCGTCGAGCTTTTGCCCTGCTTCGCCCAGCTTGCCCTCCGATGTGAGGCGCTGATAGTCGGCAAAGTCCTTGCCTGCTTCGGCAATCAGCGAGTTCATATCCTGCTTGGGCTGCGCCGCGCCAGACGCACTGGTTGGCTCAGCCGCTCCCTGAGGCGCTTGCGCCGCGGGACTCAGCGACGAGATTCCTCCGCCGAATAGCGACGAAAGCGCCGCCTCGAAGGTAGGCCCATACGCCAGCCGGTCTTGCAAAGCCAGCACCACCAGCCGCAACTCAGGCATGGGGCTGCGGTCGGCCTGGAGGTAGATCGGCTCCGCATACAAGAGCGCTTTGCCGGACGGAATCACCAGCAGCGTTCCGCGCCGCACATGCGAGCCTTGCTGATTCCACAAACTCAACTGGCCGGAAAGCTGCGCGTTCTGGTCGATGCGCGCCTCGATCTGCAACGGGCCGTCCACAAGCCTGGTCTTGGGAAAGTCGTACACCACCGACGTGCCATAGTGCTCGCCGTCGCTGCGCCCGGCGATCCAGCCGATCAGGTTGTTGCGGTTGGCCGGAGTGAAAGGCAGAATCTCGACGAACTCGACTCCGCTTTCGCCCGGCAGTTTCATCAGCACAAAGTTCGGCTCCATGGGCTGCGTGGTTTGCTCCCCGTTCGCACCCAGGCCCACTTCCGTGGCCACGGTCCACAAGTCCTCCCGGTTGTAGAAAACCTCGGGATTGGTCATGTGATAGAGGCCATACACTTCGGCCTGCAGCTTGAGCAGCAGTTCGGGGTAGCGCACGTGCGCGCGCAGCCCCGCCGGCATGACGGAGGCGTCCTTGAACAGGCCGGGGAAGATGCCTCGATACGCCGCCAGGATGGGGTCCTGCGAGTCGAACACATAAAACGTCGTGGTTCCGTCATAGGCGTCCACCACCACCTTGACGCTGTTGCGCATGTAGTTGATGGACTCCCCGCCGACGGTGTAATGCGTCGAGTACGGATAGCTGTCCGACTCAGTGAATGCATCCAGAACCCACGACAGGCGTCCATCCTCGCCCAGAACGATATACGGGTCCTGATCGAAGGTGAGAAACGGCGCCAGGGCCGCGACACGCTCGCGCACACTGCGCCGCATCAGCAGACGGCTGTCCGCATTCACGTCGTCGCTGAAGGGCAGCTTGGCCACATCGCCGCGGTCGAAGGCAATCAGCACGCGGCGTAGAAAGCCGCCCAGCACGATGCCGCCGGTGCCCTGGTAAGTGGTGACATTATTGGTGTCGCCTTGCGGGTAGTTGAATTCCTGCTGCCGCGTCTTTACATACACATCCGTGTTGGTCTGCTCGCCGAAATAAATTTCGGGCCGGGTTACGTTCAGGCCGGGGGCCGTGCTTTGCACCGGCATGTTGCTCAACAGCATCGTCGGCAGGCCTTCGGTGGTGAACCCATTCACCGGGTTCATGGTGATGCCGTAGCCGTGGGTGTAAATGAGCTTCTCGTTGATCCAGTTGCGGCTGCTTTCGGGCAGCTTCTCCACGTTCAGTTCGCGCGCGGCCAGCATCACCTGGCGCATCGAGCCGTCGATGGTATAGCGATCGATGTCGATGTCGGGAAAGTCGTAGTAGGTGCGAATTTCCTGGATCTGGCGCAGCGTATCCTGGAGCGCGTGCCAGTCCCACAGGCGAATATTCTTGAGAGTGGGCTGATTGTTGGCCGGGTCCGTGGCTTCGACCGTTGTTTCGGCGGGAAACTCGCGCTGCATGAAGCGGTCCAGCCCGTAAGCCTGCCGCGTCATCTCGATGTTATGGGCAATGTACGGCTGCTCGCGCACCAGTTCGTTGGGCTTGACCAGAAAGCTGCTGACATACCAG
>Ga0181520_10002297_pt1 | contig 35938 bp, 29 predicted proteins | sample PEATcosm2014_Bin_29_FD_132451 | JGI IMG/M metagenome (GOLD analysis project Ga0181520, IMG submission 132451) | Peatland microbial communities from MTU Mesocosm Facility, Houghton, MI, USA - PEATcosm2014_Bin02_30_metaG | ecosystem: Environmental > Terrestrial > Soil > Wetlands > Peat | place...
CAGATAAGCCGCCTCGGAATCCATCTCTTCGCGAGTGATTTCGCAGGCCTTGCCCAACCCGACGATGCCGGGCACATTCAACGTGCCGGACCTCATGCCGCGCTCGTGGCCGCCGCCGTCGATCTGGGCCGCAATCTGCACCCTGGGGTTGCGCCGGCGAACATAGAGTGCGCCAACGCCCTTGGGGCCGTAAATTTTGTGGCCGGAGAGCGAAAGCACGTCGATGTTGTCGGCTATCACGTCGACCGGTACCTTGCCCAGCGCCTGCACGGCATCGGTGTGGAAGATGACACCCTTTTCGTGGCAGAGCTTGCCGATCTCCCGGACGGGCTGCAGCACGCCGATCTCGTTATTCGCCGCCATGATCGAAACCAGGATGGTCTTGTCGTCCATGGCGCGCTTCAGGTCTTCGAGATCGATCAGGCCGTCGGCCTTCACCGGCAGATAGGTCACGCGATAGCCGTACTTCTCGAGCCGCTTGCAGGTGTCCAGGATGGCCTTGTGTTCGGTCACCTGGGTGATGATATGGTTGCCGCGCTCGCGGTACATCTCGGCGATGCCCTTGATGGCCAGATTGTTGCTCTCCGTCGCGCCGGAGGTGAAGATGATTTCCTTGGCCGTTGCTCCAACGAGCTTTGCGATTTGCTCGCGCGCCGCTTCCACAGCCTGCTCGGCTTCCCATCCAAAGGAGTGGTTGCGGCTGGCCGCGTTTCCGAACTTGCTGGTGAAGTAGGGCATCATGGCTTCCAGCACCCGCGAGTCGAGCGGGCTGGTGGCGTGGTTGTCCATGTAAATCGGTAGGCTCACACCTGCGGGCAATTCAACTTGGCTGGCAACAGTACTCATTTGATCTCCGTCCTCAAAATCGCTTCTCTCCGCATCCGCGGAGGGGGAAAGCTTCGGTCAAAGTGTCAAGGCGACCAGCCGCTGTGGCGCGGGGCCAGGTCCGGCAGGTTGTTCGCGTTCCGTAAGGTCCTGAATACTGATGCTCTTCAGCACCCCGGCGATGGTTTCGTTTACGCGCGCCAAGGGCTCCTTGATGGTGCAACTGGGCGTCAGGTCGCAGGATTTTGCGCCCTTGGTGCAGGAAGTGATGAAGAAAGGCCCGTCAATGGCATGGATCACCTCGTAGGCCGAAATCTCGCGCGCATCGCGGGCCAAGGCGTAGCCCCCGTTCATCCCGGCGTGCGAACGCAACAAACCGCTCTTTGTCAAAAGCTGCAGAATCTTGGCCAGGAGCTGAGCCGGGATTCCGTAAGCGTCTGCAACATCTTTAGCGCTTAGCGCAGGCGTTTCCGGGTGCTCGGCCAAGTACTTGAGCGCCATTAACCCGTAGTCGGCTTTCTTGGTCAGCTTCAGCATGGAGTATCCGACCTCTTCGGTCCGTGTTCAGTATACGACCGAAACTGTCGGAGTTTCAAGTCCGCTTTGGAATCGTCCAGCGGGCCGCAATAAAAAAATCTGGCTTTCGGACCGAAGATTGAATAAATACCCGTTTCAAATTGTCGAAAAGATAGATACAATCTGGCGGAAAGAGCACGTTTTTTCAACTGAATCCGGAGCGATGGCAACCATCTGCAAACACCCGAGGGTACGAATAGTTTCCCGGCACGAAGACAGCGAGTTTGTCGAGTGCATGGAATGTGGCGAGGTCTTTGACGCCGACGAATTCCGCGACATGGAGATCGAGGAAACAGCCGAGACGGAGGACGTCACAGAAGACGACTGAAGACCCGCCTCATACTCACTTGCCGCCGGTACCATTCGCCGCATTGGTGGTGACCCGTCGCGATGCGACCCAAGCGTAGTGCAGTCCGGAAACGATGGTCAGGCCAATGGTTGCGTCCAGCGCCAGAATGCGCAGGTCGGCCACCCAGTGAGCCCCTGTCAACTCGTGCAACAGTACGGTAGCGACCGCGGCCACCTGCACCAGTGTGTTGGCCTTTCCCAGGATGCTGGGGTTGAACTCGCGTCGGCCAACGGCAGCGTAGAGGATGGCCGCGACTGCCAGAATGCCCACGTCTCTGCCAAAGACCAGTGCCGTCACCGTCGCGGGAATCAGGCCACGGTGGGTCAATACCAGGAACAGCGTGCTGAGGAGCAGCTTGTCGGCCACCGGGTCAAGGTACTCGCCAAGCCTCGAGCGCTGCTCAAGCATCCTGGCAAGGGCGCCATCCAGCGCATCGGTTAGGCCCGCCGCCAGGAACAGGCCAAGGCTCAGCCGGTAGTTGCCTTCCAGGATTCCAGCCACCAGAAACGGAGCTAGGCATATGCGCAGCAGAGTGAGCAGATTCGGCGCAGTGCGGAATGGGTTGAGTCGTGTGCTCGAAACGTCGGTCATGGCAGTTCTTGCATGCAACAGGCCGAAGTCTTTTCCTCAGTCCTGAGCGAACTACAGAGTCCTTCCAAGCAACGCAGCCTAAAGGGTAAAAAGAGGTTCTTGCTTCGTGGATGATCCTACAGCATTGGGGATGGATCTGACACACCAACTTTCCCCCCGGCCGTGATCCTGATAGACTGTGAATATTGCTTTGCAGGCGCGTAGCTCAGTTGGTTAGAGCGCTTCCTTGACACGGAAGAGGTCGCTGGTTCGAATCCAGTCGTGCCTACCATATTTCACTTAAAACAAAAGACTTACGGTTGTGACCTCTTCTTTCAGGCAGCCTCCGAGGGTGCTGAGAATGGCCCCCTTCAAACAATCCTTGAAATGCCAGGGCTGCACCGGCGCGCTTTTCCTCAGACAATGACTGCTGGTAAATATCCAGCGTGATGCGGGAATTCGCGTGGCGGAGTAGTTCCTGGGCGGTTTTGATGTCCACCCCCACTTGCCGAAGCATCGTTGCCAGCCCGTGCCGGAAACTGTGCCAGCCAATTCGTTTCTTGACTCCCAGTCGCTCCAAAGCTGGCCGGATATGGCGTTTGAGAACCATGTCCGGCTGGATGGGCTGAGCGCCATTCTTTGCGATCGACGGGAACAGGTAGTCATCCTCAGATCTGTACATTGAGGCCTGTTTCCATTGCTTCAGTTCTTCAACAACCGCAGGATTAAGGGGTACCGGCTTGCGGGACGCTTCGGTCTTGGTGTCACCTTCGACATTGTGCCAGACAGAATGGGTCACATTCGCTTGCATCAGGTCAATGCTGACATCGCGCCAGCGGAGGGCTACCAGTTCTCCACGACAGAGCCCGGTGCTATCCGCCAATATGACCATAACCCGTTCACGCTGATGCAATTCCTGCAAGAGGGCCTGGAATTCAACGGTGCTGAGAATATCGGGTGTGCGGAGCCGCTTGGCCGAGGTCCGAACAGAGCTGATGGGGTTCTTGGATACCCAATCGTTTCTTATTGCATGCGAAAAGAGAGCGGACATCAAATTTCGGACTTTCGGACTTTCGTCTTGGTGGCCGGGCTCGCTGGTTGTCCGTTCATTTTCTTGAGGTTCCGAAGCCAGGACTCAATTTCAACGCTCTTGATTTCGGATAGGGTATGCTTCCCCCCACTTCGATTTGAAGTAGAGGCCGAGAAAGCTCTTGTATCCCTCTGCGGTGGAATGGGCCTTGAGTGGAATCTCGACGATCTGATAGTGGGCGGCGAGTTGTTCCAAGTTCATGGGAGCGAAAGCCGCTCCCTCGTTGACGTCAACCCTGAGTTGCATCACCGCTTTCTCCGCGTCCTTGCGCTTGGGAAACGCGATCACTCTGCCTACGATCTTCTTCTTGTAGACACGGCGGCCGCCTTCCTCCGCGTAGTAGCGGAAAACCCAAGCGTCGGGTTGGCTTTTGCGCTTCATGATCTTCAGGGAACTTCGTTGGTAACGTGGCGCTTGCATTCGGATCTTCTCCTTTGCAAGCGCACTGATGGCTGAGGTGGAGTTTACATTTTCTGCGGCACAGTTCAAAACGGCTGCGGTCATGCTGTGCAAACTCCGTTGTTCTGTGCCGCCATCCACGCGGAGAACTCGAATCCAAGGAAGCGCCAGAACCTGCGCTTCCCCTCTCCATGGGGGTGCCCGGTAAGGTAGGACTTCCTTGCCCATCGGGTAATGCTCTTCTCATCAAGTCCAAGAAAATCGGCGGCTTCCTGGGGGGTCATAGGCTTGTCAGTGCATGATCTTGTCGTGGGGGCATCTTCTCTTTGGTCATTGCTGTCTTCCTGAAGGAACGGGTTATCAGCAGCGGTTGCTGGCTCCATAGTGCCGGAGCCAAGGGTCCTGCCACGCGAGTTGGTGGCTGGAAAAAGCGGCTGAAACAAGTTCTCCTCCGTATGAGGCGGCATGGCTTGCCCGGCGCTCATAACGGCGGCTTGTGCACCTCTTGCCCGGCGGTTGCCGCATTATGAATTCTTCCGATATGCGCTCTGCCTCCTGTTGATGGCTCGAAACCCTGGACAGGCCTTTTGTCACACATTCGACGGCCAGCGTAGCCAGTGGCCGGAGCCGAGAATCCAAGCTAAGGTGAGCTACGGCTCATCACCCTCGCAAGGAGCGAGCTGCCAGGATCAAAACTCAGACAAGATCAAGATCGTCGTCCTGCCACGATCTCGGCGGAAAGTTTGAGTGCACTTTCGCGGACTCGGGCATCTGGCTTCCTGGCCCAAGCCCAGTGGGCGAATTCCCATCCGATGCAAGCAATGGAGGTCGTTGGGCGAGCAGTTCAGGACGAAGGCAAGTTCCACGAGCCTGACGCCCAACTGATTGATTGACTTGACCGCCAGCGCACGGCCCAGATCGTGTAGACCGTGCCAACTGGATCGAAGTTGATCGATAGCAAGACTGGGAGCGCTCATGGACGGGAGCCCACCTCGACTCTGTGGGTCGCTCGGAAAGCCATCAGCGCGCTCAACTCGTAGCGGACCGGCCCATTCTTCCCGTACTGGAGGTAGTCAGGACCCTGGTTCCGTGGACGCCACTTCTTCAGCCAATCCGGAGTGACGCCGAGAATCCTCCCCGCCGCAACGACATCGAAAACCGGGTTGTCGTCGATCGCTATCAACGGCTTAGGCGGCTCAAGATCCACGTAGCTGGCCGGGATCTCGATTCGTCGAGGCGTAGCAGAATTGAACTGCGAGGCCGGTTGCGTCGGCGGCGTTGGACGCCGACCCGTGAAGGATGCCAGCGGCTGGGCTGTTGAAGGGGGACCGGGGTGAGGATAAGGCACCTTGCCCCGGGCACGCAATTCCATGATTGTAGGCATCTTGTCCTCCATTTAGCCTTGGGATTCGAGGTGGTGAGCGCTTGCCATTGACCATAGCCGACAAGGCCGGACCGTGCCGGTCGACTCAGCACGCCTTATTTTGCAGGTGGTGTGGGATCCAAGCAGGCGGGGACTCCGTCGGCTTGCCGATCTATTTCAAGCGTGTTCCCAAGCGGGAACTTCCATCTCTACTTTGTCTAACGAAAGAGCGTTACATGCCGGGCTGGGAAGGTGATCTTGGTTTGGCGGCGAATGCGGTTTGGGGCGCGACCGATAGGTGGGAGGAAGGCCTTCCTATCCGCGGAGGTCAACTTGACCACTGCGAACAAGCCCTTCTCTCATTGGCGCCGCCGTAATCGCGATCAGCCCGCCTTCGACTGGGGTCTGGACCCTCCTGCCGGGCTTCTGCAACTCCGATCACCTTCACGGTTTCGTGGATCGACCCAACGAATTGCCCGAATCGAGATCTTTGAATCCCACCTTCAATGATGCCTTTCGGCTCGCTGCGACCTGGATGCGAACACGGAACGTTGACAGGAAGTGCTGTCGGACATCTTCCGGGGGCGCTTCCCAATCTCCCGCGCGAAGGATCTCCATAATTTCTCCGGTAGAATTCACGACGACCCAGTTTTCATTGGCAAGTTCGAGCAAACCAGCCTTCAAATGCTCGTCTCCTGACTCAGAGAATCCCTGCCCCGCTCTGGCTCCTGAAGTTCCAGCCGTTCGCCTCGGGCTTTGAGCTTATTCATGGCACGTAGGTGTCTGACCCGTGCACTGCCCTATTTGATACCGAGCCATTTTCCGATGACGGCAAAACGGATATCGCCCTCCCGCCAAAGCAGGATGTGCTGTTCATCGGCAGAGAGCATTTCAAACTCGTCCCTCAGCCACTCCAAATACGGTCTGTTGCGGCCGGCAAACTCTCCATCCCATCGGTCCGGTCTGGTGTCCTCGGTGAGCTCTTCCTGCTCTTCCTTAGCTTTTCTATGGAAATCCATGGAATTGTTCACGGCAATCTTGAAGATCCAGGTCGTAAGCCGGGCCGGCCGTCCCTGCGATACCTGCCTGGGTGTGAGAACACCTTCATCAGGACGTCAAGGGCAAGTTCCTCTGCATCCTCTCGCGGGACGCGGTGGGCGCCCACAAGAAATCGCCATAGGGGATCGAACAGATCTCCGGCCAAGCGCTCAAAGGCAGGGTTCGACTCGCCTTGCAGCTCCGCAAGAAACTTCGCCGAATTGAGGTCCGGGAATTCCGTGACGTACCTTTCTCAATATGTCTAACGAATCGGCGTTACAGGCTACTGAAGCGAAGACGCGCAGGGAACATAGAGGACATCGACTGCGGAGCCAGCTCCCTTCAACTTTGGCATCCGCCGTCTGAGCAACCAGTTCAAGGCCGACGTGGCTTTTCTGGGTCGTATACTTGGAGGCGCCCCGGAAGCTGGAGAGTTTTGTCTCCAACGGATATCCAATGAAACTGCCGAACGATTGTCTAACAGAAAGATACGCTCATACGCTCGTCGATCACCCTCCTGCGGATTGGGAGACGATTGGAGCTCACCTGGACAAAGTCGCCGCCTCCGCATCCAGCTTCGCGGAGGTATTCGGGGCAGGGCCTTGGGGAGAGGTCCTGGGCAACTGCCACGATCTAGGCAAGCTCTCCGACGAGTTTCAGCGGCATCTTCACAAAGCCGGCGCTGCATCCGCCGATGCTGGAGCCGAGAACGAGGATCCTCGCTCAGGGCGCGTGGACCACGCCACGTTTGGCGCGCGCAAGGTGGCGCAAGCTGTGGGAGGAATCCCCGGCCAGTTGCTGGCATTTTGCATCGCCGGGCATCACGTGGGGCTGCCAGACGAAAGCTCAGGCGACGACGCGACGCAACGCAGTACGCTTCGGCACAAGCTCGATCCAGCTTTGTATCCCATTCCTGCGGTTGCTGCACCCGATCGGGCTCTGCCCAAACTCTCTTTGCCACTCAAGCCCACGAAAGCAGGCAGTGCCGGTGCACCATTTCAGCTTGCCTTCTTCACGCGCATGTTGTTTTCGTGCCTGGTCGACGCAGACCGTACTCGAACCGAAGAGTTCTGCAATCCCGAACAGGCTGTCGAACGAAGCAGTCTCAGTGCTGGCTGCGGCCGGCCCTCGCTCGCCGCGCTTAAAGAACAACTCGATGCCAGCCTGCACGCCAAGCAAGAGAGTGCGGCGGCAACGGAGGTCAATCGCCAGCGGTCCATCGTGCTGGAATATTGCCGCAAAGCCGCTCATTTGCCAACAGGATTCTTCTCGCTCAACGTTCCCACAGGCGGCGGCAAGACCTTGTCGGCGCTGGCCTTTGCCTACGATCATGCGCTCCAGCACGGCTTGGCGCGTGTGATCATGGCCATTCCGTTCACCAGCATCATCGAGCAGACCGCGGATGTGTATCGCAAAGCGCTTGGGTCGCTCGCCGGAGCCGGCCTGGTGGAGCATCACACGAACCTGCAACCCTCGCAGGACACAAGGTCAAACCAGCTTGGCGCCGAGAATTGGGATGCGCCGCTCGTAGTCACCACCAATGTCCAGTTGTTCGAGAGCCTGTTTGCGTATCGAACGACGCCGTGCAGGAAGCTGCACAACCTGGCCCGGAGCGTGATTGTGCTCGATGAAGCACAGACCATCCCGGTCGAGCTGCTCAAGCCGGCGCTCGCTGCGTTGGGCGAACTGGTGCGCAACTACGGCTGCTCGATCGTGCTCTGCACGGCCACTCAGCCGGCACCGGAACTTCGCGACGGCTTCGATATCGGAATTGAAGGAGTCCGTCCGATCATCCAGAACGCTGTGCCGCTGTTTCAAGCACTGAAGCGAGTGGAGGTGCGGCATCTCGGCAAATTGCAGGAAAAGGAATTGGCACTGCGGCTCGCCAACGAGAAATCCGCGCTCTGCATCGTGAACACGCGCAAACATGCATCGCGCGTCTACGACCAGGTGGCTGCGATCTCGGCGCCGGGCGACTGCTTCCACCTGAGTACCTGGATGTGTGGAGCGCACCGGCGCACAGTACTGAAGGCGATCCGCGCACGCCTCAAGGCGAAGCTTCCTTGCCGGGTGGTGAGTACGCAATTGGTAGAGGCGGGCGTGGATTTGGACTTCCCCGTGGTCTTTCGGGCCGAGGCCGGTTTTGATGCAATTGCGCAGGCGGCCGGGCGCTGCAACAGGGAAGGATTGCTGGCGCTGGGGATCACCTACGTCTTCGAGTCCGAAGAGAAGCCGCCTGCGGGGCTGCTTCGTTCCGCTGCGGACGCTGGAAGGGAACTGTTGCCAAGCCACCCAAACCCTCTCGATCCGGCTGCAATCGAGGCCTACTTTCGGCTCCTCTACTGGAGCCAGAAGCGTAACTGGGACAAACATGAGGTCATGGAAAAGATGAAGTTCCAGAACGGTCGAGCTTTGCTGCAGTTTCGCGAGGTTGCGGATGCTTTTCGCATGATTCACGACGAGCAGTTGCCGGTTCTGATTCCCTGCTATCGAAAGGCCGCCATTCTCCATGACAAGCTCTTGGCAGGACGAATACCATTCTTGCCACAACGCGAGTTACAACCTTACTTGGTCTCTGTCAGGAAAGAAGCAATGCAACAGATGAACAGTTGCGGCTTCGTGATGGAACATGAGTCTGGTGTTTGGCTTCTGCTTAACCGCTCGATTTACAGCGGCAGCAAGGGGCTGGACCCGGCGTCGTCCAAGCTGGACGAGAGGTTGTGGAGCGTTTAGGAGGCGCAAGTGGCGTACGGCATCAACCTGCACTGCTGGGGCGAGTGGGCGTGTTTCACGCGCCCGGAGATGAAGGTCGAGCGCGTGAGCTACGACGCGATGACGCCCTCGGCGGCGCGAGGAGTCGTGGAGGCGATCTACTGGAAGCCTGAGATTCGCTGGCATATAGACCGAATTACGGCACTCAAGCCGATCAAATTCACTTCCGTTCGCCGCAACGAGGTGAAAGACAAGATCGGCGCGGGCTCGGTGGCCAAGGCCATGAAGGATGGCGCTGGCAATCTCGCCTTCTACGTGGATGAAGGGGACAATCGCCAGCAGCGAGCGACGCTGATGCTACGGGAAGTGGGCTACCTCATTGGGGCGCACATTGAAATCCTCAGCGGCCCGGATAACATCGCCAAGCATCTGGATCAGTTCAACCGGCGGGCCCGCAAGGGAAGTTGTTTTACGCGGCCCTATCTCGGCTGCCGCGAGTTCGCTGCGGACTTTGCGCTGATCGAGACGGAGAGCGACATGCCCGCCGTCGATGCCAGCCTGGCCGGGGAGCGCGATCTTGGCTACATGCTGCACGACATCGACTTTGCGGATGGAATGCAGGCGCGGTTCTTCCGCGCTATCATGCACGACGGCGTGATCGAAGTGCCGAAGTTCGAGGAGGCGCTGGCATGATCCTGCAACGGCTCGCCGAGCACTACGATCGCATCGAAAAGGAGTTGCCGCCTCCAGGGTTCTCGCTTCAGAAGATCAGCTTCTGCGTGGTGCTGAATTCGGACGGGACCTTGAACGCATTTCAATCCCTGCAGGAGAAGAAAGGCAACAGACAGGTGGCTGAGTCGTTGATTGTGCCAGGGCAGGGAAAGCCACCTGGTCAGGGACTCAATCCATGTTTCCTTTGGGACAACGCCTCCTACATGCTCGGTTGGGGTTCGGATCCCGATACCAACAAGACAGCCCGGGCGGCCCAAGCCTTTGAGGCTTTTCGTACCCGCCACCTTGAAGCCGAAACACAAATCGCCCATCCTGCTTTCAGGGCAGTCTGCACCTTTCTGCGCGGATGGTCGCCTGAGAAGGCGCTCGGCTATGCGGAGACGCTCAAGGAAATCGTCACGAACTTCGGCGTGTTCCGCATTGCCGGAGAGATGCAGTATGTCCATGGGCAGGTTTCGACCCCGGCGGCCACTGGGGAGCAGGCGGCCGCAGCAGAAGCTGACCTGAGGCGCGGAATGTGCCTGGTTTCCGGAACTGTGGAGGAGATTGCACGCCTGCATGAGCCGAAGATCAAAGGCGTTGGCGGGGCGCAGTCTTCCGGCGCGCTGCTCGTCTCGTTCAATGCTTCGGCCTATGAGTCTTATGGGAAGCCCCAGAGCTACAATGCTCCCGTCAGCGCAGCGGTTGCGTTCAAGTACGCCAATGCGCTGAACTATCTGCTCGACCGTCGCGACCGTCGCGTCTCCCTCGGAGACAGCACGGTGGTCTATTGGGCCGATCACGATGCCAGCGTCTTTGAGGAGAGCCTGAGCGAGTTGTTCGGCGGGGCATTTGCCGACGAAGGACCGGTGGTCGAGGAAGATCAAGAGCGTCTTCGCGAAGCGGAACTGCTTCTCAAACAGTTGCGCGACGGAACCGGGGCGACGGTGATTGGCACCGGCGGCCAGGCGACAAGATTCTTTCTGCTGGGCCTCTCCCCCAACGCCTCGCGCATCTCCGTGCGTCTCTGGGTCGAGGCCGATGCGGCGGAACTGCAAAAGCGGCTGGGACAGCACCTGCGCGATGTCGCCCTGGACGACAACAGGAACGACCGCATCCTCACTCTGCGGCGAATGGTCGCGGCCACAGGTCGGTGGGACGCCAAGAAGTCCAGGTTTGTTACTGACAATGTTTCGCCGCAGCTTGCCGGCGACTTGGCGCGTTCCGTCCTGACCGGCGAAGCCTATCCGCAGTCTTTCCTGGCCACGATGCTGCGGCGAATGCACAGCGACGGCGCGGTGGACTACGCCCGAGTGGCTGCGATCAAGGCATGCCTGAATCGAAAATCCCGCTTGCGCGGCAATCCATCTGAGGTACCAAGAATGCTCGATAAGAACAACGACAATGCCGCATACTGCTGCGGATGCGCCTTTGCGCTGCTGGAAATGATCCAGAAAGACAGCGTTGACGGAGAACTCAACCGGACGATCAAAGACAGCTACTTTACCGCGGCAAGTACCACTCCGTCGCTGGTTTTTCCCCGCTTGTGCCGGTTGAGCCAACATCATTTGGCCAAGTTGGATACAGGCTTGCGAATCCATCGCGAAAGACAGTTTGGAGAGGTCATCGGCAAGTTGCGCAACACCTTCCCGCGCCTTCTGTCTCTCGACGACCAGGGAAATTTCGTCATCGGCTATTTCCACCAGCGCCAAGACCTTTACACCAGCAAGAAAGACAAGGAAGAAGGAGCCACCGCATGAGCACGCCCATCCAGCACCGCTATGATTTTGTCTACTTTTTCGATGTGACCGACGGCAACCCCAATGGCGACCCGGATGCCGGCAATCTGCCCCGCATCGACCCGGAGACCAACCAGGGCCTGGTCACCGACGTCTGCCTCAAGCGCAAGATTCGCAATTTTGTCTCCGAAACACACAGTGAGGTGCCAGGCCAGCGCATCTATGTGCGGGAAAAGGCGGTGTTGAACGAACTGCACAAGGAGGCATATGTCGCAGCAGACCTCAAGCCTGAGCCTAAAAAACTGCCGAAAGATGAAGCGAAGGCCAAGGGCCTGACGGATTTCATGTGCCTCAACTTCTTCGACATCCGCACCTTTGGCGCGGTGATGTCCACCGATGTGAACTGCGGCCAGGTGCGTGGACCTTTGCAACTGACCTTCGCCCGCAGCATTGACCCGGTCGTTTCTGCTGAGTTCGCCATCACCCGCTGCGCCGTCACCAACGAGAAGGACATCGACAAGGAACGCACCATTGGCCGCAAGTTCAATGTCCCCTATGGCCTCTATCGCTGTCACGGCTTTATCAATTGCTCTCTTGCCGAGAAGACCGGGTTCACAGAGGATGACCTGAAGCTGCTCAAGGAAGCCCTCAACTTCATGTTTGAGACTGACCGCTCCGCGGCGCGCGGCCTCATGGCTCCGGTGCGCTGCATCGCCTTCCGCCACAACGATTGCAAGCTCGGCAACGCACGGGCCGACGAACTGTTCGCCCAGGTCACAGCTACGCTGCGCCCGGAGTTGAAGGCCGAGAACCGCCCCGCCCGCTCGCGCTCCGACTACGAGATCGCGTTCACCGGCAATGTTCCCGCCGGTATCTCGGTGGAGGAGTGGGTGCCGTCCTTCCCCACCATTTGAGAGGGTGCATCCATGGCCGGTTCCGCCTATGAAGACGACGATGCCCTTCCCATCAGCGGCTTGCAGCATCTGGCCTTCTGTCCACGGCAGTGGGCGTTGATCCACCTGGAACAGGTTTGGGTGGAGAACATGCGAACTGCCGAAGGACGCCTGCTGCATGAGCTCGCTGATCTGCCCGGCGAAAGCCGCCGGGCCAGCGTGCGCACCGTGCGGGGGATGAGCCTGCAATCGGAGCGGCTTGGCTTGACCGGGCGCGCCGACATCGTCGAATTCCGGCCTGAGCCATTTCCGGTTGAGTACAAGCGCGGCAAGAGCAAGCCCACCGACTGCGATACCGTGCAGCTTTGTGCCCAGGCGCTTTGCCTGGAGGAGATGCTCGCGACGTCCATTGCGTGTGGCGCCATTTTCTACGGCAGTCCGCGCCGGCGCCAAGAGGTTCCCTTTACTCCGGAACTGCGCACCCGCACCGAGGAACTTGCCGCTACCATGCACCGTCTATATCGCAATCGCGAGACGCCGCCGGCGCATCCGGGTCCATACTGCGGCAACTGCTCGCTGGTCGACGTGTGCCTCCCCCAAGCCACCGGGCAAGAGGCAAGCGCGGTTCGTTGGGTCCAACGCCAACTGCGATCGCTCCAGGCCGAGGAATAATCTGCCATGCGCAAGCTGCTCAATACCCTGCACGTCATGAGTCAAGGCGCCTATGTCCATCGCGACGGAGAGACCGTTGCCATCAAGATCGGGCAGGAGTTCAAACTGCGCGTTCCCGTGCATACCCTGGAGGGCCTGGTGTGCTGGGGGCAGGTTTCATGCTCCCCACCGTTGCTGGGTCTGTGCTGCGAACGGGGTGTGGGCATCTCGTTTCTGAGCGAGCAGGGCAAGTTCCTTGCTCGCGTAACCGGGCCCGTCTCGGGCAATGTCTTGCTGCGGCGCCAGCAGTATCGCATGGCCGATGGCGCCGATAGAGCACTCCCTGCCGTGCAGACCATTGTTGCTGCCAAGATTGCAAACAGCCGGGTGGTGTTGCTCAGGGCGGCTCGCGAAATTCCCGGCGAGGGTCAGCAAGCTGAACTACGGGAGGCCGCGAAACGACTTTCCTGGGCAGGACTGGAGGCTGCGCGGGCGCCCTCGATCGATGAGGCTCGCGGGCATGAAGGCTCGGCGGGCCAGTCCTATTTCGGCGTATTCGATCACATGATCGCCGGCGACCGCGAGGCTTTTCGCTTCGAAGGCCGCTCCCGCCGCCCGCCTCTGGACCGCGTCAATGCGTTGCTCTCATTCGTTTATGCTCTGCTGCGCCACGACATCGAGTCCGCGCTCGAAAGCGTCGGACTCGACCCGGCGGTGGGCTTCCTCCATACCGACCGCCCTGGACGCCCGAGCCTGGCGCTCGACCTGATGGAGGAACTGCGCTCGGTTCTGGCTGATCGTCTGGTCCTTACCCTCATCAACCGGCGCCAAGTGCGGGGCTCTGGCTTCACGGAGCACGAGGGCGGCGGCATTTTGATGGACGATGCAACGCGCAAGGCTGTCGTGACCGCATGGCAACAGCGTAAACAGGATGAGATCGAGCATCCTTTCTTGAACGAGCGAATACCGTTGGGGCTGGTGCCTTATACCCAGGCCTTGCTGTTAGCGCGGTATGTGCGCGGCGGCTTGGATGCCTATCCCGCGTTCTTCTGGAGATGACTGACTATGATGGTCCTTGTCAGTTACGATGTGAGCACCCGCGACGAAGCAGGTCGGCGCCGCCTGCGTCGTGTGGCACGATTGTGCGAAGATTATGGCCAGCGCGTCCAGAACTCGGTCTTCGAATGTCTCGTGGACCCAGCCCAGTGGGTGGCTCTGCGCGCCGGTCTCTTGTCGGAAGCCGACCCTGGCGAGGATAGCCTTCGCTTCTATTTTCTTGGATCGGAATGGAAGCGGCGGGTCGAACATGTGGGCGCCAAGCCCACCTACGATCCGGAAGGCCCGCTCATTCTTTGACGCCGCCTTGTCGCGCTGAATCTCTCCAGCGCGGACCTCAAGCATACGCAGATTTGCCGGGATGTTCGCGCCGCCGATAAGCAGCCCATCATCAGGAACTTGCAGATTATCGGTTGGCGGGATCCCTTGGTTATGGCAAAGAGAATACCCCGTTCGCAATTATGGCAAGATAGATCATGCGCATGGTGGAGTTTACGCCACGCGCGGTCGCCCCCCACGCGGGGGCGTGGATTGAAACGCCGCTGGCCATGCTGACCTGAAGACGTTGCCGGGGTCGCCCCCCACGCGGGGGCGTGGATTGAAACATGTGATTTTCCCCATCGTTGCAAATTCACCGCAGTCGCCCCCCACGCGGGGGCGTGGATTGAAACGGACGCTTGTGCGGCGTACCGACACTGGCGAACGTCGCCCCCCACGCGGGGGCGTGGATTGAAACACGTTGATTTGCGGCAAAAGGCCGGGTGCCGGGGTCGCCCCCCACGCGGGGGCGTGGATTGAAACCCCTGCTCCGCTGGGCACAGTTCAACCATTGGGGCGCCCCCCACGCGGGGGCGTGGATTGAAACCACCTTCAAGGCCCGCTTGCTTTCCTGCGACAGACCGCCCCCCACGCGGGGGCGTGGATTGAAACCTTTAGGCGCGGTGCGCGGCTGGCCGGATGCATGGGTCGCCCCCCACGCGGGGGCGTGGATTGAAACAAAGAAATGATCGATGGAGCCCTTGGCGCAGTCGTCGCCCCCCACGCGGGGGCGTGGATTGAAACCTCCAGCGATGTGCCTCCAGGGAGTCTGAATGACGACGTCGCCCCCCACGCGGGGGCGTGGATTGAAACACGGAACCGATCGCGTTGCCGCAAAGCTGCTTTTCGTCGCCCCCCACGCGGGGGCGTGGATTGAAACGCTGTCAGCGGCAGTGAGTTTGCCGCGCCTGGTGTCGCCCCCCACGCGGGGGCGTGGATTGAAACCCTTTGCCGCTTCGGCCGGACAACCGCCGGATCGGCGTCGCCCCCCACGCGGGGGCGTGGATTGAAACAGCTTGATGGCGGTGAAGGCGTAAACCATCTGCCCGTCGCCCCCCACGCGGGGGCGTGGATTGAAACGATGTAGACGTGACCGAGCTGCTCCTTGATGGCGTCGCCCCCCACGCGGGGGCGTGGATTGAAACCGGCCAGGCTCGACGTGGTTTGCGCCACAACTGGGTCGCCCCCCACGCGGGGGCGTGGATTGAAACTGCCAATGGCGTGAATCTGCCCGAAGACCTGAAGACGTCGCCCCCCACGCGGGGGCGTGGATTGAAACTCAGACAGCTCGAATCGGCTTTGACGTTTTCGAGTCGCCCCCCACGCGGGGGCGTGGATTGAAACCTCTCGTCTGCCTCCAACCCGCTGAATGTCGCGGTCGCCCCCCACGCGGGGGCGTGGATTGAAACGGGTCTTTCTTGACGGTCGAAGGCGCAAGCGGCATGTCGCCCCCCACGCGGGGGCGTGGATTGAAACCGTCGGTACCTAGTCGAGCGCAGCGCAGGACGTGTCGCCCCCCACGCGGGGGCGTGGATTGAAACTCCACACGGTCGAGCTCCCCTTCACCGAAGCAAACGTCGCCCCCCACGCGGGGGCGTGGATTGAAACGGAATCTACCTAGCAATAAGCAAGGATTGACCGGCGTCGCCCCCCACGCGGGGGCGTGGATTGAAACATTACCGGATCGTCAGTCTCGGTCAGCGGCCGGCGTCGCCCCCCACGCGGGGGCGTGGATTGAAACGTCGTCTCGATCAGGCAAGCGGGACAGCAGCGATAGCGTCGCCCCCCACGCGGGGGCGTGGATTGAAACAGTTAGTAACCCCCTTAAACACCAAAACCCGGCGTCGCCCCCCACGCGGGGGCGTGGATTGAAACAAGGTGTCCGCCACTGGTCACGTTGGCATCGTTCGTCGCCCCCCACGCGGGGGCGTGGATTGAAACTGACGAGTCTCATGCTCAATCTGGCGTTTTTGCGGTCGCCCCCCACGCGGGGGCGTGGATTGAAACAACTACATGACGATCAGTAGCACTTGGACATCCGTCGCCCCCCACGCGGGGGCGTGGATTGAAACGGCGGTTTCCCAGGCATCGACACCAACGGCATCAGCGTCGCCCCCCACGCGGGGGCGTGGATTGAAACACTTGATACAGAGAAACATCTAGCAACATCTGTTGGTCGCCCCCCACGCGGGGGGCGTGGATTCGCCGCCTGCCCTAACTCCGCCAGTGCGTTGGGCGTACCGTAACGCGCAGCATTTCTTGCCCACAGCATCGAGGAATATCGAGGAATCTGGCGAATCGGCCTCTTCCGGGTGCTGGCTGTACATCCAGGCGATCGTCATCTCCGCCTGGCCCAGCCTTAGCCGGGCCGCTTCGCCGATCCACGCAACGCGCTCTTCCGGCTTGCCGGCGATGGCGGTCCCGGTCAACAAAAGCTCGCCCAGCCGATAGGTCATTATGGCGCGGAAATCGTCGTCGTGCGCGGCCAGCCCCTGCTTCAGGAAACCCACTTCCTTCTCAGTATCCGGCCCTAGCTGGTTGCCTCGGTACCACTGAGCCTGCGTCCAGTACCCGCAACTTGCTTTGGAAGCTTCGGCCCAGCGCTTCGCTGTCTCGACCCGGCCGGGCAACGCCGTCTCCATGTAGGTCTCGGCGGCCATGCACATGCGTGCCGGCGTCATGTCGGCCTTTTTGAAATACTCTTCGGCGGTCGCGCCATCCTGCTTGACTTGCTGCCCAATCAGATAAGTCAGGCCCATCTGAAAGGCAGCATCTCCATCGCCCAGGTCGGCCTGTTTTCTGCATTCTGCTATCTGGCGCGCTGGATCGGCCTTGGTTGCGGAAGCATCGTCTTTGTGAAGCATCAGGGGCCTGGGACTCAACTCCTGGGCACTCAACTGAGCCGCAAGAAGCATGGAGAGAACAACAATGCGGGAGGTCATCTTGGCACCAAAGCTATCACAGAGCCCTGTTGCTGGAAGTTCGGGGCCGCCGTTGGGCTGCTACCGGATTCAGCAAATGCGGAATGCTATGCCTGGGAAATGGACGCCCAATCGAGGTCGAATCGTGCCAGGTATTTTCGCAGGCGGTCGGCGTCGTTGGCGGTGGCCTTCAAGGTGCGCGAGTGGCTGAACAAGAGGCGGCCGGCTTCTGAAAGCGAGCGGCATCGGGTGCTCACTTCAACGACCTGCTCCAGTTGTAAACGATCGAAGAGATCGAGTTGGGTCAGTTGCTCACTGGTCAGGATTGCGCTCAGGCGCATGGCTGCCGGGCTCTTTCTATCGGCACGCCAGGATGCGTTGAGTCGAGCAATCTCTTCATCGACGATCTCGACGGAGATGCGGCCACCGGAGCAGAGCGTGGCCATGCGCGCGACGGCCGCATTGAGGTCGCGGAAGTTTCCTTTCCAAAGCGCTGCGGGTGACAGGGCGAAGTCGAGGAAGTGACTGCGCGCCTCGCGATTGAAGGTGACGCGGGTTCCGGTCTTCTGCGCGTATTGATCGAGCTCGAACTGGAGATTCGGTTCCAGGTCCTCGGGCCGGTCACGCAGTCCGGGCAGGGTGAAGGTCCAGAGATTGATGCGCGCCAGCAGGTCTTCGCGGAAGCGGCCTTCTTCGACAGCGCTCAACAGATCGCGGTTGGTTCCGGCGATGAGCTGAAAATCGCTGTGGGCTTCGCGGTCCGAGCCTAGCGGCAGAAAGGTCTTCTCTTCCAGAGCGCGCAGCAGCATGGCCTGCTCGTCGAGGCCGAGTTCGCCCACTTCATCCAGAAACAGGACGCCCTTGTTGGCCGTGCGCAGCAATCCCGCACGCTCCTGGGCCGCGCCGGTGAACGCACCCTTGACGTGGCCGAACAAGGCGGACATGGCGCCCTCGCCGCGCAGCGTCGCGCAGTTCACATCGACGAAGGTGCCACTGACTGCGTGGCGCGACTTCTTCAACTCGAAGATGCGCCGGGCAAGGCGCGATTTGCCCGCGCCGGTCGGGCCCATCAGCAGGAGTGGGTCGCGGGTGGCAACGGCCACGCGCTCGATGCGGTCGATCAACTGGTTGAAGCGGAGGTTGCGGGTTTCAATGCCGCCTTTCAGGAACGAGACGCCCGCCGCCTGCTCCTGGTGAAAACGCGAGGCGATGCGGTCGTACTTGGAGAGGTCGAGGTCGATGATCTTGACTTCCCCCGGGCCGCCGCGCTGACGGTCGGGCGAGGATTGCAACAGGCGTCCTGGGAGATGGCGCGACTCGGTCAGCAGAAAGAGGCAGATCTGGGCCACGTGGGTGCCGGTGGTGATGTGGATCAGGTAGTCTTCCTTGTCGGTGTCGAAGGGATAGTTGCGCGCAAAGCCGAAAAGCGTCTCGTAGACCTGCTCGAAATCCCAGGCGTCGCCGAACTGGATTGGATGGAGGACGACTGTCGTCTCTGGCGAGACGGAATTGATGTCTCTGCGCACCTGTTCCGCCAGCGAGGTCTGCTCTTTTCCGTGCAGCAACTCGAAGCGGCTGACGAGCAGGTCGGGCTGGCGGCAGATGGAGACCGAGGGCCGCCAGTTTTGCCAGCGGTCGGGATGCCTGCCCAGATCGAGGGTGGTGCCGAGCAGTCCGATGACGACGATGGGGAGCGGCGGGCTATCCATAATGATAAAAGCTTATCGCAATGGATCGAAGTCAAGCGCACGTAATAGATTTCCAAATGGGCAACATGCTGATTGCAAATCGGATAGATTATGCTGCGAGTTTGGCAACCATCCTGCATATAGATATGGCAAGACCGAATAGGCTTCAGGAGGACAACATGGCAGAGCAGAACTACAACGTGTATATGCCCGAGGAGGGTGTGAAGGCATTCCCGGTGAAGGCATGGACCAAGGGCGTGCAGGTGGAAGACCAGGCCCGCCAGCAACTGCTGAATGCCGCGCAAATGCCGTTCGTGTTCCAGTGGATCGCCGCCATGCCCGACGTGCACTGGGGCATGGGCGCCACCATCGGCAGCGTCATTCCCACTCGCGGAGCCATCATTCCCGCGGCGGTGGGAGTGGACATCGGCTGCGGCATGATGGCGGTCGAGACCAGCCTGACGGCCAGCGACCTGCCCGACAATCTGAAGCCGATTCGCGACGCAATCGAAACTGCGGTTCCGCACGGACGCACCAACCACGGTGGAGCGGGTGATCGCGGTGCATGGGGTGAGATTCCCGACAGCATTCTGGATATCTGGGGAACGATGAAGCCCGGCTACGATGCGATTCTGGCCAAGCACCCCAAGCTCGATCGCGGCAATCACGCCAACCACCTGGGCACGCTGGGAACCGGCAACCACTTCATCGAGGTGTGTCTCGACGAGGCGGATCGCGTTTGGTTCATGCTGCACTCGGGCTCGCGCGGTGTGGGCAACCGCATGGGCGGCTACTTCATCGAGTTGGCGCGCAACGACATGAAGAAGTTCTTCATCAACCTGCCGGACGCGGATCTGGCGTATTTTCCCGAGCACACCGAGCACTTCAACGATTATGTGGAAGCGGTGGAGTGGGCGCAGGAGTACGCACGGGCGAACCGTCAGGCGATGATGCAGAACCTGGTGGCGGCGGTGCGCAACTCGGGTGCGGTGCCGGCCTTCACTGCGGAACTGCAGGCCATCAACTGCCACCACAACTACGTGGCGCGCGAGAAGCACTATGGACAGAACGTGCTGGTGACCCGCAAGGGCGCGGTGCGTGCGCGACTGGGCGATATGGGCATCATTCCCGGCAGCATGGGAGCAAGATCCTATATCGTTCGTGGCAAGGGCAACCGCGAGAGCTTCGATAGCTGCAGCCACGGTGCAGGCCGTGCCATGTCGCGCAACGAAGCCAAGCGGCGCTTCACGGTCGAAGACCACGCGCGCATGACCGAGGGCATCGAGTGCCGCAAGGATGAGGACGTGATCGACGAAACGCCCGCGGCTTACAAGCCGATTGAAGCAGTGATGGCGGCGCAGGCGGATCTGGTGGAGATTGTGCACACGCTGCACCAGGTGGTTTGCGTCAAGGGCTGAACAACAGGGCTTGCACATGGTTTGAGATGTGCAGGCCCAGAGAAGAAAGAGCAAGGAACGATGATTCATTTGGACGGATCGCAAGGCGAGGGCGGCGGGCAGATTCTGCGCACCGCCTTGAGCCTTTCAGTTGTTACGGGTAAGCCGTTTTCCATCGAGAAGATTCGCGCAGGCCGCGAGCGTCCCGGCTTGCTGCGTCAGCATCTCGCGGCTGTGCTGGCCGCGGCTGAAATCGGCGTGGCCGCTGTGGATGGCGCACATGCCGGTTCGACGCAACTCAGCTTCAGACCAACCGCCATCAAGCCGGGCAACTACCATTTTGCTGTGGGCACTGCGGGCAGCGGCACGCTGGTGCTGCAAACCATCTTGCCTGCACTGTTGACTGCGTCGGAGCCCAGCACCATTACCATCGAAGGCGGCACGCATAACCAGGCTGCGCCTCCGTTCGACTTTCTGGCGAAGACGTTCTTGCCCCAGATCGAGCACATGGGCCCGAAGGTCGAAGTTCGTTTGGAGAAGTATGGCTTTTATCCTGCCGGCGGAGGACGATTTGAGGTTGTCATTCATCCTTGCAGGAAGCTGACTCCCATTCATCTTGGCGAGCGCGGAGTCACGTCGAAGCCGACTGTGCAGGTGGTGGTCGCCAATCTCTCTCGCAAGATCGCACAGCGCGAGTTGGATACAGTCGCCGGTCTGCTGGGGCTTGAAACGGATCCGCGGCAGATCACCGAGACGAGGAACTCGCCCGGTCCGGGCAATGTGGTGATGATTGAAGTTGCGAGCGAGTGCCTGGTCGAGGTCTTCACCGCGTTTGGGAGGATGGGCGTAAGTGCCGAGCGAGTCGGCGCCGATGCGGCAGCTCAGGTCAGCGCCTATCTTGCGTCGGACGGAGCGGTCAGCGAACACCTTGCCGACCAGTTGCTGTTGCCAATGGCATTGGCGGGCGGGGGCTCATTCACCACTGCATCGATCAGCTCGCATGCGCGCACAAATATGGAAGTGATTGGACGATTTCTTGAGAGCCGTTTTCGGGTGGAAGAGAACCTCCGATCGATACGCATCAGCGTGTGCTGACAAACGAATTGAACGACGCCCGATAAGGAGGCTCGGAATGAAACTAGCGGAAGCACTTGCCGAACGAAGCGATTGTCAGAATCGGCTCGACGACTTGAAGAAGCGTCTCGTCAGGAATGCGCGGGTGCAGGAGGGCGAGCAGCCCGCAGAAGATGCTGCCGAGTTGATGAAAGAAGCGGAACGACTCTATGCCCGCCTCTACGAACTCGTAAGCGCCATCAACCGTACCAATGCACAGACTTCCTTCGGAGCGGATGGCTCGATCTCCGACGGGATCGCAAAGCGCGATGTCATGGGGAAGAACCGCGACTTCCTGACCGGTGTGGCCGAGGCGGCCAGCACCCGCCAGGATCGGTACTCCAAATCGGAAGTGAGGTTCGTCGCGACACTTTCCGTAGCAGAACTTCAGAAGAAGGCGGATCAACTGGCGAAGGAGTACCGCGTACTTGACACCAGGCTTCAGGAGTTGAACTGGCAAACAGAATTGGTGTGATGCAGTTGGTAGTCGTCTTGATGTGGCGAGCACAAGCCCAGCCGGGGGCCTTCCGGCATCATGGCGACCCTGATGAGCCAGGGTCAGCGGGTTCGATCCCCGCACCAACAGCGTATGCTCCGAACGGTCACAACCGTATCGCGCACATTCACTGTTTATCCTCCATGTGCTGAACATCAAGACGGCGAGGGCGGGTTCGGGGAAACCACACCTTTCAGCTATTGCACAGGAGGTATCGACTTCACCGTTACGCGGTCACAGTAGATTTCAGCCAGGGCTACGGGTTCAAGCTGTCAAACGTGAGAGCTGTTGATAGCCCCGTTAGCATAGAATCGCTCCCAGGATCAACAACGATGCGAAATCTAACTCTGTTTCAGGCACTTCTGCTGCTGGCATCTGGTACCCCTCTGAGCGCCAATTGGGGTAGCACTGCCGGCGGCAGTGTTGCCACTGGAGACTTCAAGTCCTTTGGTACTGGTCAAGTCGAGATGCAGCGTGAGGATCTGCGCATACGTCTCTACCGTGACCGAGCCAAGGTCGAGGTGGATTACGCTCTGCACAATGCAGGCCCGGCCACGGATGTTCGAGCGGGCTTTCCGAGCCTTGGCGTGCTAACGCCAAATGAAACTCGCCATGAGATCGAGTCCTATTCCATTGCAGCCGATGGCAACAACGTCGCGTTCCAGACAGAGAAGGGCGATCCGAAACCGCTGAAGGCTCTCTTCGACGCCAAGTTCCTGAGCCTGGTCGATATGGTCGATCAGGACCACCAAGCGGACGAGAGGAACATGCTGCTTGAGTGGTTTGCTTCAACCATTCACTTAGCCGCTGGCCAGACTCGACACATCCACATCCAGTACGACTCGCTCTACGCCTACTGTGGCGGCGGTTACTCCGACGATGGAGACGACTGCGACGATCGCTTTGCGTACGAGCTTTCTACTGGGGCGGCGTGGAAGGGGCCAATTGTCTCCGGTGCTGTCACCATCGAAGCCGTCACCGTTCCTGCTGCACGGCTCATTCTCTTCCCTGCCGGTCGCTTCAAGCGCCAGGGTAAGAGGTTCATCTGGAGGTTTCAGAACCTCAAGCCCACACGCGCCGACGACATTGTCGTCAACCTGAACAACAACTCTTCGACCATCGCAGTGTACGAGGCGAAGTCAACCCCGGACGCACAGAACTTGAGCTTTTACACCGCCGCGGCTGGCAGGTACTTCTACCTCCATTCCCATTTCGTCCCCCATGGTGACGCGGCATCTCCGGAGTTCTCAGCGGCACAGGTTGCTTCCAGCATCCCCGACACCGAATGGCACGCCCCGCACGTTCCCGGAGTTGGAGACGGCCTTTCCCTGGAAATAACCAAGCCGGAACACGCTGATCAGGTTGGTATCATCCCTGGCTGTGGCACCAAGGAACTTGACTGGTTTGTTTCGGCCCGCATCAAGTCAGTTGAGGTCACCGTCAACGGCAAGTACACGCGCCAAGCGGGACTTCCAGATGAATTCACCTTCCCGTGGCCAGAGTCGCCCAAGGCTTACGAGTGGATCGATCTCCCGCCCTATCCTGGCAGCGCCAACACGGTCCGATTGACCATTCGTAGCGTCTACCCCGGCACCGTCGACCAGGTTACCTGCATTGGCAAGGTCATGTTCCGCCAGTGGCTCACGCAAAAGCCTGACGTCCAGAGCGGTGTAGATGGTCATCGGTTGCCGTGACCTACTGTGCTGTGGCAAGAACTGGCCAATTCATGCGTCGGCCGCAGCGAGGGAAGTGTTGGAAAAGGCACGTGCGCAAGTGGATGGGCGATGGTCGCTGGCGGAGAAGACCACCGCGTGGCAGGATGTATCGCAATTCCTGCCGGCGTTACGGCTGCACGGTGCCTTCGGTTTAGGATCTCAAACTGCCCCCATTCCACTTGCTTGCGACGGGAGGCGCTGTGACCACCGATAAAACAGCAAAGCTTGCATATGGAGACTTCATCCAGACTAACTGCCGCAGATTCCGCACTCCTGTTGGCGCTCCGTCCCGTCTTGTCGATTTGAACGACCTGACTAGTATCTCTACTGCAACTGACTGGTCGATTGAGACGACTTCGGCAGGCAATCAAGGAATCATCGTCAAGCAGGTGCACAATATCAGCAAGAGAAAGCATCGCCCGGTGCAGCAGGTGGTCAAGTGTCGCGGGCCGGAGTACCTGCGCATCATCTATGGACCGGAGTATCTGCTGCCGGAAAACCTGGAGCGGCTCCGTGCAAGGGGTGTCGGAGCCAAGCGGTCGCTGGCAAGCAGGGAATTTGCCTTGGGCATCGAGGCGCTGGAGAGATTCATTCGAAATTAGCCATTGCGCCGCACCCACGAGTGCGTCTTCGGTGTGCTGGCCCTGGATAGCGAACCCGTCGACCTCGGCTCTAGAACGGATACAGAGCCGCCGGTCGACTTGTTATTCGGTTCATTTATCCGCGTCAAATTCCTTTGTAGTTGAGCAGCGGTCGCAGTGTGCGGGTTACCTTCACAAGTTCCCGCTGCGCCTTCAGGACCGCACGAATGTCCTTGTACGCTTTGGGCGCCTCGTCTCGGAGGCTTCCGGCCAGCCGGTAGTCATACCAGACGCCTTCCATCTGGCGACGCAGTTCGCGTTCGCTGAACTTGCTCCTCGCCGCGCCGCGGCTCAGGGCTCTGCCAGCGCCATGAGCACTTGAACAAAGCGCTTCTTCGCAACCGCGCCCCTCGACATGAAAGCTGGAACTGCCCATCGATCCGGGCAGAACTCCCGGCTCTCCTTGTTGGGCAGACATGGCGCCCTTGCGATGCACCCACAACGCGCGGTCGCTGTGATGCTCGAGCGTTACATGGTTGTGATCGGTTGCAATCATCGTCCGCCAGTCGATGTCGCATCGCAAAGTTCGAGCCAGCGCCTTGGATGTCTCCTCCGCCATTGCCTTGCGCGAAGCAGCAGCGAATTGTCGAGCCCACAAGGCATCGTGCAGATACGCCTTGCCTGGATCCGATTCAGCATCGAGTGCGCGCAGTCGTCCGTCGGCCGGTTGCGCCCGGGCCAGATGATGGTCGAGGATCGCCGGACCCAGAGCACGCGACCCGCTGTGCACCATCAGCCAGACTCGATCCTCTTCGTCCGCCTGCAGCTCAAGAAAATGGTTGCCACTGCCGAGGGTCGCAAACTCCATCTCGCCCTCCTTTTGGCGAAACGCCTCCAGGGTGGAATGACTCAGCGGCTCGTTCGCCAACTCTGCCGGTTGCTCCAGAGTCGCGTCGCGATTGCGCCTGCGCGCAGGTATGGCACGCCCCAATTCATTCAGCAATTGCGCTGCGGTTTTCGAATTCTTCAACGCCGAGGCGTCCAGGTCCACTGCCACGGCCAACATGCCGCATCCAATGTCGCCACCCACCGCCTGCGGATAAATCAGGTGCGAGGTCGCGAGTACGACCCCGATGCACACTTCGGCTGCAAGGTGGACATCGGGCATCACCGCGATCTGTTGCACATCAGGGGCGCGCCGGAGACGCTCCAGCGCCTCCGACACATCCCGATCCAGCGGTGCAGCGAGCCAACTCCGCAGCGGAGCCGTCGATGGATCACTCATCGCCGCCTCCTTGCTGCGAGACCGGTACAAACGCCAGTTCCGGCGCTCGCTTTCTCGCAATCGCCATGGCTACTTCCGACCGCAAACGGGTTGCATCGCGGCGCAGAGCGGCGATTGCGTCCACGACGGAATAGCCTTCCTGCACAACAACGTGGACCAGCAGGTGGCCGCAATCGGGCCCTGGCGACACTTCGTCCACAAAAACATCGCAATCTGTATCCGGCAAACATGAATCGGCGAGCGCCATGTTGAGCGCCCGCTGCACTTGGCGGCAAAACTGCTGTGTCTTTCGTTGTGCCTGGCGGTTGTCTGACCGCCTTCCTTCTTCCTTGAGAACTTCCGCGAAGTCCATATTCATGAACTCCGCTCCTTTTGCTCTTCGATTCTTCCGCTTCAAAACAAAACTCCCCTGCTGCGCATGGGCGCACAGAGCCTGCAGACGCACGAATGCGCATGCGGCATCAACTCATTGGTTGAAATGTGGGAGCCAACTCAGCCGACCGGCTGAATCAGGCGGAGGCGAGCAGGCTCAACGTCATCGGGATCTGCGCAATGGGCAACATAATTTCCTCCGGTGCTTCGTCGAGTCTCGGGATTCAAGGCGTTGGGCGCCTGAGTCCCCAGACCATTATGGCGATATCCGTGTCTTGGCGCAAGGCTGGGACGCGCGAATTCCGGATCGAATCTTCTCCAACGCATCTCTCTCAATCCCGAGATTGCTTCGCAAATGTCCCTAAAGGCAACTTTGGCGACCGTTATTTCACTGTGGAAAGTTGTGGCGCCAGCACTACCCTGAGGTCGGGGTTGTAGTAGTCGGAGAGCGTGGCGGGCGCGGCCTTGGCGCGGACCGCGTAGCGCGGCGTGAAGCGGAAGCTGAAGTGCTCGCCTTCCGCCTTTGAGGTCCACAGATAGAAGACGATGCGATCGGGCTGCAACTCGTAGCGGCTGATGGTCCAGTTATCGAGCAGCTTGGCCAAAGAGAGCCTATCCACATCCGCTCCCGGCGGAAGACCCACTTCTGCAAGCACCATTCCGTAGCCGATTGAGCCGAAGCGGCGCACATCGACTTTGCACTCGATGGACTGGCCTACCTTGACGTTGCCCGCGGCGCATTGGTAGCCGAAGTCCAGGCCGGCGTCCTTGCCGGTTTGCGTTTTGGCCTGGGCGGGCGTGGCTGCCTCGTGCCATGGGACGTAGTAATTCACCGACGCAGATGCGCTGGCCAGCGAGTTCGCGGCTGCGTTGGTGAAAACCAGTTGGTTGCTTCCCGCCTTGAGGAAGCGCGTCAGGTCAACGGAGCGCGGCGCTTCCAGCAGTTTCGGGTCGGCGTGGAGAGCCTCGGCATCGTTGCCAGCCAGCGGGACTCCGTTGACGGAGAGGCGAAACTCCGACGAGGTGGCCGGTGTCTTGATTTGTTCAATGGCCATGGGCAGCAGCGCCTTCAGAACACGAACGGTAGCCTGCCCGCTGTACCAGATGCCGTAACGATCCTGGCTGTCGAGAATGTAAAGCATCGCCTCGTTGTTGATGGCCTGTTCGTTTGCCGTGGTTTTCTTCTGCGCCAGCGCGTCAAAGACCAGAGCCGTGGTTTCAAGGTCGCCTGCGTGGCCCCACCCGTAAAAGGGCGAGTAGCCCGGGCTGCTCCAGTGGGCGCCATGGCCATCACGCTCCGCGGTCTGCAAGAGTTCGGCGCGGAGACTGGCCTTTGCTGCGACGTCGGTGGCCAGTTGCAACCGAAGAGCGTTGGCATAGGGGTCATGCACTGCGGCGACGGACATGGCAGACCACGCCACGGCCTTTGCGACCGCCTTGTTGGCACGGTCACGCAGACCCTTGGTTTCATTCTCCGCAAAATCATCTGCTGCCACGGTACGCGCCAACACACTGGCCACATAGAGATTCAGATCGGCCTTCGAATCTCCGTAGTGTGGTTTCCAGGTTCCATCGGCTTGCTGATTCGAGACCAACCAGGTCACCGCGTCTACGATCCGGCTGCGATCGACTGCAATGTAGGGCTCTGCCTCGGTGAGGAACTCAATGCCGTAAGCAGTCAGGGCCGGGTCGGGGGATTCATCGCTTCGGCCCCAATAGGTGATGCCGCCCCCTGCGCCAACATAATTGAGTAGACGGTCGTAACCCAGTTGCAGGTAGGTCTGGGCCTCTGTCTCGGCGGGCGATGAACTCTTTGAGGCTTTCAGCAACTCAAGAAAGAGCAGGCTGGGATAGGTGGAAGAAAGAGTCTGCTCACCGCAACCGTAGGGCCGCTCCAGCACCGCTTTCATTGCGTGCGAAACATGCGCGCCCAGGTTGGGATAGGTGCGCAACGCCGCATGAACGGAGCCGGGAATGGCGTCGATCGGAAGGTTGAGGAACAGGGTGGTGGCCCCGCCATGCAACAGGCCAGAAGCCGTAACCGCTTGCGGCTCTCCGTCGGGATGGACGCGCACGGTCTTCTCCACCGCGTCGCCATCGTGCGCGTTGGCGGCGTTGATATTCAAGGTGCCAGTCTCGACGGCATTGCTCGCATGGAGGCCGAAAAAGACCGGTGTCGTTCCGTTCGAAGGAACTGTAGCCTGCAATGCCGGTGGAGTGAACAGTGAGAACCAGCCGGCAGGCTTGACGGCGACCGGTAGAGCAATGCTGTGCTGCGTGTAATTGCGCAGATTCACCGGCAAAGTGATTTCGTCGCCAACGGTGAGCACCTGCGGTGCGTCGAGGTCCACAAAGAAGGGCTGAAACGACTTGAAGGTCTGATCCAGGGGAACGATGCGCCCGTCGACGGTCGAGGCCAGCGCGTGCAGCTTCCAGGTGGTGAGGCTGTCGGGCAAGTTGAAATGGAGGCTGGTGCGCCCCTTCGCATCTATCTCGAGCGACGGCGCCCAGTAGGCGGTTTCTTCGAAGACATGACGTAGACGAGGCGTGAAGGTGGGCTCCGGCGCCTTGCCGATTCGGCTGGTGCCTGTGGAGATGACGCTGGACACCTCCGCGCTATCGGTGAGGTTGGCTACGTCGGCCCCTGACAGAACTGAGACGGTCTGGGACTCGGCACCGACGGTCAGCGCCACATCGACGGTGGTCAACGAAGCGGAGTAGACGGTCACCTCTTCCAACTCCGTGGGTGTGAAGGAGCGGGCAGAAACCTGAACGGAGTAAACCCCCGGAACCAGATCGGCGACCTGGTAGATACCGTCATCGCCTGTCGCAGCGTGTGCCACGGTTTCGCCGCCCCTGTTTCTGACAGTCACCCAGGCGCCGACAATCACCGCTCCCGTCTGGTCGGTGACAGTGCCGCCAATCTCTCCGTTGAAGCCCTTGAAGATCCCTCCGCTTACGGCGTGCGGCTTGAGATCGATGGCGCTCTGCTCTTCAATGGGATGGAGGAACTGCGCCACCACGTACTGCCAGACACTGTCGTTGTTCTGCTCGGAGGGGCGAAGAATCTGCACTGCGCGCATCCGGTGAGTGATGGGCTTGTCCTTCACTTGCACTGCCGCGGGTGTCGTCGTTACCTTCTCAACTTGCGAGTAGGCCAGCAGTTCCGTGGTGTGCAATTGAAAAGGGTTGCCGAGCGGATCGCGCAATGCATCAAAGTCGATTCCAGCAGCGGTGAAAGCCTGACGGGCCTCGGCCTCGGTCTCGGGGAATGGATGACCCTCATCGACCCGGCTTCGAATCGCGGCCTCAAGGCGGGCTTCAGTCGGCAGGAAGTAGTCGATGGCCGGGCCTGTCCACGATTCGTCACCGGCGTAGTGTCCGTCCGGCTGCAAGACAGCATCGTGGGGAAAGACGTGGAATGTGTAGAAACGCCGGCGCACATCGACCTCGTAGAGGTAGGGCTTTCCATGCGGATCGAAAGTGGTGTCAAGGTTCAAGCCGCCGGAAAGGGCCAAGGCCTTGAGGCCGTTCGAAGTCGCCGGCAATGCACGACCGGCTTTCACCGCTTCGACAACCAGCTTTGTCAATCGCTCACCGGCAAGCGCGAAGAAGTCGCGCCGCATCAACTCGAAGCTGAGATCGTCCCGTGTGCCGATGCGTTTGTCAGGACCGGCGCTGACCATGCAGACGACCTCGTCATCCCCGACAATTGATACCTCGACCTTGTAGGGTGTGCCCCATGGATCGAGCAGCTCGCTATCGTCGATTTTGGCTGCCTGGGTGATGCTCCGGACATCTTCAAGGGTGGCGGGCAGGCGTGCCGGCCGTGCTGCCAGCACCGCTTCCCCAACGGGCCTCAGGCTGGCGGCCATGATGGATATATATTGATCGGGTGCGTCGTTCTCGCTGCTTTCTTCCAGCGAGATCCCAAGGCCATTCTCGGATTGAAGCTTCGCTTCCGCAAACAGGTCGAGATCGTCGTCAACCGGCTTCGACATATCCACTCGATTCAAGTCGGCCAGGGCAAGGTCCGCGAGGTCTCCATCGTTCTGCCACCAGTTCCATCCGAACCAGTAATCGTTGGCTTCTTCTTCCGTTGCGGCGCGCTGCTCCACCGCTGTGTCGATGACAGCGACGCCGATGGCACCGGTAGCAGGAACGCCGGAGGGCTCATGGACAGACAACGTTGCATCGACCGCCGCGCCGGGAAGATAGGTGGTTCGCAGCCCCGTGAGCTTGAATCGCAGTTGCCGGTCTTCGGGATAGAGCACGGACTTCATACCAATGGAGCCGTTTCCGATGTAAAGATAGCCCGTATGGTCTCCGCTCATGGCATACGCCTCAAGAGAAACCAACCCGTGGAGCTTTGGACCGGCCGGCACGGTGAAGCCCTCTTCAGAGTGATTCATGTGCACCTGCTGGTGAGTAATCGGACCATCCTCCGAGTGCGCGTCCACGTCGATGGTGGCGCCTTGCGGGCCATGCAGAATGGCTTCAACCGCATCACCGGGCTTGAGCAAACTGTGCGCGACGGAGATCCAGATGCTGTCCGGGTCTTCCGGGTGCAGCGTGTCGTCGAATCTTGAGGTTCGGCCCTCCCGGTCAAGGGCGGTCATCCTCAGGGCAAATCCACCGTAGCCGTACCGGTTCGTCGGCATGGGCTTGTCATGAAAGCGCAGGTGTATCCTGGCCAGGCCAAAGCGATTGGTAGTCAAGGTGGCGGCTCGGATGGGACGCGACTCCTGCTCCGTCCAATCGAGCGTGACCTTGCAGGAAGCAGGCCGCCCATCGGCGTAACCGGTTGAGACCAGGTAGTCGCCTTCGCGGTCGTTGCCTCCCATGGCGCGCACATAGAGATGCACCGGGAAGTGAGAGAGGCGAACCGTGAAGTTGCGCGGCTCGCTTCTCCCGGTTGTGGCGTCTGTTACCGTGGCGCGGAATTGAAGGTCCTTGTAGCGCTCGCTGTCTTTGAAATCCTCGAAATCCTTCTTCACGTCCAGTGTCAGCTGCGCGTCTCCATTGGCGTCCAGCGTGGCGTCTTGCTCCACGTGTTTGGGTTCGTCGTAGCGATTTGTCTTCGAATTCCACTCCCGCTCGTCGGCGCGGGTGACGCGCACCGAACCAGCGGACACGGGTTTGCCGAAGAGATAACCGGCGTGAACGTGGGCAACAGGCGCCTGGCCTTCGAGATAGAAGCCCCGGTCCATGGCGACTTTTGTGGCGAACTCGGGCAATTCGTAGCGGCGAATGCGAATGGTCTTGCTGGAGGAGTTTTCCCCGGCAGATGAATCGGCCAGCGCGAATCTCGTTTCGTAGTCACCTGGGGCCAGTTGCGGGCCGGTCTTCCAATCGTAGGACGCGATGCCGAAGCGGTTGGTAGTAAGCGGGACCTCAAGCAGCGTCTTGCGGTCGGGGTCGGAGAGGGCGAGAGTCAACGCCGTCGCGGCGGCGGCCTGGCGGTTGTCGTTGAATACCAACACACGCAGGTGCACTGTCTCGCCCGGCTTGTGAAGCGGCTTGTCGGATTCAACACGAATGATGGTCTTGTCGCTGATTTCAAAATCGACTTTCACCGTAGCCTGGGCATGCGGGCTCACCAGGCCCCGCAAGCCCGAATCAATGGCGCGCGAACCGGTCATGGTGCCAATCACCGTCAGTGTCACGCTCTGGCCAGCTTCGCTCATGGCGGGAAAGATGATCCGCGCTTCTCCGGAGGACCCGGTGGTGGCCTGGCGGACGACGGTCTTCAAGACTTTGGCGGTCTCCTTGTCGTCAAGGGCCAGCGTAGCTTGCAAGGCCACTCCTTTGAATGGCTCGCGAGTCACGGGGTTCCCGGTGTAAACGCGGAAACTGACGGGCTTCCCGGATGCGATCACTGCCGGCCTGGCCACCCGGAGAGCCAGCAGGTTGGGGCAGATGGCGCCGACGGCCAGAATGCCGTGCGTGATCGGCTTGCCCCGTAACTCAAGACGGTAGGCAATGCGATACCAGCCGAGGTCCGAGACCGGAGAACCGTGCTGGTCTTTGGGCCATGGGAGGGCGAGGCTGGCGGAGCGCGCAGATGGCTGCATGTCGACCGCAACTTCGGCCGATGGCGCGCCTTGAGGCGAAAGGAGCCACGCAACCATGCGCACGCCAGTTGGGGCGGGCGCGGACAACGACAACTGCAGCTTGATCGACTCGTGTTCAAGGATTGCGATGGCCTTCGCTTCATTCAAGGCCACCGGAACGGCTGCAGGAGCGGCTTGTGCCCAGGTTTGCTCGATGCCGGCAAGCGCGAGCCCGGAGAGAATGACAACAACTATCCAACGCTTGATCATGGCGGGCTCATCCTGGGCGTGTGCGCCAATGTTCTTGGGGGTCGGGAGAATTGTACGCTTCCAACCAGCCAACCAATTCCCGTGCAGCATTGAACAGTGCTGTCCCTGCCGGCATTTCTGACAACTCACAAACAGTAGCTGAGGCCTAGCCGGTCACACAGTTTTTGGCCCGCACGAATGAATATGTTGACTTTGGTAATCGACTGCAGATAGAGCAAGGATGCGAAGGATTCAGGTCACTCAGCGTCCAGCGTGTATGCTTGGATTCGATCAAGAATCGCGTAGCCACCCAAAAGGGCACCTGACAAACAGATGGTCGCACAGATTGGGAGATGAAGGCCATATTGAAGCCAAGCAAGCGCATGAGAAGCCAGAACCTTGGGAAGTTGAGTGCTGAGACTCAGGCGGACATCAACTCACTGCTTGCCTGGCCGTCAATCGAGAAAGGAGGGGCAGGCACCGGGGACACCCTGGCAATTCTGGAGCGCATTGGCAAAGAAGCAGAGCCTCCGGCGATTGCACACCTCATGTCCTTCGCGCTCGCCCCAAACACTGAGGTTCGTGCGAGGGCTCGATCCGCTATTCGAGGCATTTTCGACAAGATGCCCATCGAGCTCCTGCCGTCATTGGATGAATCGCTCCGTCGCGGCTGGAGTCAGCTCCAGTCTTGGTACGGACTCAAGCCAAAGGAAGCGAAGACGCTCCGTCCCCAATCACAGGACGACTGGCTGTTTCTCGCACTCGTGAGCTGCCACCGCGACGGCTTTGTTCGCGCAGAGGCGGTGCAATATTTGGGGTCGGCTCCAGCTGGAATAGCCATCCCGTTTCTCATGATTCGCATGGTAGATTGGGTGCGCGAGGTCAGGCAGGCAGCTGAGGGAAAGCTCCCAGGCCAAATGAAGCCGGCGCACGGAAAAGTATTTGTCGATTGCCTGGGTTTGCTTCATCGACTGTCGAGTAACACTCGCTTTCGAGCCGGCTATATCACCTCTGTCGAAACCTTCCTGAAGAACCCAGAGAACGCTGAAGCACTTTCTGCAGGGATCCAGTCCGCTGGACATTTCGTTCGCCGACGCAGTTTCATCCTAGCCGTGGAAAACCCTGGACTCTCGAAAAAGTCGGCCTTTGAGAAGGCGCTGAGCCACCCAGATGTATTAGTGCGCAAGTGGGCATTTCAGGAGGGACCGCTCCACAGCCAGGAGGATTTGACCGACTGGACGGCGAGAGCAGCATCGGACCCATACGGACCGATTCGGAGATTAGCCTTCGATGCATTCGCGGCAACAACTCCGAGGTCACTGCCGGGGTTCGACCGGTTCCTTTTCGACCGATCGACAGAAATCAGACGGGCTTGTCAGTCGCTTTTCACCTCTCAATTTGCGAGGTCTCCTGCCTACCTCTACCGCATCGCCGTTCAGGGCGCGAAACCCAAGAAGCTCGAGGTGGCTATTCACGGCTTATCGGAATCTGGCGGCAAAGAGGACCGCCCGGCTATCATAGGACTCCTGTCGCATCGCTCCGCACGTGTGCGCCGCGCTTGCATCCAAGCGTTGAGGAGACTCGGAATCGACGGAGAGGAAAAGTTCCTGCTCAAAATGGTCGCATCCGACACTCGTTCGGTAGCGAGAGACGCAGCCGCAGTCTTGCTTGTTGCCCGCGCCGTTGATGCTGATACCGTCTGGTCTTCGGCAATGAGCAATTCGAATCAATTCGTTTCGCTGGCCGTTATCAGACTTTTCAAATCATCCGGCAAATGGGGGCAGATAAAAATCTATCTCCAGGCAGCGATGTCACCGGAGCGAGACCTTTCGGAGTGCGCCGTGGGAATGGCTTCCTCATGGATCCAGAGATTCAACCGGAGTTTTGCTCAGCCGTCCGGACCCGAATTGGAAGTTGTATCGACATTGCTTGTCGCAGTGGGCTCACGGCTACCTGTGTCCATGCGAGCGGAGTTGGCGTTTCTGGTGAAGACAATCGCAAGGTGAAGTGGGCGTCGAGGTCGGAAAAACTGACAGAACTGTCAGAATGTTCACTAACCCTCCCCGACCGCCACGTCAGGTTGACGGCACAAGACAGGTGAGCGTGTTCCGGATGATTCTCCCCCTGCCACGCACCAGTTCCGACCCCTAGTAGGCAAAAGGAGCGGCCTTCTTGGTCCATGGACTCCCTGGAAATCTTTGTCGAAGGATGCGCGAGGCGGACTTGCCAATGTCATCGATCTGTCGCTGATGCTGCTTCCGGTCCGCAGAGTCCGGCCACTCCGTCGAAAATCACCTCCTCCGGATCTGATTCGGAGAGTTTTATGCTGGAGCAGTGTTGGTCGGTGTGATCTGGACGTTGTAGCCGAACTTGCGAAGTTGTTTGGCAAGGTACTGCGCCCGATAGATGAGAAGCTTTAGTTCCGACTCGACGCTTTGCTCGATATAGCGGATTCCCTCATGAAGGATCTTCCAGATCAGCCGGCATAGGCGATGCGCGATGGCCCAGACGGCGGACTGATAGCCAAGGCGCGGCAGCAACCGCCGGAACACGGCCTGGAAGTGAGTACCTTTGCTTCGGGCAGCAGCATGAGCCGCCTGGTTCAGCACGCGGCGCATGTACTTGTTGCCTTTCGCCGAGCGGCTGCTTGAGTTCTCTTCGGCGCTCTCTTCCTTTCCAGGACAGACACCGTCACGTGCTACCAAACCATCCCACCGGGATGGAAGGCGCGACACAAATTGGTTCAAACACGCATCCCAGACCAAACTCGGCAACGGCCTCAACCCATCCAGAGTAGCCCCGGCCTTCGCCGTTCCCCGCCAATTTGATCGTAGAGTATTGCAACTCGATCCGATTTTCATATCTATAGGTGGACCGAAGGCCCATGCGTAACTCGGCAGTTGCTGGAGCGTAAAGAACGCAGCGCGCTTCCGGCGCGGTTGGTGCTGCCTGATTGCCGTTTTGAGACTCTGGGTGGGTGGCCGAACCCTCGGTTAGCCGCGGAGGGTGGGCGAGCACAAACCCCGCCGACTAGGGTTCGTGCTCTCCCACGTTTTATCAAAAGACGCGAAGGATGGGGCACCCCGGAGTGGCGGGGGTGGGGTCGTGGTTTCCCGGGTCCCCAAATGCGAGGGACCCGGGAAACCCGCATTTGGGGATGCTATTCGCTTCCTTGGGTCTGGGCCGCCCTTGGTCTGCGCGGCTACTCGTAGCGCAGGGCCTCGATGGGATCCAGGTTGGCGGCTTTCCAGGCGGGATAGATGCCGAACAGCAATCCGATGGCGCAGGAGACGCCGAACCCGATCAGCACCCACATGGTGGAGAGGGTGGCGGGCAAGCCGATGGGCAGGGCGTGGACGATGAAGGTGAGCACTGCGCCAACGAGGACGCCGATTACGCCTCCTACCGCGCAGAGGGTGATGGCCTCGGTGGTGAATTGGGTCAAAATGGTCATCTTGTTGGCGCCGATGGCTTTGCGGATGCCGATTTCACGGGTGCGCTCGGTGACCGAGACCAGCATGATATTCATGACGCCGACGCCGCCGACCATCAGGCCGACCGAGGAAACGGCTACCATGAAGCCGAACAGGCCTCCGGTGATATTGCCCCACAATTTCGTGAGAGAGTCAGGTCCAAAGATCTCGAAGTTGTCTTCTGCCTCGACTTTGACCTTGCGCCGCACGCGCAGCATTTCGCGAATCTCCTCCTCCACCAGCGACTTGTTCTTGGGGTCGTCGTACTTGACGCTGACCCACAGATCCAGAACCTCTGGGTGCAG
>Ga0181520_10002299_pt1 | contig 35889 bp, 27 predicted proteins | sample PEATcosm2014_Bin_29_FD_132451 | JGI IMG/M metagenome (GOLD analysis project Ga0181520, IMG submission 132451) | Peatland microbial communities from MTU Mesocosm Facility, Houghton, MI, USA - PEATcosm2014_Bin02_30_metaG | ecosystem: Environmental > Terrestrial > Soil > Wetlands > Peat | place...
CCAACGGATAGCGGAACACGGTTCGATTGCCTGCGGAAAGGGAACTGGATGAAGGAATACCATCCCTTCATTGTATTCCCTTCTCCGAACGAAGTCCGGAAGTTATTTTTCGGTCGGTCCTTGACAAACACCATTAACTCTACGGGAACCATGGAGCCGGAGGAGGTCATCGACGTGGGCGCCCAGGTGGTGGGAATCATCAAGTCGCTGGGGATCGACCCTAGCGACTCAGCCAATAAGAAGACGATTGATTATGGCTCAGTGGTTCACAAAGACACCGTTCTGGCTTTGATCGACGACGCCGTGTACAAGGCCCAGGTCCATCAGGCCCAGGCCACGCTGGAGTCCTCGAAGGCTAATCTGTTGCAGCTTCAGGCCTATGCCGACCAGACGGAGCAAGAATGGAAACGGGCGGTGACTCTCGTTCCTGCCAAGGCCATCGCCGAGACCGATTACGATTTGGACGTGGCCAATTACAAGGCCGCCAAGGCCAACGTGGCAGTGGGTGTGGCAACTATCAAGCAAAACGAGGCGGCGCTGGCGCTGGCGAAGACCAATCTCGAATACACGGTCATTAAGTCGCCCGTCGAGGGCGTGATCGTCGATCGCGAGGTAAATGTCGGCCAAACCGTGGTCTCCAGCCTCAGCGCGCCGAGCCTGTTCCTCATCGCCAAGGATCTGCGGCGGATCCAGGTCTGGGCTTCGGTCAACGAGGCGGACATCGGCCGCATCCGCGCGGGCATGCCCGTAAGCTTTGCCGTCGATGCTTATCCCGGCGAGACTTTCCGGGACAGGGTGACCCAAATCCGCTTGAATGCCACGATGACGCAGAACGTCGTCACCTATACGGTGGTGGTCGTGACCGACAACGCGGACGGCCGACTGTTGCCCTATCTGACAGCGAACCTCCAGTTCGAGATCGAACAGCGGTCGAACGTTTTGTTGGTGCCCAACGTGGCGTTGCGCTGGAAGCCTCGCCCGCAACAAATCGATCCCCAGTTCCGGAAGACGGCGTTGGCGGCACCGAAAGCTGGACCGGGAGGCAAGCAGCCGTCGTCGGGGCCAGCCTCGGCGGGGGACAAGCCGGCCAAACCGAGCAAAGAGCGGGACGAGCCCAGCCGTATCTGGGTGCCGAGCGAGGGGTTGGTCCGGCCGGTCGAGGTGGTCGTCGGCCCGAGCGACGGATCGATGACCGAGATTAGCGGGGAGGGCGTGCACGAGGGGATGCGGGTCGTCATTGGCGAAGGACACTGCGATGACGAAGAGAGTGACACAACCAATCCGTTTATGCCTCAGCTACGCAGTCCTGCCCAAAAACCCAAGCAGTAACCCGGCGGAGTTGCCAGCCATGGAACTGATTCGACTCGAAGACATCTACAAGACATATCATTTGGGTGAAGTCGACGTGCCGGTGCTGCGCGGCATCTCGCTGACGATTGCCCGCGGCGAGATGGTGGCCCTGATGGGCGCCTCCGGCTCCGGCAAGACGACGTTGATGAACTGCGGAGCTACTATCAAATGCCCCTCCGGGGCAAAAAGTCCATCCGCGTTATAAGTCATATCAACTACAAGACACTATGCCAGTACTTCTTCCATGAGGTTCTTGCCGCCCGAGTCCCCCGCCATGGTAATGGCGGGGCGTTTGGCAGCGACAGGTAATTCATCGAACGGACACTAGCGTTCAGTACGTGTCCACATTCACGACCGGCCCCAAGTCGACCAGTTCCACGTCGTCGTACCAGACCGTTCCGGTCGTCCAGCGAAGCTGCAAGGTGAAGCTGATCGAACGGGCGTAGGCATCGGTGATGAAGACGAGCTGCCGCCGTTGCCAGTCGAAGGTGCCCTTGGGCAAGGTCGTTTCCTCGCTGACGAAGGTTCGATACGTCTTTCCCTTGGTGGCCGAATAGACGTCCATCATCAGGATGGGCCCGGTGCCTGCCGGATCGATGTCCCGGCCGCTGACCCACCAGCGAAGGGCGTAGCGCCGATTGGGCCGGATATTGTGCGGATCATCCGGGCGAGCGGCGAAAGGCTCGGTGGAGTATCGCACCAGGGTAATGTCGCGCATGTCGCGGTTTTCGATCCGCACGGACCGCTTCCCGCCGTGGCGGATCTTCTCGTCCAAGGCCAACGCGGCCGTCGGCTGCTGGTCCTTGTACGCCTCGCGCCAGGGCAAATAGCCGGCGGGGGCCAAGCCGGCCGGCTCCAAGCGTAGGCCCGCGGCCTTCACTTGCCGGATCAGGTTGGGGTCCAACGGGTGCCAGGTTTCGAAGCCGCCGTTCTCCAGCAGGTTTCGCGGCGAAGCTGCCGGCGCCGCGCCCTCTTCGCCGGCCGCGAGGCAAAGGCCCGCTTGGAGACAGAAGACGTACACAACTGCCCCTTGGGCAATACTTCTTCGATCCATCAATGCTCTCCCGCGATCGGTTCCGACGGGCCGATGCGCACGCTTTTGACGATCATCCGCAGCCGAGGCGTCGTTTCCGGAGTGCGGGGCCAGAGCTCGATGCGGTTCGTCTCGCTGGCCTTGGCCCAGGGATAGAGGCTGATCTGCGTGATGTCCGGATAAGGATGGAGCGATTGGTTATAGGCGATCGCGCGACCGTTGACCACGACACATCCCACCCAGCGATCGGCCACTTCGAACTCAAGGAACACCTGTTTTCCCTTCCACTCGGCGGGCAGAATCACGTCGGTTTCCAGGTGCCGGCCCGCCGCGTCCAAGGGGAGGCTCGCGGACGTGAACTTCCGATTGTCCGAATACAGTTTCCAGTGCCGTTTCAGCTCCAGCGGCGACTGCAAATTGAGGAGCGGAAAGGCGACAAGCTGGCCAATATAACCGCCGCGGGCCTCGTGGGCCTCGACCCGCAGGGCCAGGGCGTTCTCGCCGCCGTGTAGATGGGAAGTGATGTCCAGCACGTCGAAGTTGGCCCAACCGTGCCCTCGATACTCGCCGGCCGAGCGGCCGTTCAGGTACACGTCGGCATGTTCCAGGAACACGGGATAGTCGTACGATGCGAAAGCCAAAAGCACCCGGTGCCCTTGCCATCGGTCCGGCACGCGGAACGATCGCCGATAATAGCCCGTCCCGCGGGCGGCATAGCCCAGCTCGTCCCAAAACCCGTAACCGAGTTGCTTCCAGGGCGCCTTATCGGTCGACTCCGTCAGCCACGCCCGGTCGGCGGCCGGGGCGGCCTCGGGCTGCCGGAACTGAAACGTATCCATCACGAGGGCCGTCGCCGGCGGGCTGGGCAGTCGCTTGAACGCCTTCAGCGCGCTGGGCCGCGACTGGTAATGCTCCTTCTCGGCGAACCAGTGTTCGACGGCGTCGATGCCGGCGGCCGTATCCACCGCGAGAACCCTGAGCTCGCCCGGGCCGAGATCCAGATTCTTCACGCCCAGCGCGCCGTTCTGCCAGGCGAACTCGACCGGCTTGCCTGATACCATGTCGATCAGCCGAGCCGGTCGAGCCTTGAGCGGCAGCGCGAGCGCGAGCCGCTTCTGCGGCCCCCGGCCGTCATTGTAGGCCATGACCCATTGCTGGAGGCCATTTTTGGTGGTGAACCGGCGCACCCACACGTCTTCGCTGTTGACGTCCGCCTGGCGATGAACTCCCAGGCCGGCGAAAAGGTCGCCCAGAAAGCTCGTGCGTATGCTCTCCGGCAACGCGACCCCGGTGGCCGTTTGCCCCCAGGTGTTCCGCCAAAACGACGAACCGAGGACCACGATCCGGCCACGGCCGAGCCTGCGCACGCACATGGCGGCGGTACCATCGTCCCAGCGAGCCAGAACCGCATGTTCACCCGCTGCGCCGGTCCATCGCAGGGCGTTGCCGTCGCCGTCGAACGACATCCCCGCAAGCCGCTTGAGCAACCCGTTGTCGGTAGCGATCGTCAGCCGCCGATTCTCACGCGGGCCCACAACCTTGAATCCGGAAATCCGCTCGATGGGCCAGGCGTCGGCCTCCAAGAGCGAGTGGCGTCCCGTGTCGGTCACCGCCACGAAGGTCCCGCCGCGGCGGACGTAGCGTTCGATCCCGGCCAGCAGCTCGTCGTCAAAGATGCTGGTGGCGGCGTCGAACACCACCGGATAGCCGTCGGCCAGGCCGGCCTTGATTTCCGCCTCGGTGACGTAGACGTTCTGGTAGTGAGCGGCCTGGAGCGGGCCCAGACCGACGTCCGCGGCATGCGTATCCACGCTGTACGGGAAGTACAACTCGCTGCGCGCCGCGCGGAAAACGGCCACCGGCGGCTTTTGCCACGCGGCCTTGCCCACCAGATCCAGCAAGCGGCGATTTTTTGAGAACCAGCCCGTTCGCTGCTCGATGCGCATGCAGTCGACGGCGCTGTAATAGAAATTGTGATGGCCCTGGCCGTTCAGCAGCATCCAGGCCAGCTCGCGGCTGAGCACTGCCGGATCGTCGATGGTTCCGCCCTCCTCCGAACTCGCATAAGCGCCTAAAACGTAACCCAGGCCGGGCCACCAGGGCATGTAGAACGAGCCGCCGCCGGTGAAATGAAGCGAGGCGATGCCGATCTCCCGCTTCAGCCCCAGGAATTGATCGGAAAAACCCAGGCAACTCCCCGGGCAGAACATCTGCGGCAGGTCGGGCTCCTGGTGCCGGGCCAGACTGGCCTCGCGCCGCCAGCCCAGAATCAGCTTTTGCGCGGTCCAATCGCGGACCTCGACCCAACGGGCGTTTTCGAGTTTGCCCAAGTACGGATAGCGGCGGGGCTCTTCCGTGGTCAGAAACACCGGCCCGCGGATGATGCCCCCTTTGACCTTCAGGCACAGCACGTTTCGGCCGGGCCGGATGAGGCCGGTCGCCCGCAGACCGATCGGCCCGCTGTCGACCGTTTTCGGGCGGATCGGTCCCAGGTAGGCATCGTTGATGAACACTTCGACCGGCTGGTTTCTACGGTCGCCGACCTGGGCCACCAAGTAGACCTCGCGGCCGCGCTGGCCGGCGAGCCAGGGGCCGGCATCGAACTCCTTGCGAAACCAGGCCACGGTGCTCTCGCCCTGCCGCAGTTGCTTGTCGCGCGCCGATCCCCAGAGGAAGAGCTGTTTCATCGAGGGGGCCAGATCGGTGGGCGTCCACTCGTCGCCGGGCCGATAGCTGGACTTGTGCCAGCCTTCCGTCTCGGCCGCCGGGCTGTCGGGCCGCCAGAACCAGCCCGTGAGCAGGTCGAACGTGCCACGGCCGAACCCGCCGAAGAACTCGAAATGCGAGGGAATGCAGACCTCGTCCCAGGAGCGATAGTGCCGCGGATCGCCGTACCAGCGCTGGCCGAGGGCGGCCAGATCGAGGCCGCGCGTCTCTTGCAGCCAGCGGCGGAAACGGCGTTGGCCCGCCTCGTCGTAGTCCATGAACTCGGTGCTCCAATGGTGCAGGCCCATCTCGTCGCCCGGATGGCCGCCGCCGGCGACCCGAAAACAACCCAACTGGTCTCCGGCCGCCGCGTGAGCGTGCTGGATCGTTGCGGAAGTGAAACGCTCGGCATAGGCATAGGCCGCGTCACAGGCATGTTGGCTGAGATGGGTGCCCGCCATGGCGCCCAGCGCGTCCCAGCCGCTAAGGACGTAGGGATCCCACTGCACGACATCCTGCGGAAAACGATTGCGCATCCACCAAGGCGCCTGAAAAGTTCCCAGGTGGGTCATGAACACGTCATCATGGGCCTTCGCCAGGCTGATGCAATATTGCAGCGGAAAGAAATGCGCCGCGCCGTCGGCCAGCTCGTCGAACCCGAAATAGGGATCGAACATGCTGTAGCCAAACCGATACGGCGCCCAAAACTGGGCAGGCTTGGCCACGACCGCCCGATCGTACCGCTGCCAACCCTTGACCAAATCCTGAACGTTCATCGGCAGGTAATAGAAGCTCAGCGACCGCAGGTCGTAAAAGTCGAGCGAAAGCGGATGGCGTCGCTCGGGCAGAAAGCGGGCTTGTCCTCCGTTGAGCCGACGGCCCGCCAGCAGCTTGCCCGCGGCAGCAGCCGAGTGGGCCGCAATCGCATAGACGCGGCTATCCTGGCGGGCGAAAACGAGCACCCGGCCCGCTGCCGTGGCGACGGCCGGCACGCCGCCGGCGAGCGTGATCGCCCGCGGACCGGCGAGCGAATCCCAAGTGAAGTCGGCCCGCAGCTTGCTCAACAGCCGATCGGCATGGGTCGGCGTCTCGCAGGTGAACTCCGCCACGCCGCCGGTCGTTTCCTCGCTGGCGGTCAACGCGATGCGGCCGTAGCCGATCAGGTCGGCCTGCCGCGGCGGATCGCCGGCCGCGACGGTCAACTGCGCTGCCATCATGACCAGGGACAACGAGAACATGAAACCTCTCCTGAAGTTGGCGTTCCACCCGAGCGTGTCTGTTGTCGGTCGCGCCGGCATGTCAGTACGGCTTGGTCACGCCGGGCATGGGCACGGGATAGCGCCCGGTTTTGTCGGGCGTCGCCGGCGGGGCGATGTCGAAGGCGTAGCATTGCGGCGCCAAGCGCGTTTTCGAATCGAGCACCTGCTGCCAGGTGATCTCCTGTCCGGAGTAGCCGGCCATGCGCCCCATGATGGCCACCAGCGTGGCCGTGGCGGCTCGGTCGACGTCATTATAGGGCTTATCGCCGCGGATCGCCTCCATGAGCACATCGTGCTCGACCTGGTACGAGTTGGGCTCGACGCCCCGCGCATGCCACGACGACTGGCCCTCGATCCGTCCGCGGAACACGTCGGCACAGCCCTTCGGTCCGTAAGCCTGAAGAGTCGACTGGATCCAGCAGCCGGGCATCTGCCGCGTTTGCGCGAAGAGCTTCGTTCGGTCGTCAAACGTATATTCGACGATGAGATGGTCGAACGTGTCGCCTCGCGCGTCGGGCAGGTATGCCTGCCGGCCGCCCTGCGCTTGGGCCGTTACCGGCGGGCTGCCGTGCAGCCATAGGGCCAGGTCGAAGTAGTGCACCACCGCGTCGCAAATATAATCTCCGCTCAGCCATTGGAAATGATACGGATTGCGGAGCTGGTAGGTCATCTCGGTCATGTTGGCAGGGCGGGGCGACGTCTCACGGAGGGACGAGAAATTGAAGTAGCAGCACATCAGCCCCAGCGGGCCGATCGCCCCTTCCTTCATCCGGCGAACGGCCTCTTGCACGTGGCGAATGTGGCGCATGTTCAGGCCCACGCCCACCTTGAGGTTTTCCTTCTTCGCCTCCTCATTGGCGGCCAGCAACTGCCCGATGCCCGGCACGTCGACGCCCAGCGGCTTTTCCATGAACACGTGCTTGCCGCGTTTCACGGCGTAAGCGAAGTGGCTGGGCCGAAAATGCTGATTCGTCGTCAAGAGCACCAGATCGACGCCGCTATCGATGGCTTTTTGGTAGGCGTCGAAGCCGACAAACCGCCGCTCGGGCGGCACGTCGATGCGCGCGGCAAAGCCGGCCGAGGCTTCCCGATCGTAGTCGGCCTGGATGCCGTGCACCAGCCGGCCGTAACTGGCTTCGAGCCGATCCTGGAACAGGTCGGCCATGGCCCAGAGCTTGACTGGGCCCTTGGTCGAGAGCACTTGCGTGGCCGCTCCTGTGCCGCGAAAACCGCAGCCCACCAGCGCCACCTTGATCGTGCTGTCATGGCCAGCATAGCTCCGCGCGGCAATTTCACCGAGCAGCGCCGTGCCGGCCAGCGCGCGGCCCGACGACTTGAGGAACTCACGCCGAGAAGTGGAAAGCGAGGCAGCTTTTCCTGGGCAATGCATGAGACGCTCCTTGGCATTGGCGGGCGGAAATGGGGGGAAAGGTCGCAATGCCGATCATTTTACCGGTGCCCAGGCGTATGTCCAGCGCTTTGGCAGATGCCTGAGTCTCCATTAAACATCTCTTCGGTCGATCGCCGCAATACTCACTCCGCCCCCTGACGGCTTGTCCCGCCGTGTCTCGTCGTACATAATAGAATTCCCTGATGACGTTGACATTTTCGTTCTTTCCCGCCCCCGCAATCCCGCCGCCCTTTATTCTTCGGAGCAACCGCCCATGTTTCGATTCACAACGTCTACGATCGCGGTGCTGGTTTGTTGCCTGCTTTGCTCCGAAGGGGCCAATTCTGCCGACGCCCAGCCGGCAAAAAACGCATCGCCGACTGCGCAGCCCGCGCGTCCCGCGGTGATCGTCTATCCGGCTCCGGCGGGAGAGACGCTCTCGGACGATTTCGACGTCAAGGTGGACGGCCAAAAGGTGCCGGTCTACCCGTGCCGCGTCTCGGCCATGCCCTTCAACCAGGTTTGGCCAGGCTACCAGCGGCCCATCGATCAAACCGAACTCGCCTCGTTCGCCTCCTGGGATATGACCGGGCCAGTGGACGTCGAAGTGCTGAGCCGGCGACCCGTCCAGTCGGTGGCCATTCGCCCCACGGCCCCGGGCATTCGCCCCAAGGTGGACGGCCGGCGGATCTGCTTCCGCCTGGCCGCGCCGGCGCAGATCACCGTCGAGATCAATGGCTGGCACAAGGCCCTGCACCTGTTCGCCAGCGCCCCGCAGGCGGCCGCGCCAAGTCCGCACGATCGCGGTGTGCGCTACTTTGGGCCCGGCGTGTATCGGCCAGGCAAGATCAAGTTGGAAAGCAATCAGACCCTCTATCTGGCGGGCGGCGCGGTCGTCTATGGAGCCATCGAGGCCGACGGGGCGTCGAATATCCGCATCCTCGGCCGCGGCATCCTCGACACCAGCGCGTTTACGCGTGACCAGGCCGGCGGAAGCATTCGGCTGGTGAAGTGCCACAACGTCGCGATCGACGGCGTCATCCTCCGCGATCCGAGCATGTGGTGCTTGAGCACGTTTTTCTGCTCGAAACTGACCATTTCGAACGTGAAACTGATCGGGCTCTGGCGTTACAACTCCGACGGCATCGACATTTGCAACAGCCAGGACGTGACGATTCGCGGTTGTTTCATCCGCTCGTTCGACGACAGCATCGTGATTAAAGGAGTGAGCCAAGGCAAGGAACCGGTGCGGAACGTTTTGGCCGAGAGGTGTGTGATTTGGAACGATTGGGGCCGAGCGCTGGAGATCGGGGCCGAGACCGCCGCCCCGGAGATGACGAACCTCGTCTTTCGCGATTGCGACATCATCCGTGCGGTGTACCTCGCGATGGACGTGCAGCACGGCGACCGGGCGAAGATCAAGGACGTGCGGTTCGAGAACATCCGGCTGGAAGTGGATGACGTGAACTGGGTGAACCAGATCCAGAACGGCCGCAACGACAAATTTTCGTTCGACACCCATTATGTCCCGCAACTTCTGGTGCTGGAGATCGTCAAGACCTGTTGGTCCCGCGATAACCAGCGTGGAACGCTCGAACACGTGACGGTGCGCGATTGCTCGGTGACGGGCAAACCGCTGCCGCCGTCTCGGCTACAAGGATTTGACGCCCAGCACGGGGTTCAGGACGTCACCATCGCCAATCTGCGGATCAACGGGCGGGTGATGCGAAGCCTGCCAGAGGCGGCGATCCACGTCGGCCCGCACGTGCGAGACGTCCGCATCGAGGCTCCCTAGGAAGGCGGAACGGGGCAGCCATCGCGGAACCGCGTCATTCTGAGCGCAGCGAAGAATCACCGCGAAATCAGGGAGATCCTTCGCTACGCTCAGGATGACGGTGACTTCCTCGTCCTTCTGTGCCAGACCGCATAAAACGGCACGCCGCTCAGCATCAGCAGCACGCCGAATCCCGATGCCAGCGGGTTGCCCTGGATCACGTACAGCAAGAACACCAGGCACATCACCAGGTACAACGCCGGGGTGAAGGGATAGCCCCAGCAGCTATAGGGCCGGGGCAAATCCGGCCGCTTGACGCGCAACCGGTACACCGCCGCCACCATCAAGCCGGTGAAGAAAACCGCGGCAAACATGGTGTACGTCAGCAGTCCCGAGTAGGAACCGGTGAACGCTAGCGCAATCGATACGATGCCTTGATAGACCAGCGCGGTGGCCGGCGTGCCGGTTCGCGGGTGCAGCTTGGCACAACCGCGGAGGAACAGCCCGTCCCGGGCCAGGGCGAAGCAGAGCCGGGCGCCGCCGAGGATCAGGCCGTTGAGGCACCCGAACGTCGAAATCAGCACGGCGAGAATCACCAGCTTGGCGCCCAGGCCGCCAAAGAGGGTAACGCCCACCGCCACGGCCACCCGATCGTCTTCGACGCCCACGATCCGGTCCATGGGCAGCACGGCCAGGTAGGCGACGTTCGCCAACACGTAGATGGCGGTCACGGCGATCGTGCCCAGCAAAAGCGCATAGGGAAGCGTGCGCCGCGAATCGTGAACTTCCTCGGCCACGAAGGTGACGGTATACCAGGCGTCATAGGCAAACAGGGCCTTTGAGAGGGCGAAGGCAAGCCCTGCCAGCAGCCCGGCCCCAAGCGTTTGCGTGGCAATCGGCTGCGAGGGGGGAATAAAGTGCGGACTGCCCAGCCCGTGCCACAGTCCGGCCAGGCCGAGCGCGGCCAGTGCGGCCACCTTCAACGCGGTGAACACGTTCTGTACCCAAACGCCCTCGCGAAGACCCCGGATGTTCACCGCCGTCAGCAGCACAATCACGATGCTGGCCACCAGTTGGGCCGAATTGATATCGAGCTGCTGCAAGGCCGGAGAGAGATGCGCGTGCAGGGCGGCGGGCAGCGCGTTGCCCAAGGGGATCGTGGCCAGCACGTCCTTCTCGCTGCAGCCCGGCACAAGCGAACCGAGATACTTGGCAAAGGCAATGGCCACGGCGGCGTTGGTGCCCGTCTGAATGATGAGGAATTGCGTCCAGCCGAAGAGGAACGCCCACAGGTTGCCGAACGCCTCGCGGAGAAACACGTATTGTCCACCGGCACCGGGCAGCATCGCCGCCAGTTCCGCACAGCAGTTGGCGCCGAGGATGGTGAACAGCCCGCCGAAGACCCACAGGCCGATCAGCACCGCGGGAGAAGGTGCTTCCCGGGCCATGATCGGCAGCGCCAGAAAGATGGCCGAGCCGATCATGGAGCCGACCACGAGCGTCGTGGCGTCGAACAGTCGCAGGCGTTGCTGGGGCGGCGTCGGCCGAGGCATAACCTATTTCTATAACACAAGGTCGCTGTTTCCGCCACCGCAGCTCTCTCTCTACCGATTCGCGGCAACACACGATACTTGCTTCCGCGGCGGACCTGTGTCAAACTTGGAAATTAATGTCGAAAAAGCCTCAGCACGCATCGCCCGGCCGCAAGCGCCCGCCAACCAGACGGGCGCCGTGGGAGCCATTGTTGGCGGCCGCACAGTCGCTGGCCCGCTGGGAGTGGCTGTTGCTGGCCGCGTTGGCCGTGGCGGTGCTCCTGGTCTATCAACCGGCCTGGCGGGGCGGCATTCTCTGGGACGACGATCAGCACATCACGCTGCCCAGCCTGCGCTCCTGGCAGGGCTTGTGGCGAATTTGGTTCGACGTGGGGGCCACGCTCCAGTATTACCCCGTACTGCATAGCGCCTTTTGGATCGAGCACCGGCTGTGGGGCAACGCCACGCTCGGCTATCACTTGGTGAACATCCTCCTGCACGCCACGGCCGCCTTCCTCGTGGCCCTGACCCTGCGGCGGTTGGCCATCCCCGGTGCCTATCTGGCGGCCGCCATCTTCGCCCTGCACCCGGTCCACGCCGAATCGGTGGCCTGGATCACCGAGCAAAAGAACACGCTCTCGGCCGTGTTCTACTTGGGGGCCATGCTGGTGTATCTCCATTTCGACCAGACGCGGCGCAAATCGCTTTACTGGTGGGCCATGGCCTTGTTCCTGCTGGCGGTCTTCAGCAAGACGGTGACCGCGACGCTGCCCGGCGGCTTACTAGTGATCTTCTGGTGGCAACGGGGCCGCTTGTCCTGGCGAAAAGACGTGGTGCCGCTCCTGCCGTTCTTTCTGTTGGGGGCCGGCGGAGGCCTGATCACCGCCTGGTGGGAGCTGAAGATCAACAATTGCGTGGGGCCCGACTTCCAGTTCACGCCCCTGGAACGCCTGCTAATCGCCGGCCGGGCCATCTGGTTCCATCTGGGGAAACTGTGCTGGCCGGTGAACCTGACCTTCATCTACACCCGTTGGCAGATCGACACCGGCGTCTGGTGGCAGTGGGCCTTTCCGCTGGGAGTCTTGGCGTTGGCGGCCGGGCTGTGGTCGATTCGTCGCTGGAGCCGAGCACCGCTGGCCGCGCTCCTGTTCTTCGTCGGCACGCTCTTTCCCGTGCTGGGCTTTTTCAACCTGTATACCTTCCGCTATTCGCTGGTGGCCAATCATTACCAATATTTGGCGAGCCTGGGGGCCATCACGCTGGCGGCCGCCGGCGCGGCCACGCTCTGGGACCGCTGGCGCCCGAGGGCTTGGCCGGCAGGCTATGCGGCGTGCCTCGCCCTGCTGGCACTGCTGGCCGGCTTGACCTGGCAGCAGAGCCGCATGTATGCCGACGTGGAAACACTGTACACGCGGACGATCGAAGAGAATCCCGAGTGCACGGTGGCCCACAGCAACCTCGGTTCCCTCTTGCAGGGGCGGGGAAAACTCCCCGAGGCCATGATCCATTATCGGAAGGCGATCAGCGCGGGCCCGCACGACGCGTCGATGCACAACAACATCGGCGCCGCCCTGGCCGGCTGCGGCCGGCTCGACGACGCAATGGCACTGTATCAAAAGGCCCTGGAGATCAGGCCCGACTCTGGCGAGGTCTACAACAACCGCGGCGCCGCCTTGCTGGCCCGCGGCCGGCTCGACGAAGCCATGCGCGATTTTCAGAAGGCCGTGGCGCTGAAGCCCGACTGTGCCGACGCCCAGAGCAATCTCGGCCTCCTGTTCGCCAACCGCGGCCAGTTGGAGGACGCGATCGCTCACTATCGGCAGGCGCTGGCGATCCAACCCGACCACGCAACGGCGCGCGCCAATCTCGAAGCGGCTTTACAGATGCGACAAGTCGACGCCGCCATTGCCCAGTTGCAGCAGGCCGTGCACGGTCGGCCCGCCGACGTCAGGCTCCGCAATGAACTGGGCATGGCCCTGGTCAATCGAGGGCGATGGACCGAGGCCCTGGCGCAGTATCGGCGTGCGCTCGAGCTGCAGCCCGACGACGCCCAAGTCAATTGCAATCTGGCCTGGCTGCGGGCGAGCTGTGCGGAACCGTCTCTGCGCAACGGCGCGGAGGCGGTCGCCTTGGCCCGGCGAGCAGTCGAGCTTACCGGGGGTCAGAATCCGATCGTGTTCGCCGCCTTGGCCGCCGCTCAGGCCGAGGCGGGGCAATTTCCCGAGGCCGTCGCCGCCGGGCGCCAGGGCGTCAACCTCGCCCTGCAGCAAGACAATCCGGCGGCGGCCAAGGTATTGCAGGCGCAGCTCTCCTTGTACGAAGCAGGAAAGCCGTTTCGCCATTCGGCGTCCGCTCCTTCCCCTGGGCCAAAACCCTGACGAATCTTAGCCGCCAAACAGCTCGGGGCAGCGGCGGCGAATCAGGGCTTGCTCGGCGGCCGTCAATTGCCCGAGCGGGATGGGCTTATCTTGCGGCCGCGTCTATTTCTGGTTGATGCGGTTCATCAGACTCCAGTTTCGCCCCTTGTCCAGGGGTTCCGCCGCCGGGAGGTCGTAACGCGTGAAATCGATCACCAGTTCCGGCCCATTGGCCTTCCAATCGCGCAAGAGCGCCAGGCGGAAGTCTTGGTTCATGAACCAGCGGATTTCCAGATTTTCCTCCGACCCGTGAATGCCCGAGCCGCGGGAGACGAAACGATAGTTGAGCGGGGCGTTGCTCTGAAAATGCTCGCGCCAGGCCATGCCGAATTCGCCTTGCGTGACACACAGCGCCTGCGGCCAGCGGCGGCGAACCTCGCTTAGCCACCGGGTCAGCCCGCTGAAGCCGCCCATCGTGTGCAGGCATACCTCCCAGCAGTCGGTCACCCAGGCGAAACCGTTCAGCGCGAAGCCCCGGTCGAAATGGGTGGCGGTGGTCGCCAGCATCTGACGCACGCCAACTTCCTCGCCCAGGCTGTAGACGGTTTCGATCGGGCCGACGCCCATGCGGCTGTTATACTCGGCCGTCAATCCCGTGCGGCGGGCGCTCAGGAAATCAATGGTCCAGCCGTCCAGGTTCACGCAGTCGATGAAATCGCCCTTGCCCTGCGCCGGCTTGCAGAAATGTTCGCGCGAAGGGTAGTACGGATAGCAGATCGAGCCGTCGCCGTCGCCAAAGTCGACGGCATATTGGCTCCAAATATTGCCTTGGCAGACGTGAATGCCTTCCTGTTCCGCGAGATAGCGCTGGTTCTCGGCGGCCAGGTAGCCCGCCAGTACGCTCCGCGGCCGGTAGCCGCCGCCCACCATTGCCGAAACCATCGCCAGCGCGTCGTGCAGATCGCGATTGACCTGTTCGCGGGTGTTGTACATGTTGGCGAAATAGCCGCCGGCGAAGAAAGTAATCTCGTCACCGTATCGTTTGTGGAAGCTCCGCACCAGGTCTCGAATGGCCTGGTAATTGCCGCGCTGGTCTTGCAACGCCCGCCAACTGAAGGCCCAGGTCATGCGTCCGCCCGGCCAACCGCGCCCGAAGGCGTCGCGCAGGGCCTGAACGGCCGCCGGCGTGTGGATCGCCGACTCGTCGACGCCGATGTCCTGCTTGCGGCCGGCTTCCACCTGATTCACGCGGATCACGGTGTTGAACGTCAGGAAGCGATTGCCAATAAGCGCCGGCAGGGGCACTGCGGAAGGCGTTTCCGCCGCACAAACGGAAAGGAGACTCGTGCCCGATGCGGCCGTGGCGGCTGCGGCGGCGCCCAGAAAGGTCCGTCGGCTGAGTGTCATAGTCGGACTGCTGGTAGGAGGAAACTGCGGTGGGTAGCAACGATGCCAACGATTCTAGACGACGTCTTCTCTCGACGCAAGAAACGGCCTCGCTGACGGGCCGGACCGCATCTGGTATACTGGCGCCCAAAAGCCAATACGGAGGATCGGAGCGATGACCAACACGTCTTTCCACGCAATTCTTACCTGGTTTGTCGTCCTGCTGGGCTTTACCCCAGAAGCACTCGCCGCCGGCGCCCGTTATATCGCCGATCTGGGAATCGCGCGGCCACAGGAGGCCGTTTCAGAGACGAATCAGCCGGGCAAGTGGAGGTTGCTTGCCTACCAGACCGAGCAGTTGCGGGGAAAGATGCTGTTCGCCCCATCTTTCGTCAATGCCCCGGACATCACGCTGCCGCTCGAGGCGAGCGGCTGGCACGCGGTCTACCTGGGCGTCTGGAATCCGGAGTTCGCCTATGACGGTGAGCCGGTCGTCAAGGCCCGGCTCACCGGCGATCGGGCGTTTCGGCAACTGCACGTCCACGGCGGCGCCGACACGCAGGCCGCCACCCATCTTCGCGAGATTTACCTGACCACCGAGGATCTCACCCACCGGAACCTGGTGATCGGAAAAGCCAGCGGGCTGCTCGGCCGTAGCTGCTACGTGGCCTACGTGAAACTGGTCCCAATTCCCGCGGAAAAGGTCCGCGAGATCGAGGCGGAGCGGGCCGCGCCCAACCGCCGGCGGCTGACGGCCACCATCGACGGCCTGAGCTATTTCCATTTCAGCGAATACTCGAAACCCGAGCACATTCTGGAACTGGTCGAGCTCTATCGGCACTCGGACGTCGGCAAGATTCTCTGGGCAGTCTCCTACGGCAGCGCCGTCAACTATCCGGCGAAGGTCCCCGATGCCTTGTTCCTGGGCAGCGATGCCACGCGGGCCAGCCGCATCATGGGCGGCGGAACGAACGACTACCAGCACGGCGAGCGGCAGATGTACGAGACACTCCGCAAATTTGCCGAGCAGGGAATCATCCCGCAGCAAGTCGCCGCGAAGCGGGCCCACGAATTGGGGATCAAGTTCGACGTGATGCTCCGTCTGGGCATTCACGGCGGCGTCGAAGGTGTCGGCCCGATCTGGTCGACCGAGGACGTCTACACGCGGAAGTATCCGCAGTGCCGGCAAATGCTGCAGGATGGCGCCGTGCTGGAGAAGGCGAGCTTTGCGTTCCCCGCGGTCCGGCAATTTCAACTGGACCTCATCCGCGACGCGGCCGAGCAAATCGATTGCGACGGCGTGAACCTGTGCTTCGTCCGCGGGCCGCATTACATCGCTTTTGAAAAGCCCCTGATCGAGGCCTTCCGGGCCAAGTACCACGAAGACGCCCGCAAGGTCGATCCGGCCGATCCGCGGCTGGGCAAGGTGCGGGCGGAGTTCCTCACGCCCTTCATTCGCGGCGCCCGCAAGGTGCTTGATGAAGTCGGCGCGAAGAAGGGCCGCCGGCTCGAGCTCTCGGTGTGGGTGTGGCCAAGCGGCCAGGGCACCTGGCTCGGCTGGACGCCCGAACTCGAAGGGCTCGACATCAAAGGCTGGGTCCGTGAGGGGCTTCTGGGCAGCGTGATTTGCCAGTGCGGAATGGATCGCGAGGTCATGGAATTGGCCCAGACCCACAACTGCAAGTTCGTCTATTTCAGCGGCTATCGCGGCGCGGAGGCCATGAGCCCGGCCAACGTGGCGAAGGCCTACGAGCGCGGGGTCAAGGAGTTTGCCATCTGGGATATGGATCTATCACAGATGGAGCCGGCGTGGTGGGATTGGGCCAGCCGCATCGGCAGTCTGGCCGAGATGTCCGGCTGGGTGGAGAAGACCAACGTCTATCTGCGGCTGAAGACCATCAACAGCGTAGACGTCGAGCACGGCATGGCCGCGTCGATCTACTCGGGAGGCTGACGGCCGCGCCAAGAACAAGTGGGGTAGCCCCGATAGCTTCTGCTATCGGGGCGGCGAAGCCGCAAGATGCGTTTTCATGTTGCCCAGCCCCTCTCTCATGCCCGCGGCGCCCCGACAGCCGAGCTGTCGGGGCCACTCGCGTAAGCTCATGCTTTCGCTCTCTCGCGTTTTCGTGATTCCCATGCCTTGCCGATCGCACCAGAATCGACTTCTGACTCCAGACTGTCTCGGCACTTCCCAACTTGTTTTCCCGTCCTGCGGCCCAGTCCCTGAGATCCCTCATGAACGTTCACCTTGCTGGTTGAGAACAGCTCCAGCGAATTCTTGATCCGTTTGCGGGCGTGGGCCAGATAGCTCTTGTCGATCTCGTAGCCGATCGAGTTTCGCCCATTCCGCATGGCCGCCAACGTGGTCGTGCCGGTCCCCAGAAAGGGATCGAGCACGGTATCGCCAACAAACCTGAACATGCGGATCAGGCGCTCTGCCAGCTCGAGGGGATACGGGGCCGGATGGTTCTTCGTCGATGCTCCGGTCACGCCCATCCAAATCTGCTGGAACCACGTCTTGTGATTCTCGTCCGAGATCACGCTCAGGATTCGCGTCGCCACCGACGGCTGGCGGTATCCGCCCGGCTTACGCTCCATCAAGATGAATTCGATGTCGTTCTTAATCACCGCGTTCGGCTCGTACGGCTTGCCGAGAAACGGCGATCCGTTCTCGACCTCGTGCACGGCATTGGCGATCTTGTGCCAAATAATCGGGGCCAGGTTGTCGAAACCGATCTGCCGGCAATGCTCTTGGATGGAGGCGTGAAGGGGAATGACCGTGTGGCGGCCGTTGTTCTTCCGCCGCGATAGGCAAACATCGCCAACAACGCAAATCAGCCGTCCACCGGGCGCCAGGGCTCGAAAACAGCGTTTCCAGACCTTGTCCAGCTCGCCCAGGAAAGTCTCGTAGTCGACCACGTGGCCAAGTTGCCCCTCCACGTCGCCGTACTGTTTCAGCGTCCAGTAGGGCGGCGAGGTGAGCACAAGATGCACGGACTCCGGCTCCAGTTTCATCGCCCGCGCATCGCCAAGGCAAAGATCATGGGACGTTGGCACACGCTTGACGGCTTCTTCGACCAGTCCGATCAGCCGCGCGTCCTTGGCAATCGCCGGAATCGCCGTCTGGACGTTTTCCAGCTTAGCCAGTTCATCGGGCACAAAATCAGCCGCGGAAAATTGCCCCGTCGTGACACTCATATCTATGAATCTACGTCTGCGGCGGCCGGCGGGGCTCGGCCAGCATGGGACGCAATTCTTCCACGAAATCTTGCACGTCCTTGAACTGGCGATAGACGCTGGCAAAACGCACGTAGGCCACCTCGTCGACGTCCCGCAAATGCTGCATCACCAATTCGCCGACCTGACGGCTTTCCACTTCCGACTCGAAATTGGCCTCCAACTCGTTTTCCACCGTGACCACGATCCCTTCGATCTGCTCGTCGCTGACGGGCCGCTTCCAGCAGGCCTTCTCCAGCCCCTGCTTGATCTTGGCGTGGTCGAACGGCTCGCGCGAGCCGTCCTTCTTCACGATTTTGACCGTGGTCGCCTCGATCCGCTCGTAGGTCGTATAGCGATGCCTGCACGCCAGGCACTCGCGCCGTCGCCGAATGGCGAACCCGTCTTGGCTCGCCCGCGAATCGAGCACCCGATCGTTGTCGACAAGGCAATAAGGGCACTTCATGATCCGTTCCGTTTCCGCTCGCGCCGATGTAGTGTACACTAATGTGGGGGAAGCAGCAACGGGCAACCAACCAGGGGCCCGGGATCAAGCGCCAGGCATCAGGGGCGTCAGCAATGAACGTGTTTCCGCAAATCTTCCGCGTTCGCCAAACATTCGACGCCGTCCGCATCGACGACGTGGCTGCCGAAGTCCATGCCCAGTTGACAGGGCTCGATCTGCGCCAGGCGGTCCGGCCGGGCCAAACCGTGGCCATTACCGCCGGCAGCCGCGGCATCGCCAACGCCGCCCCCATCATGCGGGCCATCGTCGAGCATCTCAACGGTCTCGGCGCCAGCCCGTTCATCGTGCCGGCTATGGGTAGCCACGGCGGCGGGACGGCCGAGGGTCAGCGACAGCTCATCGAATCCTACGGCATTACCGAGAGCTTTGTCGGCTGCCCCATCCGCTCGAACATGGAAACGGTGATCGTCGGCCAGGCGGCGGAAGGATTTCCCCTGCATTTCGACCGCCTAGCGTTCGAGGCCGACCACGTGCTGGTCTGCAACCGCATCAAGCCGCACACCGCGTTCGTTGGCCCGATCGAAAGCGGCCTGATGAAAATGCTCTTGATCGGCCTGGGCAAGTGCGAGGGGGCAACGATCTATCACCGCGCGATCCGCGACTTCACGTTCGACCGGATCATTCGCAGCGTGGCTGCTGAGGTGATCAAGCATTGCCATATTCTGGCCGGACTGGCCATCGTCGAGAACGCCTATGACCAGACGGCACGGATCGAGGCCGTCCGGCCCGAACAGTTCGAGGCCCGCGAGAAAGAGCTACTCGTGCTGGCCCGCTGCTGGATGCCGCGGCTGCCGTTTTCGCACGTCGACGTGCTCTTGATCGATCGGCTCGGCAAGGACATCAGCGGCACGGGCCTCGACCCGAACGTGGTGGGGCGAAAATTCAACGATCATCGGGCCCTGGACGACGAGTTTCCCAAGGTGCGGCGGATCGCTCTGCGCGGGCTCAGCGAAGCCACGCACGGCAACGCAATCGGCATGGGCGTCGCCGAGTTCTGCCGCAGCGACCTGTTGCGGCATACCGATTTTGCCGCCACGCGGCTGAACGGCCTGGTTTCCGGGCACATTTCCGCCGCCATGACGCCGCTGGATTACGAAACCGACCGGGAGATGCTGGCCGCCGCGCTGGGGGCGATCGGCCTGACGGAGCCAGCCGCGGCGAAACTGCTCTGGGTCGTCGACACGTTGCACTTGACCGAAGCAGAGTGTTCGGCCGCGTATCTGGAGGAGGCCCGGAAGCGGGACGATCTGGAAATCGTCGACGGACTGCGCGAGCTGCCCCTGGACGCCGCAGGCAATCTGCCGTGGCAGTCGTGGAAATGAGGGGCTGTGAATCTTCGTGGGGTGCGTGAAACGCACCATTTGCCGCGGTGTTCGGTGCGATTCACGCTTGTTGGGGCGGCAGTTGTACTGCCGCCCCCACAATCGCAGCAAAGCCAAGGGTGGCAGTACAACTGCCACCCCAACGTAGGCCGGCTCAGCCCAACGATGGCAGCTCGTAAGGCTTGCGCTTGGGCCGGTCGAGGTAACGGTTCGCCTCTTCGTCGCCCGGGAAGATTTCTTTCTCGGGATCCCATTGAAGCCGGCGCCCCAGCCAGCGGGCGATATTCACCAGATGGCAGATGGTGGCCGAGCGATGGCCGATTTCCACGTCGGCAATGGGCCGCCGGCCCGACTTGATGCAGTTGAACCAGTTCTGGAAATGGTTATCGCTCACCGTGAGCCGCTGGGCGCCCGCAGGCAGCGGCGCGTGGGCCAATTCCGACGGATCACAGTGAAACTCGTTATTGTCGATCCATACCGTGCCGCGGTCGCCGTGGAACTCCGCAGCGCAGGGCGGACCGTTGTCGAGCTTGACCACTACGCCGCTCGCGTAGCGATAGCTGACGCGATATCCCTCGCCGCAGACGCGGTTGCCGCGGGCGACTTTCTCCGGCTTCCGATAGGTCGGCGGCCGAAGCGGCTCGTCAGTTTCGGGCCAAATGTCCACCGGGCCCGTGGCGTCGGTGCCGAGCGCCCACTGGATCTGGTCCAACCCATGCGCCCCCCAGCCGGTCGCCTCGCCGCCCGAGTAGGGCGTGAACGAGATCCAGCCCGGTTTGGCCCGCGGCGTGAAGATGTCGACGTGATAGGGCCGCGGCTCGGTCTGGCCGCACCAGACGTCCCAGTCGAGCCCTTCGAGGACGGGCTGAGCGGGCAGGCCACAGTTCCACGGGCTGGGATAATTGGCGGCGATCACCGTATGCACTTTGCCGATCACGCCCGCGCGGACCAGTTGACAGCCGGCCCGGTGTTTGTCCATCGACCGGCGCTGGCTGCCGGTTTGAAAGGCGCAGCCGTACTTGCGGGCGGCGGTCACCATGGCCCGTCCCTCGCGGATAGTCAGGGTGAGCGGCTTCTCGGTATAGACGTGCTTGCGGGCCTGGCAGGCGTGGATGCTCGGCAGGGCGTGCCAGTGGTCGGGCGTGGCGACAATCACGGCGTCCACCTCCCGCGCTTCCAGCATCTTGCGGTATTCGTAATAGCCCCGGCATTTCAGCTTGGCCGCGATTTCATCGGCCCGGGGTCGGTAGATATCGCTGACGGCCACGATCCGGCCTTCCTTGGGCAGGCCCATCAACTGCTGGCCGCGGCGTCCCACGCCGATATAGCCGATGCCGATGCGATCGTTGGGGCCGGGCCGGCCCGGGGCGGCCAGTACGCCCGCCGGAATCAGCAGCGGCGCCGCGCAACCGGCCGCCGCGCCCCGCTTAAGAAACGTCCGCCGCGAAATTTGTCGTTGGTTCATGGTTTGTCGCTCGCGCTGGTTTGCCAGTAGTGCATTTGTTTGCTGAACTCGTCGAACATGATGGCCGGGATGCCCGGCTTGACGCCCACGGCGTTCCAGGAGCCGTAGTCGAAGACGACCATGCCGCCCTGCGGCGTGCTCCAGTGCCGGACCAAGAGCCGCGTCTCGTCGCGAATCTCCGCCTCGACGCCGCGGGGGAGCGTGGCCTGGATATCGACCGTGGCAAAGAAGCACACCTGGCCGCGGAACTGCTCGCCGAACTCCACCAGCCCGTAAGCCCGCGGCTGTTGCATGTTCAGGGCGTCGGCCCCGGCGGCGATCAGCGCCGGCACGAAGGCGTTGATGCGGCCGCAGCTATGGAGGATCACGTGCCAGCCACAGGCGTGAATGGCCGCGAAGATTTGACGATAGCGAGGCGCGAAGAACTCGTCGAACAGCTTCTGGTTGATGAAGGTGCCCCGTTGCGTGCCCCAGTCGTCGGTCATGAACAGCCCATCGACCCGGCTGCCAAAACGCCGGTGCAGTTCTTCGCACTGCCGGATTTTGAAGTCGGCGATCATGTCGAGCGCCCGGTGCACCCGCTCCGGCTCGAGGTAGAAGTCCTGCATCGTGTTGGCGAAGCCGCGCAGCTTGTGCAGCCGCGAGAACAGCAGCGAATGGGCGGTCACTACCACGTAACGGTCGGCGGCCTTGTGCAACAGCGGACCGAGCCGGTCGTAATAGAAAGGGTTGGCCGGATGCGGCGGCCGGTAGCGTTCCAGGTCCGACCAATCGGCCAGCGGACAGGCCGAGACCTGCCCCATGTTTTCCTGCTCCGTCCGGCTCCACAGGCATCCCCAGTCGTCCATGCCCGCGTTGTCGAAAAACCAGCCCGCCTCCGAGCGATCCATCTCCCAGATGTCGCAAACGTCGTCGGGCACGCCGGCGACGGCATGTTGCCAAAAGGGCAACCGCGGCGGGTTCGCGAACTTGATGGCACGGCGCACGATCTCGCGACGGTCCATGGGCCTCCTCATTAGCGATACAGGGTTTTGCCTATGCGTCCAGCGGCAGCTTGACGATGCCGCCTCCGCTGGCGAACGAGCGATCGATGGCCAGGCACAGTTCGTGGCTGCGAAAGGCATCGGCCACGGAACAATCGGTTTCGCCGCCATGGCGAATCGCCCGAACCAAGTCGTTGATCTCGTCGTCGAACGGGTGACGGTGGACGTCGGCGCTGTCGATCATGGTGGTGGGAATCGTCGCCCAGCCGTTTTGGCCGGGGAACAGCCGCGGGGACCAAAGCCGGTTGTCGCGCAGCGTCCCTTCCGTGCCGGCGAAATCGATATTGAACGTGTAGGGCATCGTGCAGTCAAACAGGGCCGAGGCCTTGGCGACGATGCCGCTGCGAAACCTGCACAGAGCCACGACGTTGGCATCGTACTCGAACAGCTCTTTCTTGTTGTTCGAGATGGCCGACACCTCAACCACCTCGTCGCCCACCAGATAGCGGAGCAGGTCCACGGCATGGCAGCCGCCGAGCAACATGGCGCTGCCGCTGGTCGCCGTGGCGCGGTACACCGGCCAGGCGTGATGGGAAGGGCCGATGCCGTGCCAGTAATCGACGCCCGCGTAAAACAGCTTGCCAATCGCCCCCGATCGCAAGAGCGACTGAAGAATCCGCGTCTGCGGGTGCCAGCGGAGCACGAAACCGACGTTGCTCTTTACGCCTGCCCCCGCCACGGCATCGCGCAGCGCGCGGTTTTCGTCCATCGTCAGGGCCATGGGCTTTTCGACCAGCAGGTGCTTGCCGGCCTGGGCGGCGGCGATTGCCTGCGCGGCGTGCAGGTGGCTGGGACTGCAAATGTCGACGATAGCGACCCGCTCGTCCCGCAGGACGCGATCGAAGTCGTCCCCCACCGGGCAACCGAGCCCCAATTGGGCGGCATACTGGGCCGCCGTCTCCGTTTTTCGGCCGATCACCGAGACAATCTCCGCCTCGGCATTCTTCAGCCAACTGGCGGCGTGGGCCCGGGCGACGGCCCCTGGCCCCACGATGGCCACACCAAGTTTTCCTTCGCTCACGGTCTTGCCACCCTTTGTGACGGGCTCCCTTGCGGGCAAATTCGATTCCCGCAGCATACCACCCGAAACGGCTCAGGTCGATAGCCGGAAGCAACCGGTGATCGAGGCGAACAATCGGTCAAATGGGGAAGTCGGTGATGCCCGGCATCGGCACCGGATAGTTGCCTTGGGCATCGGCCTTGACCGGCGGTTCCATGTCCAATCGCACCTCCTCGGCCTTCGGCAGGAAGACGAAGTTGGACTTCGAGACCTGATCCCAGCTCAACTCTTTGCCGCTGTAGCAGGCCAGTTGGCCCATCACGGCCATCAACGTGCTGCGGGGCATGTGATAGCCCGAGTTGACCGGATTGCCGCAGCGGATGGCCGAAAACAGGACCTGGTGCTCGATGTCATAGGGATTGCCGCCGGCGCCCTTGTAGTGCCACGGGTTTTGGCCCACGATGCGATGCTGCTGCAAGTAGCAGCGCCCCTTGGTGCCGAAATAATAGCTGCCGCCATCGCCCCAGCAGCCATTCTGGGTGCGGCAGTGAGCGTACAACCGCACGCCGTTGGCATACTCGTAGATGACCGTATGATGATCGAACGTGTTGCCGTAAATATCGCCGAAAGAGGCCGAGCGGCCGCCCAAGCCTCGGGCCGTGGCGGGCGGCTGCTCGCCCATAACCCAGCAGGCCCGATCGAGATTGTGCACCAGCGACTGCGCCACGTCGTCGCCGGAAAGCCACGTAAAATGCATCTGGGCGCTGAACTGAAACTCGACCTCGTTGAGCTTGGGGTTGCGATTGACCATGTTGTAGGGGCCGCGGCAGAAATCCTCCTCGATGGCGACGATTTCGCCGATCGCTCCCTCGTGGATTCGCTTGACGGCTTCCTGATAGGCCGGATCGTGGCGGCTGTGGAGGCCAGACATAACGCTCAGTTTCTTCTGCTTGGCCAGTTCGCAGGCGGCGGCAAGCTCGCGCACGCCGGCCGGATCGATGGCGTTCGGCTTCTCCGCGAAGACGTGCTTGCCGGCCTCGACCGCGGCCCGCAGATAGACGCTGTGATACTTCGCCGCGCAGGCCACCAGGACGACGTCGCTGCTTTCGATCACGTGCTTGTAGGCGTCGAGGCCGACAAAACAATGGGCGTCGTCCACCTGGACCTGGTCCGGCTTCTCCTTCTTGAGCATGTCGCGCCGGCTTTGCAGACGGTCAGGGAAAATGTCGCCCAGGGCAACCAACCGAACGCCGGGGTCGGCCGTCATGGCGTTGACGGCTGCCCCAGGGCCACGGTTTCCGCAGCCGACCAGGCCGACGCGGATTACGTCGCTGCCGGCGGCGTGGGCACTGCGGGCCAGCGACAACCCGCCGAGGGTCGTCGCCGCGGCCGCCCCCAGCATCGAAGTTCGCAGAAAGTCGCGACGATTCGGACGTGCAGCGGAACAGAGTTTTTCAGGTTCAGTCATGGCAGCGGTCCTTAAGGCGGGGAGAGGGGGAATGACGGCGAGGGTGGTCGCGAAGTGATCAGCCGCACAACTGGTTGCCATACTACCAGGTATTGGTCGGTTGTCAAGAGAGTTGTTCGAAGGGGCATGCCCGGGTGCGAAACCCGCGCGACGGCGCGCCCGTCCGGCGGGGATGGGTTACCACAGCCATTCCAACCCTAACGAGACCCCTTGCGAGAAAATCGAGCCGTTGGTGTTGACCTTTGTCACAGGATTGGAAACGAACTGGAGTTGCTCCGGCGCCAACGCGACGCCCGAAATCCACATGAAATCCCAGGCGGCGCGGCCAATCAGGTTTGGCCGGAACTTGTAGGTGGCTTGAAAACCGACCTCGCCAACCAAGGCTGCCGGGGACGAGTTTCCCGAAAATGGCAGATTATAGGAAGGACGAGCCGTCCCATCGAGGACGGCGGCGTCGATGAGACTGGATTGACTGGCAAAGTTGACGTAGGCGCCCAATTTCGATTCCACGCCCCATGTCCACTTGCACTGGCGGAACGTCAGGTCGGCACCGATTTGGAGCCCCAGCAGGCTGTTGTGCGTGGTAACGTCGTAGTCGCCGACGGCATCCTGGACAGGCAGGGTGCCATCGTTTCCAAACTGTCCCGTGCTCTTGCTGTGAAACATGAAACTTTCGTCGATCTCCATGAACCGCAATCCGTACAGGTACGACATGTACATCCCCGGCTGACACTCGGACCGCCACCGGCCGTCGGGATGCAAGACGAGACGATCGGGCTCGCCGCGGGGACAAATCCGGCCATCGATCTCGAAATTGTTCATGCTCGAGCGGTAGGTGTATTGTTGATCGGTCCCGTAATTGAAGGCCAAACTCAGCGTCTTTTGCGCCTCGGTGGCTCCGGGAAAATCCGTCGTCCCGGCCAACGGATAGAGCGTTCTCAAGCTGCCTTGGAATTGCCCCGTTTGGACCGGGAACATCTGACCTGCAAACATGATTTGGGGGTCCGCCGGAGAGTATCCAACCGTGGTATCGTAGATTGGTACGACGTAGCCATTGATCTCTTTCGAGAACGACCAGGAATTGAGACCCCAAAAAGTGAACTCGACGAAATGGTCGTTGTTGTTCCGATCGCGGCAGAAGTAGTGGCCGATGGTGACGTTGTAGCCGGCCGCCTCGTTGAGCCCCATGTCCTTGGTGTTCATGATCTCCGACGCAGCGGTCGGATTGGGAACCGCGCTTAGGCTGGTGGTGGAACTTGCCCCGGCCGCGCTGATCTCCTCCACCGATGTGAGCGCGTAGGGCAGCGGCACGTTGTTGACCACGTGATAGGCCGCGGTGGGATCCGTCGGATCCGCCGCGAATCCGAAAGTGCCCCCGCGAGGGGCTTGGAAGGAGAGAGCAATATTCCTCGGTGCGCTGCGGCTCAGGACGCGGACTCCCTGGAGGGTATACCAATCGGGCGGGCACGCATTGCCGCCGCCGCATTGCGAGCAACAGGGACCGGCCGTCGCGCCCTCCCACAGCCCGTTGTCCACCAGCGGTGAGTTAGCGGTTGCCGGAGAATCCACGACGCCCGATGCGGCTGTTCCGTTGGCGGAGCCCTGCGTGGTTGGATAGGGCGACTGAACGCCGGTTGGGGCCGACGTGGCTGCCGTGCCGCCGGCCGGCATCGGGGCGGTCGCGATCGGAACCTGGCTGTCGGATTGTCCCTGGGCAGAGACGGTATCGACCGACAGGAAGAAAGTCGGTTTGGTGCTGACGGGCGCCGGGGTCCCGTATTGTGCCACGGCCGGAGCGGCAGCCCAGAGGCCGATCACCCCGAACGTCAGCAAGGCTGGCATCATTGCTGTTTTCACTAAACTGTCCTCCTTACCTAACCAACCGTCCGCGATTGCCTATGCCAACGGCGGCCAGTGGTTACACGAACGCACGACAGAAAAATCGGCCAATCCTGCCCCTCAGAACAGGAATAACCGTTAAATTCCCAAAATTTTCCGCCAATTACTTTACCGGCAAGCTGCTCTCAGATGCACCATTTTAACAATTTGTGCTCGGCGTTTGATTTTGCCTGGAAGGCAGCCAGAATTAACGGGTGCAAACGGCCGCCGCAGTAGCGTTGGCCAAACCATTTCTTTTAGGATTGCAATCATGCTTAACCCAATTGAATCTTTGCTGGCCACCGGAACCAAGCTCTGGCTGGATTCGATCGACCCCGATTTGGTGCGTTCGAATCGGGTCATGGGGGCTACGGGGGCCACTTCCAATCCGATCATCGTGGCCGATCTGATCGCCACCGGCCGCTTCGATGCGGACATCGAGCGGCTTGTCGAGCAAGACCTCGATGACGGCCAGATTGCGTGGCAAATGACCGACCAACTGGTTCGTGATGCCCAGCAGGTCTTTTTGCCGGTGTGGAAGCAGACCGCGGGGAACGACGGCTACGTGAGCTTCGAGCTCGATCCGTTATTGGAGGCCCCCGAATTGAACTTGCCGCACGCCAAACGGGTGAGCGAGTACGGGCGATTGGGGCGGCAGTGGTCCAAGGGCCACCAGAACCGCATGATCAAGGTGCCGGCCACTCCGGCCGGCCTGGATGCCTTGGAAGACCTCGTGGCCGTGGGGGTGACGGTCAATGTCACCCTGATTTTCACCTCCCGGCAGTACCAGCAAGCGCGGGACGCGGTGTGGCGAGGCGCCCAGTGGCGCGGCCGCCTGAACAGCTTCAAAAGCGTCTATAGCATTTTTGTTTCCCGCTTGGACGTTTACACCGAGAAGGCCGTATCGCAGCTTTCGCCGGCCGCCCAAGGAATGGTGGGAATCCTCAATGCCAAGCGGATCTGGGCGGAGAACCAACAGTTTTGGGCCGAGCGCGCCACCCCGCTCCGACAGGAGATCGTGTTCGCCAGCACGGGGACGAAAAAGCCTTCCGACCCGCCGTGGAAGTATGTCGAAGCGTTCGCCGGCAGCGATATCCAGACCAATCCGTCGGCCACGAACGAGGCGGTGGCGCACAGCAATCGCACCTTCACCCGACAAGTGGACCAGCTTCCGCCGCCGGCCGTGGTCGAAGAGATCGACCGGCTGGTAGACATGGAGAAGTTGGAGGCCACGCTGATGGCGGAGGGAATTGCCAAGTTCGCCAATCCGCAGAAGACGCTCTTGAAGGCGGTCGAGCAGAAGCGGCAGCTTGTGGTTTGACCTGATGCCGGCCGGGAACTAAACTCAAATCGCATGAACACGGCCGGCCAGGTTGCCATTCTCGCGTTGATTTTGCTCGCGCCGCTCCAGGCGAAAGCCGCTATCGTTGATGACGCCCGCGCTGCGGCAGCCGGCATCCACAAGTTGCCCGGCCGGCGGCTGACGCTCTATACCGATCTTTCGGGCGCCGAGATCGACCGGTTGCCGGCGGTCTTCGAACAGGCGTTTCCGCAATGGTGCCGTTATTTCCAGATCAAAGAAGACGACCACGCCGATTGGCGCATGACGGGCTTTTTGATGAAAGACAAGGCCCGTTTCCGCAAGGCGGGCCTGCTGCCCCCGCAACTGCCGCCGTTCGAACACGGGTACTCCTGGGGCACCGTGCTGTGGATCAACGAACAACCGAGCGATTATTATCGCTGCCACTTGCTGCTGCACGAGGGCACCCACGGGTTTATGAACAGCCTGTTAGGGGATTGTGGGCCTACGTGGTACAGGGAAGGGATGGCCGAGTACCTGGCCACGCATCGTTGGCAGCACGGGCGGCTCAGCCTGGGCTACCTGCCGCAGAACCGCGACGAAGTGCCGCACTGGGGGCGAATCCGCCTGATCCAGGACGCCGTGGCCGAGCGGCGTGCGCTCCGCTTGAATGCGGTCATCGAACTCGGGCCCTCCGCCCAGGATTTGTACGCCTGGTCGTGGGCGGCCGTAACGCTGCTGGACCGCCACCCCCGCTATCAGCGCCGCTTTCGCCAACTGTTCCGCTTTGTTCAAGCGTCAGACTTCAACGAGCGGTTCCACCGCCTCTTCCAGGCCGACTGGCAAGAGCTGTGCGAAGAGTGGCAATTGATGGTGGCCAACATCGAGTACGGCTATGATGTCGCCCGCTCGGCCGTGGATTTTGCGCCGGGCAAGCCGCTGCCCACCAGCGGTGCGAAGACCGTCACGATTGCCGCCGACCGTGGCTGGCAGAACAGCGGTTTCCGGCTCGAGGCCGGCGTCCGCTATCGGCTCACGGCGGCCGGCCGCTATCAAGTGGCCAAGACCACGAAGGTTTGGTGGTGCGAGCCGGGCGGCGTGTCGATCCGCTACTATCAGGGTCGGCCGTTGGGCGTCCTGCTGGCGGCGGTCCGGCCCGACCGGCCGTCGCCGGGAAGCACTTCCGCGCTGTTGCGGCCGAGCGTGGTAGGGCTTGGCACGACGCTCTCGCCCGCCGCAACCGGCACGCTGTTCCTGAAGATCAACGAATCGGCCGGCGAACTCGACGACAACGCCGGCGAGCTAAAGGTCACGATCAAACACGCGGAGGCAACACGATGACGCACCACGAGGATCGCTTCGCCGCAGGCGATGGCCTCACGCTGTACGAGCAGTCTTGGCTCCCCCTCGGCGAACCGCGAGCGACGGTGATCGTGGTTCACGGCGTCACGGAGCATGGCGGCCGCTATGCCAGGTTGGCCAACGAACTCAATCAGCGCGGCTATGCCGTCCACGCGATGGACCTGCGTGGCCATGGCCGCTCGGACGGCGATCGCATCCTGATTCGCGAGTTTGACCAGTATCTCGATGACCTGGAACTGTTCGTCGGGCGCGTCGCCAGGCGGCAGGCCGGCAAGCCGCTGTTCCTTTTCGGGCACAGCATGGGCGGGGCCATCGTGGCTTTGCTGGCGGCCACGCGGCAACCCGACGCGCGGGGCGTGATTCTCAGTGCCCCGGCCGTGTTGGTTGCCGGCGGCGTCTTTCCCGTGCTCCGCCGGTTGGCCGGGTTCGTGAGCCTGGTTTGGCCCACGTTGCGGCTGGTGCACATGGGCTGCCACTTTCTCTCCCGCGATCCGGCCGTGGTCGAGGCCTTTCAAAACGATCCTCTGGTGTTCCACGGCGGCTTTCCGGCTCGTACCGGAGCCGAGATTCTCCGTGCGGCCGATCGCCTGCAGACCGCGGCCGAGGGCCTGGCGCTGCCGCTGCTAGTTCTCCATGGCACCGGCGACATCGTCACCGATCATCGCGGCAGCCGGCTGCTGGTGGCGCGGGCCGGCTCGACCGACAAGAAGTTGCACCTCTACCCCGGGCTCTACCACGACCTTGTCAACGAGCCGGAGCGCGAGCAGGTGCTGGCGGATGTGTTGGGTTGGCTCGACGGCCATCAATAGCGCGTCGCCGCTTGCGGTTTCGCCTACGGCAGCGCAAGCTCCGACGGCTTCACCTGCGCCTTGAAGTGGCCGAAGAAACTGAACGGCGACGGCTGGTACTCGCCCACCAGTGCGACGTCGGCCCGGGCGGGAATCTGGTCCTCCAAGCCCACGCACCAATAGGCGGCGTTGACGATCAACCGCCGCAGACCTTCGCTGAGGAAATCCTTCCCCGATCCCATGGTGGTCGTGAACACGCGGCCGGTCTGCCCCGCGGCACCCTTGTAGGTTTTGACCCAGGCAATGGGCATCTGGGGATTGTTTTTCGGGCCGACAACCGGTTGGTCGCCGGGATTCATACCCTGAAGCACCTGGCCCATGATCAGCGGCTTGCAGTCGTCCGGCAGCGGCAACCGCACGGCATAGACGTCCGTGGGCGTCCAAATGTCGTCGCAGCCGCGGACGACAGGGTGATCCAAAGCGCCCGGGGCGATGACGCCGCGTGTGCTTTCCTTGCCGTGGTTGCCGTGATGGTTAATCCACGTCTCGCCGAGCACTTGCCGGCCGAAGCCGCCGTCCCACTCCTTGCTTTGGAAGCTGTACTTGGCGTAGGTCTTTCCAGCCGGAATGTTGAAGGCGTGCGTGGCCGTGCGGATGCCGATGATCGGCTTACCGGCCTCGACGTATTCCACGATGTGCCGCATCTGCTCGTCGGACAAATCGCGAAACCGCGTGAAAAGGATCATCAGGTCGGCCGTTTTCAAGGCTTCCAGCCCCGGGATATTGTTGCAATTCTTGGGGTCGATCGTGCCCGTGGCCGGATCGACGGCGAACAGCACGGTACACTTGAAACCGTGGCGGCAGGCCAGAATCTTGGCCAGTTGGGGCAGCGCCTCCTCGGAGCGATATTCCTCGTCGCCCGAAACGAGCACGATGTGCTTGCCCTTGCCCGGGCCATCGTGGCCATCGTAGACGACCCACGGATCCGCCGCGCGGGCCGGGATGATGAAGCCCAAAACGCTCAACAGAATGGTCAGGCGCAACGCCCACCCTCGACATTGAAGCTGATTCATGGCCGATCCTTTCATCAAAGCAATGATACACACGGAAAGCCGCGGCCGGCGCTCGCCGAGGGCAAGTGCCGGCCGCGGTCAAATACCTGTTCTCTAGCGAACGCTGGCCTGGTCGGGGCCGGGGAAGTCGGCCGGCACCGCTTGGGTCACCTTGCCCGTGGCCGCCCATTCGGCGCCGCGCTGGAAGGTGGCGATGAACGCCACGCTCTTCAGGTGCTGGCCGGCGTGGCCCAGCATCGTGGCAAACACCCGCCCCTGGCCGTAAGTGATGGTCATCAGCATCGGTTCATTCTCGTCCGTGCCGCCCTTGGCCTTCGGTGCATAGGCCGTGGCCAGGACCGTGACGTTTTCGGCCGGCCCGCGCAGCCGGCAATACAATTCGTCGGCCACGTGCATGAACTCCTTGGGCAGGCCGCTCGTGATCGGATGATCGGAGTCACGGACCACCACCTGGAACGGCTGCTGCGGACCGTGGAAGCCGGCCTTGCCGGGCGGATCGGTCGCGCGAACGATCTTGCCGTCGCGCCAGCAGAGGTACGGGCCGGCCGTCTCGTTCCGGTCGCCCCAGCCGCCTACGGCGATGATCTGGTTGTATTCCTTCCACTTGGGAAAGGCGGCCGCCGCGAAATGATATACCACGACCCCGCCGCCGTTGGCCACGTAGTCGACAAACGCCTTTTGCGTGGCGGCCGGCCAATCGTCGCCCTGATAGTTCAACACCACGAGTTTGTAGGCGGCAAAGTCCGGCTGGAACCCGCTCATGTCTTGTCCCTTGGCGGGCGAGGTGGCCACGTCCACGGCAAACAGCCCGGTCTCTTCCAGCAGCTTCTTGAGGATGGGCGTAGTCTCTTTCCAATTGTGGGCGTTCTGACCGTCGACGATCAGTGCCTTCATCGGCGCGGCCATCGCCGCGGCGGCCATGACCAGCCAGACAACCAGGGCGGTCCAACAACGACTGAGATGCATCGGTATGCTCCTGCAAAAGGTGGGAAATTGGGGGGGAACCTCGATCGGCTGAGTATACCACAAGGAGGATCCCCCCGACAACGCCCCTTGTTGCCCGGGACCGCCGGATCGCGTTGCCGAACTTGGCACGTTGCCGGCCGGCAGGTAGACTGAAGCGGGGAAAGTTGCCATACGTTGAGCCAGAGGGCTTGGCCCGCTTACTGCGTACGTCCAGGAACAAGCATGCTTCGGACCCCGATCACGACAAAACAGGACATTCTCGACACACTGCATCAACACCGGTCTCGGTTGAGGGCATTCGGTGTGGCACGGATCGGGTTGTTCGGTTCCTTTGTCCGTGGCGAGCAGCATCCTGAGAGCGATATTGACTTGCTGGTGGAGTTTGAGCCCGCCAAGAAGACATTCGACGCCTTTATGGCGTTGTCGTTCTTCCTGGAGGATCTGTTGTCGCATCGAGTCGAGCTTGTCACGGTCGAATCGCTCAGCCCCTACCTCGGCCCTCACATCCTCAAAGAGGTTGAGTATGCCGTGCAAATGCTCCGCGAGGAAGACAGTGCGACGTCGTGTTGATCGGCCGGACGCCGCCAATCGTTGCCGCGTTCTGCCCTTACGCCCCGGCCAACAGCTTGTCGAACTCGTCCACCGCGACGGCGGGCGCGGTCGCAAAACCGATGCCCGTCAGCTTCGTCAGGGCGATCGACGCCTGCATGGCCTGCGCGGTGTCCGGAAAACTGGCGACTACGACCAGGTCGTGCGGCCCGAGCGTGGCGTACATCGCGTCGACTTGACCCTGAAACTTCTTCACCGCCGCCAACGCTTTTTTGGTCCGGGCGGCGCTGGCGCCTTTGAGCGAATCGGGCGAATACTTGCCGAACATCAAGAACGTGGCCATGACACAGTCTCCTGGGAAAGAAGGGAAGAAATGGCACCCACGGCAGCAACGCTAGGTCCTTGTCATCCTGAGCGGAGCGAAGGCTCTACCGTCAAAGGCCGCGCCAGGAGATCCTTCGCTGCGCTCAGGATGACGGTTGCCGGCAAACTGTTACCGGGAAAGCATACGCGCCGAGGGTCAATAAGTTAACCCCCCGCGAATCATGACCGTGTCGGCGGGGCGGAAGTCGGGCGTGTCGCTGGCGTAGCGGATGCGGCGGCCGAACACGTAGCCAAGCTCGATGTGGGCGCTTACCCCGCCCGCCACCTTCCGCTCCGCGCCCAGGACCAGGCGGTAGTCGCTCAAGACGACCTGGTCAGTGCCGCCGTCTGTGCGGCGGATGGCCCAGGAGTCGCCGGTAAACTCTCCCGCCACGTAGGCCCAGTCCTGCACCTGGTCGCCCGGCGGGCTGTACCAGCGAATGCGGTGGGAAATCTTGGGATGGGGAAAGATCAGATCGAACTTCACGTCCTCATACGGCGTCCAGATCACGCCGCCGATCGGAATCACCTCCACGTCGAAACGGTCGAGGTAGGCGGCTCCCAGGACAATTTTCGTGTTTTCGTTCCAGGTCCAGGCGACCGCCGCGTGCCCGGGCAGCCGCCACGCCTTGTTGCTGTCCTGGTTGAAGTCGCTGAAATAGCCGGGCGTCAGCGACAGGTCGATTCCCCATTGGGGCGTCACCTGCGAAAGCCAGCGGAACTCGGTATAGCCTTCATGCAACTGCGGGGGCAAATCGACGTTTTGCGGCCCTTGCAGGTAATGCACCGCAAAGCCGGGGGTGATGACCAAGGGCGAGTCCCGCGTGGGACAGGGCAGGGCGAAAATCCCCTGCATCTGCACGTCGTCCATGCCCAGGCCCCGCGCCGGGTTGGTACCGGGCGCCAGGTACGTGGCGTCGAAGAGGAACTTCTGAAAGACGCCGTCGCGGACCCCCGGCGGAAGCTGCGGCTGGCCGGGCGGGGGCGTAGCGGGCGCTACGTCGCCCTGCCCCGGCGCCTGCAGAATCTGCGACGATGAGTCGGGATGCGACACCAATTGTCCCGGCGGGCCGTTGGCCTCCGGTTCCACCGCCGGCAGGCGAATGACCTCTTGCGCCAAAAGGCCGGCCGGGGGAAGCCCGATGACCCAACAGACGATGAGAAAAATAATGCAGCAAGGAGGAATCAGATTGAGGCGGGGCCGGGCATTCATGATTCGGCACCGCTTAGTAGGAAAGCCCGGCGCGAACATATACGGTGGCGTCCGGATGAAGCGTCGGCGTTGCCCCGTTCTGGTAGACAATCTGCCGATCGAAAGAGGCACCGACCTCGAACATGCCCCGCAGTTGCCGCACGGTGTTGAAATCCAAGCCCACGGCAACGCGAATGTCGTTGTAGTCGAAGGAGGTAAACGTGCCATCGGTGGCCGCGGGCGGCGTCAGCCCGCTTTCGCGCTCGATCCCCCACCGCCCGCCGCCGTAATCGCCCGAGGCGTAGAGCCACCAGTCGGTGGTGCCCCAGGTCGTCAACCGCCGGCCGATCTTGGGATTGGGGAAGAGGACGTTGAAGTAGACGTCCGGATTCGGCGTCCAGCAAATACCGCCGGCCGGCAGCATTTTGACCAGGTTGCGATCGAGATACCACACGCCGGCTTTGACCTTCACGCACGGCGAGAAAGCCAACACCGCCTCGGCCTTGCCCGTGAAAAGCACAAGCACGTCGTTGGCGCGGGCGAAATCGGAATAGGTGCCGATGCGGGCGTCCAGCTCAGCCCCGAACCAAGCGTTTATTTGCGGGTTCCAGGCCGCGTCGAGATAGGCGTCGTAGGTCCGCGCCGGCAGATCGGCCGGCGTCGGCGGCACGGATACCGGCCCTTCCCAATAGTGAACCGCGAAGCCAGGCGTGATCAAAAGCGGCGTCTGCGAATTGTAGAAAATGGGAAAGGCGAAGGTGGCGCTCAGCTCGGCGTCGTTAATGCCCAACTCCTGACTGCCGTTGGCCACATTCGCCGTGCCATTGTGCCCGGCGAACCAGTGATAGTCCAAATCGATGTGCTGGAGGAACTTCTGCACCGTGGCGAAGCTCGGCGTCGCTGGTGCGGGCAAGCAAGGGTCCTGCGGCACCAAAGGGCAAGGCGCGCCGCCCGGCGCCGCGTAAGGGTCCCAATTGGCCGGCGGCGGCTGAACCACGGCCCCCGGGGCCGCCGGCGGCGGAGCGGTGTAGCCCGGCGGCAGCGTGTACGTGGGGGCGGGCGCGGGCGTCGTGGGGGGGCCCAGCGTGGCGCCGGGAGCCCCAAACGTCGCCGGAGGGCCGGGAGCAACCCCGGGAGCCGCCGTGCCGGCGGGCGGCATCGGATAGGGCGCAGGGGCTGCGGCCGGAGCACCGCCGGTTGGCGGGGGAGCCGGCAATGCCGGAGCGCCGGCGGCCGGGGCCGGGAGCTGGGCCAAGGGCGTGGCAAATTGCACCCGCTGGGCGAAAGCCGGCAAGAGAGCCACGGACCACCATGCGATGGCCAGGCCGCAGATCATTCGGGCGGTTTTCACCACATTCCCCTTTGCAACATGGCGGGGACGCGCGAGGAGACCACGGTAGTCGATAAGGAGCGTTTCAATACCCAAGAACGGCTGGGAGGTCAAGAGCGGTTGGGGGCGGAGAAGCGGAGGGGTGCATTCCGCACTTTGCGTTTGGCACGCGATTTCGTAGAAATAGGATCTTGGTTTTGGTTGATGGGGGGTGGTTTTTGGAAAATGGCGAGGCTAGGCAATGGAATGCCGTATGAGAAC
>Ga0181520_10002302_pt1 | contig 35844 bp, 24 predicted proteins | sample PEATcosm2014_Bin_29_FD_132451 | JGI IMG/M metagenome (GOLD analysis project Ga0181520, IMG submission 132451) | Peatland microbial communities from MTU Mesocosm Facility, Houghton, MI, USA - PEATcosm2014_Bin02_30_metaG | ecosystem: Environmental > Terrestrial > Soil > Wetlands > Peat | place...
ATGAAAGCTTCGGTCTGCAACCGGGAAGGTTACCGCTACGGCCTGGAGTTTGTGCACGTGATCGCTTCCCAGCAGGAAATGATCAATCGCACCTGCGCTACCCTGGCATTGCTGCGATGAAGCGGGACCTGCCGTGATGTCTATGCGGCGAACTCTTCGGCGGCTTTGCTGGGGATCTGCGGGTCGATTGAGGATTGGCGGTCGGTAACTTCCGCAAGCATCGCCAACTTCTGCGCCAACTCCGATTGCAGAGCTCCGGGAAGGAAACGCCAGGCCCAGTTGCCCTCGCTGAGGCTGGGCACGTTCATGCGCGCCTCCGGACCAAGGCTCAGCACGTCCTGCAGCGGAACCACGCAAAGATTGGCCGTGGAGCTCTGCGCGAGACGAATCATCGCCCAGTTGACGCCGTCGGCGGCATCGCCCAGGAGCGCCCCGGCAAATCCGCGCTCACTCTCCGAGCAACTCTTCCACCATCCCAGGGTGGTGTCATTGTCATGCGTCCCGGTATACACCACAGTATTGCGCTGGTAGCGGTGCGGCAGGTAGATGTGCGCGCCGGGATTGCCAAAGCCGAATTGCAGGACTCGCATGCCCGGCATTTGCAGGCGTTCGCGAAGCGCGCTGACATCGGGCGTGATGACACCGAGATCCTCGGCGATGAACGGCAGCTCGCCGAGCTTTCCGGCGAGAACGCGGAACAGATCCTCGCCGGGCCCGTCGACCCAGCGGCCGTTCACCGCCGTAGGCTCGCTATTGGGAATCTCCCAGTATTGCAGGAATCCGCGGAAGTGATCGAGGCGGATAATGTCGCAACTGGCGAGCGCCCAACTCATTCGCTGGACCCACCAGGCGTAGCCTTGCTGCTTCAGCTCGGTCCAACGATAGAGCGGATTTCCCCAGCGCTGGCCGGTGTAGGAGAAGGCATCGGGTGGGACGCCGGCCACGCACTCCGGCTCGAGAGTATCGGCGTTGAGGCGGAATATCTCGGGGTGAGTCCAGACATCAGCCGAGTCGTAGCTGACGAAGATGGCTACGTCGCCGATGATCCTTACACCCTTGCCGCGGCCGTAGAAGCGCAAAGCCTGCCACTGCTCGAAGAACGCGAACTGGAGAAAGCGGTCGCGGTCCAACTCGTCGTGCAGTTCGTTGCGAATCGCCGCCATGGCCTGTGGATCGCGGCGTGCAAATTCGGGGGACCAGGTATTCCAGCTCCGCTGCTGGTGACGGGCGCGCAATGCCTCGAACAAAACGTAGTCTTCCAGCCACCAGGAATTTTCGGCGACGAAGCGGTCAAAGCGGGCGCGAGCCGGGCCCGTCGCGTTATGTAGAAACCAGGCCGCAGCCTCCTGCAGAAGAGGCAGTTTTTCCCGCATCACCCGGGCGTACTCCACATTGCCTTCGCTGGTGGGGAGCGAGGCCACCCGTTCGTGCGGGATCATGCCGCGGTCCGCAAGCCGTTCCAGGCTGACCAGCAGGACGTTGCCGGCGAATGCCGAGGTGGAGGAGTAGGGCGAATTTCCAATGCCAAGCGGGTTGAGCGGCAAGACCTGCCACAGACCCTGGCGCGCCGCCGCGAGAAAATCGATGAAATCATAGGCCGCCGGGCCAAGGTCGCCGATGCCGCCGTGGGCAGGCAAGGAGGTGGGATGCAGTAAGATTCCAGTTCTTCGCACGTCGGGCATGGGGTCAGGGTACGGCTGATTAAATGGACAGATGATTCATCTATTAGGATGCACCGCCGGAGCACGCATTGAAAACAAAAAACGGGGAGGATCGAGCCTCCCCGAGTATGAGTTTGGTTCCACTACTCCTTGACGCCGCCGAGCGCTTCCAATTTCTTTTTGTCGATCACGATGCGGCCATCCTTTTCCAGACGGTCGCGCAGAGAAGCGACGAAGACCTCCTCGGCCTCGGAGCGCTTGCGCTCCAGCAGCGATGCCTTGATGCGGTCCTTGACCGCGCCGAATTCGGCGTCCGTGGGTTCCTGCTTTTCAATGAGCGCAAGGACCGCGCCTTTTTGCCCAAGGCTGATGGCCTGGCTGATATCACCCGGCTTCATGTCGAAAACCTGCGGCGCCGAGGATGCAAGCTGGCCCAGATCCGGCACCTGGCCGTCAGGAGCCATCAGGTCACTGGTCTTCACCGTCGCTCCCATTGCCTTGGCAGCTTCGTGCAGGTTATGGGACGCCCGCGCTTTATCGCTGAGTTCCTGGGTCTTCTGCGCCAGCAGGGCCTGGGCCTTCTGCTGCTTCAACTCGGTGGCGATACGATCCTTGACCTGGTCAAAGGCAGGCGTCGATGGCAATTTCACGTCCGTCACCTGGGCGACGGCGTAACCTCGCGCCAGAGGGATGGACGTTGCAGCGTCTTTGGCCTTCATGCCAAAGACGGCCTCGGTGAACTGCGGTGAGGCACCGATGCCGGGCAGCGATTCATTGCGGGTGATGTAGGCGCTCTCCTGCGCTTGCAAACCATTGCTTGTCGCAGCCTTTTCAAGGCCATTGGTCTTGGCCTGGCTTTCTACGGCATGGGCGAGTTGCCCGGCAATCCGCTGGTCGTTCTGCGCCGCCACGATCGGTTCAATCTCCGCGCGGACTTCCTCCAGAGAGCGGGCATGGGCCGCAACCCTGTCGTCCACGCGAATGATTTCGAAACCGTAGCTGGTCGGAATCAGATCCGAAGACTGTCCCTTGGCGAGGCCGAAGGCGACTTTCTCAATCTCAGGCGCGGAGCCGGAACCCTGCACCAGTTGACCGACCGAACCACCCTGTTTGGCGGTGGCAAGATCATCGGAATATTTTTTCGCCAGAGCCGCAAAATCTCCGCCCTTGCGAACCTGGTTCAACACGTCCTGCGCCTTTGCTTTTGCAGCTTCAGCCTGCTTGGCATCCACCTTGCCGTCCGGACCGGGCAGCGGAAGTTTGATGAGAATGTGGCGCACCTTCACCGACTCGGGAACACGGAATTCGTCGGCGTGCTGGCGGAAGTAACCCTGGAGTTCCGCGCTGGAAACCTTGGCCGGGTTCGGAAGCCGCGCCGGATCGACCAGCACATACTTGATCCTGCGCTGTTCCGGGATGGTGTTGGCGAACTGCTGCTGGTTCTTCTCGTAGAAGGCGTGCAGTTCGGAATCGTCGACGGTGACCGACTTTTCCAGGTCGGCAACACTGAGCACCGCATAGTCAAACTTGACCTTGGTGTTCTGCTTCACAAAGGCGTCGTGAACCTCGGCGTTGGAAACAAAGACTCCGGCACCAATCACCGAACGCAGTTTGCGCATGGTCAGTTCGTCGCGCAGTTCCTGTTCGAACTGCTGCACGCTCAGGTTGAAATTCGAGGCCACCAGATCGCGGTACTGGTCGGCGCCGATGAACGTTCCGTTAGGATAGAGAGCCTGGGCGAGGCCGCCGTGCTGCATTTCGTAACGCAAATCCTGGTCCGTGGCCTCCAGGCCAAGGCGCTTGGCTTCGCGCAAATAGACCTTCTGCATGACAACGGCATCGACTGCCTGGGGCAGGACATAGGACTTGAACTGCTCGGGGAAATGACGCTGCTGCATGATGTTGCGCGCCACCCGGTCCACTTCCTCATTGGTGACATCCTGGCCATCGACCTTGGCGACAGAGTTGGCGCCAACTCCGCGGCCTCCGAAGTCGCCAAGAATTCCGCCAGGAACAAGCGTGACCACCATCATGATGCAGACGATGGAGAGGAAGCCGACAAGCAGCGCTTTTTGAAATCGGCCAGGGGTTTGCAGGAATCGAATCATCTTCCAATATGCTCCGGGGTGATAAAGGGCGAATACTGGATTATAAACCAGTCGTCTGGATTGCCCGAATCCGGGCATGGGAGGCAGAGTCCGGCAAATCACCACCCAATGGAGAAGTTCGCGCTTCGAGGCCTGAAATGCCCCTTCCGGCCCCGTAACCTTTCCTTGCCCGGCAGGGCGCGTGATGTAATGAGTTCTACATACCTATGTCGCGGAAGAAACAGGGGCTTCGTCGCAAGTGGATCAGCGCCAGCAGGCGCCTGAGAGAACTGCGCATGATCGCCCATGGATTGATGGATACCAAACACGTGGTGATGGCGCACATTATTCCCATGCGGCGATGCAACCTGGCCTGTGCCTACTGCAATGAGTACGACGCGGTCAGCAAGCCGGTTCCCCTGGAGACGATGTTCCAGCGCCTGGATCAACTGGCGCGGCTGGGAACGGCGATCGTAACCATCAGCGGCGGCGAGCCAATCCTCCATCCCGAACTCGATGACATCATTGTCCACATCCGCAGCAAGGGCATGATCGCCGGCCTGATCACCAACGGATATCTGTTGACGGCCGAGCGCATTGAACGGCTGAACCGCGCCGGGCTTGATCACATGCAGATCTCCATTGACAACGTGATGCCCGACGATGTCTCGAAGAAAAGTCTGAAGGTTCTGGACAAGAAGCTGCAACTGCTCAGCGAATACGCTGAATTTCACGTGAACATCAACAGCGTTGTCGGTGGAGGAATTCATAATCCGCATGATGCCCTGGTGGTGGGACGGCGCGCCCGCCAGCTTGGCTTCACCTCGACGGTGGGAATCATCCACGACGGCGACGGGCAACTGCGTCCGCTGAACGGCGACGAGCGTGAAGTGTTTTTCAAAATGCACCAGCTGGAGCGCAAGAATTACTCACGCCTCAACTGGTTCCAGACCAACATTGCCAACGGCAAGCCGAATGATTGGCGCTGCCGCGCGGGCGCGCGCTACATCTACGTGTGCGAAGACGGACTGGTGCACTATTGCTCGCAGCAGCGTGGCTACCCAGGCGTGCCGCTTTTGCAATATACAAAGGCGGATGTGAGCCGCGAGTTCCTCACAACTAAGGGATGCGCGCCGAATTGCACCGTGAGCTGCGTTCACCAAATCAGCTACATCGACTTCTGGCGCTCGCCGCAAACCCTGCAACCACAGCCGCGCTCGAGCGACGTTGGTGAACTGATCCAGATTCAGAGCGACTGAATCACTCGCCTCGCGCGCCGCGTTAGCCTGCGGTGCAATTGGACAGATTCCCGAGAACAATCCAACGCTTCGGAAAGTGGGCCTCCACGGAGATTCCGCGCGGGGATGTTGCGCGATCCAAACGCGTTTGCTACTATCAAAAAGGCCTGAGCCAATCAGCGCCGCTGTGTGAGCCGGCCGAACGCTATCCTACGCGTCTGGTTCGATGCAAATTCAACAAGAAGGGCGCGTAGCTCAATTGGCAGAGCAACTGACTCTTAATCAGTAGGTTGTAGGTTCGATTCCTACCGCGCTCACCATCTCTAAGTTATTAATAAATAAGCTGATTAACAATTCCTTGCCAGCCCGCCCAAGAATCTCTTCTTCGCTTCGTGTCCGTACCATGTCCGTATCGGAACAGGATTCGGCTCTGTGGGTGGGTCAGTTTCCGCATTGCCGACAACACAGGAACTGATAGTTACCGTCAATCCAGCCGGATATTTAGCAGTTCAGTTCTCGGAATCGTCTTAGGGCGCAGACTTGAACAAGCTCTCTCGTCGCCCAGTGGCGGGAACAAAGAGCTAGAATCTAGCTACTAAGGAGAAAGTGCCATGGCTAGACCAGATGGGCCCGTAACGATTTGCGTGATCAATCTAAAAGGCGGAGTGGGCAAGTCGACCATCGCCGCCTTACTTGCGCGACGCGGATACAGCAGGCTGGGATTGGACGTACTCGCTATTGACCTCGATCCTCAGGCTAACCTGAGCCAGGGTTTAATGCACAGCGGGTATACGGAATTCCTGAGGCAACAACGGCCGTCAATCGTAGAGGTTTTCAACGGTTATCTCCCGCCGACCACCAAGGTCTCTGCACCGAAGCCGCTTCCTGCAAATGCCGAATTCGAGGTAATTGCGCGGAGCGGAACACGGTCTCTTCAGCTTATTCCGTCGCGGTTCGACTTTTCGGATACCCTGCTGGGAGCAATGCGGCCTGATCCTAAAACCCTTGCTCGATATTTGAGCACGAATTTCCAGCACAAGGATCTCATCATCATCGACTGCTCACCCACGGAATCGATACTCACGACCGCAGCTTACCATGCCAGTGGAAAGGTGCTCGTTCCGGTCAAACCGGAGTACTTCGCCACAGTCGGCTTCCCACTGCTTCGGCAGTCTCTCGATAACTTCAGGAATCAGAATCGCGGGCATAACATCACCGTCGCCGGCGTGGTTGTGAACAATGCCTTTTACGACGGCGGCAACGACGGCGGTCCAGAGAAACAACGGGCCATGGCAGAGATCCAAGCGGAATCAGCGAAGAACGGTTGGCCAATCTACACCAATGAACTCCACCACTCTAGAGGTTTTCCAAAGATCATGAGGGGCGACAATACATATTCCGGAAATGCTCGCTATTTCTATATTTTTGCTAACGAGTTCTTTCCATCGGTCGGACTGTAAACTCAGGCGATCCAAAGGGATTTCGAGATGAAAAGTCATAGAACTCTGCTAAGAAGAATTCTGCAGGCGCTGGTGGACGAGTGGGGACACGAAGAGGTCGCTGAAGCGTTGAGCAGTACCACCGTTTTTTCAACCGAGCGTCCGACTGAACCCAAACTCCGGCGCTCAAGGCTTAGTGCAATTGAGCAGGTTGAGCGGGCGGCGATTGAGGGCGATAAGAAGGAGGCGCTATTACGACTCGCAGAGCGCTATGATCGCAGGCAGTTGCTTCGGAGCGTAGCTGATGTGCGCGAATTCCTCCTCATGATGGACGAAAGACCGATCGGTATGAAGGACCGCCAGGAAGCATTTCGAGCACTTCTGCGAAGCCTTGAGCACCTTCCAGTAGAGCGTTTACAGCAACTTGTCCTCGCGGCGCAGCACTCTGGCCCTTCGGAACTCGGCCCTCTCTCCGACGCTATTACCGCCGCTAGTGAACGCTTACCACGGCAGGAGCAAGCAAAGTGACGAGCAAAGCGGAATCGGCTTTGCAGTCGATGGGCACGCGCAGAAAACATCGCCGGGAATTCCGCCGCTTGCCCCGTTAGAGCGATCAGGGGGACTCTCGCGACTACTACCGATCCGGAGATTGACTCATTACGGACCGTCTTCTGTAGTTGCGGCGACCTTGACCGCCCCGCTTCCGCGCAACTACTCCAACCCCCGTCTTAGTCCACCTCGCGCGTATTCGTCTGCCCCCTTTTATTGCGCCACAAGACCACAAGACCCTCCACCGTTGGCCTCTGTCTGCTTGCGTTTCGGTTCCCGCCAAGCATAGGGGAGGGGGAGCAAAATCTCTGGCCGTCTTTGCTCTGAGACCGTGGCAGACCCAACGTGCGCGTATTCGCGACGGAATTCAGGCGGCGAACGCCGAGATCGACTCCTACTCCAAATGGCTGAAAACAAAAGTCGAGAGGGAAAGGCTGATTCGGTGGATCGACGCGAATGTGAAAGAGAAATGGGGGCCTCTGGCAGCCGCCAGAACGTACTTGATCTGCACCAAGGGATGGGATGGAAAGTTTGTGGACCCGTTTGAGAAAGCGCCGCCGCATTCGAAGACGATGGAGCAGACTCAGCAAGTGCCAGGCTCCCTCTTGGCTGCAGATAGTGCCTACTCGATTTGTCAGGCGCTGGCGTGGATCGCAAAGGAGCGTCGTGACATTCAGGAACAACTCGACAGAATGCGCGAAATCCCCGACCTGATGGGAGCACTTCTCGATGGCTTGCGCGCCTGAGCCTGTAGTGTAGTAGAGACCACACATTCGTCAGGGTAATCAAACCAAGGAGAGCTTCCTACCATGACGCCCTTCAAGGACTTCTCCCATTCTTGAGGAAGCCACACTCTGCTTCGATCTTCCTCTCCCTATAGATCAAGTGCGCCATTTACGAGCACCTGAAGGCGCTCTTCTATCTCCTTAGCTTCGTCGGTGTTCGTCAAACTGAATGTATTTCGCTCTAGCTCGTCGACGGCTTTGATGATCTTAGTCACGGTACTCTTATTTGAAGGAGCCGGAATCGGAATCTCTTTCAGGAATGCTTCTGTAATGGAATAAACTTCACCAGGTCGAGGTCTGTGGCCAACTGTGAGGCGTTGCTGCGCATAGCTGCTGTTCAAAAACGCGGTGCAGTACTGCAGCAGTTCAACGACCTTTGGCACACGCCCAAGAACTTTCTTCATCTTCTGCTCAAAATCGCGCCATTTCTTCGCTGTTTTCGCGGTCGGCTGGATCATGAGGCAAGCGTGGTCAGAAAGATAGCCGGTTTTATCAACTGCAAATCGTATTTCTTTTAATAGTGTCGGTGACAGTATCCGCGGCTTGCGAAGCATGATGCGGACATCACGCGGACGATGGTATTCATACCAATTCTTGCCAGCGGCAGTGAATCGTTTCTTTTCAAAAACGCGCCGTTCTAGGCGTTCGTAATGCTGTATCAAGTACTCGGCCGCTCTCGGATATTTCACTAGACCAAGCATGATGCGGTGCTTCAGCAGTTTGGCTACTGACTCGCTGTTTATACCGTTTTTTCGGATGATGTCTCGCTCCTGCTCATCAATCGGCTGATCAAAATCGAGCGCATCTTTAATGTGGAGTGCCCCCAGACGTTGCTTCAGCTTCTCGTCCTGAACTGTAGCCCATTGAATTGCAAATGCTGGCGCGGAATGTTTGCCGCGTCGCTGGTAGGGATAGAACAGCACCTTGTCTTTCCATTCGACCCTCCAGCGGGCGAGTTGTTTGCTCTTAATAGCTTTGTGGACTAGAGTCCGCTCAAGTTTCAGCGCGTCGGCCTGCTTTTCGTCCATCAAGAAAAGTTCAAGGCAACCTCCGGGCGTGACACCCTGCCGCATCTCCAAAAGGTCGGAAGCGCGAAACGAGTCCGCCGGAAATTCTGGTGGTTTACTTCCGGTTAAGTCCCAGCGGTCCCGAGCCGAGCTCCGCAAAGTGGTCTGCTCAATCCGTGCGCCATCTGCAAATCCGACGCTGGCTCTGCCCTTCTTAACAGTGGCCTTTAGCACCGCGCGAACAGTATCCACGACTTTTTCACGACGCTGCTGGATGGTAAGCTCGCGAAAATCACCAGGTGGGCGTGAAATTACGCAAAGGCACTCCGAACTGGGTTCCTCCGTCGCACTGACACTTGCTACAGTGAGGCAGGGGATATTCATAGCGCGGAAAAAGAGCTGGCCAAACGGATTGAGATCAACGATGTATTCGAGACGAGATTTCTTGGCTAAGAACTCTCGCAGTCCGCGTGCCCATTCCTTGTCGATGAATGAACCCTGTGTTAGCAGAGCCATGCGACCGCCAGGCGCCAGCAACTTAAGACTCCGCTCCATGAACAACCCGTAAACGTCGTATTTGCCTTGGGCCGCTGCTGGGTACTGAGTAGCGAAATATTCTTTCTTCGGCTGATCATAAACCGGCGCTAACTGTCCCTTGAGTACCCCGCCCCAAGGCGGATTGCCGAAGATACGGTCATATCGACGCCCCGCCATCTTTCGATATTGTTCAAAGCTTTTCTCCTGTAGCTGCACACGGGCATTCATTTTTGTGAAGAGTTCGCCTTGATCCGGTCGCAACACTTCCGGCGGTTCCAGCGAATCACCCGAGAATATCTCTGGATTTATAGTGAACTCAGGATCCTTATCTCGTGCTCTTACATACAGCGGCAGCAGCATGAAGAGCACATTCAAAGTGGTGAGGAATGCTGCGAACGGATGCAAGTCGATCCCATGCACATTTGCTTCTGCTGTGCGAAGTGCTGACTCTGCGCTTTTCCACGCCGGTTCCTTCTTGCTCCCCTTTGTGCTGTGGCAAGGCATGTCCGTTTCGAGGTGTGCCAACAGGCGAGCAAGCGCTCCAGTAACGAATGCCCCGCTCCCACAGGCCGGGTCAACATACTTCAATCTACACAATCCTGACGTTTCCGCCTTGTAATCCGCTAAATCCAAAACGAGATTTACGAGTTCGTCGGGCGTATAGAAACCACCCAACCGCTGCCTTTCGTCTTCCGGCAGATACCGCTCGTAAATGTTGCGCCAGATGTCTACGTCTACATTCAGAAAAAGATAGTGGTTAAGCGTTCGCAACATCCGACGAGTTTGGCGTTCGAGTTCCTCATCTTCATCGCGCAGCCATGCTTTCTGCGATGTCGTCAAATCGATGCGCTTTTCAGATACGACCTGCCACCAATCAAATTCTCCAAGGAGGTACACCGATGGAAGAAAGTCCTGCATTCTCCTGCGGACTTCATCGAGCAATTCGGTTGCAGGATGCCGGCTCCCACCAAAGCCGCCGCCGGCTGCGAGTACCGTCTCTAGCTCTGAACTCGATAATTTCCGGGGAAACACTTTCTCGTCTTCGCCGACACGGTAGAGAAGGGCACGGCCGAGCACGACGTGACTAGTCTGCGCGCATAGCTGCTCAACTGAAGGCGCGAATACGGGCCACAAACTCTCGATTATCGACTTCTCGTCTTCGCGCAGTGCGGGAGCAAGGCTCATGATCCGTTCGATGGACTGCTCTGTCTGCGGCCCCTGAATGCCCAAGGCGTGCAGGGTATTGCGTATACTGAGGGGATTAGCCCCATCTTCAGTAAAGCTTTTTATCAGTGTGTTGGCCGCGAGCTTGGGAGTTACAAGGAGAGATTTGTCGCACCACCGGGCGTAAAGTGCCTCTGTCACTTCTTGGGCTACCGCACCGCCATGTCCTTCGCGCAAGCCAAAGAAATGCCTGCGGTGGAACTCGATATGTTCGGCCACTATGTCGTCAAGGTCTGCAGCAAGCCGCGATAGCGCGGTTCCGATGAAAGCGTTATCACGGTTAATGGCATAGACATGGGAGCCAGTCGCGTCATCTGCAGGTCGGTGTTGGAGAGGAGCAAAGAACACGTCTGCGAGCTCTTCGGATGCTTTAGCGAGATTGAGATGCGAGCTCTCAACTATCTCCAGTTTGCCTTCTGAGGTGATAATGTCCAGACGATCCCATTCATTGCCGTTGGTAAAGTACGCTGTTCGCAAAGTCGGGAAACCGTCCAGGCGGCCCTCGAAATCCTTTTTGTCTTTCTTGGTCGCCTTGTGGAATGGGGTCTTTGTTTCGATAGTAATGATGGGGTACAGTTCGTCGTTCACGAGTAGGAGGTCAAAGCGTTCGCCGACAACAACCTGTTTCGCCGGCCACCCAAGGACCACCTGCAGCACATCTGTTGCCAACCAACTACGAAAACGACGCTCGCCACCTTCGCCGGGAAAGTCGAGCCGCTCCCCAACTTCCTCGCAACGACGCAAAACAGAACGAATCCCTGCCAGCGTCTTCGCGCCAAACCCCTCCCGCTGCTGACTCTTGGGCATCTCAAGTCCTTATTGTGAGTGGAGAAACAAGTTCAGTTTACAACGGCTCTGTCCGGCCGGAACCCTGTATTTCGGTAAAGCAACGGGCCTGCAGCAAGATTGCAATTCCGCTACAGCACTACCGGAAACCGATTTGCAGCCTCGCGCAACGGATTATCGGCCAGATGCGCGTATCGGGCGGTAGTCTGAGGCTGCGTATGCCCCAGGAGTTTGCCGACGATTGGCAGAGACACCCCGCTGCTAACTAGATGGGACGCGAAGCTATGCCTTAGATCGTGGATGCGAACCCCGGACAGCTTGGCAGACTCGGAGACCTTGGCCCAAGGCCCTTTCAGGTCCGTCAGGTGCGCGTCCTTCCTCCTGCCGGGGAATAGATACTCGCCATCGCGGGGCAATGACTCCAGCAGCGCCAGCGCTTGTTCATTGAGCGGCACATGTTCGACTCGCTTTTGCTTAGTGTGATGGCTTGGCTTCGTCCACACGCCTCGCACAAAGTCGAAGTCCGTCCACTTGGCGGTTAAGGCTTCACCCTTGCGGCAACCCGTCACTACGGTAAGGCGAATGGCGTTCATCGCACGCCGTGCCTCCTTGCGCAGAAACTCGCGCTGTTTCTCTGATACGTCGGCTTCAGCCGCCGACCGGTCGGGATATTCCTGCATAGCGGCCACTAGCCGTTCAAATTCCTCTTCGGAGAGCCAGCGCTCGCGTTTCTCCTCGTGGAACCTTGAAATGCCAGCAGCCGGGTTCCGGGTCACACCCCACTCGTTGTCATCGCCGACCGCCGCAAAGGAGAACATCTTGTGCAGTAGGGCAAGCACGCGGTTGGCACGGTACGGGGTGCCTTTCAGCGTAGCGTGCAGCTCGGACACGTCGCGGTTGGTAACGCTGGAGACGCGCATCTGGCCCAACTGGGGCAGAATGATGGTCCCCAGCATTGCCTTATCCTCTACCACGGAACGGGGCCGCTTGTGTACTTCGGCATGGTTGGCCAAGTAGTAATCGGCCAAGTCCCTCATCGTGCGCTGGCGGCCTTCATCTTCGATGGCTTGCTGTTTCTGCGCCTGCTCAATCACGAAAGGGTCTTCCCCGCGATCTACCAGCGCACGCAACCGCTGCGCTTCCGAGCGCGCCGTCTCCGCCGTCCATACGCCCATCTGTCCGATGGTGTAGCGGCGTTCCCGGCCATGTATCCAGTAATTCAGTACGAAGCTCTTGGCTCCCTTGCTGGTAACGCGCAGCCCGAAGCCGCGAAGACCGCCGTCATAGTGAATCCGGTTGCCTGCTGGTGGAGGCGACACTCGTTTGCAAAAGGTCTGTGTCAGGTTCGCCATCTCCGCCTCCGTGTCCGTACCGTGTCCGGGTTTCTCGGCTACGAATGTCTTCAAGTGTCTCACATAATCAGTGGAATGTCTATCAATGTCCAATGTTTACGCGGGTTACATCGGAAGTTATTGAGGAGACATGTCCGTACTGTGTCCGTACAAGGCGCAAAGACTCAGACTCTTAATCAGTAGGTTGTAGGTTCGATTCCTACCGCGCTCACCATTTTCAGCAACTTACAGACACCTCTCTCAACCGGCATCCCATTGTAGTAGGAAATGTAGTAGCTCCCCTCCTCGGAGGGTGATTTGCGCCTGCTTTAGACAGCGCACGGGAAGACACGGTTCATTTCTCCTCTGCGCTTTGGGCTACGGTCCTATAATCCTTTTTCGTTGGAGGGTGTTGTGCAATGGTAGAGATCATCGACAAAACGGAACTGGCGCTGCGATTGTGCGTCAGCAGACATTGGATCGATCGTCGCCTGTTCAAGCGGGCAACTGATCCGATTCCGCATATCAAATTTGGGCAACTGGTGCGGTTTGAATGGAACGGGCCAGATTTGAATGCGTGGATAGAACAGCACAGAGTCCCCGCAAGTCGTAAATAAGAACGCAAGTCCCCTGCGACCAACCTCCCGCGGTCGCGCTCATCTCTGGATGCTCAGCCCCGCTCGATAAATTGACGTTACAAGTTGACTGGACCAAGCCGGATATCGGGGCAAGACAGAAGACCCCGGGGGCATCGCCGGTCGCGCATGTCTGTGTGCGGAACTTCCCGATTTTGATGTCACCCGATAATTCACGCCCATGCAACAGATATTCAGCGGGTCGTTCATTCGTGCGGTTCCGAGTCGTTGGGATAGCTGAACTTGATGCCGAGTCCGATCACGAATTGAACCAACTGCGCCAGATGCTTTCCGACCTCCCCGCTGAATTCGCGCAGCGTGGGAAGCTCTTTGCCCTCGGTCTGCGAAACGTCCCACACATAAACCGGACGGAATCCCACCAGCGCGGGTCCTGCCGTGGCCTTGCTGTCGGACTCCTCGCGCTCCTCGCTTGCTGCCTTCGGGCGGCGCTGCTTGGCGATCATGGGTGCGAAGATCATGATGCCTTTTTCGCCCTTTTTCACCCGCCGTCCAAGCTGATTCCAGGTATAGATTCCGGCGACGTTCGATGCGTCGGGCTTCTGGCTGGCGATCAACAAGACATTGCCCAGCGAGTACTTGTGAAAACGGGCCATGGTGGTGAGGTACTGAGTCAGAACCTCGGAGTGTCCGGCCTCCAATTGTGCGATCAGGTGCTGCACGTTGGCGGCGATGATGGCCTGCGTGTTGGGCTTGCCGTCGGCGCGAAGCGTAGCGACGGGGGAAGAAAAGTTGCTGTCGGGGTTGCTGTGGTTGTTGCTGCTGAATTCCATGTTTTTGTCCTTTTCTGCCGGAACCGGCTGTTTTGTTCTTCACAGCCGCGACAGCGGACAAAACAGACGGGATCGGTGGAAAGGACGGAGCGGAGGACTCTGGATGGTGGCAGGGTGCAAGTGGGGCCGCGGTGAGTGACAAACGCGGTGTTTGGTTTGGCGCTGAACCGGCGCTATCCGAGACCGTGCGGGCGACTATTACACCTCGCTCGTAGGTGACCTCTTCGATCGCCAAAGGAACAACTCTGCGGAATCGACGGAATGGGCGCGTTTGGGCAACGCTTTTGCTCAATTTGCCGAGGACACGTCAGGAACACTGACGCGATCAGGAATCGACAAGTCGGAAGCAAGTCTCTATGCAGCAGCTTTCTATTGCGGTGGTTTCCCTGCGTCTGCCTGCTTAAGCGCCCGCCTGATTGATGCAACAGAGAGTGATACGGTTCGCGCGTGTTACGACCTGCTTGCTCGTCCTGCGAGGCCTTCATCGGACTTCGTGTCCGCACTTCTGCGGAGTCTCCGAGAAGGTGACATGGCCACTACTCGCGACCTGTCAATACGCGCGCAAGTCCAAGCAACTGGAGCTCTTTCCCTCGGTCCAGATGAATGGATTCCGGCACGACTCTTGCAGCAACTCATGGCACGTTTCGCAGAAGTTAACGTACGCGCAGTTCTTCCGAACCGTCCTCCTGGTTTTTGGCAGCCACTGATCGAGTCCTTTGTAAGGCGCTCTCCGTCTACTTGGGAATTTTTCCCTTCCCAAGTAGACGCGTTACGGGGTAGCTTGCTCGAAGACGGAGTAACACTTGCGCTCCAGATGCCCACTGGCGCCGGAAAGACTACGCTCAGCGAAACCCTGCTGTTTGATCACCTGCAGCGACATCCCTTGGAGGCTGCGATCCTGCTTGTTCCGTACCGTTCCCTAGCGTCCGAACTGAGACGCAGCATGGTACGGCGGCTGAACGCGATTGGGATCTCATCTCGCTGCGCTTACGGCGGAACTGTGCCAAGTGGAGACGAAGTACGTGACCTCCAAGACACGCGGCTCCTCGTGGCCACCCCTGAAGCACTATCCGGATTGCTAAGTGCAGATCAGAATTTCTTCCGTCGCATCTCACTCGTAATTTGCGATGAGGGACATCTCATTGGAGCGCCGACGCGGGGAATTGGGTTAGAACTGCTTTTAGCGCGATTTAAATCGCGCGAAGCTGGTGCCCCACGATTCGTGTTCATCTCTGCGATAGTTCCCAACATCGACGAGATTACCCCAGTTTCATCTTGGATTCCACGGGGATTCAGGGACGCACCCCCGGATTGCGCTCAAGGCCGATTTGGGGGTGTGGGGGGTTGCCGGTAGGCTCTCACGGCTGACTACGGCTACTGAGTCAAAAAGTGAGTCTCAAAGCTGCCTTATTTGACATGTAACTCGACATTTTCACTATCGCTTATCAAAGAATCATGTAACTTGTTGATTCTTATGGCGTCCCCGGCGGGATTCGAACCCGCGTTATCGCCGTGAAAGGGCGGTGTCCTAGGCCGGGCTAGACGACGGGGACGCAGCTAGGCAGGGTTGTACGACCTCATTCATACTAGCAACCAGCCAAGCGAGTGTCAAAGCCCAGCAGTCTCGTTATGGAAATGCGCGATGGCGTGCTGCGGTGGAAATACACATTGGTGAGCGCCTGAGTCGGAGCTGGGCAAACAACGCGGGCAACAACCGGATGCGATGTGTTCCGACGATGCGTTGGGTTAGCATGGAAGACGAGGATGCGCCGCAATCCGGGGCCTGCAACAGAGTTCGGCGGATTGGGGCGAACGTCTGGACCGTGGCGCTGGGCGCTCAAGGAGGACTAAAACGGATGGTCGATACTTTGAATCTCAGCCTCTGGTTTCCGGGCTTTGACGCGGAGCTGATGTTGCCGCGGCTGGTGGAGGTGTTGCGCCACTTTCCTTTTTCCGAAAGCCGCAGCGGGGTGCAGTACGCCTCCGTGCAGCCGGTGGATTGGGACGAGCCATCACTGTTCGAGGAGAGCTTCTCGCCTGGGGTGAGCGCCGAGGAAGCAGCCGAGGCGCTGCGGGAATATGCGCAGGCGGACTTTGCCGTGAGCCTGGAGGCATATTGGGATTTGTGGATGCTCGACGCGGCCAGCAAGGAATGGGTGCTGCGTCCAGAGAAAGTGCTTTTCACCGCACAGGGACTGGAGTTTGACGAGGGCGCGTTCGCCGCCAGCGGGCACATCCTGATCGATTTCGGCTTGGATTTTCCGTTTCTGCATGAAGGCGTGGAGTTGAACGCGGACGACGCGCTGCGGGTGAAAGCGAACGTGGCCGCGCTGATCGAGTTCACCCACCGGGTGGAGCGGAACTGCAATACGACAGGGCGCGTGCTGTGGTCGGAGAGCGAGGAAAACCTGGCTCAAAAACTGATCGCGCGGCTGCAACAGGTGCAGTAGATGGCAAGAATTCCGCTTGGAGCCGGGCGCGTCCGGCTCCTTTGTTTTGGGGCAACGATTTACTTTCCGGGCAATCGTTTTGGAGGCGAATATTACTGAGTGGTGAATGGTTGCGCAGAGTGACAAAGGATTGACTGCGCGGGTAATGATTTTCGAGGGGTCATAACCTAGTGGTCAATGGTTCGGACCAGCAAGCCCACATCTGCCGAAGTGGGCGGATCCAGGTCGCCTCCCGGAAGTATCTGATTAATTCACAAAATCAGCCGTCCAGAAGAATTCCGTTTCCCCACAGACGAACCTGAAGTAGAATTCGCTCGTCTACCGGATGAGGCCTTTATGCGCACGCTAACTTTGGTTGTCGTCCTGGGCACGGTCAGCTGCTTTGCGCAACAAAGGCTGGCACAGCCCGAAGCCGCATGTAAGCAGGCTGAAACCGTTTCCCAGCAGACCGTTTCGATCTCCGCCAAGTCTACCTCGCTCCGGGTGATGTCCCCGGATGAGCTTGTTGCTGTCAACGGCCATCTGATGAGAGCTTCTGAGTTGGCTCAGCTTCTCTCTTCCTTAAGTAACGCAAAGGGACTGCGTCCCCATATCCCGGAGACGCAAAATCATGTATCACCAGCGCCAAGTGGGCAGTCAGCGCCATCAGGTCCATTGGGTCCTGGGGTGAGGCCGGTTGAGACTCCCGCGCCCGTTGCAACTGCGTTAACGCCTCTAGGTCAGGAGACCACGCGCCAGCGTTAGTCACTACCCCGACGACGTGGTTATGATCGTCGATTACTGGCGCTCCCGAGACTCCGGGAGAGATAGGCATCTGTAGTCGGATGTACTCTGTCTGGGTAGTAAACAATCTCCCGTCCGAGGTCATTGCGTTCGGCAGCCCACTATTGCGAAGCCTCGCGCTCACAATACCTGAGTACATTGACAGCGATCCGAATGAGAGCCCAGGAAATCCAAGCGCAATCAGATGATCTCCCGGAGAGATTGCCGAGTCGTCTGCTTCCTTCAACCAACAGGTCGTCGCGTGACCTGTATGAATGAGCATTAGATCAGCTGTCCAAGCATCACCATTTACTTCCAACGCAGATACGCCCGTCTGGAAGTTCTCTTCGTTCGCTCCAGTGAACTTCGTGACCAGGGGAATGTCAGTGAGTTGGACGTTGCTGTCCTGCGGCTGATCTACCCTGAAAATGATATTTCCTATTACGTGGCGCGCTGTAACCACGTCTCCGTTCTTGGCTACATAGAATCCAGTGCCAAGCCTGTTGCCTGCTTCGATCAACACCAGTGCGCACTGCAAGTCTTTATATCTCTTGGTGAGAGTGTCGGACTTGGATGGGCGTCCCAGCGTCCGTGCTGCCCAGGATTGATGGGCCGGTTCCCGCACTTGTGCTCTCGAAGGTGTTGCGATACCCACAAGGAGCAGCGACCACAGAAGCGCCGCTGTTGGCTTGGCGATAGACTTTCTTGACGAGGTCGAATAGAAGATCCCCATGTACAGATGCTCCTTTTAAACGAAGGAAACGTCGGGGCCCGAAATCCAACTTCTGCAGTAGTGTATCAACATAGTGGGTCTGTCGTTCCTCAGCTACCACCAGTCGAGGTACATCTCTAGGATATAGCACCTAATCTGGGAGGTTATCCCTGTGGACTGTGGGGAAAATGTGGAAAACTGCACGACAGCGTGTGCAAACCATTGATTACAAAAGAGGCGAATAATTAGCAAAACTTGTTCCGATTGCTGAGCTCACAGGCAAGGGCCGTCCTTGTGCTCTGGCCAAATTGGGAAGCATGATCTTTATCCCCCACCTGCTACGATATCCGCATCGCTCTGATTCGGAATCGCCCTGTGCCCTGGATCCCGTCGTTAACTCGCACTAGCAACGAACGCTTCTACCATCCCGAGCTCGATGTGCTGCGCTTCTGCGCTTTCTTCCTCATCTTCATCCATCACTCCATGTCGCACGACCCAGCGTTTTATTCCGGCATGGGCGTTGCCCCGTGGCTGGCATCCGCGATTGCCGCCCTCGCTTCGGCCGGAGCCATGGGCGTGCAGCTTTTCTTCCTGCTCAGCTCCTACCTCGTCACCGAGTTGCTGATCCGCGAGCGCGAACTGCGCGGCGGCATCGACCTGAAGGCTTTCTACGTCCGCCGTGCGCTGCGCATCTGGCCGCTCTATCTCGCCTTCCTCGCCCTGGCCTGGGCGATGCAATGGTTCGTCCCCGGACAGCACATTGGATGGCGCGCTCTACTGGCTTTCCTGTTTCTCGGCGGCAACTGGTGGATTGTGTTCGTCGGCTTTCCCTCGTCGGTCATTTTTCCTCTCTGGTTTGTCTCCCTCCAGGAGCAGTTCTACCTGTTCTGGCCGGCCACGATGCGGAAGCTCTCCGCGCGCGGAATGCTAATGGCCGCCGCGGGGATGCTCTGGGCCGCCACGCTGGTGCGCTGGTATCTTGCCTCGCGGCACACGTGGGAATCGAAAATGTGGTGCAACACCTTCGTCCATCTGGACGCCATCGCCTTCGGCATCATGCTCGCCGTCCTGCTGGGTGGGAAAGCCCCGCGTCTTACGGCGCTGCACCGCGCCGCGCTGCTCATGGGAGGCGTCACTTGTTTCGTTCTGGCCGGCAGCTACTTCCGCATCAAGTTCGATCCGCTTACAACATCCCGCGTTCTTCTCGGCTATCCGGTCGCCGCCCTGGGAGCCGTCGCGCTATTCCTGGGTACGATCCACAATGGCGGACGGCCCACGTCAGCCCGTAGCTGGCTGAGCCCCTTCCTCTACCTCGGGCGCATCTCCTACGGACTTTACGTGTTTCACGTGCTCGGCCTCATGATCAGCGACAACATGGTCCAGCAGCAGGACCGGAGCCTGGGCCGCTACTTCTTCCGCAACGGCGTCGCCCTCGCTATCGCCATGGTCTTCGCGGCCATCAGCTACCGCTGGCTGGAGTCGCCCTTCCTCAGTTTGAAGCAGCGCTTCACTCACGTCCGGTCGCGGCCGGGCGGCTAAGCGCGGCATTGCTGCTTGCGTTTCGTGTTCTGATTGCTTTGTTGGCCGCCGCAGCGCTTTGTTGACCGCAGTGCTTTGACAGCGGCCGCGACGCTCCATACTATGTGTTGCATGAAAAACCTGCTGCTGTTTATTCTTGCCGCTTCGCTCACCGCCCTGGGGCAGACACAGATTTTCCCGACCTCTGAGGGAGACGTGAAGGTCACGCCACTGTTCCACGCCAGCACGCTCGTCCAGGCCGGAGGCAAAACCATCTACGTCGATCCGGCCAAGCCCGCCAAGCTCGCCGGACTGCCCAAGGCCGACCTGATCCTGATCACTCACATCCACTACGATCACTTCGACCCCGACTCCATCGCCGCCATCCGTAAGGCTGGCACCGTGGTTATTGCTCCGGCTTCCGTGGTGGAAAAGTTTCCCTCCGCGCAGGCGATTGCCAACGGGCAATCCCGCCAGTGGGATCAATGGACCATCGAAGCTGTTCCTGCGTACAACCTGGTGCGCGGCCCTGCCGCCGGTCAACTCTTCCATCCCAAGGGTCGCGACAACGGCTACGTCCTGACCTACGGCGGCAAGCGCTTCTACTTCTCCTCGGACACGGAAGGCACGCCCGAGATGCGCGCCCTGACCCACATTGACGTTGCCTTTCTCTGCATGAACCTTCCCTACACGATGACGCCCGAGGAAGCCGCCGACGCGGTGAAAGCCTTTCACCCCACGGTCGTGATTCCCTACCACTACCGCGGCACGGACCTCAAGATTTTCCAGCAGCGCCTGGAAGGCAGCGGCATCGAGGTGCGCCTGCTCGACTGGTATCCGAAGTAGGATGGGTGGTTGGAGCGCGGCCGGGATGGCGCCGGCGCGAATGATGGGCCGGTGAGGCCGAAATGCCTCTGGAGCGTAGTGAAAGATCGGGACAGCGTAGGGGTTCCTCGCTTCGCTCGGAATGACAGCTCACGGAGGCAAAGACGCCGCACTAGAGAGGATCGGCGGCAGCCGCGGTCGAAACGGGGGATGCTTGCGCATCCCCCGTTGTACCGCTTGCTACATTGACATGTGTCAATGTGTGAAAGTTACTTAGTGGCGCCGCCGGATCCACCCTTTTCTTCCAGTGCGGCCTGAGCCGCGGCCAGACGCGCGGTGAGGACACGGAAGGGTGAGCAGGAGACGTAGTTGAGGCCGGTGCGGTGGCAGAACTTGACCGACTCGGGATCGCCGCCGTGTTCGCCGCAGATGCCGACCTTGAGGTTGGGACGGGTTTTGCGGCCACGTTCGGTAGCAATCTGAATGAGCTGGCCAACGCCTTCCTGATCGAGCGAGGCGAAGGGATCCTGCTTGAAGATTCCCTGCTTCATATACTCAGGAAGGAACTGGTTGATGTCATCGCGGGAGAAGCCGAAAGTGGTCTGGGTGAGATCGTTGGTGCCGAAGCTGAAGAACTCGGCTTCCTCGGCGATCTGATCGGCAACCAGAGCGGCGCGGGGAAGTTCGATCATGGTGCCGACGAGATATTCGACGCTGTCCTTCTTTTCGGCGAAGACTTCCTCGGCGACGCGGCGGACGATGTCGGCCTGATTCTTCATCTCCTTGATGGTGGCGGTGAGAGGAATCATGATCTCCGGGACGACGGTGATCTTCTGCTTTTTGAGCAGAAGGGCGGCCTCGATGATGGCGCGCGCCTGCATTTCGGTGATCTCCGGGTAGGTGATTCCGAGACGGCAGCCACGGTGTCCGAGCATGGGGTTCTGCTCATGCAGTTCCTCGACGCGGGCGAGTACGGTGCGCAGGTCCTTGAGCTTGGGCGAGCGGGGCTTGGTGAGTTCGAGCTCCTTGATCTCAACCAGGAGATCTTCACGCTTGGGCAGAAATTCATGGAGCGGCGGATCGAGGGTGCGGATGGTGACCGGGAATCCCTTCATTGCCTTGAAGAGCCCGGCGAAGTCGGCGCGCTGCAAGGGAAGCAGCTTTTTGAGCGCGGCGCGGCGGTCCTTCTCGTTGCCGGCCATGATCATGGCGCGCATGAGCGGGAGACGATCCTCGGCGAAGAACATGTGCTCGGTGCGGCAGAGGCCGATGCCTTCGGCTCCGAAGGCGATGGCGGTCTTGGCGTCGCGAGGAATGTCGGCATTGGCGCGAACCTTGAGGCGGCGATGAGGATCGGCCCAGGCCATGAACTTGACCAGGTCCTTGTCATCGGGCGAAGCCTCGAGGGTGTTGAGGCGGCCCTTGATCACGCGGCCGGTGGTGCCATCGAGTGAAAGCCAATCGCCTTCCTTGAAGGTCTGGCCCTTGACCCGCAGTTCCTTTTTCTTTTCATCGACGACGAGTTCACCGGCGCCGGCGACGCAGCACTTGCCCATGCCGCGAGTGACGACGGCAGCGTGCGAGGTCATGCCGCCACGGGAGGTGAGAATGCCGGATGCGACTTCCATGCCGGCGATGTCCTCAGGCGTGGTCTCGCCACGGACGAGGATGATGGACTTGTATTTGCCCTTCTGGTGCGCGGCAACGGCTTCCTCGGCACTGAAAACGATTTGGCCGACGGTGGCGCCGGGAGACGCCGGCAGGCCGCGGGTGAGCACTTCGACCTTGGTTCCCTTCTCATCGAGACGGGGAACGAGGAAGTCGTAGAGCTGGTTGGGTTCGACGCGGAAGACGGCTTCTTCCTTGGTGATGAGGCCTTCCTCGACCATGTCAATGGCGACCTTGACGGCGGCCAGACCGGTGCGTTTGCCGTTGCGGGTCTGCAGCATGTAGAGCTTGCCGTCCTGGATGGTGAACTCGAAATCCTGCATGTCATGGTAGTGCTTTTCCATGCGGGAGGTGATGTCGTGAAGCTCGTGGTAAGCCTCCGGCAGGATCTTTTCGAGCTCGGTGATGTGCTGCGGAGTGCGCACGCCGGAGACGACATCTTCGCCCTGGGCGTTGATGAGGAACTCGCCGTAGAACTCCTTGGAGCCGTTGGCCGGATTGCGGGTGAAGCCGACGCCGGTGCCGGAGGTGTCGCCGAGATTTCCGAAGACCATGGCTTGCACGTTGACGGCGGTGCCGAGCATATCGTCGATATTATTCATGCGGCGATAGTGCTTGGCGCGATCGTTCTCCCAGGAGCGGAAAACGGCATCGCGGGCCATGACGAGCTGGTCGTACGGGTTCTGCGGGAAATCGATTTTCGCGAACTTCTTGACGACCTTCTTGTACTCGGCGATGACTTCCTGGAGGGCCTCGGCGTTGAGGTCGGTGTCAAGCTTGGCTTTTTTCTGTTTCTTCTTGCCGTCGAAAACTTCCTCGAAGTGGGCCTTATCGATGTCGAGGACGACGTTGCCGAACATCTGGATGAGGCGGCGGTAGGAATCGTAGGCGAAGCGCGGATTTTGAGTGCGGGCGGCGAGTGCCTTGACGCTCTCATCATTAAGACCGAGGTTCAGAATGGTGTCCATCATGCCGGGCATGGAAAACTTTGCGCCGGAACGGACGGATACGAGCAGGGGATTTTCGCCGGCGCCGAGCTTCTGGCCCTGCAGAGCTTCAAGCTGGGCAAGAGCGGCGTCCATTTCCTTGTCGATGGCGGGGCTGATCTCGCCGCGCATGTACTCGCGACAGGCATCCGTCTGAATGGTGAATCCCGGAGGAACCGGGAGACCTGCGTTGGTCATCTCAGCAAGACCGGCGCCCTTGCCACCAAGGGCGTCCTTCATCTTGCCGTTGCCCTCGGCCTTACCGCCGCCGAAGAAGTAAACGTATTTGACTGCACTGACTGTGGAAGTAGCCATAGCCTCACTCTCTGGGTGTGAAAGAGATAACGTGCTCATTAGTACCTTGCAACCGAAAACAGGCTGCAGATTATTGCGAACAAAAAAGAACAACTTTCGCCAATGGAAAAGGCTCCCTTGTCAGGAAGCCTTTCCCGTGGTGACGACTTCACTGAAGTCGGCGATGGACTGGAACGCCGACGCTACCGCCTGGAGCAGACCGAGACGAGAGCTTCGGACCGCCTCATCGTCCACCATCACCATGACCTTGTCGAAGAAATCATCGAGCGGGCGGCGAATGGTGGCCAGGGCGGCGAGAGCTTCGTCGTACTGCTTGTTGCGGCAAAGATCGAGGGTGCTGTCAAACAGCTCCGCATATTGCTTGGCAAGGTTGCGCTCGGCATCGTTATCCGCCTGGTAGTCCGCAGGGATGAACAAACCCTGGGAGAACTCATCCGGCGACCACTTGCCTGCCTCGGTGGCCTGGCGAAGGATGTTCTTGATGCGCTTGACCGAGGCCGAAATGGCATCGAAGTCCTCACTGCCGCGCACCTTGGCGACGGCCTGGGCGCGCAGAACGGCATCGACCGCGTTATCGGCGCCGGAGGCAAGGACAGCGTTGCTGACATCGTAGGCGAAGCCGCGGGCATCGCGCAGATAGAACTCGAGGCGCTCGCGGAAAAAGGCGGCGACGTTTTGCCCGTAGGCGTCCACGGCGGTGAAGCGGGACTCGGCTTCACTGCCCTGGTACTGGCGCAGGGCATCAGCCATAAGCCGGCTGAGGCTGATGGGAATGTTGTGCTCGACCAGGGTGCGAACGATTCCGTTGGCGGCGCGGCGCAGAGCGAAAGGATCTTTGGAGCCGGAAGGAATCATGCCAAGGGCAAACATTCCGGCGATGGTATCGGCCTTGTCGGCGATGGCGAGCACGGCGCCTTCAGGCGAGCGCGGCACTGCATCCTCCATGGAGGCGGGCTTGTACTGATCGTAGATGGCCTGGCCGATGGCCGCGGCAGACGCCTCAGGAATCTCCATGCGCCCGGCCTGGTGGACGAGATAGAGACCGCCGATGATGCCCTGGAGTTCGGTAAACTCCTTCACCAGTTCGGTGGTGAGATCGCACTTGGCCATGAGCGCGGCCTTGTAGATCACGCCCTGGCGCAGCCCGGGCTGAAATTCGCTGACGGCGGCGCTGACCAGGCTGCCCAGATGCTGGGTACGCGTGGCCTTGTCATAGTAGCTGCCAAGTTCCTTCTGGAAGGTGACCGACTTGAGCATGGCCACGCGATCCTTGAGAGTGAGTTTTTGATCGGTGTTCCAGAAGAAGCGCGCGTCGTTGAAACGGGCGCGGAGGACGCGCTCGTTGCCGTGGCGGACGATGGCTTCGCCTTCGCCATCGGTCACCGTGTTGAGCACGGCGAGGAAGTGGGGAGCCAGTTTGCCGCTGGCGTCTTCCACGGCGAAATACTTCTGGTGGTCGCGCATGACGGTGACCAGGACTTCTTCGGGAAGGGCGAGGAATTCGCGGTCGAAGTTGCCGAGAATGACCGAGGGCGACTCGGTGAGATTGACGACCGTGTCAAGCAACTCCTTATCTTCACGCCAGCGCGCACCAGCAACTTGATGAATGGCGGCGTCGAGAGCTTTGCGGATTTTCTGCTCACGCTCCGCGTAACTGGGCAGGACGTGGGCGGCGCGAAGTTTTTCGGCGTACTCGGCGGGGGAGGCGAGCGAGATGGGAGCCGGGGCGAGGATGCGGTGTCCGCGCGAGATGCGGCCGGCGGTGATGCCGCCGAATTCGAGGGGGACGATATCGCCATCGAGCAGGGCGACGAGCCAGCGCACGGGGCGCACGAAACGCTCGGGCTTGCCCAGGCGCCAGTACATGTTCTTGGCCCAGTAAAGAGCGGCGATTTCACGGGGAACCAGTTCGCTGAGGAGCGCGGGCGCGGGTTTGCCCCGCTTGATGACGTTGGCGGCGAGGTATTCGCCCTTGGGCGTGGTTGCCGTGGTGAGTTCGGCGAGTGGGACTCCGGCCTTTTTGGCAAAGGCGGTGGCGGCCTGGGTGGGTTGCCCATTCTTATAGGCGTGGGCCATGGCAGGGCCGAGGAGTTGCTCGGCGATGTCAGGCTGCGCGGCGGCGAGGCCGTGGACGATGACAGCGATGCGGCGCGGCGAAGAGTAGGCCTCGACACTGGCGGTGGCGGAGAGACGCTCGCGGGTGACAAGCTCGGCGATGCGGCGCTGCAACTCATCGGTGGCAGAGGCGATCATGCGCGCCGGGATTTCTTCAGTACCGATCTCTAACAGGAAATCTGACATGACTTCGAACGCTTCCTTCTATATTGAGGCCAATTACCTGCCGCCGGCGTGGACCGAGCCACAAAATCGCATGCAGGCTTCCACTTCTGGAGCTTGCGCAGTCCGGCTACACGGGCGCGGCCGCGGTAGGTGTATCCCGCCGTGACTGCTGATCGACCCAGGCGCGAGCCACGGCGACGGCGAGATTGCGCACCCGCTGGATGACGCCCACACGCTCGGTGACACTGATGGCGCCGCGGGCATCGAGCAGGTTGAACAGGTGCGAACACTTGAGGCAGAGATCGTAGGCCGGGAGCAGCGGAAAACGGCGGCGCTCAACCTCGGTGAACTTTGCGGCTACTGGTAACACTTCGCTGCCGGCCGCAGGCGCTGGGTCCTTCTTAGCTTTCTTCGGCTCACTGGTGGCGGCGGCGTATTCGCTGACGAGGGCCTGGCACTCGGCTTCGTAGTCGCCGAGGTGCTGCCAGAGTTTGCCGACATCGGCCTTCTCAAAGTTGTAAACGGAGTACTGCTCCTCGTCGGGCAGGCGGATGTCGCCGTAGGTGACGTCGCCATGCGGTCCGTGAACCCAGACGATGTCGTAAATGGAATCCACATCCTGGAGGAAGGCGGCGATGCGCTCCATGCCGTAGGTGAGCTCGGCACACATGGGATCCAGATCGATGCCGCCGCACTGCTGGAAGTAGGTGAACTGGGTAATCTCCAACCCGTCAAGCATGACCTGCCAGCCGACACCCCAGGCGGCAAGCGTGGGCGCTTCCCAGTTGTCCTCTTCAAACTTGATGTCGTGACGGGCGAGGTCGATGCCGAGGGCGGTGAGCGATTCGAGGTAGAGCTCCTGCACGTTTTCCGGCGGCGCTTTGAGGATGACCTGATATTGGGTGTGCTTGTAGAGGCGATTGGGATTCTCGCCATAGCGGCCATCGGCGGGACGGCGGGAGGGCTGCACGTAGGCAACACGGTAAGGTTTGGGGCCGAGGACGCGGAGAAAAGTTTCCGGCGACATGGTTCCGGCGCCAACTTCTACATCGAGCGGCTGCTGCAATACGCATCCCTGGCGGGCCCAGAAGTCCTGCAGCTTGAGGATGAGTTCCTGAAACGTTAGAGGTTGCACAGTCATGGATGAAATCCGATCTGGAAAACAATTGTAAACGGTGGGTGGGACGAGGGAAAGTGCGGAGTGCGCATTAATAGCAGTTGGGACACCATTGTGCAGACTTTCGCCGCTGGATTTCGAGAATTGCGCCGGTTGCCCGGTTCGAAGCGGAACGCAAGCCGCGCACCTCTTGCTTGTTTTCGGGAAGCAGGCGCGGGACAGGGATGAGGCTAGTCGAGGCGTTCGAGCTGGGCGGAAGTTTGGAGTTTGCGGTCGAGGTGGCGGTCGATGATCTGCATGAGGAACCGGCGCAGGTCGGCGAGGCGCGAGTTGGGAACGGGCTCGGCGGTGAAGTGATCGACCCGGTTGCAAAAGATTCGGGCGGCGAGATCGCGGGACTCGGGAGACATCTCCGAGCTGGCAATGCGGCGGTGGCGCTGGCAGACGAGACCGTCGCGCAGGGCGTGGAACCAGGCTGGCTGGCCGGCGAGTGGCGAGCCACACTCGATGCACTGGTCGAGCGGAGGAAGAAAACCCATGAGGCGGAGCATCCAGAGATCGAAGTAGGCGATGGGCAGCCAGATGGGGCCGGTTTCAAGAGCCTGGAGGACGGCCCAGGCGAGACGGAAGATGGCGTCGTTCGATTCGCGGTCGGGGAGGAGTTCGTCGAGCATTTCGGCGACGTGGGCGAGAGCAACGCAGCGCGGGTAGTCCATGGGCGAGGAGAGCGGAGACAAGAGCACGTCGCAGGAATCGAGGCGGGCGAGTTCGCTGCCGGGACGATCCTGCCAGAAGGCGCGGACACAGGTGAGCGGCTCAAGGGCTCCGCCAAAGCGCTTCTGCGAACGCTTGGCACTCTTGGCGACGCCCTTCACCTTGCCTTCGGCGCGGGTGAAGAGGGTGACGAGAAGATCGGCCTCGCGAAGCGGGTAGGTGCGGAGGACGACGGCCTCGGATTGCTTGAGGGGCATGGGAGATTGTTATAGCAGGTTTCAAAGTTTCAAGGTTGAGACGGAGACCGGAAGCAAGGTCAACAACTCCACATCTGCCAAAAGCTGGCAGATGTGGGACACCAGAACCAGTTCGAAATTTTTCTACGCGACGCTGGGCTCGGACTGGGGGACAGGGTCGGCGATTTTCTTTGCGAAGGTGCAGGAGCCAGGCGCAACCGGGACGGCGGCGGCAACGGTTTTGGATGCGGCGGACTTCTTCGCGGACTTCTTCGCAGATTTCGCCGGCGGCGCGGTGACGGGCTTGGCTTTGGATTTGGCGGGAGCTTTGCTGTTGGGACAGACGAGGAAAGTTCCTTCCTTGGTGACTTTCTCCAACAGGTACGGGCTGCCGCAGTCAGGACAGGTTTCGGCAACGGGTTTGGTGGCGGCCGTGAAACCACACTTGGGATAGCGGCTGCAACCGTAGAAGAAATTGCCGCGGCGGGCCTTCTTCTCGACGATTTCTCCGGTCTTGCACTCGGGACACTTTACCCCGATGAAGTTCTGCTTGATGTACTTGCACTCGGGATAGCCGGAGCAGGAGACGAACTCGCCGAAGCGGCCGTTGCGCAGCAGGAGGTTGCGGCCGCACTCGGGGCATTTCTCGTCGAGAGGAACGTCGGGCTTTTTCTGCACGGAGTCGAGGCGGCGGGTGGTTTTGCACTCGGGATAGCCGGTGCAGGCCATGAAGGTGCCAAAGCGTCCGCGCTTGAGGACCATGGGTTTGCCGCAGTTTTCGCAGAATTCCTCCTCGTTGTTGGAGGAAATTTCGGCGTCCCCAAGGTCGGTTAGGTTGATGGGGTTTTCCTTGGTGAAAGTGCAGGAGTTGGGATCCTTCTTATCAAAGGTTGAGCAGGCGAAGAATGAGCCGTGCTTGCCCCACTTGAGGACCAGGGGCGCGCCGCAACGTTCACACTTTTCAGTGGTGGCCTTCTCCATGCGCTTGACGTTTTCCATGTGCTCGCCGGCGTATTCGAGGTCCTGCTCGAACTTGGTGTAGAACTCGCGGAGAGCATCCAGCCAGGTGATTTTTCCCTCCTCGACTTCGTCGAGGTCTTCCTCCATGCGGGCGGTGAACTGGAAGTCGAAGATGTCCTTGAGATTTTCGACGAGCAGTTCGGTGACGACGAAGCCGATCTCGGTGGGGAAGAATTTTCCGCCACGGCCGGCGGTCTTCTGCACGTAGCCACGATCGACGATGGTGCTGATGATGGCGGCGTAAGTGGAAGGACGGCCAATGCCGCGCTCTTCCAGTTCCTTGACCAGCGAAGCCTCGTTGAAGCGGGGCGGCGGTTCGGTGAAATGCTGCTCGGGATGGAGCGACTCAAGCTTGAGCTTCTGGCCTTCTTCAAGCGGCGGAAGCTTGTGCTTGAGCGACTCGTCTTCCTCGTCCCTGGCTTCCTTGGCTTCTTCGTAAACCTTGAGAAAACCCTCGAACTTGAGCACCGATCCGGTGACGCGGAAGTTGTAGCGGTTGGCATCGGACTGGGCGGTTGCGTCGATATCGACGGTGGTCTGGTCAAAGACTGCGGCTGACATCTGCGAGGCGACGAAGCGCTGCCAGATGAGCTTGTAAACCTTGAACTCGTCGTCCTGGAGATAGGGGCGCAGTTCGTCGGGCGTGCGCAGGGCGGAGCTGGGACGGATGGCTTCGTGAGCTTCCTGCGCGTTCTGCGCCTTGGTCTTGTAAGCGTTGGGCTGCTCGGGCATGAAGGGCTTGCCGAAGTCGCGCTCGATGAGGTTGCGGACCTCGGTGAGCGCATCGTTGGAGACGCGGACCGAGTCGGTACGCATGTAGGTGATGAGGCCGACGGTGCCCTCAGCGCCGAGCTCGACGCCTTCATAGAGGCGCTGGGCGACCATCATGGCGCGCTTGACGGTCATGCCAAGTTTGCGCGAGGCGTCCTGCTGGAACTTGGAAGTGGTGAAAGGCGGCACGGGATTGCGGCGGCGCTCGGCGCGCTTGACCGTCTGAACGGCCCAGGCAGCGGCTTTGAGTGCGTCGACAATGCGCTGGGACTCCGCTTCGGTATTGATCTCCAGCTTTTCGCCGTTGATGCCCAGGAAACGGGCATCGAAGACGGGAGCCTTGGCGGCGTGGAGACGGGCGTCGAGGGTCCAGTATTCCTTTTTCTCGAACTTCTGGATCTCGTGCTCACGATCGACGATGAGGCGGAGCGCGACGGTCTGGACGCGTCCGGCGGAGAGTCCGCGGCGGACTTTGTCCCATAGCAGGGGCGAGACCTGGAAGCCGACAAGGCGGTCGAGAATGCGGCGGGTCTGCTGGGCATCGACGAGATTCCAATCGATCTCGCGGGGATGGGCGAACGCCTCCTGCACGGCCTTTTTGGTGATTTCGTTGAAGGTGACGCGATAAACGGGCTTGACTTCCTTCTTGTGGCTGCGGCCGCCGTCGGTGTTGCTGCCGAGTTCCTCTGCGAGGTGGGCGGCGATGGCTTCGCCTTCGCGATCGGGATCGGGTGCGAGATAGATGGCGTTGGCGCCGCGGGCAAGCTTCTTGAGGTGCGCGACTACCTTCTCTTTGCCGGGGATGACCTCATACTCGGTGGAGAAATCATGTTCGACATCGACCCCGAGACCGCGCTTGGGCAGATCCTTAATATGTCCGAGAGAAGCTTCTACTTCGTAACCGTCGCCGAGATATTTTTGAATCGTCTTGGCCTTGGCTGGGGACTCGACGATGACTAAACCTTTGGACAATGGAACCTCTTCCGCATCTATGGAAACTGGAAGGTAACCTAGCACGAGCGGGGCCGCATGGCAAAATTCGCAGGCCGGGAAAAACGTCCTTGGATGTGGGAATGGAACGCGTAAACTGTTGATCCATTAGGGGATTGAAGGAAACTTCACTTTTGTGCGGGAAGTGGGCGGCGGTGGCGGCGAGGCGGCACTCGATGGCCCAGGTGGAGATTCGAGCGTGGCGGGGAGTGCTGGCGGAGCCCGGAACGACCGGGAAAGAACAAGAGTGAAGGCAGGATTAACTCTCCCACTTCTGCCAAAGAAGACAGAAATGGGGCACCGGTACTTGCACCGTACCCGGCTAGAAGACGCGGACGTAGTTCTTGCCGGGGAGTTGACGGATTTTGTTGCTCATCTCGAGCTCGAAGAGGGCGGAAAAAATCTCTGAGCTGGAGAGTTCGGAATCGAATTTCTCGATCAGATCGTCGATGTGGATGGATTCGTCTGCCTTAATTACGGCGAACAGCCGGCCCTGGTCCTTTGGAAGTTCGGCGGCCTGAGGCGGCGGATCAAGCAAGGACGCGGCCTGCGGGATGGGCAGCTGGGACTGGCGCTGCTGCAACTGGAGGCGGATGGCGGTGGGGAGTTCCTCGAAAACGTCTTCCCAGGTGGCGGTGAGCTTGGCTCCCTGCTTGATGAGAGTGTTGGGAGTGAAGGCGAGTTTGTTGGTGACATTGCCGGGGACGGCGAAGACTTCCCTGCACTGCTCGAGGGCGCAGCGGGAGGTGATGCGAGTGCCGCTGAACTCACCCGCCTCGATCACCAGGACGCCGCGCGAGAGACCGCTGAGGATGCGATTGCGCAAGGGAAAATTGTGCGGATTGGGGCCGGTGGCGATGGGAAATTCGCTGATGACGGCGCCACCAAGTTCGAAAAACTGCTCGGTGAGCTTGCGATTTTCGCGCGGGTAGACGACGTCGATCCCGGTGCCGAAGACGGCGACGGTGCGCCCGCGGGCGAGGATGGCTCCCTTGTGGGCCATGGAATCGATACCGCGAGCCAGGCCGCTGAGAATGACAAGGCCGCAGTTGGCGAGGTCCTGGGAAAGGCGCTCGGCCATGCCGAGTCCGTAGGGCGTGGGGTGGCGCGTGCCGATGATGGCGATGGCGGGCTCGACCAGGACGCGGGCGTCGCCGCGCACATAAAGGACCAGCGGCGGATCGTAGATTTCGGCAAGGTGCTCGGGGTACAGGCTGGAGCCGAGGGTAACCAGCGTGACGCCAGGAACGCCGGCGAGCTTTTTCAGCTCTTCGTCGGCAAGGCGGAAAGAGTTGCCGAGCGCGATGGCCTGGGCGCTGGCCGCGGGCAGGCCGGTAGCCTCAAGCTCGGTGAGCGAAGCCTGGAAGATATCCTCGACCCTGGGGATGTGTGCGAAGAGGCGGCGGACACGGGTGGGGCCGAGTTGCGGGGTGAGAGCAAGTGCGAGCATCTGGCGATCGCGGGCGGAGACCTGCGGAATGGTTGCTTCAGACATAAGAGATCGATGAAAGGGAGTTTAGCGGGTGTGGCGGCGGGAGTCACGGAAAATTGCTAGCGCAGACGGCCAGCGACTTGCGCGGGAGGCGCGCGATCTGCAATCGTAGTGGGTTGGATATACGAAAAATATGCGGCCATTGAAGATTTCGGCGATCTCGTTTCTGAATACGGTTCCGCTGATGTGGGATTTTGAACACGAGCCCTCGCGGGAGATTGGCGAGAATTTTGAGGTGGGTTATACGGTGCCTTCGCATTGCGCCCAGGCTCTGCGGGAGGGTACGGCCGACATTGGCATCATCCCGGTGATCACAACGGCAACGATTCCGGGGCTGGTGGTGCTGCCGGATGTGGCGATTGCGGCGCGGAACCAGGTGCGGTCGATTCTGCTGGTGAGCAGGAAACCGATGGCGGAGATTCGCACGGTGGCCGTGGACACGTCATCGCGGACTTCGGTGGGGCTGACGCAGGTTCTGCTGACGAAGTTTTTTGGCGGACACCGCGAGCTGACCCCGATGGCTCCGCTGCTGGGACCGATGCTGGATGCATGCGACGCGGGACTGCTGATTGGCGATCCGGCAATGATGGCAAAAACCGACGGCCTTTATGCCTACGATCTGGCCGAGGTTTGGCGGGCCAAGACCGGGCTGCCATTTGTGTTTGCGGTGTGGGCGGTGCGGCGGGCGGCACTGGCGGAAATGCGGGCGGGGCTGGATTTGGGCGGGATCTTCCGGCGCTCGCGCGACCACGGGCTGCGGCCGGAAAGCGTGGCGGCGATCGCCAAGGAATGGGCTCCCCGGATGGGACTGAGCGAGGCCGGTATATCGAGCTATCTGCTGGAGAACATCCACTACCGGCTGGACGCGGAGTGCAGGCGGGGGCTGGCGCGGTACTTTGAGCTGGCGGTGGAATGCGGCGTGATTGAGCATGCGCCGGAGCTGGAGTTCTGGCAGCGGAGCGACGGGCGGGAAAGCTGAGGAAGGCGGGCGGGACGGAAATGAATCGTCCGGCGCAGCATGGCATCTAAGTAACTGTAGATTGTAGCTTCCGCCGTATCTTCTACCGGGTTGGATGGAGTAGAGTGGAAGCAGCTCTTTGAGAATGGTCAGACCTTTCAGGTTCGCGCGGAAACTGCGGCGAACCGGGCCGGCGGCTCCAACCGATTGATTTCGGCGCGGAGCAGCCAAGACGCAAAAATTTCTCCGCGGACCGCTTATCGAAACTGGTCTTGATTCGCGGAGCCAGACCGAGACTCAGAAACCGGGGTCTCGGCTGGAACGGTTTTTGGGGGCGTCACGGCTTCGACGGAAACGGTTGCGGCCAGGAGGCATGCAGGGGCGCACACACCCTTAATCGAGTGCAAAAAACACAGTTGCCAACACTGAACTGGCTTACGCAGCTTAATTAGTTAAGCTGCCGTTCTCCGTGGCTTCGCCTACGGGCTACGGTCAGAACGTCGCACAGCAGGCTGGCTCCGATACCTACGTCTGGGGGTTGGAGCGAGATCAACAGGCTAGCCAGCTACGTTTCTTGCCGATTCTTAGCGTAGAGGGTGAACGTTGTGGCTAATGACCACGGCAGGAATCGAATACGCATGTAGTCTCCTTGCTTTCAGCGCTTTCGGACAGGGGTTCAACTCCCCTCGCCTCCACCATTACTAAGTTATTTATTATCAATATCTTATAGATAGACGAAAAGAAACGTACACGTTTTGTACATTCAGCCGGGCTATAATGTTCGGCATGAATTCCGCTAGTGTCCCCGCCGTTGAGGCGTACGTACGTCACTCCGCTGATTGTCCCAAAGCTGATGTTCGCGACTGGAAGCGCTGTAAGTGCCCGAAATGGCTTTCCTGGAGGCAGGACGGCACCACTGTCCGCCAGAGCGCAAAGACTCGCAGTTGGGAGAAGGCGCTGGACGCCGCTCGCCGTCTTGAAGAGAAGTTCCGCCGCGCTCTCAACGGAGAGCCGACCGCCGTACAGGACGCCATCACGTTAGAGAAGGCGGTCGAACAATACCTGGCCGACAAGAAGAGCCAGAAGATCGGCGCCCAGTGGCAGGGCAAGATAGAACACACGCTGCAGAAGCAGCTCCTCGGTTGGGCGAAGCTCCACAACGTGTACTTCCTGACTGATCTGACGCTGCAAAAGTTGCAGGAGTTCCGGCAGACGTGGACGGTCGCGGACATTACCGCCGCGAAGACTCAGGAGCGTCTGCGCTCATTCTTTCGATGGTGTCAAACCCTCGGCTGGATCGCGAACAACCCTGTCGCTCAACTCAGCCGAATCAATGTCCGCCAGAAGCCAACGGACTGGTTCACTGATGCGCAGTTCGCCAAACTCCTCGACGCGGTTTATCTGTATGACAAGCGCGACAAGGCGAGTGCTGGTCTCAGCCCAAATGCCGAGAGATTGCAAACGCTGCTGTCGCTCATGCGCTATTCCGGCCTTGCAATCGGCGATGCTGCGACCCTTGAGCGCGAGCGTCTCAACGAAGACGACACCCTCTTTCTCTACCGGCAAAAGACCGGCGTGCCCGTTTTCGTTCCCCTTCCGCATGACGTTGCCGAATCTCTGAGAAATGTTCCGCCCGGCCCTAAGCCGAATTCTCGCTACTTCTTCTGGTCCGGCAATGGTGAGAGGAAAAGCACGGTGGCCGACTGGCAACGTGCTTTTTATCGGCTTGTTGAGTTAGCGGACATCAAGAATTCCGATGACACCCCGAAACGATGCCATCTGCACATGCTCCGCGATACGTTCGCTGTGGACCTTCTCCTGAACGGGGCGAAGCTACAGGACGTGTCACTGCTACTTGGCCACAGTTCAATCAAAATTACTGAAAAGCACTACGCGCCGTTCGTGCGTGAGCGTCAAGATCATTTGATTGAAGAAGTGCGAAAGGCGCGCGCGAAGGCTGAAGAAAAAAGAACGAAGGCAAAACATGCGTGAGGAGTACCCATTGCAGCAATTGCGGGGCGGGCCGAACCGTGAGAGTAATAGATCAGCTTCCAGGTTTGTCGGCATCCTAGCGCAGGGCTTCGTCACGCCTCGCCCTACCCCCGAGCGACAACTGGTGGCGTAAGCGGCTTCACGGGAGGTCTCATTGCCAAGCAAAGCTCGCATTGCGTTCGACGAAAACGCTGAGGACGTCGCTCGACTTCTAGAGATTCATGCTGAGATCGGTGGCGACGACAAAGGCCGTCGATTCGGCCTTGAGGTCCTTAACAAATCAGCAATCGTGTTGATCACCGCCATTTGGGAAGCGTACTGCGAAGACATCGCGGCGGAAGCACTGGAGCACCTTGTCACCAATGTAGCCAGCGGCTCTGCCCTCCCAAAGGAACTGAAAAAGAGAATGGCCCGTGACATCAACGCGGAGAATAACGATCTTGCCATGTGGGATCTTGCCGATGATGGATGGCGCGCTAAGGCTCGAACGCGAATCGCCACGCTCACCGCTGAGAGAAATCGTAAGCTGAACACACCCAAGACAGACCAGATCAATGATTTGTTCGAGGCTGCTATTGGCCTGCCCAATGTATCAGCCTCGTGGCGGTGGAAGAAGATGTCAGCCGCCCAAGCAAAAACGAAACTAGATAACTATGTCACTCTCAGGGGTGCCGTTGCGCATCGTGGGGCCGCAGCGTCCAGTATCAAGAAGGCCCAGGTCAGTGACTACTTTCAGCATGTGAAGAGCCTTGTCGGAAAAACCGGCGGCAAGGTGAATGCTTACCTCAAGAGCGCAACGAACAAGTCGCTTTGGTGAGTCACTTGCGATGAGTGGTGAGCTTGGCCCTCGGTGGTCACTTCAAAACCGGCCATGCGTGGACGTCTCAAAACCGGCCATGGAGAGTGGCCTAAGACAGGTTTTGTTTTACCCTGCCGAAGTGGGTTTGGCAAGGCGGATCTGATTTCGC
>Ga0181520_10002303_pt1 | contig 35843 bp, 26 predicted proteins | sample PEATcosm2014_Bin_29_FD_132451 | JGI IMG/M metagenome (GOLD analysis project Ga0181520, IMG submission 132451) | Peatland microbial communities from MTU Mesocosm Facility, Houghton, MI, USA - PEATcosm2014_Bin02_30_metaG | ecosystem: Environmental > Terrestrial > Soil > Wetlands > Peat | place...
ACCTTCGTCATTGCCGCGGTCAATGTCGTCTTGCCGTGGTCCACATGGCCGATCGTCCCTACATTCACATGCGGCTTCGTCCGTTCAAACTTAGGTTTAGACATGGAGTTCTCCTGTATATAGATTTACTTTAAAAATCAGCTGGGGATGGGGATCGAACCCACGACCTCTTCCTTACCAAGGAAGTGCTCTACCAACTGAGCTGCCCCAGCAAAATAGTTTGCATATTCTACAAATCTGGAGCGGGTGATGGGAATCGAACCCACGTCTAAAGCTTGGAAGGCTTTCGTTCTACCATTGAACTACACCCGCACAGGGAAACAGGAAATCTTACAAAAACAGATAAAAAACTTAAAAGCTGTTCTACTGGATCTGCAGGCTGCGCATAATACGTTCGCAGTCTACCAGATATTGCAGGTACTGTTCAGCCGGGATCTGACATTGAAGAGCATATCCCGCATTCCCGCGCACAAGCAGCAGAATCCTGTAGTGCATATAATCACCGCCGAACTGCCACATAAGTCCGTGTCCGGCCGGATAATCCACTTCACGCTGTGTTGCTTCCTGCACTCCCCATTGCCTGGCGACCTGCTTGGCAAATTCATTCACCCCCACCTCTTCAGGCAGGCTGAAACGCTGCAGCGTTCCGCGCACCTCGGGGATCGGACCGACGAAACCCACCAGAGACTGGATACGGCTGTTGTCCAATGTCCATCCTTCTGGAACATCAAGAGCAACCTTAAAAAGATCGTTTTTATAATGAGTCCCCTGCACTACTCCTTTTTTGACAGATTCACCCTTTGGAATGCGGGCTACCATGGCCAGGAATTTATCCCGGTTGTAAACACCGCCATTGGCCGGCTTGGGGGCTTCCGCGATCCACTGATTTGCCAGTTTCAGTCGGTCTTCTGTGGGAGGGTGATCGATCCAGTAGGGGCTGATATGTTGCCCGGCCATTTCTTCCTTTTCAATGGTTTCCAGCCGCTTGAAAAAAGTCAGCGCCGCGCCAGGATCGTATCCCGCCCTGGCGGCATAGATAATGCCGTGCTCATCCGCTTGAAGTTCGTGGTCTCTGCCATATCCCAGCAGATACAGGTTTTCATATATCCCCGCGGCCTGAGCAATTGCAAGCGACGCCGCCCCGGCTCCCATCACCGCGCCCCCGATGGCGCCCAAGGCCGTTAAAGTCGACATGGCTGCGGACCGTTGTAGCGTTTCAATGGCGTGCCAGGCTGCGATGTGCGTGATTTCGTGGCCAAGCACAATAGCCAGTTCCGCTTCATCAACCATCTGCGTCAGAAGACCGCGGGTTACAAAAACAAAACCTCCGGGAACGGCAAAGGCATTCATTTCATCGCTGTCAATAATCGTGAAATCATACTGAAGGTTCGGACGGTCTGAGACCTTTGCAAGCCTCTGGCCCACCTGATCGACATATGCTTCCCACAGTATATCCTTGTACACACCGTATTCCTTGACGATATCATCTTTAGCCTTCCGTCCGATTTCGATTTCGGTTTTCTGGCTGATCACGTGTACTTCGTGATGCCTTGTGACGTAGTTGCGGGCACAGCCGGACATAAAAATGATCAGCGCTGAGCTGACCATCAGCAGGCATTCTTTGGGGATTCGGGATTTTTGACGCGAATATATCACGATCTTTTTCATTATAAACAAAAAGCCATTCCCGTTAACGGGAATGGCCGGGCATCAGAAAAAACCAAGAAATTATTCTTCGAAGAAAAGCTCAATGCCGCCTAGACGTGCAGCCACCGCATTATAAACCCAGGCCATGAAGGCGTTCACAAGCGCACCGATCAGCCCGTAAAGAATCGGAGCCAGAAGGAGCGTCACGAACCCTTCAACATAACGCTGCTCGATCATGGCGTTAACGAACAACACGATCCCCGCCAGAACGCCGGCTACGGCGCCGAGAACCGCAGAGATGCGCATTACCGAACCAACACCTATTGTTTTAAGTCTTTTCACGGTGACCTCCCGTTCACTTATTCCTCTTCGACGGGACTAGCGGCGATGGACTCATCCGCCGCATGTCCTGTTATGTCGAAAGAGTTTACTTGAAAGATGCGGAAACGTCAAAGAAAAGTCGCGAATGGTCAGGGTAGGATTCGAACCTACGAAGGGCATAGCCCGTCAGATTTACAGTCTGATGCATTTGACCGCTCTGCCACCTGACCATACGCGACTCAAATATTTAATTTATCGTACAAAATTCAGCTTACACTGAGCGGAAACGAGAAAGCGCAACACAACCAAGAGCAAAGCAGACCACAAAAGCCTGGATAAAAATCCCCACCACCGGCATCGCCGCCGCCACTGTCAAGGCCAGAAGTCCCAGAAATCCCGTAAAAACCGGATACAACGGACGCTTCAATGCGGCGGTCAATCGGACGCCTATCCATTGCCCCACAGTCACCGTTCCCAGAATTAAGGCGGCCATCAGCAGCGCCGCTGCCATGAAGGCGAGGGGTATGCCTATGATCGTGATAACCAGAAACACCATTACCGGCAATGCCATCAACAGCGCGAGTATCCCGATCAGCAGAGCGCTGACCGGATGCCCGGCAAGTTCCCGGCGGGCAGCTTCTATTTGCCCCGGGAATATAAGCAATACGACCAGCGCCAGCGCGATTGATCCAACACTGCCGAAGATGATGGCAGCGCCGACAACCGCGCCAAGTCCTGCCGTCATAGCAGGCACCACAACGGCAAGGCCTTTTCCAACCCTGCTCAGAGACCAGGGAAATGCGGTGGTCTTGCCGTTAACCGCCGAACCCGGGTCACGGATAACCCTTCCCCCCAGAGCCACTGCGTCGCCTTTAATAACTCCCATCGGACCGACATAAATATTTCCGCCGATGGCCACCGCGTTTTCTTCCACAGTCCCATTGACCCGTATCGAATCTCCTATGGCGACAGCGCTAGCCACGGTATCGTCAGACCTTACCGAAATCGGCTGGCGGACTTTAACAACGTCTCTGAATTCAGAATCAGCGGCATAAACAGCCGCCGGCGCCAACAAAGCGGCTAAGAGTAATGCAGTTTGTCTTTTCATCTAATTCTCCTCTTCGATTCGCTTCTCCCTCTGAGTAGTGAGCAAAGTCGAACCACTTGCAGCGATTATATAAAGGCATGTCAGGAAGGCGAAAATTGTCCGGTTTCTTCCGAGTGCCGTATGTAGTCCAGGACTTCCTGTGCGGACTGAAGCTTCAAGATATCCTGGATGCGACCTGTTGCCTGGAAAAAGCCTGCGACCCTGGCCAGGAACGCAAGATGCGCTTTGGGATCTTCCTGCGGCCCGAAGAACAGTACCCAGACATGAACCGGACCTTCTTTCGATATGCCGAGAGCCGCCTTGACTTTAGCGATTCCGGCCAATCGCGCGTGCGGCATGGCCAGTCCGCTTCCAAGATCTGTAGTACTGACCTTCTCCCGTTCCATCACCGCGTCGAAACTCTGCGCAGAGTTCGGCAGTTCCAGTGCGGCTATAAGCTTCCTTATTATTTGTTCCCGCGTCTGGCCTGGAGAGAGCCAAACAACGCTCTTTTCGTTAATGGAGTCCTGGAGTCTGCCGCCTGTTTCCTGCTTTACAGCGTTCATAGACAGCAGTTCCATCTGCATCTCTGCGCGTCCGGCCGCCTCGGTAAGCTTCGTGCTTTCCAGAGCTCCGCCGATTTCCCTGGCAAAGGTCTCCAGGAGCCGGAGCTGTTCAGGTTCCTGCAGGCTTCTCACATCAGCCGGACGCAGCGCCAGAATTCCCATGGTTTTACGAATCCCCTTGAGCGGCACGTAAAGGCTTCCTGATCCGGACAATGTGTCGGTCCCTGCACCGGCGGTCTGGCCGTGTTCATACACCCAGTCCGCAACCGCATATTCATGAGCGGCGCTTCCAGAATCAACCGCAGAGGAATCACCTGCGGCAATTTCCAGAGAGCTGTCCTTTCCCGGCGCCAGAATCGCCAATGGAATCCGATAGAATTCACTCAACCTTTGCTGTGCTATATCCAGCAACTGTTTTGGATCAGGCGTTTCAGACAATTCCCGACTCAACCTGTATAACACGCGGGTGCGCTCTTCGCGCTTTCTAATCTGTTCAGATTGAAATCTCAGCCTGCTTGTCAGCGTGCCTATCAGAACAGCCACCGCGAACATTACCCCAAAAGTAAAAACATATTGCGGGTTAGTAACGGCAAGGGTAAAGTAGGGCGGCACAAAGAAGAAATCAAAGGCCATTACTCCCATAATAGCCGCTACAAACGAAGCCCTGCGCCCGAACCAGTAAGCTACTCCGGTGACTCCCAGCAGATAGATCATCGCCAGGTTCGCGCGATCGATTAAATGGAACAACGGCCAGCAAACGATCGTGCATGCAATGACAGTGACGACGGCCCAGATAATTCCCGCCGCAGGCTCTGCTGCAGCAGACACCGAAGACCGCTTTAAACCCAGGCTCTGGCCAAAACCACTGATAACGTAAAGGTCGATATCGCCGCAGCGCCGGGCGAGCTGATTCACGACCGACCCCTGGAACCATTCCTTCCAGCGCGGTTGAGCGGGTTTACCTATAACTATCTTGGTGACGTTATTTTTCCGGGCGAAATCCAGGATCTCCGCGGCGACATCCTGGCCGGAAAGAGTCACGGTTTCCGCCCCTAATGTTTCCGCAAGGTGAAGATTATCTATCAAGTGTGCGCGGTCCTCAGGCGCCAATTTTGCCAGAGCCGGCGTCTCGACGCTGGCGGCAAACCATCTGGCGTGCAGTCGCGTTGCGAGACGATGTGTTGCCCGCACCAAACGCGCAGACATCGGACTGGGGCTCACAGCCACCATCAGGCGCTCTCCCGCCGGCCAGACAATGTGTATGGCATGCTCTTCCTTAAAAGCATGCATCTGGATATCAACGCGCTCGGCGGTATGCCTAAGAGCGAGCTCGCGCAGGGCTATAAGATTGCCAGGCTGGAAAAAATTATCGGCGGCCTTCCCTGCCAGGTCTCCACAATAAACTTTCCCCTCTTTCAGCCGCTTAAGCAGGTCCTCGGGAGCGATGTCCACCAGCTCAAGTTCATGCGCTCTCTCAAGGAAGGTATCGGGAACCGTTTCCCGTACCAGCACATTCGTAATCTGGGCAACGACGTCGTTAAGGCTTTCCCAGTGCTGAACATTAAGCGTGGTGTAAACACTGATTCCGGCGTCAAGAAGTTCTTCCACATCCTGCCAGCGCTTGGCGTGGCGCGACCCCGGGGCGTTTGTATGTGCCAGTTCATCTATAAGAATCAGAGTTGGTCTGCGCGCCAGAGCGGCATCCAGATCAAATTCCTGAAGCGTGACTCCCTTGTAGCTTATATGCCTGCGCGGAAGTATCTCCAGCCCTTCCAGCAGTTCCGCAGTCTCCGGGCGACCATGCGTTTCCACAATGCCGGCTACGACATCCCAGCCTTCCTTTTTCCTTGCCTGGGCGGATTCGAGCATGGCATAGGTTTTTCCCACTCCGGCATTGGCGCCGAAAAACAGCTTCAACTTGCCGCGCCTGGCCGCTTCTTCCTCGGCCTGCACCTTTTTCAATAATTTATCTGGATCAGGTCTTTTTTCCATTATCATTCTTCCGGAGATTCGAGCCTGTAACCCACGCCCGGCTCGGTTTTCAGGCAGCGCGGACGGACAGGATCCGGCTCGATTTTATGGCGCAGCTGATATACCGTTATCCGCACGAGTTCGGGCGTCACTTCGCGGGCTTCACCCCAGACTTCCCGCATCAACTGGCTCTGGCTTACCACCCGCCCGGAATTTCTTACAAGCACAGAAAGCAAATCATATTGCAGCGGAGAAAGGCGAATTTCTTTTTTCTTAAGCCATACGCGGCGGGAAACAAGATCTACCCGAAGCCCTTCATGTTCGTAGAGCGGAGCGGCGTCTTCCGGTTTTTGCCGCGCATGCCGCACAGCGACCCGCAGGCGGGCGAGCAGTTCCGCCACACCGAAAGGTTTTGTCAGGTAATCATCGGCACCGGCATCCAGGCCGCGAATCTTATCAGGCTCCTGCCCCCTTGCCGATATGATGATCACAGGCGCGGAAGTCCATTTACGCAGGCTTTTCAGAACCTGGATGCCGTCCTGGTCAGGAAGTCCCAGATCAAGAAGGATGACCGAAGGTTTTCGCGAAGCAGCCAGATCAAGTCCAAGCTTTCCTGTCCTGGCCTCTATAACCTGCCAGTGATTTTTCTCCAGAGATGACCTCAGGAAGGTCAGAATGGCCTGCTCATCTTCAATGACCAGCAAAGTTTTTTCAGAATCCATAAATTGTCACTTTAATGGCAGCGAAAAACGGAAAACTGCTCCGCCACCGGGACGATTTTCTGCCCAGATACGCCCGCCGTGCGCAGTCACGATAGCCCGGCAAATGGAAAGGCCCAATCCCGCACCCGGAGAAGAAGGATCACGGTAAAATTTATCAAAAATATGGTCCAGATGATCGGGCTTCAATCCCGTTCCCTCATCGGCCACGGTTACGGAAACTGATTCCCCAAATTTCCCTGCAGAAATTTCAACGCTTTTTCCCGAAGGCGTGTGCCGCGCCGCATTTTCCAACAGATTAATTAACAGTTGATCTATCAGCACCGGATCAAGCGGCACGAGCGGAAGGTCTTCCGGTATGTCCGTTTTGACATTCCGACCTTCAAGCAGCTTTTCAACGCGCTCAAGGGAACTGCCCACCACCTCTTCAAGTGGATAAAGCGCCTTTTGAATCTTTACCTTGTCGGATTCAAGCCGTGTGATTTCGAGAACGTTCTGCACCAGCCTGGAAAGACGCTCCCCTTCAACCTGTATATTTTCCAGCAATTCCCGGGCTGCGTCGTTACTGAGAAGTTCTTCCTTGCCGAGCAAGGCATCGGCAGAACCCATGATGGCGGCCAGCGGCGTACGAAAATCATGCGAAACGGAACTCAAGAGGGAACTGCGCATTCCTTCGGCTTCAGCTTCCATCTCCGCTTTTCTAGCATTGTCCTGAAACCGCTCAACCTCAAGGGCCATGCCGATCTGGTGTGCAAAAGAATCAAGGAGCTTTCTTTGATCGGGATCCGGACGATTGCGGCGCACCAGCGGTTTCATTGACACTACGCCAACCGGGCCTTCCGCGCCCAATATCGGGACATAAATAGCTTCCGCATCCGGCAGTGAATCCGTGCCCATGCCCGCATGCTGGCCGCTGTCGTAAACCCACTGCGCCACAGCATGCTGCTTGTCACTCAGTTCTTCCGGACACGTACGCACCGCTGCCTGGAGTCCGCCGGTACTTCCCGGGACGAAGATTGTTACTTCTCCGGCAAAGGTTTCTGCCACATGATCCGCTGCGACGCGCAAAGTCTTGCCGGGGCTGCGGGTATTTGCCAGCAGCTGCGTGAAGGCGTGCATCATACCTGTTTGCTTCTGCCCGCGTTTTGCGGCTTCTGCCTCTTCCCGCAGGCGTATAGTCAAATGGCTGATCGACATCGCAACTGCGAACATAACGACGAATGTCCAGAGATACTGCGTATCGGAAACACTGAACGTAAATCGCGGAGGGACAAAAAAGAAATCAAAGAGAAGAACGCTCAGGGCAGAAGTCAGAGCGGCCGGGCCGCGATACCCCCTGGCGGCCACAGCCAGCGTTCCCAGCAGATAAACCATCACCAGGTTTGTTAACTCGGCTCGAGGAAAAATAAGAAAACAGATGCCGGTGCATGCCGCAACCGTAAAAACTGCCAGCAGGTATTCCCGTTTCACTCCCGCATTTTAGCAACTTCGATCGGACGTTATGCTGAATGAAATATTGCATTCAAAGAGGCGATTTTTGGAAAACCTCGTCCCTAAATCTCTAGCGGGTTTGCCAAAGGATCAGCAGCTAATGAGACGAAATGACATCGCGTTAAAAACTGATGCCATTCCGTTTTTTGTAATGTAGAAATTTAATGCAGGCTCTGAATGCCTCGGCGGATCATGCTGACCGCGATGGCGGCAAGGAACAGGCTGACGACCTGGGAGATCGCTTTTAAGCCGTCTTCCCCGACGGCGCGGATAACCTGCCTGCTCTGCCAGAAACACAGACCCACCAGAAGCAGGTTGGCGGACAGGGCCGTAAACGTAACAAAATATCCCCGCAACCCGATCAGGATCAACAAAGAGGTAAGCACCGCAGGCCCTACTATGAGCGGCGTGCCTAGTGGGACAGGTCCGACATGCGCGCTCGGGACGCGCTTTTCGCCGCCGATATGAAGCATCTCCACTATGGAGAACACCAGCAGCAGCGCTCCACCTGCAATTTCGAAATCAGCTGCGGATATGCCAAGCACCCGAAAAATAAATCGACCTATGGTTATGAATACTGCGCTGATCAGGAAGGCGGTGATCACAGCCTGCAGATTTACGCGGTTGCGCTCCTCGTCCGTCAGGCCTTTGGTCAGGGAAAGAAACACGGGGATGTTGCCTCCGATATCCATAGCAACGAAAATCGGGATGAAAGTGTAAATGAAACCGCTCATTTAGCGATGTTATTCTCGTTGCGGGAGGCTATGGGTATGTACTTCAACCCGTGAGGACCCGCATACTGGGCAAGCGGGCGGATTATGCGGTTGTTGCGGTACTGTTCGATCATGTGCGTGCACCAGCCGATGCTGCGGCTGATCGCGAATATCATAGGGAACAGATCCTTGGGAATGCCAAGGTAGCTGTATACGGAAGCGGAATAAAAATCGAGATTTGGATAAAGCTTCTTCTCCTGCAATACTACTTTCTCGGTCAGTTCCGCGATTTCATACCACTTTGCCGGCCCGATTTTCCGGCTTAATTCTTTGGAAATTTTCTTGAAAAGCGCGGCACGGGGATCAACTGTAGTGTAAACCCGGTGGCCAAAACCCATGATTCTCTTTTTCGCAGCAAGCTGCTTCCGGATGTAGCTTTCCACATTATCCACGCTACCTATCGCTTCAAGCATCTCCATGACGCGCCTGGTAGCACCCCCGTGGAGCGGACCTTTCAGCGTGCCAACCGCGCTTGTTATGCCCGAATGAATGTCCGAAAGCGTGGCAACGGTCACCCGCGCCGCGAACGTCGACGCATTGAATTCGTGATCGGCCTGAATGATCAGCGCGCTATCCATGGCGCGGCTTCTTATTTCATCGGGCCGTTTGCCTGTAAGCATGTAGAGAAAATTGCTGGCATGGCTAAGCGACGCGTCCGGCGAAACCACCGACTCTTTGAGCCGCACCCTTTCCAGGGCCGCGACCAGCGTAGGCATCTGGGCGGTGAGGCGGATGGTTTTGCGCAGGTTGGCTTCTTCGGAACCATCTTCGGATTCCGGGTCGAAAGCGGCCAGGGCCGATACTGCGGTGCGCAGCCAGGCCATGGGATCGGCGGTCGGCGGCAAATCCTTCAATATCGCGAAAAGCCCTTCGGGGATGGGCCGGTTCCTGCTCAATTCCGCATTGAATGCTTTAAACTGCGCCGCGGTGGGAAGCTGTCCATAAAGCAGCAGGAAAGCGACTTCCTCATAAGAAGAATTTTCCACCAGATCGGAGACGTCGTACCCGCGATAGCGGAGAACGCCGTTTTCCCCGTCTATGGAACAAATGGAGGAGGCGGCAACGATAACATCTTCGAGCCCGATTAACGGCTCAGACATACGGAATCTCCTTTATCCGCCACATTAATTATCAGTGAAGGGTTCATTTCCCCGGCCTGTTCAAAAACTGCAGGAATTCTTCGCGCGTACGCGAGTCCTTGCGAAAAATGCCGAGCATGGCGCTGGTGACCGTTGGCGTATTACGGCTCTGTGCGCCCCGCATTTCCATGCAAAGATGCCTGGCTTCCATGACAACAGCCACACCAAGCGGATTAACCTTGGCCTGAATGATTTCCGCGATCTGGCAGGTCAGGCGCTCCTGAACCTGCAGACGGCGGCAAAAAGCGTCTACAATCCGAGGGATTTTGCTCAGACCTATGACTTTCCCGTCCGGTATATAGGCAATGTGGCATTTGCCGAAAAACGGCAGCAGATGATGCTCACACAGGGAAAAAAAATCAATATCTTTGACCACCACCATCTCGCTGTAAGGCACTTCAAAAAGGGCCCCATTGATCAGGCTGTCCATATTAACGCGGTATCCTGAAGTCAGGTCCCGCAAAGCTTTTGCCACGCGTTCCGGCGTCTTAAGCAGGCCTTCTCTCTGTGGATTTTCGCCCAGCCCGATAAGAATCTCTTTCACAAGACCGGGCATGGACAAGCTGGATTCCATTGACGGGATTAATGATTCTACTTTTGATGACATACAAAATAATTATACCTAAATGAACCGGACGGAAAGAAAGGCGCCGGGGAAGGGACTACCTCACCAGACAGAATGGCCGCTCGAATCGATCCTGAGGATGTTCATTTCCCATACGGAAGGAGGCATCAGTTCCGGCCAGATTACGATCAAACCTCCGGCGCCGTCATCTACCCCCTGAAAGGAGCCTATCGTTTCCCCGACCGGGCTTAAGCGGACTCCCGTACCCCAGTCCAGAGATTTGTTCTTCACCCGCTGCCCGTAGAGATCCCATGGGTGATTGTAGCTGTCACGCCACAAAACAATCGCATCGCGGCCAACGGTTACCACGACAGGATCCCGCTGTTCTCCGATATGGCTCGGAGATACCGGTACACCGTTATCGATCACCGGAAGCCCGCGCGAATCCCACTGCTGCAGGTAGACCAGGGCGGGCTCCGTGCGGACGTCAACCCAGCAGCCGGTCAAATAGCCTTCAGGATCGGCGCTGAAATATCCGTTGGTCTGCCCGCTGTTTTCTTCGGAAAGATAAATACCGTCTTCGCCCCAATGCCTGCGGCCGCTGGCGTCCAGCAGCTGCGCTTCCCAGTCTTCTCCCATCGAATGCGGTTCCCGCCAGATCACCAGCAGAGTATTATTATCCCGCCAGACCAGCCTATGAATCTGCTGCGCGGAGCCTCTTTTTGTCACCACCATACCGTGTGGATCCCAGACCGGTTTGCGATTCTGATCGAAATACTGGGCGGTAATGGATTTATTGTCATCCGTGCCTTCCCGCCAGGCAACGACAAAACCCTGCCTCCGGTCTGATACGACAGCCGGACCGGATTGCGGCGATTCCCCGGGAGCGGAAACGGCCTGGCCTTCTTTGGCAAACCCGGTATTTCCCTTGCTGTCTATCATCTGCCAGCGCACAGCAGAGTGGTCCTGCCACACCACCGCGATATTCCCTTTTTCATCGACATCCAGCGCCGTATCCCCTAATAAAACACCCGAGGCTATGACCAGACCGGTTTCCGGCCACAGTCTGCCGCCTCCTTCGTAAATATGCTGCAGCAATATGCGACCTCCCGGATTTTCATCTTCCCGCCAAACTGCAACCATTCCGCCGCTATGATCAGACACAATGCGCAGGTCTTTCTTTGGGACTTTCGATATATCGATAACAATACCCTGATCTCCCCATCCAGGCTTGCCACGGGATGTCACACGCTGCACCCCGACCCAGCTGTTTTTTCCATCGCTTGTAACCCAGCCGGCCAGAATCCCGCCCCTTGCGTCCGGAGCAACCGTCAATTGTTCGGGCTTTGCTTTGAACAAAGGAAATGATGGCGTAAAATCAGCGAGGCAGAATGAAACCCCCGAAATCAACAAGGATACGGAAAAGCTGAAGCGCAGGAATCGCACGGAGAAAGGATATCGGCCCTGGAAGCGCTGTCAAGGTTTATTTATTTTTCATTTCCGGATTTGCCCGAAATTCCTCATTCGTGTATTATGGAAATAGCATGGAGACGTTTGATTCATTAACAAACCTTACCGTTGTCGAAGTTGCAATGGAAATTGCGCTTACACCTGAGATCCTTTCCCGGATACAGGAACGTCACGGATACCGTCCTACCCGGGATGCCGCAATGTCCACGTCGGTTGGAGGCATTGGCCCCCTGCTGAGGGAACGGATAGTAGCCCAAGCGGCACGCGGGATAAACGTTATCGGAGTGACCCTGCTTTACGAAAACACCTGGATTCAAAGCTGGTTTGAGTGGGGCCAGCTGCATCTGGAGCAGCGCAATGTTTCTTCTTATCTGCGCAACTTCCTGACAGACACCAACATTGTCCTGAACCTGCCGATGTACAACGGCGAGACGACGGCGATCAGGGTCTGGATGGCCGAATACGGCAAAGCCAAAGTTTATTTTCTAGACTGCCCGCCTATTACGCAGGTCGTATATCCAAACGAGGAAGACGCGCCTCCTAAATCCCCTAACGCCGCGCAGTGGGCCGAGGACCTGCGGCAGCAGCAGAACTGGCTGATCGGGCGAGGGTCCCTAGCTTTGTTGAAAGAACTTAATCAGAAACCGGATATTATTGTGCAAAGCGAGACTCCGACGGTTTTTGCCCATCACCGGTTGATCCAGGACGCCTTTCAGCACGATCCTTTCTTCGAAAAGACAAAATACATTTTTAACGACCACACACCCATGGAATATGCCCATCCGGTATGGCAGGCGGAAACGCTGAAACGCCTGAAAATTGACACTCATTTGTATCAACCCATATCCGGCAATCCCAATCCCAGTGAAGCGGACATCACCCGCCTTCTGGTAGGCGCGGTGGACGGCGTTTTCGGCGTTTCCGAAAAGCATGGCCGCGTCATGCGCGCCATGCCTTCGCTGCGGGATTTCGCCTCAAAAATCGAACATATAACCAACGGCGTTCTGGTTGACTACTGGCAGGCGGCTGAATACAAAAAACTGGCTTCGCTGTCCGATGATGAACTCTTGCAGCTTAAAGACCGGAAAAAATCCGATCTGCTCGACTGGGTATGGCGCCATTTCGGTTTATGGCATACCTGGAAGGATCAGGTTCACGACAAGGGCGTTGTGCTGTGGATGCGCCGAATAACCGGATATAAGCGCCTCGACATTCTGGCGGCCATTTCCGGGGATGCCCGCATGAAAAAACAGTTTCTTGATCTGAACCTGGTGCTGCTTATCGGCGGACGCATTCACCAGCACGACGATCATGCCCAGACCATGGTATACAACCTGCTTGACCAGATCAGCCTGGATCCGATGCTGCAGGAACGCATAGTTTTCCTGGACAATTTCAATGTCTGGATGGCCCCCCGCCCGTTTCAGGGATCAGATGCCGCCATAATGCTTGCGGATGACGGGCGTGAAGCCTCGGCAACAGGGTTCATGAAAGCGCAGGTGAACGGGAACATCATCCTGGCGACTGACGACGGCGCTATTCCTGAATCGGTAATCTTCTCGGGCAAAGAACAGCCCGGGCAGGAGGCTAACGGTTTTGAAGTTCCTTATGTGTGGGGGCGCCCGACCGCAGAAGGATTTCTTAACGCCTTGCGTAATCTCCAGCAAACTCTCAACACACCCAAACGGCGCGCAGCCATGATCCGTTCCGCTTTCACGGCTGAACCACGGGTTTCAATTGAAAGAACGGTTGACGAAACTCTGGCATTTTATAAACGCGTAATGGCCAAACCTGTTGAAGTCCATTAACTGCACTGCTTATCAACAAGCTACCGCATTAAATCACTGTTCAGCTCTAAAAATTAAATCGTTTACATCATGTTTCATTGCAATTTGTTGTAAATTATTGTAAATACTCATTGCGATGATCAATAATCAGGCACGACAGGAACATGGCGTAGCCCTTCTTATTATCGTAATGCTCGTGGCCATATTGTCATTCATTTTTGCCGGCTATCAATTCCTGGCAACATCTTCACGAAGCACACTGCAGCAGATGAATGTCCGTACCGAAGCGGAAAATGCGGCTCGCGGAGGTCTTACGGACACAATTACCTGGTTTCGCAATCAATCCAAGCAGCCTGTGGGAAGTTACTCCAATACATCCGCTTATCCTTATCCAGATGCGGCGTTTGCCCCGCTTCAAAGCAATGGCGACACTATTGATCAGTCTCTTGGGTTGGTGCAAGAATATCCTCTTCGAAACAATTCCAATCTGTATGCGCGCTACCAGGTTTTACAACAAGCCAATCCAGCAACGAATCCATGGAATTCACATGCGGTACATGACATTACTGCCAGCCGGCTCCCGCCTCCTTATTACAATGGCCAGGGACTGGCCTGGTACATTGAAAGCGCAGGCTATATTTACATTAAGAACAGCTCAACAACTGCATATAATCAATGGCCCAACCGCGTTCTTGCAAATGCCAGTGTTTCCGTGGAAATCCGCCGCATTGCCTTGAATACTGCGACTTCCGCCCTTACGGTTGATAATCCGAACAACGTCACCTTGACCAATAACGGACGGCTGGCGGGAGGTACTACAACCTATACGCTGAACAACTCGGGGCTTGCTTACACGCGGACTTCCTCACCGCCCAACGGTACCGTTACGGGATATACCAGCGGAACGAGTTCCTGGATTCACGGCAACCCGGCTATTCAGCTGACTTCTTCCACCGCCACGAATTTTCAAACCGTCTTCGGCCTGGCGCAAAACGACGTGAAATTGATGTCGGATATTGTCGTCAACACCAATTCTCCTTTGCCGGCAAATTATCCTTCAATGGCTCTTGTTTACTGCCAGCAGAGCGTGACCTTCGATTCCACCCATCCTCTCCGAGGCGGAGGTCTTTTGATTGTTCAGGGAGACCTGAATGTTTCGGCCGGGACTGATGCTTTTTTTGACGGCGTAATTTATGTGCAGGGAGGAAACGTTTCCATAAGCGGTCCGGCGGAAATATCCGGCACTGTTATCGTCAGCGGGAATGGAACGGTGACATTGAACGGCTCCGGCGACGTGGCTGAAATTGTTTATGACAGCCGTATCCTTAATTCCGTTCAGCAGCAGGTAGCTCTTTACAGAGAAAACAAAGCGACTTATTACAACTTTACAGGGATTCACTAACCCATGATTAACAGACGCTGCGGTTTCACGCTTATAGAAGTGATGATAGCCATGCTTCTACTGACTATAGTGGCCCTGGGCATTATGCGCGCTTCAGTGCAGATGAGTCGCAGCGCTGAAAAAACCAAAGATCACGCCTTCGCCAGCGAAAAAACCATCCAGATGATGGAAGAACTGCGCGGGCTTGTGGCGTTGACAAACAATCCTTCCGTGGGCGTTCTGGACAGCTATGACGACGGCAGCACTTATAACTCCGTGCTGACAACGCACAAAGAGGTAACTGATCCAGGAGATCCTACCAGCGGCAACGGCAACCGTCGCTATTTCAGGCAAGTCAATATCGTACAGCTCCCAAACAAGCCTCTGGCCAGGCGGGTTTATGTGCGCGTGTTCCTTGCCAAAACCATGGAACCGCTGGCTCAGGCTGTCAGCATCATTTACTCGATCCAGAACCAATATCCCTCAACCCAGGCTTACGACGTATATGTTCTGGCAATCGAGAATGTCCCGGGATGGTGGTCTTCTCTGAGCACAATGCGCCCCACCTTTGACAACATCGTCCAAGACCTGCAGACAAGAGATCCCGGGCTGCAATTCAGCGTTCATTACATTACTCAGCTGGCGTACGGGCGCGATCCATATTACACCCCTTTCATCAACGCAGCGAATACTCTCGACAGCACGACTCCCTCCGGCATTTATTTCTATCCCGGGCTCCTGAGCGCGGGGGCCGGCAACACCGCGCTTTATTACGTGCCAACCTATTTCGGAGGCCGGGTCAACATCGATGGGACCACCCAGGGATCCTATTCAATAGCGGATGAATTCAATCATGCTGTCCGTTATCCCGACGAAGTGCGGCTTTACAACCAGGCGGTGTCGCAGGCGCAGACCAACGGGACGCAGCCCCCGCAGATGAGCTGGCGAATGCTTCTCGAAACGATGAACTCCAGTACCACCACCGTTCATAACCTTCTTCTGGTCAACCTGCATGGGGAGCTTTTGCCCATGCCGCCAATGCGGAATTATTCCGACGCCGCCAAAGATCCTCTCAATTACCCCAAGGTGCGAGTCGTGGCTCATCCGCAAAACCTGTATTACATAGCGAATTCATCTGTGTCGCTCAGAGTTTATAGTTATGCGACAAATCCATCAGTGTTTTATTCTTCTTCGGCAGTATCTGCAATTTCAATTGTCATTCCCAGCATTGCCTTGAACTCGACAAATATCCAAAGCGTCCGGATTGCGTCCGGTACGTCAGCCTCCGGATATTCCTGGCAAAATGCCCCCGCCACAGCCGGCGGAGGCATGTGGTACACGATTGCGCAAAATCAACCGACAAACGGGCAGACCCTGATCACGCTCTATAACACCCCTGTTATCTCGAGCGCTGCCGCAAATCACACGGGACTGCCGGGAGGCTACCGCCTTTCCGGCATGGAATACATCCCCTGCGAAGTCAAAGGCAACACAACATTTATCGAAGGATCCGGAGATCTGGCTGACAGCACTAACAATGTCCCCAAAAATACGGCCCGCTGGGTAATTTCTTTCACCCCTGGATCATTCCCAAGCGGACAGTACGAATTTGACGTCCGTATTGGAACGAATACAGGAAGTACCGGAAACACACCGACGAATCTGGAATCCACCTACATCTGGATCGGTTCATCCATTCCTCCCGTTACCGAGCAATACCAGTTCCTGGGCGATCCCCGCTATATGCCGTACAGCGACGTCAAAAACAATAACGGATACAACTGGTGGTTTGCGGATGTAAGCGGTGGAGGGTACAACGGCTTCGGCAAAACCCATTCCCCCGGAGGCTATGGATGGAACGGCGGTTCTTCTTCAGGTAATCCCACCCTCGGTCCGGTCACTTACGATGTGCCCCGTTTTTTCCAGATTCTGCGCAGCGGCCTGTTGAAGTCAGGCGGGATCTGGACGACCATGTCTGGATGGTCTTTTTTCTACATGGGGATTGGCGGCGAGATGGGAGATGACGGACATATAAATACAAACTGGACAAATGGACTTCCCATTGTAGGCATCCCGTGGAACACGACTGATACCAATACTGAAAATGTAAACGAGATTATTAATACAACCTGGGCGAACAACGCGACGGTTACTTCGCCCCGGATCGTAGCTAAAACTGACGGGTCATGGGCCGCCATTCCCTGGCTGGGCGAGTTGTATCCCGATGCCGATTTCCCAACCTGGGCGGGGACAACAGGATCAACACCAGGGAACTTACCCACAGGTTTCACGAACAAATATTACCGGGCCAGTTACAAAGACGGCAATCTGCAAACCGCGACAAATAATATTTTCAGCAATTACGCCTATTATCCGACAAAACGTACAGCAGAAAGCGGCAGCGCCTCTTTTTTCAACGGGAGCCCAACTCCTTCTTCGAGCCAATCACTGACTCATGATTCCGGATCAAGCAACGGGAATTTGACTTCAACAGGCATCACCATTTCCCAGGATTTCAATTTTCCTTTAACGACTCCTCTCATTAACCAAAGCACCACCCAAAGCGATGAACGCCCCTTCCAGTTAACCGGAACCTACCTCGGGCCCGAGTGGAGCGATTCAGTTTATTCGAGCCAAAGAACGACAACCAATCTTTATGAGGTGTATTATGATTACAATGGCAGCCTTACCGATGTTATGAGCGGCATGGTCCGGATGTCCAGCGGCACGCAGGTCGCCACCTTCGACATCAACGGGGTGGCGAATCAGTCGAATTTCGGAACTTTTGAAATCGGGAAATTAATAATGATCGGCATGACCCGAGCTTACATGCAGGCGGGAAATCCGACGATCACCACCGGGAGCGTGACACCTGTGCCGCTTGTCAGCGTTTCATCTCCAGCTGTAGGCGACCAGTACACTGATCCTTCAACGATTCCGGTCAGTTGGTCCATTAAATGGATTCGCTGGGACGGAAACGCATATACAAGCATGTATCCAGCCAATTACACCAACGCCACTTCTCTAGTTGTAAATATTAAGTACTCTAATAATACCGGCAAGAACTGGTATTTCGTGCAGGATGGGCAGCCTGCGATACTGGGCACCGCCGACATACCGCATGACCTGTCTTCGACGTCGAGTTACTCCTGGAACATCTCCTCGTTCCCGGCAGGAGATTATCTGGTCCAGGTCGAAACTTATCGACAGCCACAAAATTATCCGCTGCATTACACCTATCAGCAGCGCGAGTTTTACGTAATAAGATGACACACCGCGAACCGCGGGGAAGGGTGAAAAATATCCTCTTTCTCAGGAATGATGGGGTCACACTTGTTGAATTAATGATCGCCATTGCCGTTGCCGGCGTTCTGGCGCTGGCAGCTCCGGCGCTTTTCCGCCTTGCCCTGTGGGATCTTTCAAATCTTGAAGCTCATTCGGCGATGAAAAGCGCGGCGCAGGCAACGATCAACAACATCGGCGCGACACTCACTCAATCCAAGCGAATTTTCCAGAACAATTCTTCCGACAATCTCTTCCTTTCCCACGTCGGGCTGGGATCTGCTCCGGCAGCGATTGCCGGGAGCGCCCTCCCGGTTGTAAATACCTACGGCTCTCTTTCTCCAAGCTCAGGATCATTTTCCGCCGCGGATGTCGGGAACTGCCTGTTTATCGCATCCGTAGCTCCGGCAATTGATAATCTGGTTCATAACGGTCTTGGCAGCACCGAAACCATCCGTATTGATACGTACCAGTTCAATTATTACTATCTCGCGCAGGCGCCGAGCGGCACCATGGGTTCTAAAGCGAAAATAGATCTCTGGGAATGGCACAGCGTCTCTTACGCGGATGCGGACGAAATAACCGCCATCGCTGACGCCACAGCCAGCTCTAACACGATCCGGGCCCTGGCCGCGGCAGGCATTCAATATGCCTGGTCACCTTCAACTCCAACTTTCAGCGCGGCGTTTTTCCAAATTTCCTCGACAACGATGGCGGCCCAGCCAAATCACACCATTCAGGTTTCATCCAGCGATAAGATGTTGAACCTCCTTGTTGGCTCCATGAGCTCTGGGTTTCATTTCAGCGTTTCTCCCAATACGGGAAACGGTTTTAACACTAACACAACCGTCCCTCTGTTTGCCACAGCCTCCAACCAGTTCCCCTCCGGATTCGAAATTGCCATGATCGGTCCCAATACCGCCAGGCAGGTTTTCATGCGGCTCGTTCTTGTGGCTCAGGGAGCCTTTTCCTCAAGCAACTACGTGACCCATGAGGTTTCTGTAGTAATGACCGCCCGTGATCTCTGGTAGCCCCGCACTTGCTTATTAATGGAACTTTAAGGTAGGCTTTCGGTTATCAAATTATGTAACTGGAGGTTTTTATGGACGAACAGAAAAAAGAAGAATCATGCAGCTGCGAAAGCGGCGGCAAATGCTGTTGCTGCAAGAAAATGGTCATGGTCCTGCTGTTGCTTTTAGTTGGCGGGATTATCGGCTATCTGATTGGCCAATGCCACGGCATGCGCTGGCATTGCAAATACGGCATGATGCCGCCTCCAATGGCAGCTCCTGCTACTCCAACACCACCCACGAAATAATCTTAACAGTCAGCAAGCGGCGGGCAGCGAGCGGGGTCGGTACGATTGCAATGTATTCCCTGCTTGCTGTCCGCAGCTAGCTGTTTGTTGTCTTTAGGTAGGTTTTCCAGAATTCTTCGACGCGGACCAGTTCCTTACGGATGTCTTTGATCAGCGGGGTGCTGCGGGTCAAGTCGCGGGTATGTCCCATATTTTCGAGTTCCCTGAAAAGCGACACTAATGATGTTATGCCGAGCATCCCGCTCGAACCTGCGCTGGAATGCGAAAAACGTTCGACCTCTTCATAATTTCTTTCCTGAAGAGCTTTTTCAATTTTCCCCAAGGCTTCTCCAGTCACCTGCAGATAAAGGTTCATTATCTTCCGGGACTGCTCCTCGTCTCCATCGCTCAAGTCCTGCAGGCGGGAAAAATTTATCGGAGCGCTTTCGTTGTCAACCATTCCTTAAACTCCCTCTTTTAATTTCATAAAAAATCAGGGCCGCCGCGGCCGAAACATTCAGCGATTCAACGGGGGATTCCATCGGGATATGCAGTGATTGCCGGATATGACCGTCCCATTCCGGACGAATGCCCTGTCCTTCCTGTCCAAGCACGAGCGCCAGGGGTGGCGTCCAGTCGGCCGCCGTATAATCAATAGTTTTTGAACTGTCATTTACCGCAGTGCCCAGAAAACGATATTCAGCGAGTTTCTCTATGATAACTTTGACCGGCTGGTGTTCCAGGCTGGGAAGGCGAAAACATGACCCCATCGATGCGCGCAGAGCTTTCGGCGAAAAAAGATGCGCTGTCCCGGCCGTAGTAATGATACCGCCCATTCCCGCGGCCTCAGCCGTTCGCGCAACAGCCGCAACGTTTCCCGGATTCTGCAGTCCGTCCAGGATCACCAAAGGCGTGCGTTTTTCCCTTTCCAGCAATTCCTGCCACGTCCAGCGCGGGCATTTACAAACTGCCGCCAGCCCCTGCGGCTCTTCCACATCGGAAAGCATCCGGAATACATCGTCGCTGACTTTCAAGATGTGGCGAGCCGAGGCGCGGATATTTGAAAGCCACACGGGCTCCGCTTTCGGCGATTCATTCTTTGCTTCAATCAGAGTTTCTACGGCCAGGCCGGATCGCAGGACCTCCTCGAGCAGGCGCGGACCTTCGACAAAAATGAAAGGTCCGCCGGGATGGTCGCGGACTTCTTTTATTCGCCGCGCCAGAGGATCCCGGCGGCGTGTGATAATAGCTGAATTAGACACAGGCTCTTCAAGGGAAATTGTAACAAAAGGAAATATTGCGAATGCGTTTTAAAGGACGGACGTCAGGAGGGTTTTGCTCATCAGGTAGCGGTCAACGCACTGGGCAGCCTTACGGCCTTCGGAAATCGCCCAGACTACAAGGGACTGCCCCCGGGTCGCGTCGCCAGCGGTGAAAACACCTGGAACGGATGTCATTTTATCGGCGTCCGCGGCAATGTTTCCCCTGGCATCCAGTTTAACTCCCAACTGTTCTACGAGCCCTGTTTTTACCGGGCCAAGGAACCCCATCGCCAGAAGCACAAGTTCCGTCTGAAGAACGAATTCGGTGCCGGGAAGTTCAACCATCTTCATCCTGCCGGATGCGTCTTTTTCCCATTTTATCTGCATGCCGTGCAGCTGTCTGACTTCGCCGCTTTCGCCGGTGAATTTTTTGGTGAGGACGCCGTACCGGCGCTCGCCGCCTTCTTCATGAGAGGAAGATGTGCGTAAAATCTGCGGCCATTGCGGCCAGGGATTCGAAGGGAGGCGCTCAACCGGAGGCTTCGGCAAAACCTCCAGAGAAACAACCGATGCGGCGCCCTGCCGCAGGGACGTACCCACGCAGTCCGAGCCCGTGTCGCCGCCGCCTATAACCACAACGTTTTTGTCTTTCGCTGAGATGCTTATGCCGGGACCTACTTCATCGCCTTCGCAGCGCCGGTTCTGCTGAGGCAGAAATTCCATGGCAAAATGTATACCCTTGAGGCTGCGCCCTTCAACAGGCAGGTCGCGCGGCTGCTGCGCGCCGCAGGCAAGGACAATAACGTCGAATTCCCGGCGCAGCTGTTCTCCGGTGATTGCCGCGCCCGCATGCACTCCCGCCCGGAAGATCACGCCCTCCTGCATCATCTGCGCTACGCGCCGCTTTACCAGGTGTTTTTCCAGCTTGAAATGAGGTATGCCGTACGTCAGCAACCCGCCGATGCGATCGTCTTTTTCAAAAACGGTTACGGAATGTCCGGCACGGTTCAATTGCTGCGCCGCAGCCAGTCCCGACGGTCCTGATCCAATAACGGCAATCTTTTTCCCGGTGCGTATTTTCGGCGGTTCGGGACGGATCCATCCTTTCTCCCAGGCATATTCAATGATCTTCAGCTCTATGGCTTTTATGGATACGGGATCCAGGTTGATTCCTTCAATGCAGGCAGGCTCGCACGGCGCAGGACAAACATGTCCGGTAAATTCCGGAAAATTATTTGTGCGATGAAGCTGATCGATCGCTTTCTGCCACTGACCGCGAAAAGCGAGGTCGTTCCAGTCCGGGATCAAATTCCCCAGAGGACATCCGTTATGACAGGTTGGGACGCCGCAATCCATGCAGCGCGCCCCCTGCACCTGCACGGTTTCAGACGGCAAAGGGATGAAGACTTCCCTGTAGTCCTTAAGCCGCTCGTTAACCGGGCGCCCCTGAGGCACAGCTCTACGATGTTTCATGAATCCGTTAATATCGCCCATGGGTTCTTTTTCTTACTAAACTCCCTCGCCCCGCTTACGGGGAGAAGGTTTGGGTGAGGGGTTCGCCCTCGGCTCTCTCTTCGGTCGGCCTCGACCTCTCCCGGAAGGAGAGGTCGTAATAGAAGGCCTTCCATCAGTCTCCACAACGACGCTTACGGAATCGGCCCGTTCATTGGCCTTCCGCTCAGCATGTTCCTTCAAGGCCCTGCGGTATTCGTCCGGGAACACTTTGATGAACTTCGGCTGATATTCGTCCCACTGACTCAAAATTGTTTCGGCGCGGAGGCTTTTGGTCATCAGGACATGCTTGGAAAGCATTTCCTTGACCAGCGCCATATCCTCAGGCTCCTGCAATTTTTCCAGAGCAACCATGCCTTTATTACAGCGTTTTTCAAAAGTTCCGTCTTCATCGAGAACATAGGCGATGCCGCCGGACATGCCCGCCGCAAAATTCCGCCCTGTCGGCCCAATGATGACCGCCCGGCCGCCGGTCATATACTCGCAGCCATGATCTCCCACCCCCTCCACGACCGCATGCGCTCCCGAATTACGCACGCAGAAGCGTTCTCCTGCCAGGCCGCGGAAAAACGCTTCGCCGGAAGTGGCTCCGTAAAGGGCGACATTCCCTACGATAATGTTTTCTTCCGGCTTGAATGAGACTCCACCGGGCGGTAAAACGGCGATCCGTCCGCCGGAAAGTCCCTTGCCGATGTAATCGTTGGCGTCTCCTTCCAGCCTGAAAGTAATCCCGGGCGCCAGCCAGCAGCCAAAACTCTGTCCAGCCGATCCCTTGAAATCAATCGTAATCGTGTCCGCCGGAAGTCCTTTCACGCCGAAGCGTTTGGACACTTCATTAGAAAGAATAGCTCCCACCGTACGGTCGACATTGTGAATAGGTTTTTTAATCCGCACCGGCTTTTTGCTTTCCAGCGCGGGCTTCACATCCTGCATCAATGTGTAATCAAGCGCCTGATCCAGCGCATGATCCTGCGCCGTAACTTTGCGGATTTGAACGCCCGGCGCCGCTTCCGGCTTGTACAGGATTTTCGTGAAATCGATATATTTCGCTTTCCAGTGGCCGATACCTGCTCTGTGCGCCAGGCGGTCGGAGCGTCCCACCATTTCCGCAACCGTACGGAAACCAAGCTGAGCCATAAGCTCGCGCATTTCTTCAGCCACGAAAAAGAAGTAATTGATCACGTGCTCCGGCGCGCCGGAGAACTTTTTGCGCAGCTCGGGGTCCTGCGTCGCGATTCCCACAGGGCAGGTGTTCAAATGGCATTTCCGCATCATGACGCAGCCCATGGCTACCAGCGGCGTAGTAGCAAAACCAAATTCTTCCGCCCCCAGCAGGGCGGCGATGACTACGTCCCTGCCGGTCTTCAACTGGCCGTCAACCTGGACCCGGATGCGCCCGCGCAGGTCGTTCATGACAAGCACCTGCTGGGTCTCCGCCAGCCCCAGTTCCCAGGGCAAACCCGCATGTTTGATGGAAGTAAGGGGAGAAGCTCCCGTACCTCCATCGTAACCGCTGATCAGCACTCCTTCCGCTTTGCCTTTGGATACGCCGGCCGCGACAGTGCCGACGCCGATTTCCGCGACGAGCTTTACGCTGACGTCGGCTTTTGGATTGCCGCATTTCAAATCATGAATGAGTTGAGCGAGATCTTCGATGGAGTAAATATCATGGTGCGGCGGCGGAGATATTAACGTCACGCCCGGGACCGAATACCGTGTCCTGCCAATCTCTTCCGAAACCTTGCGTCCGGGAAGCTGCCCGCCCTCTCCAGGCTTGGCGCCCTGGGCCATTTTGATCTGGAGTTCGTCGGCATTCGTAAGATAGTTGCTTGTCACTCCAAAACGTCCGGATGCCACCTGCTTTATTTTCGAGCGCCGCAGGTTCCCGTCGGCGTCAGGCACAAAGCGCTTTTCATCTTCGCCGCCTTCGCCCGTATTTGATTTGCCGCCGATCCGGTTCATGGCGATCGCCATCGTTTCATGCGCTTCACGGCTGATGGAGCCGAACGACATGGCGCCTGTGCAGAAACGCTTTACAATATCCTTCGCCGGCTCGACTTCTTCCAGAGGAACAGGCTTCTCGGAAAATTTAAATTCCAGCAGGCTGCGCAGTGTTATATTCTTCTCGGATTGATCGTTTACCGCTCTGGAATACTCCTTGAATATTTCCCGGTTATTGGAACGGACGGAATGCTGCAGGCGCGTGATGGTAACGGGGTTGAAGAGATGCTCCTCTTCCTGCCGGCGCCAGCGATACTGTCCGCCGAGATCAAGACGGGGCTCGCCAACAGGGATCTGCGGGAAAGCACGGGCATGCCGAACGAGCGCTTCCTCGGCAATAACTTCCAGCCCGATCCCGCTGATGCGCGACACCGTGCCGGTGAAATAACGATCTATGACCGATTCATGCAGCCCGACCGCCTCGAAAATCTGGGCTCCACGGTAACTCTGAATGGTCGATATCCCCATTTTCGAAATGATCTTGAGCAGGCCTTTCTGAGTCGATTTAATGAATTTATTAATCGCAGTGAAAAGATCCAGATCCTTAAGATGGATGGCGTCATTAACCAGGGTCGACAGCGATTCCAGCGCCAGATAAGGATTGATCGCCCCCGCGCCATAACCGATAAGAAGCGCGAAATGATGCATTTCCCTCGGTTCTCCGGATTCTACGACAAGACCAACCTGGGTACGCGTTTCTTCACGAACCAGGTGATGATGCACTGCCGCTGTGGCCAGGAGACTCGGCATCGCCACATGATCCTTGTCCATCCCCCGGTCGGAAAGGATAAGGATCGTGTAACCGTCGCGGATCGCCAGGGATGCTTCCTCGCAAAGGCGCCTGAGCGCAGGCTCCAGCCCTGAAGGGCCTTCGGCGACCGGCCAGATAGTAGAAAGCGTTATGGCGCGGAGTTTCCCCGCTTTTATACAGCGGATCTTTTCCAGTTCCCGGTTGGTGATTATCGGATGAGGAAGTTTGAGTTGATGGCACTGCTCGGGCGTCTCGTCGAGCAGATTCCCCTCCGGACCGAGAGCGGATTCCATAGACATCACAATTTCCTCGCGTATAGAGTCGATCGGCGGGTTGGTAACCTGGGCAAAAAGCTGTTTGAAGTAATTAAAAAGAAGCTGCGGCTTATTGGAAAGAACCGCAAGCGGCGTGTCCGTGCCCATCGAACCCACGGCTTCCTCGCCGTAGGCCATGGGCGCAAGAATCATTTTCAGTTCTTCCTCTGTGTAGCCAAAAGCGATCTGACGGGTGATAATGCCTTCGCGCTGAATGTTGTAAACCTGCGGGGGACGAGGCAGATCTGCGAACCGGACAAGGTTTTTCTTCACCCATTGTCCGTAGGGTTGTCTTCGCTTCAATTCCGTTTTAATCTCGTCGTCGGAAATTATGCGCCCTTTTTCGGTGTCGATCAGGAACATCTTCCCGGGCTGCAGCCGCCCGTTGGTCAATATGCGGTCCTCAGGAATGTCCAGGACTCCGACTTCCGAGGCCATAACCACAAAATCATCCTTTGTAACAACATAGCGAGAGGGCCGCAGACCGTTGCGGTCCAGAATCGCGCCAATAATGCGCCCATCGGTAAAAGCGATCGAGGCGGGGCCGTCCCAGGGTTCCATTAAAGTCGCATGATATTCATAAAAAGCGCGCTTTTCCTCGTCCATGGCATCGTGGCCGGTCCAGGCTTCTGGAATAAGCATCAGAATGGCGTGCGGCAGGGAACGACCTGTCATAACCAGGAATTCAAGAACGTTGTCGAAAATGGCCGAATCGCTTCCGCCCTCCTGGATAATCGGCAGGAGTTTCTGCAGATCTTCGCCGAAAAGCGGGCTCTTCAGCAGGGATTCCCGGGCGTGCATCCAGTTGATATTGCCGCGCAGCGTGTTGATTTCACCGTTATGCGCGATGTAACGGAAAGGATGCGCCAGATCCCACGACGGGAAAGTATTGGTGCTGTAGCGCTGATGCACCAGGGCCAGCGCGCTTTTCATTGAAGAATCGGCCAGATCAGAGAAATAGGGGTGCAACTGATGGGCGATCAACTGTCCTTTGTATACAAGCACGCGGGAAGACAGCTGAGTCACATAAAAAAACTTCTGTTCGCTCAGGTTCTCCGCTTTTACCTGATTTTCCACCACGCGACGGATCACGTAAAGCCTGCGCTCAAAGGCGTCGCCGGATAAACCCTCTGCCGCGCCGACAAAAACCTGCTTCATCTGCGGCTCTGCCTTTTTGGCTACGTAGCCGATCTCCTTGTCTGAAGTCGGCACGTCGCGCCAGCCGAGGAGCTTCTGGCCTTCGGCTTTTATCACCCGCTCAAAAATCTTAAGGCACTTTTCCTGCTCTTCCTTATTTTGCGGCAGGAAAACAAGACCTGCCCCGTAATGCCCGGCGTCAGGCAGCGCAAATTGACCGCGCGTAGCCTTCTGCAGAAATTCGTGAGGCATCTGGATAAGAAGCCCAGCGCCGTCTCCGGTCAGGGGATCGCAGCCGCAGGCTCCCCGGTGCGTGAGGTTTTCCACCACCTGAATGCCCTGTTCGATTATGGCATGGGTTTTCAGACCTTTAATGTTGACGACAAAGCCAACACCACAGGCGTCTTTTTCCATTGCCGGGTCATAAAGACCCTGCTTATGCGGGTAATTGCTCATATAAGTAGGGGGTAATGATCCTGCGGAACAACATTGTCAGGCAGGCTGTTCCCGAATGATTATTATAGAAAAACCAGGGAAGATATCAAGCGACCCGCGGCATTCCGGTATTCTGGATGATTTGATTCGCAGAAACGCACACTATTAAAGATTATTGTATTCTATTCCCATGCGCATTTTGCCAAACTGCAGGGCCGGATTTTAAATCCCCTGTCATGAAACTTTCCGTAGTCATCCCCGCGCACAATGAAGGCCAAAATATTGAATCAACCCTGAATGATCTGCATGGGACGCTTGATTCCAATCAGATCGATCACGAAATTATCGTCGTCGATGACAATTCCCAGGATGATACCGCCCGCGTAACCGAAAGCCTGGCGATCCGGATTCCAACCCTGCGCCTTGTTCATAACGTCCCTCCCAATTGTTTTGGATTTGCCGTCCGTTGCGGTCTCAATCACTTTACTGGCGATGCCGTTGCCATTTTCATGGCGGATGGATCCGATTCTCCGTCCGATCTCGTTCATTTTTTCAAGACCATGGAAACCGAAAAAACAGATTGTGTGTTTGGCAGCAGGTTTATTCGCGGCGGAGAAACGGCGCATTATCCGTGGCCCAAATTAATTCTTAACCGTCTTGCTAACAGGTTTATACAGTTGCTGTTTCAGATCCCATATAACGACACCACGAATGCTTTTAAAATGTACAGGCGCGAGGTAATTGCCGGCGTTCAGCCGTTATTGAGCCATCATTTTAATCTGACGGTTGAATTGCCCTTGAAGGCTATAATTCGGGGCTATACCTACACGATCATCCCCAACCGCTGGGAAAACAGGAAGAAGGGGGAATCAAAACTTCGGATTAAGGAAATGGGATCCCGCTACTTATTTATTGTTCTTTATTGTTTTTTAGAAAAATGGCTGTCTAAGGGCGATTATCAACGACCTCACTTTTCCAGCTCAAAAAACCAAAAACCGCAATAAGGACAAGAAACGGAGACATCGTCTCCCGAAACCGAATGACAATATAAAAGGGAAGATGGGACAGGGTCTTAAACAATATGACGAAAAGGATCAGCATCCAGTCGGACTTCTCTGGTAGCCGGAGGATATAAAGAACACCGGCAAGGAAGAAAACCAGCAATGGGAAAGCAAACAGCGTGAACGGGATGTTCAGGGACCATGGGATATACCCGGGCGTCAAGAACGGCCTCCAGAATACAAGGAAGTTAATAAGGGTGCTGATGATATTGCGGACCGGATATTCCTTGCAGTAGGCCCACCCCAGTGATACCAGGGCCTGGCAGGTCTTCATCTCTGATGCGCCCTGCAACTGGCGCACCATTTCTTCCGGAACAGGGCTGTCCACACCGCCAAAACGGTAATACGGGCAATGCCCAAAATAAAAATTCTGTCCATAGTTCGTCGCAGTGATGACCAAGCGATGGAAGATGAAATAGTTACGGATGACCCACGGGGAATAAAGGATACAGAACCCCACCATCAACCCGGCAAAAATCCGCCACACTTGCTTTTCAAGTCTTCGACAGGAAAACAGCCACAGAACCATCGCAAATATCAATATCAGGAATTCCCCTCTTCCCAGCGTAGCCAGAGCCGCGCAGGCCCCGGCCATGAAACTGTTTTTCAGGGGACGGTTTACAAAAGCCCTGTATAGGCACCATGCGGCTGCGGTTGAAAGAAGCATTACGGCACTTTCCGGAAGGAATCTCGTAGACCAGAAGATATGGCCGGCATAAAGAGATAACGCCCAGCCGGCGCATATTCCCTCTTCGCGCCGGAATAAATATTGTCCCAGCCGTCCAGTCAATACGCAGGTAAGCGCTCCAAAAATTGAGAAGATGAAGCGCAGCGCCAGCATGTTTGCGGGAAAAACCAATTTGTATAGTGCCAGAAATATGGGATAGAGCGGCGGAAGAAAGGCATAAAACGGCGTGCCCCCGAATCCACGGTAAACGACGTACCCTTTACCCTGCAGGAGGCTCATGGCATAGGCGAGTTGTTCGCCGCCGTCATCGCCGAATTTCGAGCGGCAAAAAACAAAGAACAGAACCCGAAGGACCAAAGCCGTAATGAATAAAAAAAGAAATGAGTTTAAGTAACGCTTCACCCCAACACCTCTTCGATACTTATGTTTCAGTTTGGAAAACTTCCTTCAATCCGACGGCGGCCAACAGGCATAAAATCGGCTCAAGGGGAATACGGTACCGCAGGCTTGTTGCCATAACTGCATGTACAGCCGTCAGGCAGACTATCAACGCATAAAGAGGCATCCAGATATTCCATCTTTTCCTTGACACATAAATCCCGATAGACCCGAACAAAAATAAAACTGTATACCATGCACCCACCGCCACCCGTATAAACATCGGATAAGGAGGATAGGGCCACGGCCTCCAAAATTCGGCTATTTTAATCATTAAAGTGCAGGCATACTCCTTTGGATGCTCCCTGACATAACGAACAGCTATTCGGCGAAATGCCTTATCTTTATCAAACCAGTTATGAATACCTGATTGTTCCAGCTCCTTGATAACCCGCTCCCCTTCTTCCGTCATGGTGTTTGGGTCGCGCAAAGTGCCTATATAGAATGTTTGCCCTCCAGTTGCAGAAATGGGAACAAACCGGCCTGTGACATGGAAGGCAAACAACATCCAGGCTCCAACAGAAAGTATCCACCCCGCAACAAGCATCGTGATGCGCCGGAATTTAATTTTCTTCCAGGGGTTAACCGTGATCATTACAAGAAAAAGGACCGGCAGATAAAAACCGAATACCGTACGAGTCAGATTGGTTATCCCGCCAAGGAATCCCAACCCCATCATCTCTGCCGATCCCATTACGTCCCAGCGGGCGTACAACCACAGGAACAAAGCAACCTCTAAAAAAACAAATAAAGATTCGCTTTGCAGATGCGCTGAAAAAAACACTGCTCCAAATGAAAAAACCAGCAGATATCCTCCCAAATGTCCAATGCCCCTATAGAGACGGTCTCCCAGCTTTGCCGTAAGAACACACGTTACAGAAGACAACAGCACATTCAGCGTGATAATGGCAGACGTATTCCCGCCGGTTAATTTCAGAACCGCAGCACAAAAAAATGAAAAAACTGGCGCCCCAAACCATCGAACATAATCGCTGATCTGCGTGTTCATCCCGGCAAGGAATTCAGCCGTTTGCAGATAAGGATCCGATCTGATGAGGAACTTAATCCCGTCATGTAAACACAGTATTAACATCAACCCGCGAACCAGAAGCGCTGTCAAAAATATGCTCATCTGTCATCTCCCGAGTAATTAAAGCCCAGCGAAAAAATCATTGTATGAGTTCCATACAGCTAACCATGAATCTTATAAATACGAATTCGCGGGCCCGCACACTGCAAGTCAGCGGTATCGAATACCTTGCGGCTTCTGGGATCGATTCCCAAAGACTCATAAAAGGCTCGGTATTCAGGAAAGGCTTTTCCTTCCTGACGTTCGGGACGGTAGACAGCCTCTTCCGTTTCTGAAACGACAACATACTTGAATCCCTCAAGTATCAGGGGATTGATTCCACCCGCGATATTTGTCAACCGTTGAATGCTCTGCGAAAAAACCAGGTAATTTACCGGGCTACATATTAAGGCCTGGCTGGAAAGATAGACATCGAAATGCTTCTCTCCGCCGTTGAAATGGGCAAGCCGCAAATCGAAAAGAACGGTTTTTACGTGATGCGCCGCCGCAGCTTTGGCTTGAACTTCCTTAAGCGCTTTATAGGTCAAAGGCAAATCAGGGGCCCCGGCATCAACCAGCACCTTCGCCTCATTTTCCACATGAGTTTCAACCCATTGGCGGGCCAGTTCCCGCGTTTCAGGCATACGGTATTTTGACGCCAGATGTAAGGAATTAACAGCAGAGCAGGCTATGCCGCACGCTAAAAGGAGGCCGACAATCATACGTAAAACGTAATTATTTTCTTTAAAAACCGCCGTTCCAATTGCGAAGAAAAACAGCGGCAGAACCGGATCCGCATAATAAGAAGTAGCGATTCCCATCGGGAGAACCATGGCGTACACGACAGCTACGGTCAGAACCGCCAGCCGCTGGAACTGGTTCTGGTTGCGCAATGATATGAAGAACAGAATCAACAGCGAAAGTGATGCCGTATACGATCCAGCCAGCTGGGTGGGAATTGACCAAACATTATGCCAGCGGCTGGGATGAGGCACATCGCGTAATCCTGCCGTAAAGCCAATTTGATCGGCGAATTGCCGGAGGAATGTATGGTAATCCAGCAGGGCGTAAGGCGTCCCCAGAAAAAAACCCGCCGCTGCCAGCGCCCCCAGCAGAAGTCCAGTAAGCGCTAGCCGCCGTAATAGGCGCTCCGAATTGACGGCTTGAGACCAGCCAACCGTAAAAGCAGGGATCAGGAAGGGCACGCCGTTATATTTCGTAGAAACCGCCAGCCCGCCAAGAAAAGCGCTTGCCGCAAGCCATCGCGACGATTTTATTTCAAGCGCGCGCAGCGCGGCGAAGAAAGATACAAGCCCCAGCAGCGTCAGCAGACACTCGGGTTTAACGATATGCGCTTCCTGAATAAGAGGTGGATTTAAGGCGGCCAAAACAGCGGCAGCGAATGCCGGGATATCCCCGATAAAATGCCGGCCGGCGAAAAAAAGAACAAGCACAATCAAAACGCCCCATATCGCATTCCCGACTCTCGCCGCGGTATAAAAGCGTTCGGGATGTTCGACAAACAGTTTCTTCGCTTCATGAATGGAATGGATGGAACCCGTTCCGCGAAGCCATGCCACATAAGCTCCGAGGTTGACCGATGTCGCGTACATCGACAGGCTGGGATAAAGAAAAAAGTGCGGGTTTAAATCTCCGCTGGAAAAATAAAGGGCACGGTGAATGATTGGTTTTTCGTCCGGATGGATGGCATCCGGCAATCCCTGCGACAGGCCTGTGAATCGCGGAATTCCACCCAGCATCGCCAGAGCAAGAATAGCCGAGAATAAATACTTTTTCCCGGCAAAGAATTCACCGTGGTTAATCGACATATCCCTGGGGCCAATGCTCATGCATCAGGAGCGTTCGAAGAATTTATCTGCCAGCCGCGAGCCGCCTGACTAATTCTTTCAAGCCAAAGGACTCCCAAATCAAATCGCGGTTTTTATGCCGCAGAGGACGGCCCGAGTCGCCAGCTACCATCCAGTTTTCGCCTTGCGGATAGCGCCGGCGGAAAGCGGCTAAGCCGGCAGTTTCATCCGGAACCAGAGACCATTTACACTCTACCGCAACGGGCGCCCGGCCGCGCCGCAGCAGAATAAAATCCACCTCATGGCCAAATTTGTCCCGCCAGTAACGGACTTCGCCTTCAGGCCAGCAGCTGCGTATCTCATTTAAGACCATGTGCTCCCAAAGGATACCTTTATCTTCCGGACGCAACTCGCGCCAGCCGCGATAGTAAGAAATAAAACCGGTGTCAAAAACAAAAATCTTCGGAGCGGCTATGATTTCCGAGCTTTTTCGCGTAGAGAAAGGACGGATAATATCGCAAACGCACGTAAGTTCCAGCGCGTTCAGGTAATTGAGAATCGTCGTTCGGCTTACCTCGCAGGGGGCGGCAAATGCGGTCGCCTCAAAAATTCCCCCGCTGCGCACGAACAGCAATTCCAGAAACCGCTGGAACGCCGCGCGCCGCTCCAGGCGAAAAAGCTCCTGAATATCTTTGGCCCAATAGGAATCCATCCACTCCTGGAAATCCCGTTCAGGGAATTCCCGACTCAGAAAAAACGGAGGCAATCCTCCTCTCAAAAGTCTGCATGACAGGTCTTCCCCGCCAAACACCTGAACGTCTTCAAGATTCATTGGCGTTAAATGAACGGTGACTTTCCGGCCTGTCAAAGTGTCCCTGAATTTCCGGGAAGCGTGTAAAGACGAAGAAGCCGTAGCAATAATTTTAACCGCAGGGAAATGATCTGCCGCGATCTTAAGCAGTTCCGACGGATTGGGAAGCCGATGCGCTTCGTCCAGGACAATCCGTTTACCTTGAACACTCGAGAGAAAAGCTTCCGGATCCTCCATCTGGCGCCGGATACGGGGAAGTTCGCAGTCAAAATACTCAATATTGCTCAGGCTTTGACAAAGTACGGTTTTCCCTGAACGGCGAACGCCCGCCAGCCAGACTATGGAACGATGCTCCCAGGCCTTTTCGATGCGTTGAATCCAGAACGGACGTCGTATCATCATGCGGTTATAATGTCATTTGGTAAAACTAAATGCAATAGTAGTTTCTTTTAGTTTAGTCCCCTGCCCTGTCCACATATACCTGGAACCAATGCTCAAGCATTAACAGGGCCCAGAGCCGGAAACCATGATCCGCCTTCTGCGAGCGGTGTTCCTCAAGCAGCCGCCTGATAGCGGGCTTTTCAAAGATCCCACGGGAAAGCGCCTTCTGCGAAAGCAGCATCCCTTCCAGATATCCATAGAGTTCTTCCCGGAACCAACGACTCAAAGGAATCCCGAACCCCTGCTTCCCGCGCTTTAGAATAGAAGACGGAAGCTGGCCTCTGAATGCCTTTTTTATGAGAAATTTTTTCTGAAAAAGATGACGAAGCTTCCATTCCGGAGGCAACTGTCCGGCCAGCTCCGCGAATTCGTGATCCAGAAAGGGAGACCGGGCTTCAAGCGAGTTGGCCATTGAGGCGACATCAATTTTGACCATCAGACATTCCGGAAGATAAGAAAGCATATCCGTATAAAGGTAGCGGTCCACCCCTTGCAGATGAGGGACATCCGAAAGTATTTTGTCCAGATAGTCCGGCGCGGAGCTTCCGGAGATCGCCTGCTTCATGAAAGAGGTATACAGCGGTTCCTTCTGATCTTCATGAAAATAACAAAGAGTACTCAGATAAGCCCGTTCCGGATCCAAGAGACCGAGGCGCAGCAGGCGTTTGATCCGCCAGCCCAATCCAAGCGGGGCTTCCTTCCCGTTTGGAAGCGCCTGCGCAGCAGCGTAGATCAACCGCCTTATTGCGGCCGGCATGCGGTTCCAGTACTGCATGAAAAGAATCGCCTGGTAGCGCAGGTAACCTCCCATAGTTTCATCCCCTCCGTCGCCATTGAGGGCTACAGTCACATGCTGGCGCGTCATCTCTGAAACATAGTAGGAGGGCAAAGCGCTGGGATCGGCAAATGGATCGCCGTAATGCCATGCCAGCTTGGGAAGGATGTCTACTGTTTCTGCTTTGACCACGAACTCATGATGCTCCGTGTGGAAGCGCTCGGCAATGGCCCGGGCGTAGGGCAGTTCCGAAAAGGACGATTCCTCGAACCCAATAGAAAAGGTTTTTACCGGTCTGGAAGAAAGTTCGCTCATAAGCCCGACAATTATCGAGGAATCCACCCCTCCGGAAAGAAAAGCCCCCAGAGGGACGTCGGCTATCATACGCAGCCGGGTGGCTTCCTTAAGTTTTTCGACCACTCGTTCGCTTGCCTCTGCAAAGGAAAGCGTTGTCTTGGGCTGAAATACCGGTTGCCAGTATCTTTCAATCCGGATTTTCCCCTTTTCATAAACCATGTAGTGGGCAGGAGGCAGCTTACGAATCGACTGAAAGGCGGTACGCGGGCTGGGAACGTACTGATAAGTCAGATACAAATCGATTGCCCTGTAATCGATGTCACGCGGAACTCCGGGATATTTCAGAATAGCCTTCAGTTCCGAGCCGAAGACAAAAGCGCCGGGAAGATCCGCATAAACCAGCGGTTTTTTCCCGAAGCGATCCCGTGCAGCGAAAAGACGTTCGCGTTTCTTGTCCCAGATGGCGAAAGCGAACATGCCGCGCAGATGGTCAACACAGCGTTCTCCGTACTCTTCATAAAGATGAATGATGACTTCGGTATCCGATCTGGTCTTAAATTTGTGTCGGCCAGTGGCATCAAGTTTTGAGCGAAGTTCCTGAAAGTTATAGATTTCCCCGTTGAAAACGATCCAGAGAGAATCGTCTTCATTAGACATAGGCTGATGTCCTCCGGCGAGGTCAATAATGGAAAGCCTCCGGAATCCCAACCCTGCCGTTCCGCCAAGAAAAAAGCCTTCGTCATCAGGCCCACGGTGTTCCATCGTGCAGGCCATTGCACGCAGAATATCCGCTGAAACCGGTGATCCGGATTTAGAAACTATTCCGCAGATTCCGCACATATTTCCGCCTCCTCCTGGAGCAGAAGGTTTTCTTTTACTGCACCTTTAAGGTTTTTGGACATAGGTTTCGGGCTCACCCCACCACCTGCGGGCCAATGTCCCTGCGGCCCGGACGTTGCAGGTGGTGGGGTCATTTGATCCCCCTTCGCGCTTTTATCCTTTTGATGAAGTCAGACTCCTGCCTAACTTCTGCGACAGGCGGCTGTTTCGTCTGGCCATCTGTTTCAGCTTTCGGGATGCCGGATGATTGGGTGGGGGCAGCAGGCGGCTTGTCTCTAGGGGTGATTATTGCACCCATGGCTTTGGCCTGTGCAATGGCAGCATCCATCTTCGCCCGTTGCGCTGCCTGATAAGACCTGGTTTCTTCCTTGGTAAGGTTATAGGGGTGTTTTTCGCACCACCGCATATAGGAGCTTTTGAACTCTATGGCCGCATCTTCCAAGGGTGTCACCCTGGGGAACTTCGCGGTTACGATCGTATCCGAACCAACTTGACGGAAGGACCAGCCATGAGGAACATCATCGGCCTCTCCCCTTCCCTCTCCCTTAGGGAGAGGGTGGCCAGAGGCCGGGTGAGGCTGTTTCCCTTCCCCCAACAGTTGATTTACCCGCTTTTCGGTCTCTTTTACGCTCCAGCCTTCCTGGCCAGCCTTTTTAGACCATTTAATCCTTTCTTTTTCATCTTCAATACGAGCCAAATGGCGCGTA